>Ga0315904_10002988_pt1 | contig 25455 bp, 19 predicted proteins | sample LakEriMetagenome_6_FD_203529 | JGI IMG/M metagenome (GOLD analysis project Ga0315904, IMG submission 203529) | Freshwater fungal communities from buoy surface, Lake Erie, Ohio, United States - Buoy 12 MA120 | ecosystem: Environmental > Aquatic > Freshwater > Lake | place: USA: Lake Erie, Ohio... | reverse complement strand
ACGGCAGCCACGACCAATGCGATCGCTGGCTCACGATCGTCCATAGGAGTGGAGCGACAAGAGTGAGAGCGACAAGCCCCACCATCCACCACCACCCATACGCGTAGAAAAAGTTCAACCATGCAAAAGCGGGGCCTGGCTTCACACGAGACATTTCATAATGCGACCGCAGCGAAGGTGTGATGATCCCAACCAACCCAAGCCATGCGATGCAAGCCAGCACCCATACAATCCAAGTTCCCAGCAAGGAGATAGAGAACTGCGTCCGATTTCGATCGGACCAGGATCCGCCATCCACCAAGCATTGAGCCGCTTCGATGGAGCCACCTGACACGACGTAGTGCCTCAATGCGCGTCGGTACTGGTCCGAAACGCCCGTGTTGTCCAACGCGGTTTCCACCGACTCTCCTCGCCCCACCTGCATGGCGACGCTGCCGCTCCAATCCTGCAAGGTTTGTTCGATCTGTTGGGGATTCGGAATGAATGCCAGGGGAATTCCCGCACGCGAAATCGCAATCAATTTCTCGTTGAAGGACAGCACGTCCAGCAGCTGAATGTGCGATGCGTGCGATTCAGCCATTCGAAGTAGCGTATCCTGCGGAGGAGAAGCGAGGAGCAACACTGCACTCGAACACAACGATGCGCCAGCCGTCGAAATTTATTTAGAGCCTGTCCAAAAACTATTCGCCGATTCAAAGGGGCCGGCGAGGCTCTTCAACGCGCTCAACGATTTCCAGGCTGAGAAGGTTGGTGTGCGGTTGGATTCCGCCACCGCTGCGCAAGCTCGAATCGCCATTCCACGTAGGCCTCATCGAGGGATGCATCCATGGCAAGTTTCCGTTCGGATGCGATTTCAGCGGCTCGCTCCTGCATGCCAGCCCATGTCGCCCGATGCACTCGCTCTTCACGCCACGCCTCCATCTTCGATCCAGCGAACAGAAAAAAGACCGAAAGCAAGGCAAAGGCCATCACCGATCGGAGAACCATCCGATCCGAGCGTACGTCTCCCTCTCGCTGCCGTGCCCGCTGGAGAATCTTGGTGCGGAGCAGTTCACTGGGCTGCACGATGCGGGATGCCGCTCGAACACGCTGAACCGCACTATCCCATTCGCTTGGAAGCTCATCATCGCCATCCATGCGATCTCGATCGTACGAAGAGTCAATCGACATACCGCACCTCCCAGGCCTCTACAGAGAGCTTGCTTGCGAGCTTGGTCATCGCATAACGGTATCGGCTGGCAGCCGTTGGAGAAGGTATATCCAGTACCTCTGCGATCTGCTGGAATGTCATATCCTCCCAGATCTTGAGCACCACCACTTCGGATTGCTCCGTCGGTAAGGCTCGCAACTCTCGCCAGACCGCTTGCAACATCTCCTCCCGGTCCACTTCGTCGACCGGAATCACGGTCCACAGATCCATGAGCCCCTGGACAATCGACCAGCGTTTGCGTTTGCGGAGAATGATCAACGATTCATTGCGGACCATCCGAAGAAGATATGGCCAGGGGGATTTCGCATGCAGCAGGATGGCAGGGGACTCGACCACCTTGAGAAGGACGACTGACACGGCGTCCTCGGCATCCTGCTGGTTTCGAGTGATCGTCGTCGCGAAACGGATCAGCCGTGTCGCGGTCAGGTCGTAGAGCCCCCCAAGGGCAGCAGCCCCGCTCTCACGCAATCGAAGCGCGCACTCGCGAACGGATTCCGACAGGGAGGGTGGACTCATACCCCATCAGGATGCGCGAACCGGCCGCATTTATCTAGGGCGGAACGAAAAGAAGTGAAAAAAACGGGGAGGAGTAAGAAATCCCAGAGTTTCAAGAATTTTTGCGCCGGTGATTTCGCATGCGGAAGGTTTCGGCATGCTTATTGTGTCGGCCCGTCGGGCCTTTGCACACGAGGTGCGTCCGACCGTGGCTCGGTGAGCCACGGCAGTCATTCTGCCGGCCCGTCGGGCCTGAGCAGCCATCATCCAGCGGAACCGAACCGAGTTGCATGTCCAAAGTGGTTAATCCTAGTGGTTAGTCCAAGTTTCTAGCCCCCGTTTCCAGTCCTCATTGATAGTCCTGATTGCTCGCTTTGGTTTCCAGGCCCAGCGGGCCGACAGAGAGAATGCCGGGGTGACGAAGTCCCCCGGTTGCCAAGTCCTCCCCTTGGTCATCAGTCCCGAAGGGGCCAACACAAGGTCTGCAGCCTCGAAAACGAACCAGGGGATGCTGCGAACAGCATCCCCTGGTTGATGATTGATCAATCCGTTCGGCCGAACCGGCGATTACTCGCGGTTGTCCCCCTGGGGTTGCTCCGGAACGGGCACGACGGGTACCACCGGTGCGTCCGGAGGTGTCTTGTCATTCTCCGGTCTCAGGAACAGGAACGACGGCATGGCGCTGCCACCCATGTTCGGCTGGTTGTAGACGTAGATCGCATCGATCGCCTTGGCGATCCGCTGTTGGCACTCGCCCAAGTGGGCTTGCGAGTACGGATCCAGTCCAGCACCGACGGCGAGCACAGTATCCAGCTTGCCCTTGACTTCCTTGAGTTGCTGCAGGGCCAAGGAGGAGACCACCTTGTTGCTGGAGCCACCTTTGGGAATCGCCAAGTCGATCAGTCGTTCCAGGTGTTCGCGTTGCAGATTGCGACGCCACGAACTAATTCGCGGCTTGCGCGGCGAAACCTCTCCCTCCATTTTGCCGTCGAGCTCGGACCAGACCTCGGTGCGGAGGCGGTTCATTACTTCGGGCAACGTGACTGCATCCTGGTCGCTGGGGACGAGTTGTTCGTTGTCGAACACACGGCGCAGGGTTGTTGGGTTCATCAACATTGTCAGCGCACTGGCTTGGATCCCGAGGATCCGATCGTGGACTGGGAAAGTGGCTTCGCCCATCGAGCGAGCTCCCTCGTCGGCCCATTTGTCGACTGTCAGTCGGCTGAGGATTTCGTTGGTCAAACCAAAGGCTTCATCGCGGAACGCATTTCGAATGACGAAGTCGAGGGCCTTCCGCTGCTGATCCGCGGGAACAGGGATCAGCGAGGGCCGATTTCCCGGATCCCCCTTCTTGTCGCGGTTGACCGTGGCGCCACCAAGCCAATTGGCCATCATGCTGATCGATTTGGTTTGCTCACCGAGCGTGAGTTCGTATCCGCGCCGAGCTTTGGCCCAGCTGTCTCCGTCCTTGACGAACTTGTCCAAGAGTCGTTCGCGATACAGTTTGACCAAACGCATTTGGTTTTCGCAGTAATCGAGCGGATCCTTGGAGTAATCGTAGCGACGGGCGAGCGGGTCCGGACCGGCGGTATCCTCGTCGGTGCCGTACTGCAATTCCGGTTCGCTGGCTCGCTTGAGGACTTCCGGAAGCTTGTTTTCCTCTGGCGAGTATCCGTATTCGATCGCCCAGTAGTCATACGGACCGATTCCGATCATGGTGTAATCGCCCTTGGTCTCGCTATCGAGCTGGTAGGGCATATTGATCGGCAGGTAATCCATCACCGAGGTGGCGATGGTCTTTTGTCCCTTGACCGCGTTGGAGTTGATTTCCTTGAGGGTCAAGTTTCCGGACGCCTTGAAGTTGTGGCGAAGCCCGAGCGTATGCCCCACTTCATGCGCCACCAGATCGGCCAACAACGGACCGATGAACGACTCGGGCATGCCGTCGAGCAGATCCTCCTTGGGCTTTTCGGGTTTCTTGTCTTCCGGCTTGGCGGTTGCCGCAGGAGGTTGGTCCTGCATCAGTTCCATGAAATCGAGAGCCATGCGGGCCATCGACATGTCGAGTTGCTTGCCGAAGGCGGCGTTGCAGTAGCCGTTGACTTGGCTGGTTCGTCCGACGAGGCCGTCGAAGGGCTGGTCGCCGAGGAGGCGCGAATCAACTTGAGTCAGCGGATGGCCTGCGTAGGGGAGTTTGGCCTGGGCTGCGAAAATATCCTGCAATCGTCGTCGCTCCGGAGGTGGTGCCAGTCGCAAACGCGGATCCCATTCGGGATGCGACCCGAGCCATGCAATCGTTTCCGAACTCATTCCTTCCATCGCCAGTTCCGGCATCAGGTCGTGGTACTGGAAGTTGAAATGCCGGATCCAGCCGTCGGTCAACACCACGTCGGCGTCGAGGATTTCACCGGTGATGGGGTGGACGCGGCTCGGGCCGATGGCGGTGCCGATGTCGTTGTTGAGCCAGCGGATAAAGTTGTATTGCACATCTTCGGGGTCGAGGTCCATGGTGTCGGGTGAGCGGGGATCTTGGTAGAGAATCTCGATCGCATCCGAGAAACCGACTTTTTCAAACGCTTTGTTCCAATACTCGATCCCTTGCTTGACCCAACGCCGGTATCGCACCGGGGTGGTGTGTTCGATGTAGAACCGGATCGGGGTAACCGGAGGGCTGACCTTGAGGCTCGGGTCCCGCTTTTCCAGACGCCACCGCGTGATGTAGCGGACCCGTTTCTTGTCCTCGTCGTAGCTACCCAGGTCGGTGTAGTTGGTGACGAAATACCCGACTCGTTGGTCCGCTTTGCGGGGACGATAGCCGGTGTCCTCGGGAACTTCGCTGAGCGAGTAGTGAAGCGTTTGCAGCTTGCCACCCTGCGAGACGACTTCGAAAGCCAGCTCGGTGTTCTTCGTGAACGGCTTGGCCTTCACGATCTTGGTCAGTTGGGGATCTTGAATGCGGACCGACGGGCCGAAAAATTTCGAGGCTTGGCCAACGAACAAGGCATCGGCATCGATCAGCGGACCACCGCGCGGGACCATGGCGACGATCGGAACGTCGAGCAACACCGTGTCGGTAAAGAGACGCTTCACGGACGACTTGGACTCCGGTTCGCCGTTGGAACGGATTTCCAATTCGGGCATGATGAGCGCAAGTCGTTTGTTGTACATGCGCCAGTAGACGTAGTAGTCACCGGCCTGCAATCCCGCAAACCGATCGCCACTGCTGACGGTCAGGGCAATAAAGTATTTCTTGCTCGCGAAGTCCTTGGGAATCTCCATGAGCATCTGGCCGTCCTTGTCGCGAACCCAGATGTTGTAAAGCGTTCCTCGATCCGGCGACTTCGATTCGACTTTGGTGTAACCCTCGGCGACTTTCTCGATCGGAGGGTAGTCAGGCGGGGGACCAGAGTCCTGGGCCTGCGAGGCGGCGGGCACACAAGCGGCCAGCGCCACGGCCAGCACCAGGCGGTGGGTGGTTTTGATTCGATCAATGCTCATTCGATGATTCCACTCAAAGTAAATGAAAGACAGTCACGTCGACACCGCGTCGTTCGACCGCTCGCTCCAAGCTGATCAAGCCTAGAACGCGGTCGGCGCGTTCACGAACCAGGGATCTCGGGAAAGGAGAGAAGCGTCGGAGGAGCAATCCCTACAACCCCTTCGCTCGGTTCAAACCGCAGTCTCTCGCCTGACTCCCCAGACCCCGCCATTATTAACGGACGGTGAAGTCCGGTCCAGCGACGGAGCAGGGAGTTATCGCTATTTCAACAGCGAAAACCTGCAAAAGGTTGCTTCAATCTGTCGCGGCTTTTTCAACGCCGCGAGGTGATGGATGCGATGACGCGCAGACGATGCCAGAGGTACAATACAATTCGAATATCACCCCCAGTACACCCTGCACGATCTTTCCACTTGCCGCCAGGGAGACTCATGTCCGCAACTTTCTCGGCATCCTCGCCGCACGCTCCCTCCGAATCGGAGATGATGGAACAGTTCAGTTACGACGACGCGATCGTGCGGATGTTCGTGACGGCCACGATCGTTTGGGGGGTCGTGGGAACCGTCGCGGGGGTCCTCGTCGGGGTCCTGCTGGCCGCGCCGTGGATTTCCGACTACTTCCGGAGCGACATTGCCTCGGTGCTGTCGTTCGCTCGCCTTCGGCCGCTGCATACCAATGCTGCGATTTTCGCGTTCGCAGGAAACGCGATCTTTGCCGCCGTCTACTACAGCACCCAACGGTTGTGCAAATGCAGGATGTGGAGCGACCTGCTGGGCCGGCTCCATTTTTGGGGTTGGCAAGCGATCATCGTGGCGGCAGCGGTGACTCTCCCGCTGGGCATCACCCAGAGCAAGGAGTACGCGGAACTCGAGTGGCCGATCGACATTGCCATCGCTGTGGTCTGGCTCCTCTTTTTCGGCGTAAACTTCCTGATGACCTTGGTGACGCGGCGCGAGCGGCACATGTATGTTGCCCTTTGGTTCTACATCGCAACGGTGGTCACGGTGACTGTCCTGCACGTGTTCAATAACCTCGTCGTGCCGATCGGATTGTGGAAGAGTTATCCGATTTACGCCGGAGTCCAGGACGCCTTTATGCAGTGGTGGTATGGGCACAACGCGGTTGCGTTCTTCTTGACGACCCCCTTCCTGGGTTTGATGTATTACTTCCTGCCGAAGGCTGCGGAACGCCCGGTGTTCAGCTACAAGCTGAGCATCATTCACTTCTGGTCGCTGGTTTTCATTTACATTTGGGCGGGGCCTCACCATTTGCACTACACGGCGCTGCCGGAATGGGCCAGCACGTTCGGGATGCTCTTTAGCGTGATGTTGTGGATGCCTTCCTGGGGCGGGATGATCAATGGCTTGCTGACGCTGCGAGGGGCTTGGCACAAGGTTACCTCGGATCCCATTTTGAAGTTCTTCGTGGTCGGTCTCACGTTCTACGGCATGGCGACCTTTGAAGGGCCGATGCTGTCGATCAAGAGCGTCAATGCGTTGTCGCACTACACCGACTGGACCATCGCGCACGTGCACTCCGGCGCGTTGGGCTGGAACGGTTTCATGACCTTCGGCATGATCTATTGGCTCCTTCCGCGGCTGTACCAGACCAAGCTCTGGAGCACGAAGATGGCCGAATGGCATTTCTGGATCGGCACGATCGGGATTCTGCTCTACATCATCCCGATCTACGTGGCGGGGATTACGCAGGGATTGATGTGGCGGGCCTTGGACGAATACGGTGGGTTGCAGTACAAGTTCCTGGAAACGGTCCAAACGATTGTGCCCTTCTGGTGGACGCGTGTGTTCGCCGGTGCCCTCTATGTGGTGGGGGTTCTAATGCTCGCGATCAACGCGATCATGACGTGGCTCAGCCGCCCGGCCACCTACGAGGTGCCCGTTTATTCAGCTCCCCGATTGAACCGCGCGTTTTATGACCCGGCGATTCCCAAGAGTTCACTCGAGGGGACCCCGGTGCTGGAATTCGCGAACAAAGTGGATCAGGTCGCTCAGATGAACTGGCACCGCCGCTGGGAACACCTGCCGGTTTGGTTCACCATTGCCACGACGGTTGCAGTGCTGATCGCCAGTGCGTTCGAAATCATCCCGATGTTCCTGATCCGAAGCAATGTTCCCACAATCTCGACGGTGAAACCGTACACGCCGCTGGAACTGGCTGGCCGCGACATTTACGTGGCTGAAGGTTGTTACAACTGCCACTCGCAGATGATTCGACCGATGGTGGCCGAAAAACTTCGGTATGGCGATTTCAGCAAGGCGGGCGAATCGATCTACGACCATCCCTTCCAGTGGGGATCGCGGCGCATCGGACCAGACTTGGCGCGCGAAGGAGGCTTGCAAAGCAGCTTCTGGCATTGGCGGCATTTTGAGAACCCGACAAGCTTGTCGGAAGGTTCCGTAATGCCCAGCTACCAGCACCTGCTCAACGAACGCCTCAATTTCAACGCCATCACCGATCGCGTCCGCGCCGCATCGTACCTGGGGGCAGAGTATTCCTTCGACATCGACAAGTCCCCCGAAGTGGCCCGGCTCCAAGCCGAGAAAATTGCGGCGGAGATCATCGCGCAAGGGGGAAGCGTCGATTACAACGGACAGCTGATCAAGGATTCGACCGCCATCGCGCTGATCGCTTACCTGCAGCGATTGGGGACCGATCTGTACAAAACCGAAACGCCGGCCGCAGCACCCGCAGTCGCACCAGCGACCACCGAGGCAGTCGCGGTTCAGCCTGGCGAACTCGATGCCGGTGCCCAGTAGGAAAGACGAGGAATCGAGAATGCTCAAAGACGTCGTCTCGTGGCTGGACTACGCGGTCTTCGATGAAATCGCCTTGGTGATTTTCGCAGCCTGCTTTCTGGCCATCGTCATCTGGGCCCTCTCCCTGCGCCGCGAATCGACCAACCGCTACGGCGCCATTCCCTTAACGGACGATGTCGTCGACCCCAGACCCGATCCAAGACCCAATCGCAAACTGAACGCCTCCATCGATAGGAGTCCCAACGGATGACCGCTACCCCCTCCTCACCCGCATCCCCCCAATCCGACGTCGCTTTGGGACATGCGTACGACGGCATCCGCGAATACGACAACCCGCTACCGGGATGGTGGAAATGGCTGTTCGTGATCACGGTCGTGGTCTCACCGATCTATCTTTTGTACTTTCACGTCGGTGCGGATGGCCGCTCGCTCGAAGAACAATACCGGGCCGCGATGGACGCGAACACCAAAAAGAAATACCAGAAAATCGGCGATCTGACCCCCGATGCGAAGACTTTGTTGCAATACTCCGGCGATCCTGAGTGGGTCGTGGTGGGTCAGTCGATATATAAAGTCAACTGCGTTTCTTGCCACGGGCCAGACGGTGGTGGTTTGGTCGGTCCCAACCTGTGCGATGAAAATTACAAACACATCAAAGGGATCGCCGATATCTACAAAGTGATCAACGAGGGAGTCGCGGGAGGAGCGATGCCAGCTTGGGGAACTCGCATCGGCAACAAGAACGATCTGATCATGATTTCCGCGTACGTCGCTAGCCTTCGAGGATCGAAACCGGCCAAACCCAAAGGGCCCGATGGTAGCCCAATACCGGCCTGGTCCGCAGATTGATACCGGAACCATGATCGAGATTTACGAACACATGTTGATTGTCTCCGATCGCGATATTGATCAGGTCGGGCATGTCAACAACGTGGTCTATCTGCAATGGATGCAAGATGCCGCGGTCGCCCATTCGTCTGCCCTCGGATGGTCGGCCGCGCGCTATCAACAGCATGGCGCTGGATGGGTCGCACGCCTCCACCAAATCGAATACTTGCGACCTGCGTTTGCAGGGGACGAGGTAATTGTCCGCACGTGGGTGGCGGACATGAAGAAGGTCACGTCCTTGCGTCGTTACCAGATCATTCGCAACGATCCACCCAAAGACGAACCGACTGGCCCTTGGAAAGAAACCGTGCTGGCCGTGGCGCACACGAATTGGGCCTTTATCGATTACTCGACCCAAGCTCCGAAGCGGGTCCCTCTCGAGATCGCTTCGGCCTACCGAATTGTTTCGGATGCCAAGCCTGCAAACTAGCAAGCCCTCAACCCTAGCAAGCTAGGCCTTCGAGGGCGCGAGCCGCACTCGCATCCTGAAGCGGACAGCCGAGTGGAATCATCGGAAGATTCCGGCATGCGCTCCGGCAATCGTAGGTAGCAACCGGTTCGGAGACGTGATGCGTCGAGCGCTCCGAAGATGCGGAACGGGCAGCGATCGACCGCAATGTCCGTTCGACTCCTTCCAAATCGCTTCGCTCATACTGGGCCTTGGCGGTCGCCAAAAGCACCGACAGCTCGCGCAGACGCTTTTGCAGCTCCTGCGACTTCTCGGGTTCCGCACATGCGTCTCCTCGCGGATGCGAATCCTCGGGAAGCAATTCACTACGCAACACGGTCAGATCGCGGGCTGCATGAACACCCAACTGAACCCGACGACCTTGAATCCGAAGCACTTCGACTTCGAGATTCAGATCCGGGAACGTAATCCCGTCTCCTTCTTGCCTTGCGAGTACAAGCATGGCAACCTCCTGTCTTGATTAGACTCCAAGCCGTTATTTCCGCGTTTCTCCAACGCGTCTTGCATCCATGCCGACTTTGCCGCCAATCCTTGGCAACCTGACCTTTATACCCTGTCGTCTCACCGCAAAACAACACCAGTACCCACGCAACTGACAAACTTTGGAAAAAAACAAAACGCTAGCATTTGCTCATGGCAACTCGAAAGGGGTGTCGACGGTGGGGACGAGCGGCGTTGCAGCGGTTTTGGCTTGGACGGAGGTGGCCCAAGCGTGGGGATCTTGGGCGATCGGGGGCCAGGTGTTGTAGTGGGTCGGCAGGACGGCTCGGGGTGCGACCAGGGTGATGGCTTCGAGGCTGTCCTCGGGGCCCATGGTAAACAGATCGCCGATGGGGACGATCAAGCAATCGATCCCGTGGCGTGCGATCCATTTCATATCCCCGAAGACGGCGGTATCGCCAGCGTAGTAGATGCGATAGGGCTGGCCGGTCGATCGATGGATTTCGACGATCCATCCTCCGGCGGTCCCGCCATAGGAACCGTCGGGGAGACTCGAGGAGTGGACGGCGGGGACGAGCATCACGCGACCAAACTCGGTCTTCAAGGCTCCCCCATGGTTCATGCCGACGGTGTGTTTGACGTGGTGTTTGTGGCTGAGCCATTGAGCGATCTCGAAATTGGCGAGCACCTGAGCGCCGGAGCGCTGGGCGATCGACGCGGCGTCGGCGATGTGGTCGGCGTGCGCGTGCGAGATGAGAATGTGCGTGGGGGACAAATCCGCAGCCTTCGTCCTGGCCGCGGGGTTGTCATCCAGGAACGGGTCGATCAAGATGCGGGAAGAGCCGATTTCCAACCCCCATGTGGAATGTCCATACCATACTCCAGTGATCTTTGAACTCATGCGTGTCTCTCCGAGCATCGAGATGAAATCGAACGTGGACTGTGGTCGGGATCTTACGATCCGAGAGGGAGATCGTCAAATTCCGGAACACCAGTGCCGTCGCGCATGCATGTTCGCAACCCGCTTCATAACGTTGGTAATCCGATGACGGAATCGTGGTCTCTGGAGCGGATTCGCAGTGTTGATCGGATCGCTGTGGAACGCTTTGCCATGCCGAGTTTGATCCTGATGGAGAACGCGGGTCGAGGTGCGGCCGATTGGATTGTCGCCGATTGGATTGCCGGAGAGGCATTGCGAGAAACAACCATCCTTATTTTGTGCGGGACGGGCAACAACGGAGGAGACGGCTTGGTCATCGCGAGGCATTTGCATGCTGCGTCGATCCCCGTATCTGTGTGGATCTTGGGGGAACCCGCGCGGATGACTCCCGATACGGCTGCCAATCTCGCGATGCTTTCGAGGACGCGGGTCGCTTGTTCGTGGATCGCGATCGATGCCGACGATGGGGCGCTCGCGCGGTTGCAGCGAGCCATCGGCGAAGCGGGAATCGTGATCGACGCCCTTCTGGGGACCGGAGCAAGCGGATCGCCTCGCGGGGCCATGGCGGGCGCGATCGAGGCAGCCAATTCATCGCGAGCGAGACGATTCGCCATCGACATCCCGTCAGGGCTCGATGGGCGAACCGGTACTCCGAACCCTCCTACCTTTCGCGCCGAAGCGACTTTGACCTTCGTCGCTTCCAAGATCGGTTTTCAATCGACGAATGCCTTGCCATACGTCGGTCGCGAGGTGGTGCTCCCCATCGGGGTTCCGCCGGAAGTGATCGAGGCCGCTTGCGCAGAGAGCCCATGAGGTTGATCGGTGATTTATCTTTGGATTGTCCTTCTCACCCTCGCCAACGTCTTGTCATGGTTGACGAACTTGGTGACTCTGCCCGGGAACTGGCTCATCCTGATCCTTTGCGGAGTCTACGCCTGGTTTTTTCCCGAAAACTCGGGGAGCGGGATCGGATGGGTCGGATTGTCGCTCCTCGCGGCATGTGCGGTGGTGGGTGAAGTCATCGAATTTGTGGCCGGGGCTGCGTTGGCTGGCAAACGGGGAGGAAGCCGTCGCGGAATGGCGTTGGCGGTGGTAGGAACGGCCGTGGGTAGCTTGGCCGGGGCGATGCTGAGCCTTCCGATCCCGATCGTTGGTCCCATGATTGGCGCGCTTGCTGGAGGAGCAGCCGGGGCGTTTGTCGGTGCGTGGCTCGGCGAAGTCTGGAAAGGGAGGACCGCTGCCGAGGGAGCCCATATCGGAACCGGAGCAATGATCGGCCGTCTCTTGGGGACTTCTGGCAAACTGGTTGTCGGAGCAATCATGGTGGTGATCGCCACGGTGGATGCGATCTGGTGACGAAGGGCTTTTGCCGGAGTGTGGTTCTAGGGCATAATACAGACCGGAGGGATTGGCCCCGAGGGATCGGCCAGATGGCTAGCCCCCGAGTGTCATCGACTGTACTCACCCCTAGCCCATGGAGCCACCATGTCCCGTCCGTCCCGTCTCACCGACTCGATCCCCTGTCTCTCCTCCCGTCGGGAGTTCTTGATTCGATCCGCGGCGGCATGTTGGGCCGGTTCGCTGGTGCCTGGCCTGAGCCGCTCTTCGTTGGCCTCGCTTCACCCCGCGCACAGCGCCCGCGAAACGGCGCTCGGCTTTCTCGCGTTGCTCGGCAAAGACCAAACCAATGCGGCTCGAATTCCCTACGTCGACGATCGCCGCTCGCAATGGCACTTCATTCCCATGGAAAGTCGCAAGGGGTTGCCGCTGCGCGAAATGAATGCCGCACAGCGCGAGGCCGCCTTCGGTTTGATGGCGACACTTCTGAGCGAAGATGGCTTCCGCCGCGCGGTCGATATCATGGCCTACGAAGCGATCCTGCTCGAACTCGAAGGCCCCGCGCAAGCCAAACGCCGAGACTACCAGAAGTTTTATTTCGCGATTTACGGCAATCCCGATCCGAACGAGCTGTGGGGCGCGAGTGTCGAAGGGCATCACTTGTCGATCAACCTGACGTTCCAAGGAGATCGGATCGTCGACTCGACTCCTCAGTTCTTCGGCGTCAATCCGGCGACGCTGCGACGCGATTTTGAGACGCCTGATCCCATTCTCGGGAGCGGCAAGCTCCCGTTCGCCAAAGGCAAGCGATTATTGCTCCCCGAGGAAGGAGCCGCTTTCGCGCTGCTGCAATCCCTCGATCCATCGCAACGGAGCCGAGCGATCTTTTCCGACACGTGCCCCGACGACATTCAATGGCCGGGCGAGCCGCAACCGGTTCCAGCAACTCCGGTAGGATTGCCCGCCAGTGAACTGAACGAATCCCAGCAGAAGCAACTGACCGCGATCCTCGATGCCTACTTCACCACCATGCCCAAGGCGGTCGCCGACGAACGATGGCAGTTGCTCCGCCGCGGCGGCGTCGACGGGATCCATTTCGGATGGGCGGGCGGCAGCGCTGCTGGCGAGCAGCATTTCGTTCGGCTTCACGGTCCGAGTTTCATCGCCGAACTGTGCAACTTCCAAACCGATCCCGAAGGCAATCGCGCCAACCATATCCACTCGGTGTGGCGCGACCTGACCGGCGACTTCCATTTGCCGATCGCAAGCTAACTTCGGTGCACCTATTTGTTAAAAAGATCGGCGCTCGATGATCAACACGTTGTTCCTTCCTGAATTGCGCGAGATGCTCACGGAGAATCGCACCGACGAACTCCGGGAGTTTTGCGTTGCGCTCCACCCCGCGCGGACCGCGGAGTTCATGGAAGGGCTTAACAACGACGAGACATGGCATGTCCTTCAGCATGCCCAACCGGCGGTCCAAGCCGACATCTTTCAGTATTTCGAATGGGATCGAAAGATCGAGCTGATCTCCACCCACGATGAGAAACAAGTCGCCGTGCTGGTGACTCAGTTGCCAGCTGACGATGCCGTCGACTTGCTCAAACAGCTTTCCGAGAGCCGCGTTGAGGAAATCCTAGCGCTGGTGCCGGCGCCGGATCGCCGCGATATCCGTCGGCTCCAGAACTTCGAAGAGGGGACCGCCGGGGCCTTGATGACGACGGAGGTCGCCTGCCTCTCGGAAACCCTCACCGTTCGGCAAGCCCTCGACGAACTGAGCCGCCAGGCCGAGCGACTCGAGACGATCTATTACATCTATGTCGTCGATGACACCAACCATCTGCGCGGCGTGGTCAGCGGCCGGACGCTGATCTCCTCCATCGGGCGACCCGAGACGCGATTAGCGGACTTGATGAAAGGGGATGTGGTCACCGTCAATGCCCACGACGACCAAAGCGTGGTTGCCCAGAAGGTCGCTTTCTACAACATCATGGCGATCCCAGTGGTGGATGATAACAATCACATGCTGGGTATCATCACGCACGACGACGTCATCGACGTGGTGCGTGAGGAAGCAGCCGAGGAGATGCAGAAGATTGCGGCGGTTGAGCCGCTGACCGACTCCTATCTGCGAACTCCGCTCATGACGCTGTCATGGAAGCGGGGGATCTGGCTGATCATTCTGTTCTTTGCAGCGCTCTCGACCGCTTTTGCATTGCGCAACTACCAAACCGAACTTGAATTGTTCGATTGGCTGGTTCTGTTTATTCCGCTGGTCATCAGTAGCGGCGGAAATTCGGGGAGCCAGTCGTCGACTTTGATTATCTCCGCCCTGGCCACCAAGGACATCGATCTGACCGACTGGGCTCGCATCGTCCGGCGCGAGTTGGCCATGGGGTTGATGCTCGGGGGCGTGATGGGAATCTTCGGGTACCTGTGCGCGCTATTTTTGGCTCCCACTCCGTTTGATGCCCTGGTGATCCCAGTCACGATCCTGTCGGTGGTGATCGTGGGAACGTGCATGGGGAGCATGCTGCCGCTGATCTTCAAGCGATTCGGCCTGGACCCCGCATTGATGAGCAATCAATTCGTAGCCGGCATAAGCGACTTGCTTGGCATTTTGATCTATGTTCACGTCGCGATGATGTTCCTCATATGACAGCTTCGAATGGTTCGAGTTCCTGGAATCTGCGGCAACGGACCTTGGATGACTGCGGCCATACGCTGAATCATCGGCAGGTTTTTTCGCCATCGGGTCGGCACGTGTACTTCGATGCCCGCAATGTCGACACAGAGATCATGAAAACCGATCGCATCGGCCGCATCGATTTGGAGACCGGCCAGATCGATTGGGTTTACCAGGCGCCAAACGCCGGCCCTTTCGGTCCGGGAGTCGGCGCGGTGGCTTGCCATCCCTTGCGCGATCGATGTGTCTTCATCCACGGGCTGCGAAATTGCGACGCCGTAAAGCCCTACGGGGCGACCCGACGTTTTGGAGCGATGCTCGATCCCGATGTTTCCTCGGGATCGATTCGATCGGCAGAGGCTCGATGCATTCGATGGAATCCGCCGCGCGGTGCGCTGCGGGGCGGCACCCATGCCCACAGTTGGTCCGCCGACGGCCGTGCGATCAGCTTCACCTACAACGATGCCTGGATCGAGGAACGGCATCACGATGGCCAAGGTCCGCCCGATCTCCGCACGGCAGGGGTGATGTGGACCGATCGACCGGTCGAAGTTTCGGAACCGGACAGCGAAAATTTTTCCGGGAATTGCTATGCGATGCTTGTGGCCTCGGTCAGCCACGTCGCAGAGCCGGGTACGGATGCCATCGAAATGGCGCGCGAGGAATGCTTTCTCGGAGTTGGCAGCCGCGCGATTGCGTTTCTCGGACGGGTTCGGACCGTCTCTGGCGGGACGATCGATGAAGTCTTTGTCGCGCGATGGCCCGAATCTCTTTCCTTCGCATCGGGATCAAGTCCGACCGATGCCGATGGTCGATTGGAGACTCCTGAATTCGTTCGTGTCGAGCGGGTGACGCGTACGGAAGGGCGCAGGTATCCCGGTGTCAGCGGTCCTCGATCCTGGTTGGTGTCATCGCCTGACGGTCGTCGGGTGGTTTGTCCCATGAAGGATGATGATGGGATTGTGCAAGTCGCCGCGGTCGATGTCGATTCGGGGCAGATCGATGTCTTGACCCGTCTGACGGCGTCGCTCGAAAGCCCGTTGGCGATCGATCGACTTGGCGAGCGGATCTCCCTGATGTCGGAGGGAAGGATTGGAATTCTCGATCTAGCGACCCGCGAAGTCCAATGGAGTCCCGATTTGCGCGATCGCCTGGAATTTGTTTGGGGATCTTATCATTTTCTGCCGAAGGAAAATGGGCTTTTGTTTCATGCCTACCCCAAAAATCGCGATCCCCGATGGCAACAACTCTGGACGTTGACCCTACACTGAGAGGGAGTGGTCGGAGTCAAAAAGTCTGGGTTGCGAGATATTCATGAGCAAACGCGACGATGTCGGAGGCGTGGTCCACGTCTACCAAAAATACAACCCGGTCGAATTCCCCAGCCCGCTCGCGGAGAGCCCGGACTTGGTCTCCAACGCGTTTGAGCACGCCTTGGCGTATGGAAACTACCGAGAGTTGACCGAGGAAGAGCTCGCGCGTGCGGTCCATTTGGATCCGAGCCAGATCGCCGGTCTCGGCTCCAGCATCGACGCTTTGCGCGCCATGCTCGAGGAGCGGAAGCGAAAGATCCTCGAAACCTACCAAGTCGACGGCTTGGACAAACGGGCGCAAGACCGATTCGAAAAACAATCTCGCCGCGTTCGCCCTCCAGCCAAACTCAAAGGGCTCTTCGACCGCGCTATCCGGCAACAGCAGATCTACCTGCTTGAGCAGCTTTGGTACATGGCGGATCGGAGCGATCCGAGCTTTGCCAGCGATGTGCTGGGCGTGATGGAATCGCTCGGCGACAAGTACCAGATCGACGAACTCTTGAGCAAATACATCTTCACCGGTCGCGAGCGGCTCGATATCCCGCAAGCCATCGAAGTGAAAAAGGAACTTGAGAAGATCGACGAGTTGCTCAAACAGCTTGAGGAAGCCGCCAAGACGGCGCAGATCGCCCTGATCGATATGGAGGCGCTTGCGGAGTTCGCTCCGGCCCAGGACCTGAACAATCTCGAGGAGATTCGCAATCAGATCAACAACCTCGTGCGCGAACTGGCCGAGCGCCAAGGCTTGGAACGAAACGAGTCCGGCGGGTTTCGCTTGACCCCCAAGGCCTACAAGACCTTTCAAGCCCAACTGCTCGAGCGGATTTTTTCCAATCTGCAGGCGTCTCGAAGCGGTCGGCATGCAGGCCGGATCATCGGCGATGGCAGCGTCGAGTTGCCCAGCACCAAAGCCTACGAGTTCGGAGACTCGATCGCCAACGTCGATGTGGTTCAGTCGGTGGTCAACGCCATGCTAAGGCGTCCCAACGAACGGCCAGTGCGTCTGTCCGGAGACGACCTCGAAGTCTTCAAGACACGCAATTCGCCCAAGTGCGCCACGGTGGTCATCATGGACATGAGCGGCTCGATGCGCTACGACGGCCAGTACATCAACGTGAAACGGATGGCGCTCGCTTTGCAAGGCTTGATCACGAGCGAATACCCGGGTGACTTTCTGCGATTCATCGAGATGTTCACGTTTGCGAAACTCCGGCGGCCCGGCGAAGTCATCGACCTGATGCCCAAACCGGTCACCATCCATCAGCCGGTAGTCCGACTCAAGGCCGACATGAGTCGGGACAATATCAGCGAATCGGAGATCCCCCCCCACTTCACCAACATTCAACATGCCTTGCGACTCGCTAGGCAAAATCTGGCAACCGCCGATACGGTCAACAAGCAAATCGTCCTCATCACCGATGGTTTGCCGACGGCACACTTCGAGGAAGAGACCCTTTTTCTGCTCTATCCCCCGGATCCGCGAACCGAACAGCAGACGATGCGGGAAGCGGTTCTGTGCGCCAAGGACGGGATCACCATCAATATTTTTCTGGTCCCCAGCTGGTCGCAGTCCGAAGAGGACATCCGCTTCGCCTATCGGATGGCGGAGCAATCCAAGGGTCGCGTCTTCTTCACCTCCGGGAAGGATTTGGATCGCTTCGTGCTATGGGATTACATCGATCGCAAACGAGAGATTCTTGGAGGCTGAGGGGGATGCCAAGGGATTCATGTCCCCTTGGGCATACTCACCAACCCATATTTGAAGACGGTTTCGAGCCTCTGAAACCCCACCGAACGATAGAGATCGATGGCGCTCAGGTTGTGGACCGTGACTTCGAGGGTAACGCAACGACACCCGGCGGCTTGAAAGCCCAGGAGTGCGCGACGAATCAATTCGCGACCGATGCCGCGGCCGCGGGCCGCCGGAACCACGCCGATGTTTTGAATCGCTCCCTGGACGGGGCTTGGTCGAAGTCCCTGGATCGTGCCCAGGGGAGCCTCCCATTCGGTCCCGATCCCCTCGACGGCTAGCCAGGTCGCTTCGGCCACGAACGAGTCCTTGGCGGCGATGTCACGCATCAGTTGGCGGCACCCCTCGCGATCGGCGAGGCATGGAAAGACACTGCCGTCCATCTCGTTTCGAAAGCTCTCCCATTTCGCCAAAGCGTGCATCCCCAGGAGTTTCGGGTGCCATGGGACGAAGGAAACATCGTCCTGGATCTTGCGTTCCGGGATCCGGCAGGGGAGTTCGACCCGCATTCGGTAGCGTTTAAAGAATACAGACATTGTGGCTGGTGGAAACGCAAGTCATCATCGGAATCGCAGCTTGGGAACCCCTTCAGTATAAATCGAATTCCAATCGCTTTGTCAATGTCGAGATCGTATACTGGAGACGTTGAGGGGCACGCCGGAGGAAGCGGTCGATTCGGTCGTATCCTTCCTGGCAAACCGCCCCTTTTCGACGACCCCCAAGGCTCAGGCGAGCAATGCTCATGTACCCGCGATTTGGTTGCAAAATAATGGCGATGGCGATTGCGTGGGCGGTTGCGTGGGCGATCCCGGCAATAGCGGACATTATCGAACTGCGCGACGGTGGAATCATCGTGGGGAAAGTCCTCAATCCCTCCGAAGGCTTGACCGTTCGGATCGAGACCGAAGATGGATCGGTGATTGAACTGGACCGCAAACTGACCAAGATCCGGATCTCGATGGATCGAGATTTGGAGTACATCGAAAAGGTCAAGTCGCGCGGGGACTCCCTCGAGGACCATCGCGCCATTATCGACGAGTGCATGAAAGACGGTCTTCAAACCTTGGCCAATGCGCACCGAGAGCGAATTGTCGAACTGGATCCCAGCGATCGGCAGTCTTGGGACCATCTCAAATACTACAAGGACGAGTCGACTGGCAAATGGTATCGACGCGAAGTCGTGATGCACAAACGAGGAAAGGTCAAAGGAGAAAAAGGGAAGTGGTACACGTGGCAGGAAAAGGCCTTGGTAGACCTGGATCGCAAGTACACGGAGCAGCGTGTCGCTGCGGAAAAGGAACTTCAGCAACGACTGCGAGGATTGGACGGGAATGCGAAACAGAAATCGGAAGCGCAAGCCTATTTCCAGAACTTGAACAATCCCTTGGTGATCAGCAAGCTTTTGAAATTGTTTCGCGAAGATCGTTCTCAGGATCGCCGGTTCTACATGGGACTCCTTGAGCAGATGCCGCCTCGAGCAGTTGCGCCGGCGATGATCTCGATCGCGCTCGAAGATATGGACATGAAGGTGGTCGACGAAGCCTTGAGTTTTCTGGACGCGTCCGACGAAGTCGTCCGGGAAATGGCGTTGGCATCGTTCGCAGGAAATCTTCAGAGCAAAAAGACGCGGGATCGCGCGGCCTACTGCATGGCTCCTTTCGCAGACGAACGCTTCATCAGCATGCTGATCGGCTCGTTGGTTTCGACCGATTTGGTGGTTCCTGCCGGGCCTCCCGGAGCGCTCAACGCAGGAGTCGGTCGCGATGGCAACGTCGGTTTCAACGCCGGTGCTCCCAAACCAGAACAAAGGCTCAATAAACACAAGGATGTCTTGGCGACGCTGTCTCGATTGACCGATCAGAACTTTGGCTACGATATTCCTGCGTGGAGAATGTGGTTCGCGAAAACTTATGCGTACGAAAATCTCGATCTTCGACGGGACGATTACTAGTTCGAGGTTGGGTTGAAGGTCGCACTTCTCGAATACATCTGTGGCAGCGGTATCCTGCGAACCCAGAACGACGACGGGGAACCTCAGGCACTCGAGTCCCTGCTCAGCGAAGGCCATGCGATGCTCTGCTCGCTGGCCCGCGATCTGATCGATTCGGGGATCTCCGTCCTTTGCCCTCTCGAGCCATCGATTGCCGATTGGGGACGCTGGCGCTCGTGGACAGGTCCGCAGTGGCATTGGTCTCCGATTCCCTTCGAACCCCGCCGATCGATCGACGATGTCGCCTCCCTCTGGATCGATGCCGTCCAGGGGTGCGATGCGGCGATCGTCATCGCGCCGGAACTGGACGGTGCATTGGCTCGCATCGTGTCCAGATTGCGAGACTCGGGGATGAAAGTCCTGGTGAGCGACCGACATTTCCTGGAGACTGCCTGCGATCAGTGGCAAACTTGCCAGGCTTGGCAAGCGGCGGGAGTGCGTCATCCAAAGACGTTTCTTTTGTCCGAATTTTCCGAGGTCGCTTCGTCTGAATCGAGTCCTGATGGATGGGTTCTCAAACGCCGGGACAGCGCCGGTTGCGTTGGCCAGCGACGGTTCGAGAATTCCCGAAGCGTCGCAGAGCATGCGGAGAGAGGCCGACAACTCGGTGTTCCTGGGGATGCATGGGTTGTGCAACCTTGGGTCCCCGGTCTCGCCGCAAGCCTCGCGGCGCTGGTAGGAAACGAAATCTGCGTTCTGGGGGCCTTTGAGCAACGGTTCCAAACGATCGCAGAGGATGGCCTCTCGGAGTGGGGATATAGCGGTGGTCATGGACCGATTCCCGGCATCAACCTCCAGGACTTGCAGCGATTCGCGACCGACGTACTGAACGCCCTCCCGGGAGTGCCCCGGGGCTGGGTCGGCATCGATTTCCTGATCGAGCCGAACGGGAGATGGTCCGCGATCGAGGTCAATCCGCGGCTGACCACCAGTTATCTAGGGTACCGACAGTGGCATGGCCCACGGCTCGCAGCGCATTGGGTTTGGGGAAGTTCTCCTTCCCTGGAATCCAAAGAGTTTGCCAGAGTATGCTTCTCGGTGGATCACTTCGAGGGATAATGGAGGAGTTCCTCAGAACCCCTCACTATCCCCCGCCCCAGTTTGCTCACCATGTTTTCCATTCGCACGCATAGCCTCGCGCTGTTGTTCATGTTGGCTTCCCTGCTCCACTCGAAAGCCGGGGAATCCCCCGATTTTCGGACCCAGATTCAACCTATCCTGGCCGAGCATTGCTCTCAGTGTCATGGGGTGGACGAATCGACCCGAGAAGGAGGATTGAGACTGGACGTGCGCGACCATGCGTTGCGAGGCGGAGAATCCGGCCATGCGGCAATCGTTCCTGGGAATGCATCGGGCAGCGAGTTGGTTCGCCGCATCCTTTCCAGCGATCCCGACGAAGTGATGCCTCCACCCTCGTTGAAGAAACCGCTCTCCGATCAGCAGCGGGATCTGCTAAAACAATGGATCGATGCTGGAGCTGACTACACCCAGCACTGGGCGTTTGTGCCGCCGCAGGCCTCGAGGGTCGATCTCGACAAGCCCATCGGTGGTCAGACGTTTCGCAACGCGGTCGATTGGCTCATCGCAGATACGCTTCACCGCAAAGGTTGGAAACCCAATGGTCCCGCCGAAAACTGGGAACTGTGCCGACGTGTGTATCTCGATGTCATCGGCGTCCCACCCACTCCCGAGCAAATCGATGCCTTCGCGGTTGAGGGTCTCGAAGCGACCATCGACCGCTTGCTCGGGGATGTGCGCTACGGCGAAAAATGGGCTCGGCCGTGGCTCGATGTCGCTCGCTATTCCGACACCAACGGATACGAAAAGGATCTACGGCGAGATCAATGGGCGTGGCGCGATTGGGTGATCGATGCGATCAACCGCGACATGCCCTACGATCAATTCGTCATCGAACAAATCGCGGGCGATCTTTTGCCCGACGCGACACAGGAGCAGGTCATCGCAACCGGCTTCCTCCGAAATAGCATGATCAACGAAGAGGGGGCGATCGTTGCAGAGCAATTCCGAATGGTCGAAATGTTCGATCGGATGGATTGCGTTGGGAAAGCGGTCCTCGGGTTGTCGATCCAATGCGCTCAATGCCATTCCCACAAATTTGATCCGATCACCCACGAAGAGTACTACGGGCTCTTCTCGTTTTTGAACAATAGTTATGAGGCCAAATCCTGGGTCTACACGACCGAACAGCAGGCCACCATTCGCGACGTCCGCGATTCGATTGCCAAGGAAGCCGAGGTGTATCGTCAATCGCATCCCTCATGGCAGGACGATCTCCGGGCGTGGCGAGCATCGGTGCTCGCCGCCCAACCGAAATGGCAACCGTTGCGCGCTGAACTGCTCGAGGCCGTCAGCGGACTCAATCACCCGGTCCAGGAACCTGACGACTCGATTCTGATGGTCGGCCATTGGAGCGGCGACATTTTCATGATCGCACCGGCTACCTTGGATCGCATTACAGGCCTTCGATTCGAGATCCTCACGCACGGCGAGCTTCCATTTCGTGGCCCCGGTCGAGGTGGGACCGGGAACTGGGATATGCGGGAACTCGAACTCCTGGTCCAGCGACCCGGGAATGATGCGTGGGAAAAGATCAAGCTCAGCGCGGCGAGCGCGGATTTTTCCAATGCCGAAGAAAAGTCTGCAGACGGGAAAAATGTGTCTGGTCCCGTAGCCTATCTGATCGATGGTAAGGATGAGAATGTATGGAAAGCCGACAGAGGTTTGGGGCGCCGCAACCAATCGTCTGTCGCGGTGGTTCAACTGGAGTCGCCCCTGGAAGGGGTGCGAGACTGCAAACTGAAGGTGGTTTGGCGGCAAGGGGACAACGTCGGATGCTGTCGGATCAGCGTGACCGACGCGCCTCAGCCAACGGCACCTGCGATCGATCATGACGCTATCTTGGACATGAACCGCAACGCTGCGAGTGAAACGATCAGCGACAGGGAATTTCATGCATGGTTGGCAACGCGCGAGGATGCGGCGCCGCAGCGCGACGCCATCGAATCGCATTGGAAACGTTTCCCGAACGCCAAAACGAGTGTCTTGCATCTCGCAGAGCGGGAACCCGAGAAGTCACGCTCGACATTCCTGCTGCAGCGGGGAAATTGGGATCAACCGCTCGAACCGGCGAGACCCACGATGCTGACGAGCTTTCACACCCCGAAAAGCCAAGAGGACCCAGCGCGTTTGCGTTTCGCCCGATGGCTGGTGGATCGCGATTCTCCTCTCGCCGCGCGGGTCGCTGCAAACCGCATCTGGCAAAATGTTTTCGGCGAAGGATTGGTAGAAACATCGGAGGATTTCGGAACCCGTGCTCCGAGCCCCGAATATCTCTCGGTTCTCGATGCAATGGCGATCGAGTTGATGGACAAGGGGTGGAGCCAGAAGAAACTTCTCAAATCCATCCTGCTCACCGAAGCGTACCAACGCAGCGCGAGAGCGACTCCCGAATTGCTGGAACTGGACCCTAAAAACCGCTGGCTGACGCGAGGACCTCGGTTCCGATGCGATGCCGAATCCATTCGCGATATTGCGCTGAGTGTCGCGGGGTTGCTGCATCATCAGGTGGGCGGACCGAGCGTTATCCCACCCGTTCCCCAAAACGTGCTCGATTACAACTATTCGTACCCCAGCTACTGGCAGGCGGCCCAGCCACCCGAAAGGTATCGTCGAGCCATGTACATGTTCCGCAAACGATCGATGCCCGACCCGGTTCTGGGTGCGTTTGATGCGCCCAACGGCGATCTGCCGTGCGCACGTCGAATGCGATCGAACACTTCCCTTGCGGCGCTGACAGCGCTCAACGAAACGATCTTTATGGAATCCGCACAGGGCATGGCTCTTCGTGTTCTCCGCGAAGCGCCGCAGGAAGATGCCAAACGCTTGGAGAGGGCGTATCGATTGGCCACCTCCCGATGGCCAACTCCCCAGGAGCAAGACGCGATGCTGGAGTTTCTGGCATTGCAACGCAAGCGATTGGCGGACGGATGGCTCAACCCACGCGAAATCGTCACTGGGGACCCAGGGAAAATGGCTGCCTTGCCGGAAGGAACGACTCCCCAGGATGCGGCAGCGTGGACGCTGGCCGCGCGGGTCATTCTCAATCTCGACGCGGCCATGACAAAGTAGCAATGACGAAGTGGCAAATTCGAGTCGAAGTCACAGGCGAACAGAGTTTCCCTGAGAATCGCTCACTTGCCGATGCAGAATCGGCTAAAGAGCGCGTCGAGAATGTCGTTGTTCACAACCGTTCCCGCGACTTGACCGAGTTCATCGAGCGCCATCCGCAACTCCCCGGCGATGACCTCATCTCCGGATCCCGATACGACTGCGGTCAACGCATCCTCGATGCACTGTCTCGCCCTTTCGACCGACTCGCGACATCGCTGGCTGGTCATCGGGACCACATCCTGATCGATTTCGCGGCGACGAGATAAGTAAGAGGCGACCGCTTCGAGCAATTCCTCGAGTCCCATTCCTCTCTTCGCGCTGACGATATGTGCGCTGACAACATGTGCGCTGACAACATGTGTACCGGCCGACTCATCCGTCAGCCCCACGGAGGTCCGCAGGTCGGATTTGGTGATCACTCGCCATACGTCGCACGGAGCATGGTCCAACACCACATGGAAACATGCCCGGTCGCGATCGGTCCCTTGCGTGTCCGCAGCGCTGCAATAAAGAATGAGTTCGGCGTCGTGCAGTTGCGAGATGGTCTCACGCTGCGCTTGCCGATCCGGATCGCTTCCATGGAGATTGCCAGGATCTGATTCGCCTTGGGGAAGGATATCATCCACGCCAGCGGTATCGACCAGATCGAATACCAGGTCGCCTCGCACCTGTCGGGAGCGAAGGTAGTCGCGAGTCGTTCCGGGAGTCTCGCTGGCGATGGCGATCTCCTCGCGGCTCAAGGCATTCAGCAGAGTGCTTTTCCCGGCGTTGGGTAAACCAGCGAGCACGACGCGAGGTACCACCTGTTGCCCGGCGCGCCGGGTCAGTTGCGACTGCAAATCGCCCAATTGATTTCTTGCATTTCCAAGTCTGGATGCAATTTCCGCTTTGGACACAAACTCGATATCTTCATCGACGAAATCGAGTCCTGCTTCGATATCGGCGAGCAAGTGGATCAAGTCGCGACGAAGGAGTTGCAAAGGTTGCGATAATCCTCCCGCCAACTGCTGCAGTGCAACGCGCATGGCTCGTTCTCCCTTGGCGTGGATCAGCCCGAGTACCGCTTCGCACTGGGTCAGGTCCATTCGTCCCGCCAAATACGCGCGCAGCGTGAACTCGCCAGGTTGGGCGAGCCGCGCGCCGTGCGCGATCAAGGCACCTTCGACCTCGCGCACGAGGATGGGAGCACCGAGCATATGCAATTCAGCAGACGGTTGTCCGGTGTAACTCCGATGCGTGGGCCAGCAAAAGATCGACACTGGGAGATCGCCCAGGTGAGGCAACGTCAACGACGCGTTGAAGATGCGCGCCGAACGCTTGTTGGTAAAAACCTCCGAGGCCGAGGCAAATAGCTTTTGCAGAAGAGGGATGGTGTCGGGACCCGTTATTCGGAGGATACCCCGCGGCGCTCCCTCGTCTCCCGTGGCAATCGCGCAAATGGTTGTCTCGGTCTCGATGCGCATCGAAT
>Ga0315904_10002986_pt1 | contig 25474 bp, 32 predicted proteins | sample LakEriMetagenome_6_FD_203529 | JGI IMG/M metagenome (GOLD analysis project Ga0315904, IMG submission 203529) | Freshwater fungal communities from buoy surface, Lake Erie, Ohio, United States - Buoy 12 MA120 | ecosystem: Environmental > Aquatic > Freshwater > Lake | place: USA: Lake Erie, Ohio... | reverse complement strand
TCCGGCAATAGTTCCACCAAAGCTGTTTGAAGAACCGCTAAGGGTTAAATTAGCGATGCTGTTAGAACCAGCGGTTGATGTCAAACCAGTTGATAGGGTTGCTGAAGTTGCTGTAATTGCTCCAGTTTGAACAGGAGCGTACACAAGGCCTGCTTGTCCAAAGTTAACAGCGGTTGTTGGCTTTACAGAAGCGCCTGTAAAGAACTTAACAACTCCATCAGAAGCGTCACGAACAATACCAGCATAACGACGGTCACGAGTTACTGTTGCAGTTCCTGCAGGGGATACCGCAGCTGAGGTTACGTTTGTAGATTCCTTAGAGTAGGTAAATGTAGTTGCAGATGGTGCACCTGAGATTGTAAATGTACCGTTGAAAGTAGCATCTACACCAGTAATAACAACTACTTGTCCTACTGAGAATCCGTGAGCAGCAGCTGTTGTAAGAGTTGCAATATTAGATGTAAGAGCTTTATTAGATACAGAAGCTACTACGTTAGAGATAGCAACTGTAAACTCGCCAACTTGACCTAAGTCAATAAGGTCATCTGTGTTACCAGTACCTGAGAAGATAATTGGAGCATCAACAGCAAGGTTTGCAGTTGTAACCGTCGTACCAGAACCACCAAATGAGATGGTACCTACGATTGCTACGTTACCGGCAATATTCATATCACCTTGAACACCGACGCCACCAACGATTGTTAGGGCACCAGTTGTAGGTGAGGTAGAAGGTGTTGGGATTTCTAAGTGGACGTTTACACCGGGTGTAATTTCCATCTGTGTGTCACCAGTAGCAAAACCACCAGCAGCAAATATAATCTTGTTTTCTGTACCTTTATCGCCAGTAGCAAATACAAGGTTACCTTGTCCGCCACCGTTAAAGGTTACGCTACCTACCGGAGATACGGCTGCAGAGGTTACGTTTGCATTTGTTTTTGCGTATCTAAAGGTTGTAGTAGTAGGTACTGCAGTTACATAGTAGGTTCCATCAAATGGTGCTCCTACTCCTGTTATGACTGCTTTAGCGCCTACTGTAATTCCATGAGCTGTTCCTGTTGTAAGAGTTGCTACGTTTGAAGTGAGTGCCTTGTTAGTAATAGTCTTAGTAATTACTTCTGGAGCATCAAAGAAAATGTAAGCATCGTTTGCGCCAGTAATACCGTAGTTAGTATCGCTGAAGTCAGAGCCTGTGACACCAAAAGATGCCCAACCACTACTGTCATTACCGTTGTTAGCAATAACTTGAATGTCAGTTGAAGAGGTGCGGTCTGAGTTAGTGAAAGCAATCTGAGCAAAGCCATCTTCTTCAGCATCATTATCAAAACTGAATACGGCTACTGCGTTAGTAAGAGCTTTTTCATCGTGCTTGATTTCAGCATCTGTACCAACAAAAGCTTGAACAGTTGCAGTTAGCTCATCAACTGTTACGTCTGATACCCAAGTAACTGCTGTTCCATCGTTAGATAGGAATTTACCAGCTGCTGCAGAATAATCAGGGAAGGTACCCGCCGCTAAAACGTCCCAGTTAGCTCCTGCTACTGGAGTGTTTCCTTGAGTATTTTGTTTTGCAATCCAAGAAGAGCCACCGTAGGTAACAATATCGTTTTTGTTGTAAGTTGTAAGAGAGTTATACGTGCCCTTCCAAGAAATACCCTCAATAAGCACTGCCCAATAAACTGTATCTGTTGGGGCGCTGTTAAGAGAATCTGCAATAGCTACATAAACAAGACCGCCGTAGTTAACTACGTCTCCTGCTTGGTAGTTAGCTGATGAAGACCATGTTCCTTCAAATTGAAAACCTTGGCTAAATAGAGCCCAGTTAACTACGTTAGTTGGCACTACACCAGTAGAAGCAACAATATTAATATAGGCCTTACCACCGTAGGAAACAATGTCATTTACTTTATAAGCAGTGCCTGAGGCGTATGCGCCCTTCCATTCAACGCCGTACACAAGAATGTCCCAATTAGAGTTACCAGTACTAGGTACAGAAGAAGAGTTGTTATTAACAGCAATCCAAATGTTACCGCCGTACTTTACAACATCACCTTTTTGATAAGATGTGCCTGAAGCCCAAGTGCCTTCATATTGAATACCGTCAACAAAAACAGACCAATCAGACCCTGAAGTTACTGGGTTGTCTGCTTCAGTATCACGTAAAGCAATGTAAATTTTACCACCGTAGGATACTAAATCTGAAATTAAATATTGAGTTGCTGAAGACCAAATACCTCGGTAGTTAAAACCTTCTACCATTAATGCCCAGAAAGCTGTATCAGTTGGGAGGTTGCCAGTGCTTGCTGTGCCTAGTGTGTAAACATAAACGTTACCACCGTACTGCACTACATCGTTGCGCTCATACTCTGTGGCGCTGCTGTAAGCTCCACGATAGTCAAATCGGAATTTGCCCAGGTCAAGAATTTGAGCCATTAGTAAACCTCCATAAGGATATGTCCGGTAGCGTTAACACTAAATCTGAGTGTGTTGTTACTCCACATCCAGTTTAGATAATCAGTTGATTTAGATGAGAACGAATCACCTAACGTGATTGTGCTACCTGAACCAATAATATCAATGTAAGCCTTGCCTGTAAGTATATCTTGGCGAGCTCCATAGAAGACTCTATCTACAATACTTTCTAAATCTGAGGTAGTAAGGGTGGCTTCTGAGGAACCGTCTATATTAATAAACGTAGGATTTGGCACTATCTAACCCCTTCTTCCAGGTTTATGGTCAATCCAATGACATCTTCAAAAGGGCAGGTTGCGTATAGTTTGTCCCCTGTTTGAAGAGTAATTTCATTTGAAATCTTGTTGTACCCAATAGCTACTGGGTTTCCATCTTCCCCAACTCGGGTATCTCCAGATACTAGAGGCAGGACTAGGTAAGCGGTTTTTAAAACGCGAGTCTTATTTACTAAAAACTTGGTGATGGTTCCAGATACGTCTCGACCTACATATAGGGAGACAGGAAGGATTCCAGTATCTGATGCGCCAGTGTGAGCAGCCAAAACAGAAGTAACTTTAGTTTTAGAAGTGGCTGTATAAATTACAGTTGCTGAGCCTGGAGCGGTGTCGGTTACTAAAAAGTTAATGCTTTTAGCAGTTCCCGCAGATGCTACTGCGTCAACTGGATATGCGTACCCTGGCATCTATTCTCCTAAGCTGTCTGGTCTAAGCCTTGTAGGTAAAAGGCAACACCAGAAGGTCCTGCAACCTTCACAACATCTGTCGGGTTCAACCCAAACCTAAATGTTTCATAACTATTATACGCAGGCACAGTTAAATTGTATGCTATTAAACCGTATCCAGGTTCCGAAGCCCCTGATGGAACTACATATACATAAATGTTTACATCTGCAGCGGTTGTATTTGTTGCAATTACAGATACTAAATAATAATCTGTAGAAGTAAATAGGGTGGTTCCTGTGCCATAAGCAACCGTCGAAGAAAGACGATTTACCGCTAAGCGTTCAATTCCTGCCATTTATACTCCTAACCACCAAGATGTTCCGATGCTTCCTGCACTAGATGAGCCTGCAGGTCCTGTAGCACCTGTTGCTCCAACAGCTCCTGTAGGTCCAGTTACACCTTGTGGACCAGTTGGTCCAATTGGTGCCGCACCAGTCTCAACCCAGTATCCATCATAAAAGATAAATATTCCGCCTGTATTAGGGTCAAACCAAGCGTCACCTGCTGATGCACCTACTGGTGGAAGTGCACTTGAGTAAGTCCACGCTCCTGTAGGTCCTGTACTACCAGTTGGTCCTAATAAACCTTGCGTACCAGTTGGGCCAGTTGGACCTGTTGGTCCTGTAGCACCTTGCGGTCCAGTTGGTCCGACTACTGGTGTGCGGATTACATCCCAAGTAGTTCCATTCCACTCCCAAGTAGTATTACCAGAAGTAAACTGTTGATTGAGTGTAGGTGAATTAGGAAAATCTATAGCTGTCATGTTTACGCCATCTGCGATACGAAACTAGCGCCAGACCCGCCGGTACCACCAGGTCCAGCAGCTGTCCCTGGAATATCATAGACACCGCCACCAAGATATATGTTTCCAGAGTTAGAGTAAGAACCTTTATGCAAAAGTATAGCTATGCCACCACCAGAGGCTCCACCATTTCCATAGTTGCCGCCACCTGTTCTATTACTATTATAGTTAGTGTTATTTGTGCCCCTAACATCAATAACTCCACTAGAGCCTATTGTTAAGTTACCCCCAACAATTAGCCAAATAACCCCTCCTGTACCAGAGTTAGCTCTTTGAACAGTTTGGTTATAACCACCTTGTGAAGAACTTCCATACTGGTCCCAACCTCCAGGATTTCCAACTCCTCCAGTAACCATATGTACCCCACCGCAGTGACCGTTACCACCTTCACCGCCTTCACCGCCGTTATCATCTCCTTGAGATGGAACAGACCCAGTTACACCAGTTCCACTCATTTTTCCACCGCCACCAGTTCCTCCAGAAAACGCTGTTCCGTTACCACCTCTACCAGAAGCTAAACCAGAAGTGCTACCTCCACAAGAGTTAGTATCATAATAAATTCCACCAGCTCCCCCACCACCAGTGGTGATAGATACCGTGTCTGTTCCAGAGGCAGAGCCTGAAGAACCAGTTGAACCGGTTACTTGACAACCACTAGAACTACAACCAACTGAAGCTCCACCGTTAGCCCCTCGTTTTGGTATTTGAATAATTCTTTTTCCGCTTCCACCTAATTGATTTGCAACAGCAGCGGTAATTGCTGTACCACAGTTACCAAAATCTGCTGCGGCAAGGGACCCACTATAACTTCCTGTGGCTGGAACAAATGGGTACCGTATACCGTTTGCGTTTAAAAAAGTGTCGGGATTTGCTGCAGCACCTTTAGCAGCCATTGAAATAGTTCCGTTTATAGTACAGTTTCCAGAAACATAGATAAAAAGCCCTTTACAAGGTTGGTCTGTGGTAAGTGTTTGTCCAGCGTCTATAGTAAGACTAGAATAGTTTTTAACTACGTAATCTCCATCATAAGAACCGTTTTTATTAGGAACTACTAAGGTGGTATTAGAAGATATGGTTACCGCACCGTCTGAACCATTACCAAAATAGTTTAGTAGGCCTTGTTGATGTAAAGTAGTTCCCTGTACGCCAAACGTACCTCTAGTAGAGTTTAAAAATGGCATTGACTAACTCCTTAGAAATTTAGATTACTACTTGCAAGCACAATCCAAGAACTTCCAGTTCTTACTAGTGTAAAGTTAAATATGTCAAGTTTACCTGCAGTTGAAGTTGGAGTTGGAGCTGACCCACCAGGCCATTTTATGGTTACAGAACTTCCGTTTATTGTCATAGAGTTTGGCACATAGCCAACAGAACCTTGAGTAACTAGGACGTTAATAGTCATAATTTTATCGTTATCAACAGGTACGTTAGTTAATGTTACAGCAAAGTTAGCAGAAGGAGCTGTTCCTATGTAATAAACGTTTCCTGCTGACCAATCTGCTGCAATAGCATTTGATGTAACAGTTACAGGAACCAAAGTTTCCCGCATTTCTTGAATATCTACAGTTCCGCTTAAAGACACAGACCCAGAGGCTGTTAAACCAGCAACTCTAAGGTCAGCATAAGCAAGACCTGCTTCTGAGAAGTTTACAGTTGTAGCTGGCTTAGTTGTAGCATCTTTAAATATCTTAAAGATGCCATCAGATGCATCACGAACTGCGCCGCCAAAAAATCTACGAGCAGATACTGAAGAACTTCCAGAAGCTGCTGCTGAAGATACGTTTGAAGCTGTCTTAGCATAAGTAAATGTAGTAGATGTAGGTACTGCGGTAATTGCATAAGTACCGTTAAATGTTGCGTCAACGCCGCTTATTACAACTACGTCACCTTCACGATAGTTATGTCCTGCAGAGGTAGTCAAAGTAGCTACATTTGAGGTAAGCGCCTTATTAGTAATAGTACTTACTAGAGCAGCAATAGTGCTTGCGTACTCTACGACAAGGCCTTCATCAACTGTGTCAGATTGGTTACCTGTACCAGAGAAAATCATAGGAGCAACAACAGCTAGGTTATCTGTAGTAGTTGCGCCACCACCAAATGTGAGGTTACCTACGATAGCCATGTTACCTTGAACGTTCATATCTCCCTGTACACCTACGCCACCAACTACAGTTAAAGCACCTGTAGTAGAGCTAGTTGATGGGGTTGGGATTTCAATATGTACGTTTAAATCTGGAGTAATACTCATTTGAGTATTATCAGAAGACAAACCACCAGCGGCAAAAATAATCTTGTTTTCAGTTCCTTTATCGCCTGTAGCAAAAACTAAGTTACCTGGACCTGTGGTTCCAACAGGGGCCTCTAAGAAAATATATCCATCGTTAGCTCCAGTGATAGTAAACTCTGGGTCAGAAAAGTTTGAGCTAGTAATACCCATATCGATGTAGCCAGCAAAGTCTGTTCCGTTATTAGCGTACGCAATAAAGTCTGTTGAAGAGTTTGCACCATTGCCAGAGTTTCTAAAAGCAATTTGAGCAAAATCATCATCTGCATCGATTGCGTAAACAGCAGCTGCATTTGTGTAACCCGTTAACGCAGACACTGAACCAGCAGTTGCTTGTGACGCTACGTTAGATGCTGTTTTAGCATAAGTAAAAGTAGTAGTTGTAGGAGTTGAAACAATTTCGTAAGTTCCATCAAAACTTGCATCTGCTGGGTTTAATGCAACTGTTACAAATTGAAAAGGAGCAAATCCATGAGCAGCAGAAGTTGTGATGGTTGCTACGTTACCCGTTAAAGATTTAGTTTGAGCGGTTTTTACTGAAGAACCTAAAGATGTAGCGTCTGTTCTTGCTCCAGAACCTACGTAAAGTTCGCCAGAAGTTGTGCCAACATCAAGGTCTCCAGTTATTCCAAGAGTTGTAAGTTCATTCGACCAAGAAGCTACAGTTCCGTTTGTTTTTAGCAATTTTCCATTATGTGTGCTTTGACTTGGAACTTGACTAATAGATTCAAAAGAAAAACCAGTTCCATCTGTTTTAACAAATTGACCAGCAGTTCCAGAGGTTGGGTCTATTAGACCAGCGACCATTAAAGCCCAATATGAAGTGTTTGTTACTAAAGAACCCGTGCTAGCTGCTGTGTTTGTATAAACATACAGGTTGTTATTAGCTTTTACTACGTCGTTAAGTTGGTATTCAGTAGCGCCGCTATAAGCGCCTTTGTAGGCAAAGCGTAGCTTTCCTAGATTAAAAATTTGGGCAGCCACTAGTTAACCTCCATGATGAGCTGGTCTGTGTATGTAGTATCCCACGAAAAAGAGAATTCGTAAGGGGTTAGAGCAGTTGTATAATAAGTATCGTCGTATCTAGCGTATACCGTTCCATCGTCGTTTAATTGAGGAACAGTGATTTGAGCTGAAGTATCTCCCCATAAATACTCTTCAATAGTCAAAGTATCAGTTGCTGGGTCATATTTAAACCCATAGAAATTTTGTTTTGACTTTGCAGAGCTACCAGATAGAGATAAGAATCCAGCCATTAGGGTGTAATCTCCGTTCCAAATACGCTTACGCTAAGGTTGTTGTTTCCACCGTTTATCGTTATTACATCTGCTGCGTCTATGGTTATTCCGAAAGAAAGAACAGTAGTGTCATTTCTATCAATCGGGACGTCATAGGCGACGTAGTGCTTGTTTTCTATAGAAGCACCGTTAGGACGTACAGCTAGCTTAAACGTGGTGTTTTCAGTTCCACGGTTAGCAATCACAATGCTGCTGATTACAGCTTGAGTACTTGAGGGTACGGTATAAGCATTTGTGTCAACGCTAGCCGTAGATACGACTTGCCCAAGAACTTTATATGTTGTGGCCACTGTGTTCCTTTCTTGTTAAGTTTACTAAATTGTTCCGAATAAAAATGGATGTAGCTGTGCATCTGCTGCTGGTCCAGTTGGACCTGTTGCACCTGCAGGACCTGTAGGTCCAGTTACTCCAGGGTTACCTTGTGGTCCTGTTGGACCTGTGACTGAAGGACCTGTTGGTCCAGTTGGTCCAGGAACATTAGATGCAGCACCAGTCGGACCTGTTGGTCCAGTAACTGATGGACCTGCTGGTCCTGTAGGACCTTGAAGTGTAGAAGCAGGACCAGTTGGTCCAGTTGCTCCTGTAGGTCCTGTAGCACCAGCAGGACCTGTTGGTCCAGCTACTGTGCTAGCAGCACCTGTTGGTCCTGTTGGACCTACTGAACCAGTTGGTCCAATATCAGAGTTTGCCCACTCTACCCAATAAGAATCGTAGTAAACATAATTACGTGCGTTGTTTGAATTAAACCAGACATCACCTGCATTAGGAGAAGCAGGTGCAGTAATTCCTACATAAAAAATACCTTGTGGTCCAAGTGCACCAGTTGGTCCCGTCGGACCAGTAGAACCAGTTGGTCCAGTTACACCAGCAGGACCTGTTGGTCCAGTTTCTCCTTGCGCTGCTGCAGTTCCAGGAATACCTTGCGGACCTGTCGCACCAGTTGGTCCAGTAGGACCAAGTAAACCTTGAGCACCTGTTGGACCAGTTGGTCCAGGTACTGTGCTTTCTGCACCTGTTGGTCCAGTAGCACCAGTTGGTCCGGTTGCACCTGCGGGACCTGTAGGTCCCTCTACTGTGCTAGCAGCACCTGTTGGACCAGTCGGTCCAGTAGCACCAGTTAATCCTGTAGCTCCTGTGGCACCAGTTGGTCCAGTAGCTCCCACATTTCCTTGAGTTCCAGTCGGTCCAGTAGGTCCTTGTAATCCTGTGTTTCCTGTAGGACCTTGTGGTCCAGTAACTGTACTTGCCGCACCTGTTGCTCCTGTCGGTCCTTGTATACCTTGTGGACCTGTTGGTCCTTGAATGTTTCCAACATTTTCCCAAACGTCATTTGCTTGGTCCCATACATAAAGATTTCCATTTACAAGATAACCATCCCCTGGATTACCAGTTGGTTGTGCAGCATTAAGAGCTGCTTCACTTGAATAAGAACCTAATATATTTACGCCAACACCAGCAGGACCTGTAGGTCCAGTGACACCTGCAGTACCTGAAGCACCAGTTGGTCCTGTTGCACCAACAGGGCCCAGTGGTCCTGTTACACCTTGCGGTCCTGTAGGACCTGTTACACCTTGCGGACCTGTGGCTCCTGTAGGGCCTGTAGCGCCAACAGGACCAGCAACAGTTGATGCGCTACCTGCAGGACCAGTTGGTCCCGTAGCGCCTGTAGGACCTTGTGAGCCTGTTGTACCAGTAGAAACAGTTACTTGAACAGGAGCTTGTGGCGTGACAATAATTTCATCAGGCATCAGTCAGTAACTTCTCTTTCGCAGAATATTTGTCCGCGAATATATGTCTGTTCAAAGGTTGAATCACTTAAAGATGTGGCTTGTAAATCCCAGAACGCTCTAACAGGGATAACTTGAGTCTGTGCACTTGTTAAAGCAAGTCTTAGTTTCTTAGTTGGAGCGTCTTCAACTGTGATTGTAAATGTAGCCCACAGTGATGGAGAGCTAGGATATGTTCTAATTTGGGCTTTAAATACTAAATCATTAAAATTAGTGCTGTCTGGAAAATCAAATATTCCATACCAAGAGTCGCCCTGCTGAAGGATGATGTCATAAATTCCAGCTGTGCTTGGAAGAGGCGTTCTTCCAGTCATATCATTTGGAAGGTATACACGCTCTGGACGACGTGAGTCATCGATTTCTTGAGGCATGAATATCGGAACAAGCTTGTTAGTAGTTCTGCTTACTCGACGTAGAGTAGCAACCTCAATGCGATGAATTCCTATATTTAGAGCAGCGCATAGCATTTTGTATTGTTCCATGCGTTGTTGTATAAGATTTGTAAGCTGGTGGTATCTCTCAGAACGCGGGATGGTCACGCCGTCTGGTGCGAAGATGTTGATGTCAAAGGCAGCGTCTGTGGCCAATGTGTATAGGCCTTCTATCGATGACAAGATGGTTACTGGGTATACCTCAACCTCGGGAAGCATGCCAATAGTCATGGCTCTTCCATAGCTATCTGTTCTATTAAAAGTGTGTTGAGTTACTGCAGTATTAACAAAGTAGGTAATTTCTGAATCTGAAAAGTATCTAAAGACGCTTCCTGTCACAGTAATAACTGCGTTATTAGCAGGAGCTGTTACGAAGTGAATAACTCCGTGTTGAGCCTCAATAGTAAAATGAGTTGGGTTAGCTCTAGCGACACCGTTTACGGTCACTAATAGTGTTGATGTATCAACGGGCTTGACGCCAAGAACAAAATCTACGGTACTTCCGTCACCTGTGAAAGTCTTCGTGAATTGTTTGGGTTGGTCACCAAGCTCCATACGGACCTTAGATACTAGGTCTGCAAGAGTTGCCACATTTACTCCTTATTCACGCATAACAGGCTACTCTAATGGTGCCGTGTAGCAGGTTTAAAAACTGGTTAAACGAAACAGCGGGCTACAAATAGCGCCCGCTGCCCCGCCTAATCGTGCGTTTAGAGAATCTGAGCCACGTATCCTTTTTCCTGAAGGTGAGCTGCAACGTCTTTAGTAACAGAATATTTGTTACCAACTTTAAACGTATAGCTAGTTCCTGCACCTAAAGTCATGTTTTCAATGTCATCTGTAACACGGATAACTACTGTGTCGTTTCCAACTGCTCCAGTTGTTTTAACTTCATCAACTACGATAGTGGTTAGACGGTTTGGCTTTGTTGCGTCGATGATTTCGTTCTCTGCTTTGAACTGCGCTTCCGCAGTAGCTAGAGACATTTCACCTGCACGCTTTGATTGCTCTTCAGCAAATTCTTTAGCAAGGGCTTCTCGCTGGCGTCCTGTGTAATCAGTCGCCTTCGGTCTATTATTAGCCACGTTATATCCTCCGATTTAGTATCTGTTGTTTTTGGTTAGGGGCGGGTTTTTAGGCCCGCCCCCGAACTTTTTAAATTAGTTGGTTTCTGCAATAACTACAGCCTGGTCAGTAATTAGACCAAGACCGAAGATTGAGTACCAAGCAAGTGCATGCTCACGACCGAAGTCAAGGATACCGCCATCGCGGAGCTCAACTGGTAGAGAGATTGCGTGACCGAATGCGTTATCTCCAATGAAGATAGAGTCATAGCGGTCTGAACCACCGTTACCGGTAAATTCAGCTGGTGAAATATATCCGCCGCCTGCTGTAACTGTTGGAGTTGTAGCAGTATCGGCTGAGTAAGAAGTACCAGCACCACCAGCGACCTTGCGGACCTGAGTGGTTTCGATGAATACGCAGTCGTATAGACGTCCGATTTCACCAAGCATGAAGTTTCCAGGAGCGGCGTACTTCGTTACTTCGATGAACTCAGGAACGTCACGTAGACGACGTGATTGGTGAGGGTGAACGAATGCCACATAGGTCTCACCTAAGCGTGGAATGTTCTTTGTTGACAAGGTCTCAACTGCATCCTTGACTACGTGAGGAGTCATGTTGAATGCACCGGTCATGCTTGCACGAGTTGTGCCTACAGTTCCGTAGCCGTACCAGTCATTAGCAGCAGAAAGACCAGAACGGTCTTCTCCGTAAATCTTGGATGTTGCTGAGTAGAGAGTGTCGCGGCTCAACTTATCAAGATAAAGAGCCATGTTGCGTCCTAGAAGACGTGAAGCAGAAGCCATAACGTCATCGAAAGAAGCATTAAGTAGTAGCTCAGAAACTGCAAGAGCATATCCATGCTCAGATACAGTGATTGAGAACTGTTGCGCTGTTAGCGCATTTGTCTGCATACGTACACCTTCGACAAGTGCGTTAGCAAAGCCGAGGTTGTTGTAACGTAGGAAGTTGATTTGAAGACCAGGTGCAACACCAAGTTCAGTCTTCTTGACTGCGAATTGCTCAAAGCGAAGGATTGGCATTGCCTGGAAAAGGATTTCCTTTGACCAGATTTGCTGAATCGCTTGAGTCAACTGTGTGTTGGTACCTGAATAGGCTGTTGGGGCTGCGGCTAGATTGCCGGTACCCGTAATACCAGATGCCATTTAGTTATACTCCTTAGTTGGAATTTGGATTTGGGGGTTTAGCCGAACAATCCCGAGCCTTGACCCTGAGCTTTTGGACTCAAAAGTCTTTGGCGATATTTTGCGTATTCGTTCATCGGCATAGCTGATATTTCATCAGCTGTAAAGTTACGTTGCTCCGAATTAATGTCCAGTGGTCCGGTTGGAGGCGCTGTTACGCGACTTCCAGTCATTTCTTTGCGAGCGGACTGCATAGCCTGCTGCGCTGATTCTAAAATACGAGTTGAACGGTCTTTTAGACTGTTAATACTCGCGTTAATCTCGTCTTGGGTGTTACCCGTAACAAGGTCCAAAAGTTCGGGAATGATTGCTTCCCGTTCTTCCTCCAGACGTTGCTGGCGGAAATTTTGAATCTCAGCAAAAGTTTTTTCTCGCTCCAATAGAGCAAAGGCGCGTTCGCGCTCCTGGCGCTCACGCTCCAACTGTTCAGACCATTCTGTTTCCTTCTTTTTAAGAAGTTCACGAACGTCTAAATCAGCTTCAAGGCGAGCACGCTCTTCAGCGTCCTGTGCCTCTTTCTCTGCTTGCTTGGCCGCAAGTTCCGCTTCTCTCTGTTGCTTGATTTCTTCAAGCTCAGATTTTAGCTTTTCAATTTGCGGATACAACTTGTCTTTCTCTTGACTACGAACCTTTGCTAAATCATCGTCTGTATAAAACTTAGATGAATCAGTAGTCTTTGTAGTCTTAACAGTTGGCGCGTCAACGCCAGCGTCTACAATAGTTGGAGCTTGGTTTGCTTCAGCTTCAAAGGCTTCAGCAAGCACTTCTGTTTGAGTTTCCATATACGTCCTTTATGTTCTCTGGGTCTTTTTTCGAATGAGGTTTTAGCCTCGTAGCACAAATGACCGTCTCTTGGTTTTACACATACATTTTTCCGCGTTTTACAAAAAATTTCAGCCTATAGTGCTTTATTTTTCGTATTCTTCTGGTACACGACGTTGTGGAATCTTTGTTCCATAAGCTTCGGTTACTAGTCGAGAGCGGATACTTTGTTCACCCATTTGTAGTCCTGCGACTACATCTCCGTCCAACAATGGTGTCTGGGCAGGAGAGCCTCCGCCAGCAGCCATACCCGCTGCTTGCTCAGGTGAGAGCGGAGCAGCAGAACCGTCAGGTCCTGGGACCATGCCTGTTAAGGTCATAATCTCATTAGCGATTTCGGTTTGAACAAGTTTAAGTGCGCCGTCTGCCTTGGCGTCGTCAATGAGTTCTTGTCTAATTTCTTGAATTTTTTCTGAAGGGAACTCTTCACCAAGAGCTCTAAGTGCGCCTTCTTTAGACTCTAATCCTAGAGATAGCATAGATTGAATTTCGTTAAGAATAATAAGTTTATCTAGTGGTAGTGGTGGTGGGAAATGTACGTACGTTCTGTAAGTATCTGGGTCGTTAGGGTCCAACTGGAGAAGTTGGTCTGGCTTAGGAATTGTGTCTCTATCGGGATTCCAAGTAAATGTTTCTGGCTCTTTAACAGCTAAGTTACGAAGAATAAGTTCGTTTACTCGTTCTAATCCGTATGCGTATTGAACAATCTTTTGGTGATAGCGATTCATCAAAGGCTGGAATTGGATAGCTAGTGCTACACCAGAGGTATTTGAAATAGGTTGTGATTGACCTAAAGCAGTTTCTGGAACACCAGTCATTTCGTGCATAGCACGCTTTAACATAGTCATGTATTCCATGGCGCCTTTTAGACCTTGTCCGCCACCTTCTAGGTTTTCTACCCTTGCATCTTTTGGTAGACCGCCCCACACCTTATTAGCGCCTTTTTCAAGCTGAGATGCTTTAGCTCCAATGATTACTGTTACAGGAGCAGCGTGATAGTTAATGATGTCTGCAATATCAGTAGCGGTTTCATTGTATGCACGGTTTAAAGAAATCATTTCATTACAGTCAGATAGTCCCCATGGTGAGCCTGAAATTCTAATGTTAGGCATATGAACTACAGGGATAGTTCCTAGTGGATTAGGGCGAGAATCGATTAGTTCGTCATTGATGTACTCTTCAATAACATCGTCAGTTAAGATTTCTGTATATGTGTATACCTGTCGTGTACCTTCTAAAGAAGTTCCCCAAAAACGGTACTTAAGTTTAAACCGAATCAAACGGTTTCGGTCGTGTGGGTGAAACTCTGGAAAACAAAAAGATGAGTTTAAAGGTAGAACACGTACACGTCCTGGGTGTTGCATACCAGCTGGGTCTACCCACGCCTCTTCGTATGCTACTTTAACAAAACAATCTCCAGATACAGAACCTTGTTGACCAATCTCCCAAAGTACTGTTGCTTTGTTGTTATCTACTTCCCACACACGTTCAAGCAAATCAGGAACAATTGCTTCTGTTGCTTTAGGGCTTCTAAACTGAACGCCCTTACTAAAAGTAAAGTTAATAATAAAATCTGTAATTGCTCGATAGTAATTAAATACCATTTGAGGTTCGCCCTGTTGGCGACGGAAAGATGTATGGTGACCTAGATACATCGCCCAGTTAAGGGAATAACGATTTAAACGTGGACCATGAACTTCAAACTCTTCATCAGCAAGTTCTACTAATCCCAGAGGGGATATGGATATGGTTAAGTCAGATGAGGCGGCCCTATAACTAGGGGGTGAAAAATCTATGCTCACCTAAAATCCTCTCATTTAAATATTTAACTACCGTAGTTTAGCATTAGTTTGCTAACTTGCGGAACCACCTATTTTGCTATTGGTCGAGCTACTGGTTTGTTGACATCTTTGGTTACTGTCTTCTTAATAGACTTAGTAACCTTCTTCTTTTTTGATGCTTCAATTTTGTCTGTTTTTTCTTGAGCTACGTCCCTGTTCTTAGGGTCAATGTCTTTTTGAGAATTTACAAACTTTCCACCCATTTGAACATACCGAGAATGAACCCAGTGAGCTGATGCTGGGGATTGTTTTGAAAATCTAGTTTTTGCTTGAGTAGTAATCATGTTCCAAAGTCTAGGGTTGGCAGGGAGTTGTTTAGGACCCTCTTGAACTTCTTTACCTTTGATTAACATTTATTATCCTCAATGCAGGGAATCCTGCCCCCTCAGCATGGTGGGACGCTGGAAGGGGGCAGGAAACTTAATTAGTCCTGAACTACTGCTGGGCTTACACGTGATTGGCGAGCGCCGTTACGTGTAACTTCTTCAATTGTTGGTTCTGCATAATCTTGGAAAGAACCATTTGAGAACTCTTGAAGAAAATCTGTTGCTTCAATCCAAGAAGCTGAACCTACGTGAGCACGCTCGCGCATTGTTTCTTCAGCTGGCTTAGTGTGAACAGGTGCATTACGATTTGGACGGCCTGCTGCTGGTGTGTAACCCTGTGCAGCACCCTTTCCAAATTCTTGTGGAACATCAGTATCGGTTCCGATACCTTCTTGAAAGCGTAGAGGTCCGCGTTGTCCTGGGACAGCGGAAGCCATCTTACGGTCGTAAGTATTTCCAGAGCGTTCTGGAACTTGTGGTGTTGGGGCAATTGCCATGTTTATTACTCCTTTAAAAGGTTGAGGCCTCAGTACAAGTGTCTTATTAAAACGTTAATTTTTCAGGATAAAGTCAAATCTATCTGAAAAATGGTGACGACGAGACCTCAACCTGAGGCATTGTAAGGTCCATGGTTAGAGAGCAGGCGATGGCCAAACTATCGGCATAGTCGTCATGGGCGTGGGCTTCTTCTGGGGCATGAGCTAAAAAGTTAGGCCCAGTAAATTTAGTTTCTAGGTCGGTCATCTGTTGGTAAAACCTTTTCCAAGTTCTAAGTCTTCTGGTCTTAGCATGGGCTGGCCAACCGATAAGTCGTCTATCAATTAGGGTCTTAAGGTGTTTCCAACGTTTAGATTGCTCAGGTTGGCTACTTCCGATTGGGTATACCTCAGCTCTAGGTAACAGCAGTTTTAATCTTTGAGCAACCGCGTCACCCACACCGCCTGAGTCAACACCTACAGCTAACACGTCATAGCTACCTAAGAAGTTAACTATTTGAAAGTACTGGTCTTCCCAGTCTTCACTTTGGATTTCTAACCAATTTAAAATTCTATGGTCAAAGTAACCAAACTCATCAGGCCTATCCCAATCAACCCAAACAACTGTAACAACAGTTGAGTCAACTTTTCTAGCGGGGTCAATGCCCACTACCACAGGAGTTCTGTGCCAAGCTTTAACAATTTCTTGAGACGTGTCCCCTAGTTCGTCCATTACCGTAGAAGTTACAAACATGCCTCGTTCTAGAAGCCACTTACAGTTGTAGGACATCTGAAACTCATCTGAGTCTTCCCCTACACGTAGTATCTCTTTCTTAATAAACTTTTGATAGTTGTCATTGTATTTAGCTACATCTTTCCAATCCCACTGATAGTGGTTTTGTTTGTTTCCTCTAGAGGTTTGACGACGTTTGTTTAATTGAATAGAACGATAGAAGTTGTTTTTGTGTGTGGTGGGAGTACCTGTCTTAACCATAGTTCCAGCGTAGTACGCCAACATAGGAGAGATAGATTTAGATACTACGAAGTCATCTGCTTCTTGGCACTCATCAATAACAATAAGGTGGAAAGACTTAGACTCAATCTTTGCACGAGGGTTAGCTGTCATCATCATTACAGATGAGCCAGAATTCTTTAATTTAATTTGTTTTGTAACTCCAGCAACTTTTTTAGCTTCATCATCAATCTCTGGGTCACCTAATACGCTAAGTGCATGGTCACTAGTAAGTCTGTTAATAGTTCTACTAAATAATGTTTCTGCCTGTCCTTCTACTGGAGCAAATAGTCCTACCCATATACCGTCTTTAAACTTACCTAATAAATCTGGATACATTCGTGCAAGTCGTGGAAGAATAACCATAAGTGTAGCTACAGTGTTCGCAATAGTTTCTGATTTACCTGACTGACGTGCAGCAAGAGCTGTAATCTCTTCACCGTCATTAATAATTACAGATTCCATAATTCTTCGTGCAAGTGGTGCTTGATATGGGTGCAACTCATAGCCAACAAGTGCTACTAAGAACACCATCATTTTATCTACTAGCTTGTCAACAAACTCTCGAGACAGCTCATCTAACCCGTCGTCTTCTTCAGCGGGTTCAAGTTCGTCCTCGTCAATTTCTTCAAAGTCTTCTTCTTCTTCAAAGAACTCATCAAGGTCAAGATTTTCTTCAAACATTCGTACCTCCTTTAAAGACGGAAAGCCCTGGGTTTAAAGTCCAGGGCTGCCGCTGCCACACGGGAGAGAAGGAGAGAGTTGGCGGATATAATTTTAGCATACATATGTAGTTACTCAATGCGAGATAATCTTTTGTGCAACTCGTCAACAACTGCGTGGATAGCCTCAGCCCCAGTAAGAGCTTCGTCCAAATAAACTTGGTCCCTATTTTTTTCGTAAACTGAAAGACAACGGCTTAACTCATAGAGAATCTGGTCTGACCAAATTAAAAGTTCTCCAGAAGGTATCTTGGCTACTCGTTTAGCCACTTTTTCAGAAAAAGGCTTGTCCCAGTTCTTTTTTCGTCTAATCACCATTCGTCTATCTCCTCTGTAGAGAGCCCCATGTTACGGGCTCCAAGAGCGTTTGCCAAAAGCAAATCCGCGTCTTCTTCAAAAACTACTTTTGTATTTTTATTCCATAGACCCAGTACTAGGCCTGGTTTAGTAAAAGGAACCCTAAACACCAAACAAACTTTGCTTTTTCTGTAAGGGAAGTCAGTTTCTTGAGTCCAGCCCTTTTCTACTATTGGTAGAGGGCGACGGTGATAGTACTGAATTACATCTACGTATAGTGGTCCGAATATTTTCATCTATTCCTGTTTTCCGAATAGGTACTCGTCCAGGGTAGGTAGCTTAGGTTTAGAACCATACATGTAGTCAGAAAACTCTGAAATATCGTTCATCTGTTCCCTACGGTGTTTTGGCATACGGGTTACATCTGAAGGGCCCATATCTCCCCAACCGTCTAAACCAGATTCTCTTAAAAATACTCCTTTAGAGGGAGCGTTAACAAAGTCGTACCACACATCTTCAGGAACTCCTCGGTAATCCCACCAAGTGCCGTCTCTAAAAACAACGGTCATTGTGTTTGTCTTAAAATCGTATCCAGCTTTTAACGTTCTTGGCTTAGATGGGTTAGTTGTGGTGGTGGTACGCATAGAGGGGCCACCATCAATTACTTGAAACTCTGGGTCGTTTTCTTTTGGGTCTTTTAAAAGTTCGTCAATAAAATTTGAGGTGTACCCAGCAGACATCTCTTCCCAAGACGGGATAGTAGGTTTTTTCTTAGCCATTAGTTCTCACATTCATGCAAAGCAGCTTCTTCTTCTACAACTCTAGCATGACAGGCTTTGCACCTAAGATACTTAGGGGGTTTAAAGTTATTTTGAGCCGTAGCTCCTAAAGGAAGATTATTACCGTTTTCGTCATCTTCTGGTTCGTAATCAAATACTATCTTTGATTCTCTAAAGAGGTGGTCTGGAAAAGGGCCCTTAGCTTGATAAGCCTTTTCTGGCACGGGATGGGCTTGAACAGCTTTTACCCGTGTTATTTTCATGCTTCCTCTTCTGTTGGCTCCTCAGTAGATTCTACAGTAACTTCTGTAGTTGTAGGTTTACTTGCTGCTTTTTTAGTTGTTTTCTTTGGCTCTTCTACAATCGTAGCATTTCCAGGTTTGGAAGTTCCAGTTAGTGGTAACTGCCCAGATAATGCTCGCACCTGTAGATGCGGTGGAAGACACAGCGGGCAGTAACTTATTGGGTTAGCACCTTTGTCCGCCAGAGTGAACTCAGCATTATTTGGGCAGTTTACACATTTCATGTTTTTACTTGGCTCCTGTGCCGAATGCTGCGTCGGAAGGGTTTAGGTAACGAAGTAGTACTGGGAGAATTGCTACAACACCTGCGGTGAGGATAGCTTTTACTCCTTCTAGGTCAAGGCTAAATACGTCTCCACCTGTGGCAACAAATGCGGAAAGTGCTGCAGCCAAGAACGAACGTGACCATGAGGCCAACATTGCTTTATTCATTTATTTCTCTACCTTTCGAGGCACAACTAGGTAGTGCCTGCACAATTAGTCTGCCTGATTTAGAAGTTAATGTCAAGCCCAACTACTTTGAAGATTCATCTATATGTTGCGTAAACCGGCCCTCTAAGCGTGCCATTGCAATTTTTTGTTCTGTTACATCTCTACTAATTTGGTTTAACTGGTCCTTCATTGAGCTTCCACCATTCGGTTTCAATTCGGACAAATAGCCTTTTAACCAACTCTTTAATAACCAATTAGTTACTGTAATTGTGAATAGTGCAAACGTAGCAAAACTAGCTAAAGTTTGAGCCCACTGTAAAACTGTCATCAAAGTATTTCCTGTCTAAAAGGCGTTATACGCAGTGTAGAAAAAAGTTTGTCATAAAAACACACCTTTGTCACGCTATTCAACTTGACATATGTACGTAACTCAGTGTTTCCTTGTACTAAGGAGGAAATCAAATGCTTTTGTTTAAGAACATAGCGCCAGAGTCAAAAGGATTAGGAGCCATGGCAATGTCCATGGTTTTAGTAGTCGTGATGACAGTAAACGCAACTGGCTCATCGCAAGCCGCATCCGAGCTTGCAGATGCAAAAGATATGGGTTCTGTCCAGGTAGTTACACTAAGTGATTACTCAGATAAGACCTCACTCACGGACACGGAGTTAAAGGAACTTTTGACTCTTGTCGGATTTAAAGGGTCTGCGCTTAAGACAGCGTGGGCTGTAGCTAAAAAGGAATCCAATGGACGCCCTTTAGCGCACAACAAAAATGCTAGTACAGGGGACAACTCTTACGGCATTTTTCAAATAAACATGTTAGGCAGCCTCGGTGAGGATAGGAGAGAAAAGTTCTCTCTAGCGACTAACGCTGATTTATTTAATCCTGTAACAAACGCTCAGATAGCGTTTCATATGACCCAAGGAGGAGAAGACTGGTCCTCTTGGACATATTTGGAAGGAGAACGGTTTAAGCAATTCTTGCTTGAATATCCAGCGATATTTAATACCAAAAACAATAAGGAGTAATATGGCTAAAGCACCAGGTTTTGACGGTACGCAACCCTGCGCTACTGTAAACGGAGACATGTTTTTCCCCGAAACTGGTTCTGAAACTATAGAAATAAAACCTGTATTAACTAAGATATGCAATAGTTGCCAGTTCCAAACACCTTGTTTACAGTACGCGTTAGAAAACGCTGTTCAAGGTTTTTGGGCTGGCACTGTTGAACGTGAGAGACGCCTTATGCGTAGACGTTTAAAGATTGCAGTTAAGCCGCTAGTTTATTACTAAAATTACCGTTTTTGATGGTCGTCATACGGGTTTCCCCAAGCGTCTATACCTTTAAAATAAAGACGACCAGCTGTGTGGTTTTTAAGAACATCTTCATAAGTTCTTAATCTTCCGTATTCAGCGTTTGTCCTGTGTTCTTCAGAAATAACGTCATCATTAAATAAGTCTTTGTCAAATGCTATTGAAAATTCGTCTGCAAAATATCTAGGTATTGGTATAAACGCACCTATAGGTTCACCAGCTTTAAAGTTCACCCTAATACCTGGCTTAGTCATTTTTAAATTAAAAGTAAAATCTCTTTGTAAGTTATCAGTTTCAATAACACCCGTCATATGAGTTATGCCGTGTTTAACGAAGTTAGGCGGGGAAATTGTCATTAAGTTAACTCCTGGAGGAGTCCTATAATGCCACGAGTTTTGAACTGTTACTATCCCTGAACCAAAATGCCCGTCGTATTTTTGAACTGTTGGCTTCTCGTCTACGTAGTCAACCGTTACTCCGTGAGGGTTTACGTCTCCGGTCCAATAAACAGAAAAATCTATTTCAGCTTTCACTATGAACCCATATTGATTTCCAATATTTAAAGGTAAACAGTAATAAAAATGGTCTGTAAACCAATCTCTTTTAAAATTTCCGTCTAAAGACTCTAGTAGCGGAGAAACTTGTTCCTTTTGAATTCCACGGTTAGGAACCACTACAAGAGTGTTAGTTGGAACTTTAAAACCCTCACTATTTATACTTGGGGGTTTCATTTATTAAATCGGAAGTCTATCCGCATGGTTGGCGTCTAAAGTCCAAAAAGAAGCAACAGTTAGGCGCAACCCAGAAGTTACTTTGGAAACTCCGTGCATATATTCGGTGCTTCCAGGAAACGTAACCATGGTCCCTGGTTCTGGAATTAATTCCAATTCGTGGTCTGGAAAATATATTTTTCCGCCTTCGTATTCACTATTTAAATACACAATAGATGCGTAGTCACGCCAGCCATAAGGATGTGGAGTGCCGTCTTGGTTTTCTGAATCAGCATGTGGTAACTGCTCATTACCAGGTAACCAACGCACTAGTTGAAGAGTGTCTGAATAAAGAGGTACCCCTAAGTTTCTAATTTTTATAATGTGGTCTTTAATTCTCATTCTTATTTCAACAAGAGTTTTGTATACCAATAGGTCTTCTGACTTACCAAAGTTTTCTTTATCAGCGACTAGAGTTCCAGCATGTACGTATCTATTATGCCAATTTGGTGATGGGTCAGACTTGTCCCACTTGTCAGATTCGTTTAATTTAAGAGCGTAGTTAACTAGTAAGTTAAGTTCTTCTTGTGAAACAAAATTAGGATTTTGAGAAATCATGATGAGCTCCTAGCTACTGCTCCCCATTTTCCAACAGGACAATAGGCGTCTGCTAACTTGGTTTTTGCTTGCATAAAACAACCACATTTTTTACAAGTTTTAGTTAGTTTAATTAAAAACTCACAATTTAAACATGTTTCAAATCTATTTTGAGCGGTTTCTTCATCTGTATAGTTGTCTTTGTTTAACATGTCCCAAGGTTTTACAGTCCTCTTTTTAGCCTCTTCTTCTTTAAGAGGGGAGCAATCAAACTCTCCGTCCGAGTGCCTGCAACCAACAGAAACCTCTGGTTTGTCTGTTAGGTCTACGATTGTTGGGTTGTTAAGTAGGATTGACCCTAAACGTGCGGGTGTTCCAATAAACTCAACAACTTCGCCTTCTAATACAAACCCTACTCGTTTTGAGCCTTCTGGTAATTGGTCCATGTAGTTCTCCTATACGTTGATAAGTTAATTGTATACCACTGTTATAAAAGAGGTAGCCATTTTTGAGGGTACTGTTTTTCTAGTAAAGGTATGGGAGCTATGCTAAACGTTAAAATTTTAACGTTTTCTTCCCCGTATATAATTCGTTTTCCAGCTTCAAATAAAAGGATAGTTCCTTTAGGAGTGGAATATTTATCTCCATTAACAGAGGTAATAGACTCTTCAGAAGACTCAATAAAATAAACGCCAGAAAAACAAGGGACGCTCACTCCACCCATGTCATACCAGACATCAGTTCTTACATTGTCTGAATAATCTGATGAAAGATAGTAACCAGATTTGCTACTTAAATCATAGTAGGGAAGGGCTTCAATAAGTAGGCCTCTAATTACCTGCAAAGCCTTGTTAATATTCCTATTGTAGGCGCCAAAATAATTCTTTGAATCCGGGTTTTCTACAGGAAGGTGCCCTAGAAAATCGGCCTTTATACCGCTGTTAAATTTATAAACTTCATCAGGAGGGTACACCTTGTTTATTACTGCTTCTAATATGTTTTTAGGGTCAGAGGCCCCTATAAATACTTTAAAAGGCTGCAGTTCCCTATTTAACAGGACTTCCTCTAGGTTACCCATTAAATCCCCCAATTCTTTGACCAAACCATATCACAGGGGTTGCTGGGTCCCTAGGAGGCTCTTGTTCAGGCATAGAAACTCTACCCCCAGGGGTTGGGCTATTAGGATTGTTGTGACTCATCAATTTGACTAATGTTCCATACAGTTTATTAGTTATAGGACTTCTGTTTCTAGTTCCCTCTAAAAGTATGCCCCCAGCATTGTTATAGAATACTGAACGCAATACGCTAGCTAAGAACTTCCAATACCCACGTCTTCTATATATAGGATTTGTGTACATTCTATTTGACTCAACAGTTTTGTTAAGCTCTGTGTAGGAGCCTCTTTGGTCAGGGGCTTGTATCGTATACATGTCAGGGTATTCGTTTGGAGTAAACTGAGAAAATATAATGGTTCCGTTTGGATATTTGTTATTTTTGTAAAGTCCTATAGATAGTTTAACAAATTCATGATTTACAAAACAAGCGTGAATCCAAGAATCGCCTAGCTCTGTAGGATATTGGGACAAGTTCATCATAGAGTGTCCGTCAATTGTTACTGGAGATATAGTAGTCGTAATTGTTAGGTCTCCTAAATATCTACAGAATCATGCACCAATAAGTGTTCAGTGTAAAACACATCGTATGGTTCACAGTCTATTGAGACAACCTCATGGGGTATGTCACCAGTTTTAAGATACTTTATGTCTTCCCAACTACTGGTTTGATAGTTGTATACCTTGTCACTAATCGAAACTTCTGTAGACAAAACAAACAGTGCTTTAGCTCCTTTTTTAACTAACACATAGTGTGTGTCAGAGAACAAATCATTGTTTATTACCACACCTCTAGCAGCAGTTCTTCTAGTAATACTCGTAACTGTTGTTTCCACGGTAGTAAACACTGGATTTTTATCTGACCAATTTATGGCAGCCAAAGTAGACCCAGGTAAGTCTTCATAAGGAAAGCCTTCAATATCAGCAGATAGTAGGACATCTCCTACCTCAATACTTCCGGCAACAACTAATCCGTCTGGGGTTCTTAAAAAAGTGTTTACACCAATTGATTTAATTCCAGGAGGTGGGAGAGGAGGTAGGTCTATAGGAGGTGGAGGAGGTTCAGACGGTGGTGGAGGTGGTGGTGGAGGAGGTGGTGGTGGAGGAGGAGGACTCTCTTGATACGCTCCACCCGTTGGAATATTTGGACAGCAGTCTGGTGCACAGCACTCAGGTGCGTAAAGGTAAGTTCCATAGTTTACATAATTACAAGTACAACTTGCTGGTGGCGGTGGCGGTGGCGGAGGTGGTGGAGGAGCACTTGGGCAAGTAAAAGATTCACCGCAAGAAGTAACTGTAATGGTTACAGTTTGACCGCATGACGCTCTGTACTCAGTGTAAGTATATAGAAATGTGCAACCACCAGGTGGCGGTGGTGGAGGTGGAGGTGGAGGCGGTGTGCCTGATGCAATACAAGGGCCATAAGTGTTATCGCAACCAAAATTAGTTATACATACTGTTCTAGTTCCAGAGGTAAAAGTTCCAGATACTGGGTCGTAAATTTGACATGATTCTGTAGATGTTCCTAATGCACAAGTTACACAATCAAGTGCTGGTGGTGGTGGCGGAGGAGGAGGTGGCGGAGTAGTTCCGGTTGATTGGCAAGCTGGGTACTCATTAGTGTTGTTATAAATGCATTGAGTGCTATACCCCGTACCACTAGCAGAAACATTTGTTGCAGATTCTGAGTAACCGCAGTTACCTACACCAGCTCCTGGGGATGAAGTTGTGCATTTCCAAGAATAAGAATTTTGTTGAACTGATGCTCCTGTGTAGTAATTACCGCAAGGTCCAGACTGTGATGTACTTGTGCAAGGGCTGCAAGGATTAGAAATATCAGCAGAAGAGCAATAGCAAGTTCCACCACTAGTAGTTTGTGAACAGTTGTTTGATGGTTGAGGTACACATGCTCCATCTTCAGTGTAATCGCAAGATGCATCTGAGTATGCGTACACAGTAGTGTTTCTAGTTCCTGATGCACAAGTTCCATCGCTTCTAGTGCTTGAATAGCTTCCATAGAAAGTTCCGCAATACTGTCCACCTGTGTACCTGTTGCCACAGGGACCTGTTTGAGATGTACTCGTACAAGGACTACAAGGATTAGATATATCAGCAGAAGAGCAATAGCAAGTTCCACCTGTAGTTGTAGCTGCTGGGCAACCACCAGAGCTTGCTCCGCAGTTAGGTTGACTTACGCTTCCTGATGCACCACAAATCCAGTTGCTTGGATTTCCAGAAAGGTTTTGCCAATAAGAACAACAAGAGTTTACAGTACATCCACCAAAGGGAACTCCATTATCTGTTCCACACACGGCTCCGCCTGCAACAACACTTGAACCATTGCAGTAATAAAATCCAATGCTTACGCAAGAAACTAAACCGCTACCGCCGCCGCCGCCAGGAGGAGGAGGTGGAGGAGGAGGTGGAGGAGGTGGAGGAGGAGGAGGAGGAGGAGGTGGAGCAGCGGGAAAAGATTGACGCCAAACACCATTAGCTTTTACATAAGTATTAGTAACAGCTTTCCAAACACCATCAACTTTTACATAATAAGCAGATGCTGCTTGCCAGCCACTTGGTGTCTTGACGTAACCGTGTGACATTTATACCTAGGCACTCGTATATGTAAGCCAGATATCTCCGTCTTGACCTACAGTGCTTATTGGTGCACCTG
>Ga0315904_10002985_pt1 | contig 25484 bp, 19 predicted proteins | sample LakEriMetagenome_6_FD_203529 | JGI IMG/M metagenome (GOLD analysis project Ga0315904, IMG submission 203529) | Freshwater fungal communities from buoy surface, Lake Erie, Ohio, United States - Buoy 12 MA120 | ecosystem: Environmental > Aquatic > Freshwater > Lake | place: USA: Lake Erie, Ohio... | reverse complement strand
TTTTTGGGAGTTTGGTTTATTGCAGTCCCTCTTTCTCCGCAAAAGAAAACCCGAAACGATAGTTTCGGGTTTTTTATTTTCTAACGGCGTCAAAAGCTCGCTTTTGTAAGGCGATAGAAAATAAAAAACCAATGCCTTTGCAAAAGGCATTAGGGTTTTCTTTTGCTCAGGTTCTCCCCCCCGGGAACAACGAAGTTAATCCCCCTAATCCTCGCAGGAAAACTTGCTTTTCCTACTACAATATCTCCATCGTGTAGATTCTCTCAGAAAATAAAAAACCAATGCCTTTGAAAAATTACTACTCGCCTAACAACACAATAAATTCTTACTATGTTACGAGCTAAAGCTCGTGTACCTGACTGCCACCGGCAGTCCTCCTCTTAATCTCAAATCTGAAGCCCACCGGGCTTCCTCTTCTTAATCTCAAATCTGACTGCCACCGGCAGTCCTCCTTTTAATTTCAAATCTTTTGCCCAGGTTTGCTTCGCCAGTCGCTAACGCTCGTGTCCCCTCTGGGAACAACGTAGTGAATCCCTAATACTTACTTTCCCCATTCTAAAAACTATTGAAACAAAAAATCTGTTCTTACGCGACAAATCAGTTGAAAAATAAATTTCCATTTTCTTCACTTTTTTTTAAGAAATCCATATTTCACAGTATATTACAAAAAATATTGTTTTTCAACCGCCTGTTTTACAGATGGTTAAAAAATTTAAAGATGGAAAAACCAAAGTCTCACGTTTGTTAAAAACTATAGTCGATTGTGGAAAAGTATGACTTTCTTTTTTGGCTTAGATTATTAAACTTTGTTCCTGACAATTAGACATATAGACGTCGATATCTAGTAAGTCAAATAATTATTTTTATTAACCTTAATTTTTAAAAAAATGGCCGTAAAATTAAAAGCCGTTCAGCGAGTGAATCCACAGGATGTGCAAGCACCGCAAAAGTTCTATGCCAAAGCAGTGAGCAATGGAAGAACTGATTTAAAACGCTTAGCAAAATTGGTTGCTATGCAATGTACCGTTAACCGTGCTGATTGCCTTGCGGTATTGGCAGCACTTGAAGACAACATTATTATGGAGCTTCAAGAAGGGAAAATTGTACAAATGGGCGAATTGGGTACTTTCCAATTGAGTGTCAACTCTATAGGAAGTGATACTTCTGAGGAAGTAGGAACTAACTCGGTGAAGAAAGCGCGTCTCAATTTCAGACCTGGAGAGGAGCTGAAAAATATGCTAAAAAATCTTTCTTTCCGTATATCTAATGATGCAGCGTAACGTACCACGCGCCTGAGCTTAGGTATTTTTTATTGAAAACCTCTTGTAGTTCCAGCTACAGGAGGTTTTTTTATGAATTCCTGTTATAGGATTACCCAAAAGTTTGCACAATACTTTTTTTTTCTTGCTCAATCCTCTTTCTTTTCTTGCTCAACTCTATTTCACTTCTTGCACAACAAAAATGTTGTTCAAGGGCAACACTTTTTTTATCATGCGCAACAATTACTTTAGCTAAATAACAAGCATAAAAAAAGCTCAGCAAAACGTTTTGTACCACGCGCCTGAGCTTGATTTTTTTTATCGAAAACCTCAAATAGTTCCAGCTATTTGTTTCGAATTAGGTTGTAAATATAAAAGATTATACTATTAATTGTATTACCTCTGTTGAAAAGTCGTTAAAATCATTGCTATCTCTGACTTTAACAGCTATCGATTTTCAACAATAGGTATGTTTGGAATAGGAAAAAACGGACTAAACGAATTATTTTGAAATCTTTTACACGCTTTTGAGGTTTTCCGTAAAAAGAAAACAAAAACATATTGTAATATTACGTTTTTACAAATAAAAGCAAGTAACGAACAAAAGAAACAATACTATTTTTTGTATAGTTTTATATATTAATAATTTTTAGATTTACAATTCATAAAACTATTTCAAAAATTAAACCTTTATATTTTTAGATAAACCGTTAAATGAACTACTTCGAGAACGCAAGTACAACTATAGTTCATTCAATTTGTCTTTTAAAAATTTTAATTCTGTTATCATAATTCCTATGCATTAAATCTAAATATGAACCTTCCATTATCAAACAATTTACCAATTAACAAACTATCATCTGTATTCGGGAGCACATCAGCTACATATAAATTTTATTGGTTGATAGCCTTGATTGAATTAGTTGAAGAAGGAAACATTGAAATTCCAAAAAGAAAAATATTTTCAAGAATGATTAGTAATTCTTGGTACACTATTAATTATTTTCATATTTCATTTGGCAAACAAGATAATCTACAAATTGCAGTAGAACGAATTCTAAAAGAAGAAAATTTAACGATAGACGAAAAGAAAAGTAAAATTGAAACTTGTTTAGAAAATTCAACTAATAAAGAAACGATTAATCAATTGCTTCATTTTGATAAAAACGTTCCGCATTGGTTTTTGTCTCCTTGGTTTCCGAAAATTAATAATGAGACTGATAATCAACAAAAAAGCAGAATATATTCTGATTCACAATCCTTTGTGAATGACAGTTTATATGCTTTGCATAAAGATTTTATATCTATTAATCCTAAATGGATTTCTTATCTAAAATCTAATGCCAAAGTATTGAAAGATTACTGCTATTGGAATTTGGCATTATTTCTTCAAACTCGAAATCCAAACGTGCCAGATATTCCAAATAAGTTAATTAAGCCAGCAATTAGAAATGGTTTAACCAAACAAACCAACGAATATTGGAAATTAGTTTTCAAAGAATTAGGTTCGGTAAATTGCATTTTTACAGATACTAAATTGTACTTTGATGAAAAGAACTATGCGTTAGACCATTTCGCTCCTCATGCTTTTGTTTCACATGATTTGATTTGGAATTTATTACCAATTGAAAAGAAATTTAATTCTTCTAAAAATGATAAACTTCCATTGTTTGATAGACATTTTGATAAATTTTATAATTTACAGAAAATAGCATTTGACATCAATAAGCATCATAATTCTAAAAGTAAATATATGGATGAGTTTCTAACTATTTTTCCCAATATTGATTCTTTTGAAAAAGATAAATTTTCAAATACAATTCAACCATTGATTACTATCGCTAGTAATAACGGATTTTTATTTATGAATGAGTAATATAAATAATTTGGAAAATTATTTATAATCAGCTTAGGCTAATTACTATCACCGCTACCAATCGAATTCTTTCGCATGGCATGTAATCCACTAAAAAATTATATTTAAAAAGGGATTGTTGGTCATGTAGTTCAATTTCGTATTTTTATATTTAGAAAGCACACGAAAGGATTTGCTAAGCACAGTTTGGCCATTGGCCTCGGGTGACTCCGTCGAATCTTCCATTTCGTGCGTTAGCCTGGGAAAGAAAACTAAATCTCTTACTATGTCACGCTTAGACCAAACCCGCCAATTGCCTATTTATCAAAAAGCGGAATTACTTTATAAGTTGGTAGAAAGTATCGTAGCTTCCTTACCCGAAGAGGATGAGTACATTCAAAACACCAAACATTTAATGCTGGAGGATGCTATGATTCTTCCCTCCAAAATTGCGGGTGCCGAGGCTGGTGATTTGTACAGCATTAGAATGCAAAATGCTGCCATCATCAGAGATCATGCCATGCACTTGTATGTTCAGGTGGGAGGATTGCGGTTTCATGATGCTTACAAGAATATTCAGTACATTCAACTCATCCGGAAAGAAATCAATGAATTTAGACTTCTATTCATTGAATGGGTGGAAACTTTTGACACCAACAATCACATTTGGGATGATTGGGGCTTGTTCAATCCGCCGGGAGCGATTCCGCCTAGTGAAGATGAAGATTAAAAAATGTAAGTTGGTTTGGTAGATGATGAAAGGAGATGCTGAAACGAGTTCAGCAGGACAGGAACAAGAGAGATGAGGAAATGAGATGCTGAAACGAGTTCAGCAGGACAAGAGGTGTGCTACTATGAGGGATTTGTCAACCTGAACTCGTTTCAGGTTCTCTATAGCAGTGGAGTGAGGAGATGAGGAAATGAGATGCTGAAACGAGATGCTGAAAGGAGTTCAGCAGGACAGAAACAAGAGAGATGGGAAAATGAGATGCTGAAACGAGTTCAGCATGACAGCGTGGGGCTACTAATTCAAATCAACCCTCGCAGGGTTTGAAACCCTGAGAGGGTATCAACAAATCAACAACAAACGGTATTCGCCTTCCTTTTCAATCGGAGCTCGATGGATGCAAGGGAGTACTTGTTGTTTGGGGTGGTCGACCGCCAGCCGCCAAAGGTGCCCTAGTCCTAAAGAAATAGGCTTGGCGTGGGGTTTCGCCTGATAGTGTAAATCAAAATAATTATCCTTTAAGAAATCTTCAAATTCCTCTGGGGGACCATCATGGAGCGCTTGCAATTGTTCCCGAATTTCTGGAATCAGCACTTTTTGCTCGGCTTGTGCATTAGGAAGAATGTCACTGGTCGCACCGTGGTAGGTGCATAAAAACGTGTCGGTGGCTATGGGTGAACGGTCTACATGATAGGAATACACATCGGTGGCTATGAAATCGAAGGCATCGTCGCGTTCGTAGCATTTCAAGAGATTCAGTGCCGGGGAAGCTCCGAAGTCGGTTAATAGTTGGATGTCCTTTATGATGATTTCCCTTGCCCTACTCCCCTGCTCTGTAAGCTGGAGTGCTCGTAGGTCTTCCATCGTAACTTCGGTGATATTGTCTTGGAGTTGGAGTTGGTTTACAATTTCGTTAAAATCGCCTGCTAACTTTCGGTGCCAGCACAGGGCATTGGTTGTTCCTGTAAAATCGGTTTGCACCAATTCTGAGAACGTGGACACGATTCCTATTTGGCTGGGGTTAGAAGATATAGGGTTCATTAGGTGAAGTTCGATTTTGCGGTGCTAAAGTATGGAATTTTATGATGTGAGGGATGTTGTGGGGTTCTGAGTTCTTCTAAGTTTTAGCTTCGCTCCGTTCGGCGGAGCCTCGGGTCGATACCATTTTCAAAAGTTAAGTTATGGTTGAAGGACATTTTGTGCTTCTGAGTTCTCGATACTATTTTCAAAAGTAAAAACTAGCGTTTTCACTTTTGAAAATCACTCGAAGTGACGGTAAGGTGGAAAGGACGTTTTGTGGTTCTATGTTTTAGCTTTGCCCAGTTCATGTATGTCTCCAGCGTCAGTTCGAGTGGTTTTGTATTTTACAAACGCTAGTTTGTGAAAGACAAAATTGTATCGAGAACCTTATGAAAACTAAATTCATTGATTCTGAGTTCTAGCCTTACTCCGTTAATGTGTGCTGGGAGTAGATAGCAATCGAAGTGACGAGGCGGTAGAGAGACGTAATTTCTTCTGAGTTCTCGATACAATTCCAAAACAGCTGTGCGCAGTTTTTGAATCACTCGAAGTGACGATAGTAGTATGTTGGAATTTCTTTGTTATTAATAAGAAGAAAATACTATATCCTGAAACAATACAATACGAATTTACGATAGCGTCAGTTCGAGTGATTTTGGGTTTTACAAACGCTAGTTTGTGAAAGACAAAATTGTATCGAGAACATTATGAAAACTAAATCCCTAGAATTTCTTTTTGGCTAAATTGGGTAATGCATCGTAATGATCATTTATTAAAGCTTCTTTCTTTGCTCGAGACCATTTTTTTATTTGTTTTTCTTTTTCAATGGCCAGATTAATATCTGTGAATTCAGCATAAAAAACCAACTCTAAAGGTCTTCTACTCGCAGTATAACAATCGGGGTAAAATGCAGTATTATGTTGAAACATTCTTTGCTCAAGATTACTTGTAATTCCTGTGTAATAGGAATCATCGGAACATTTTAGTATGTAAACATAGGATTGTTGCATAATAACAAAAATAGGGATTTTATTGCTACTAAGTTCTCGATACATTTTTAATACAATAGCTAAGCGCGATTGTATTAAAAACACTCGAAGTGACGGGGCGGTAGAGAGAGCGTTGCATTCTTCTAAGTTCTCGATACTATTCCAAAACAGCTATTCGCAGTTTTTGAATCACTCGAAGTGACGGTATCGTGAGTTGGACGTTTTATGCTTCTAAGTTCTAGCTTCGCTCAATTCGGCGGAGCCTCGGGTCGATACATCCCGATAGCTATCGGGACACTCGAAGTGACGATGTGGTGAATTGGCGTTTTGTGGTTCTAAGTTCTAGCTTCGCTCCGTTCATGTTTGCCTCCAGCGTCAGTTCGAGTGATTTTGGGTTTTACAAACGCTAGTTTGTGAAAGACAAAATTGTATCGAGAACCTGATGGGAAGTTCTTCTAAGTTCTAGCTTCGCTCAATTCGGCGGAGCCTCGGGTCGATATATTTTTAATACAATAGCTGAGCGCAATTGTATTAAAAACACTCGAAGTGACGATGTGGTGAATTGGCGTTTTGTGCTTCTAATAAAATAAGAAATATTACTTCCTGAAACAATACAATACGAATTTACGATAGCGTCAGTTCGAGTGATTTTGGGTTTTACAAACGCTAGTTTGTGAAAGACAAAATTGTATCGAGAACCTGATGGGAAGTTTTTCTAAGTTCTAGCTTCGCTCCCTTCGGCGGAGCCTCGGGTCGATACATTCCGATAGCTATCGGGACAATCGAAGTGACGGGGCGGTGGGTTGAGGGTTTTGTGCTTCTAAGTTTTATTTATCCAAGATCAATGCGCTCCCTAAAAATTACTTTATAGCCTCTTTTAAATAGTCTTTCATAAAGACATTGTTATCCCACTGACTGCTCAGTGGTTGTTGTGTATAGGGCGAAGTGGGCATATAAGGTACGGGGCCAAATTCAGGAGTGATGGTAAATAGCGATTGCCCTGCTTGTCTTTTGAGAGTAATGATTTGTTGCCACCAGTGCAAGAATTTTTCCAAGTGTCCTTTCCATTCTGGCGCTTGGGGGTCGTTGATTTGTGGTCCTTGTTCATAGCCTATTCTAGCATGGATGTGGGACACATGAGGTAGTATCCGTTCTATTATATGCTGTTGGTCTTCCAACATGCTTTCAGATACGGTGCAAAAATGGGAGAAATCGCCCACTAATTCCATCTGTGGAAATCTTTCCAGATACGGGATTAGTGAAGCCGCATGAAAAGAAAAACGCCCTCTGTGTGTTTCATGGAGAATTCTTATGCCATTTTTGGCAGAAAAATTCATAGCTGCATCGATAATCCTGGAATTGTCGTCAAAAGAAAAATAATCTCTTCCAGTATGGGAATTAATGAATAATGGATTTAATTCAGCCAATCTTTTGAAATTCTCTTCCATAGCCTTTATATGGGATGCCACCGTATTTTCTTTAGGAAAAGCTAATTGTAGTGTGATGAAATAGAAATCAGGATGTAACTTTCTGATGTTTTCTATGGCAAGAAGAAATTCATCGGTAATGGTATCACTGTATAGAAATAATTCGGCACCCTCAAAGCCTTCGGCTACGATAGCATTGATGAACTGAGTTGGTGTTAGCTGCTCGCTACCCCAATACGAAAAAGAATATTTAATTTTCATGAAGTACTAAAACCCTTTTAAGTTAGACCTATCTCTCTGCAACCAATTTTCATCAGGATAGTGTGCCCCACTGTCTATGGTGTGAATCGAATAGGCTTGTCGTGATTTTCCACTGGTATTGGGCAGGCTGTAATGTGGCAAAAGTCCGTGCAGGACAATGCAGGTTCCTTTTTTGACCTCTAGTGGTATCATTCCTTCCATAGAAAGTGGCTCGGCATCAAAAACATGCATTTCTGTTCCGCCTGAAGGTTTTCTCTTGAACCATGTGCGTAATGTTGTGTTGTGTCCTCCTGGTTTTGCCCACAGACAACCATTGTCTATGGTAGCATCTTCTAGAGCAAACCAGAAACCAATACAGGAATCGGGTTCCGTGTATAAAAAGGTGGAATCCTGATGCACATCTACCACTCCACCAATTTTGGCATGTTTCAAAATAAGCATGCTTTGAATAATAAGATAGTTATCTATCTTTAATTCAGTAGCTAGTTTCTTGAGCTGTGGTGAACGTGAAAATTTTTCGAAAACAGGATCTAAATCATGTAAGGCATGCCCTATTTTGTTGAGTGAATGAAAGATATCTTGCTTGAGTTTTCCATTTTCATCAAAGGCATCTTTTTCAAAAAAATAGGAAATGTTATCTCCTGAATTTAGGAAATAATCATCAGAGGTTCGCGTTTGTTCATTGGTTTGAAATACTGAAGGATGCCCGTCAAAATTAAAACTATTGGCCAGCTCTTCACCTCGCTTCATGACAGCATCGCATTGCTCTTCCGTTTGAAAATTCTCTAGAATTAGGTATCCGTCTCTGCTAAATTGTTCGTGTAAAGTCATAAAATGGTATTTATAATACTTAAACGTTACGTTTGAAAGTACAGTTTAAACGTAAGTATAATGGTTAAAAATAGAATAAAAATACATAGATTGTGAATAATTTCTATTTTATTTCTAATGGGTGGTAACAATTCAAATCCTAAAGAGCACTATTTTGGTTAAAAAAAATTGTTTCCGTTTACCAGTATTACCCTAGAAGATGGATATTAAGTAGTTGATTTGACAAAACAAGTTGTAGGATTGGTATTTATAAAATAATGCTGGAAAAATTATGTTCTCATTGGTATAAAATCAAAACAAGCTTTTTCTGAAATAGCAACTCAAAACGGTGAAATAGATACAATAATTGATGGCGTGAGCCATAACCACTCCTTGAATTCCAAAAATTGGAAGTAAATTAGTACTCAAGAGATACATAAAAGTCAATGACATGAATTCTGTAGCTATAAAGGCTAAAGTTAATTTTTTAGCAAAAAACTGATACCCCAAAACGAGAGACATTACCTTAAATATATCTCCAATGAATTGCCAAAAAAATAGCTCGGTAACGGGAAGGAAGGCTTTGGTAAATAATAAACTAACAATAAAGCCTCTCAGGAAATACAGTACGATTAGGCCTAGAATAAAAAAGGGAACAATTCCTTTGTAGTAACTCCAAAACACTTTTTTGGTCGCCTTACTGGAGGTTACAAATGCCAATTTAGGTAAAAAATAAACTGACAAAATAGTGGAAACGAACATAAAGTAGTAGGTCGCAATTCGGTTCATGGATTCCCAATAACCCGCTTGTTCAATTCCCAAAGTGTGTATAATATTATTTCGAATGGCTAGAAAAACCAAAGGTCCAATTACCGATGAAACCAATGCCATTAATGAATAGGACGATAAATTTTTCACTATCTGAAAATCAAAAAGTGAAAATGAAATGGTTTTTAGAAAAGCAATCTCTTTGTTAATAAAATAAAACGCAACAAAAAACAATAAAGAGGGAGGGATAATGATAGATAGTAAGGCTCCAAAAGTTCTGAATTTCCAAATCATAAAAACTGAAAACAATAATCCAATAGCATTCCCTATTATGTTGATGTATATTACATTTTTGTACTTGCCAAAACCATTGATTACTGCGAGCAAGAAAACAGTAACTGCATACCAGGGTAAAGCAAGTGCTAAAATCCTAAAAATGTTCTCATAAACAGAATACTTTCCAAAAACGAAAACACTCCAGTAGGATGCAAAGAAAAATAAAATTCCACTGAGTAAAAGTGCTACACTCAAAAGAGTTAAAAACACCGTAGATACAATCTTTTTTAATTCCTGATTGTTGTCTTTATGATCCACTATATATTTTACAATTCCGTTTTGAAAACCTAAAGTAGTTATGTTTTCTAATGAAGTAAGAAAATTTCTTAAGTTCCCTATCAAAGCCATTCCTGAAGGACCTACGAATATAGCTAGGACTTTTGAAGTTATTAATCCAATCCCTATTTTGAGCATAACACTGATGCTGTTCAAGGAAGTTACTTTGAACAAGGGCGTTCTTGCTATGTGTTTTATTGAATTCAAATGCTAGTTTATTAATGAATTCTCTAATAGCGAAAAATTGGCGGTTTGCACTTCATAGTAATCATGAATAATAGTTCCTGCTCCAAAGCTTTCTTTCCAATAAGATAACCCTTTATTTAAATTCCTGCCAGAGTTAACATTGGAATTCCCAAAATCAAAAAAGCGCTTTTGTTTAAAAACTTCCGTGATTAAATGGTTGAATAAATAATCCAAACCTCCTAACTCTTTTTTACTTTTTATGGTAGCTATATATTGACAATGTGCAACGTTTTCACTCTCAAAAATAGTGGTTCCAGCAATTATATTTTCATCTTGATAAACATTAAATTGTCTTATGTTTTTTGGAAAAAAGCGTTTTAGTCTACTTATTTCCTCTAGATTATGAACTGGTTTTGTGTCAAACTTGCTTTCTAAATTAGGAACCAATACTTCCTCCCAAAAGGTATCCAATGTTTCCTCCTCTTTTATCTCTAACTTATTCTTAATTCCTGCTTTAACACCTCTATTTCTAACGGTGGATAGCGTATTTGTTAACGACAAATCTATAACGGTTAATGAATCTCTTCTTGTTAGTGTGGCGTTAGCTAAAAAAAGAGCATATGACAATTCCTCAGTTGGTTGATAGTGGTAAATAGAAGGAATCGTTTTTATCTGAAGCTTTTCAATAGCATTTGAATGTAAAAAAAACAATAGATTTTGAAAGATTTCGATGCAATTGGCTAGTTTTACTTTATGGTCATAAACCAATCCTCCATAGGTTAGTCCCTGATGGGAATGTACCGTATTCCCTATTCTATTGGCTGGTAAAATAGCAACCCATTTGTCTTCCTCCACAACAATCAAAGAATAATCTTCAAATCTATCCTTGTGGTACTCCATAAAATCTCTATGAAAAAGAAAAGTGGCGTTCTTAGCCTTGTTTATGAAAGCATTCCAATTCTTGTAATCCGTTGATTCGTATCGTTTTATGGTGTATTTCTTCACTTTTATTTTTTAAACTTTCGAAAATTAAGTAATTATTTTTTAACTACAGACTTTATTGCCCTTGAAATTTCTGTGACTTTAATTAAAAAATCTGTACTTTTAAACTTGTAAAACATCCTTTGTGAAATTAAAACTACAAAATTGTCTTCTTATTATAAGTTGTATGCTTTCTTATCCTTTTTATGGACAAGATATTTCGTTATACAAACAATATAATGGCAGGTATGATTTTTTATTTTTAGGAAACACTCTAAATACAATAGAGAATAATAATATCGATGGTTATCCCGACCCACCGTGCATTATTTTGTCTAATTCTTCTGCTTCTTTGTCCTTAAATCCTGATGATATCATTGAAAATGCGTATTTGTACTGGGCAGGTTCAGGCACTGGAGATTTTGAAGTCCAACTCAACAATCAGGAAATTGTAGCCGAAAGAACTTTTAGTATGTATAATAGTTTTGGGTTTCCCTTTTTTAGTGCCTTTGCCAATATTACCACTTTCATTCAATCTACTGGAAATGGCAACTATACTTTTTCAAATTTGGATTTGTCAGACATCATTTCAGATTATTGCCCTTTTGGAGGAAATTTTGGTGGTTGGGCTATTGTGGTTGTATACAAAAACGAAACTTTACCTTTAAATCAACTCAATGTTTACGATGGCTTACAAGCAGTTCCTGATGCGATACAAATTACACTTGACAACTTGAATGTTATTGACAACAAAGATGCTAAAATAGGTTTTGTCGCTTGGGAAGGTGATAAAAATATTGCAGAAGGCGAATCTCTATTTATTAATGGAAATTTAATTGACAACCCTCCCCTTAATCCCGGTAATAATGCGTTTAACGGAACCAACAGTTTCGTTGGCACCGACATCTTGTTCAATATGGATTTAGATGTTTACAACATTGAAAAAAACATCAGTATCGGAGACACAAAAGCTCAAATTGAACTAACCTCTAATCGAGATTTTGTAATGATTAATACCATAGTTACCAAGTTGACCAGCTATTTCCCTTTCACTATTTACAATTTTGTGTCTGCCAACAATGATTTTGTTAATGATACCTTTTCTATAAAAGGATTACGAAATAATTATCCGAAATTTAAAATTGACATATACAATCGATGGGGAACATTAGTTTGGACAGGAGATACTAACACCCCTGATTGGGATGGACATGCCAATCAGGGAACGCTACTAAATAATTCGGAAGTTCCCACAGGCACGTACTACTATGTTCTAAATTTGAATGATCCTGATTACTCAAAACCATTTGTAGGGTATTTGTTTTTAACGAGGTAATTCCCAAAACTAGTATTGATTTGCAAAAACCTTTGTAACTTTGAACCTTTGCAACTTTTTCTACCAAATGAAACGTATTACATCAGTACAAAATCCATTCATAAAATCCTTAGTCTTATTGCAAGAAAAAGCAAAAGCTCGAAAACAATCTGGAACTTTTTTAATTGAAGGTCAAAGGGAAATTACATTAGCTCTAAAAGGAGGTTATGAAATTGAGACCCTATTATTTTTACCTGAATTAATTTCGGAGACTCAAATTACTACCTTTTCGAAAGGTCAAATTGAAACTATTGCCATTTCAAAAGAGGTTTACCAAAAATTAGCCTATAGAGATACCACCGAAGGTATTTTAGCAGTTGCCAAAAGTAAATCACATCAACTATCCGATTTAAAATTATCTGAAAATCCTCTGATTCTCATTGCTGAGGCTCCTGAAAAACCTGGCAATATTGGAGCTTTGCTACGTACCGCAGATGCTGCACACCTAGACGCCGTAATAATAGCCAACCCAAAAAGTGATTTATACAATCCGAACAGTGTTCGTTCCAGTGTAGGATGTCTATTTACCAATCAAATTGCTACTGGAACTACCACCGAGATTATTGATTTTCTGAAAAAAAGAAATATCAACTTCTATTGCGCAACCCTACAAAACTCAACTCCTTATTATACTCAGGATTTTACAAAGCCTACTGCCTTGGTCGTTGGAACAGAAGCTACAGGTCTTACCGAAGAATGGCGCAACCAAGCCACTCAAAATATTATCATTCCCATGCAAGGCGAAATCGACAGTATGAATGTCTCTGTAGCTGCAGCCATTTTAATTTTTGAAGCCAAACGACAACGAAATTTTGACCTATAAAACCAACTCTTGCATATCTCGAATCTTATTTCTATTTTTAGAAATTAGAATTATTATAGACTATGCCTGAAATTGATATAGAAAAAGAAAACAAAGCTATTGCCAAAGAATATAAAGAATTGCTTCGCATTAGCTATCAAACGCTTACTCCTGACGATAAGAAACTTATTCGAAAAGCATTCGATGTAGCCGTTGATGCCCACCAAGATCAGCGGCGTAAATCAGGTGAGGCCTATATTTTTCATCCTATTGCTGTTGCTAAAATTGTTGCCTCAGAAATTGGTTTAGGTGCAACTTCTATTGCGGCTGCTTTATTACATGACGTTGTTGAAGATACCCCTATCACGATTCAAGATATTGAAAAATTGTTCAATCCTAAAGTGGCTCAACTCGTTGAAGGTTTGACAAAAATATCCTTAGTTCAAAAAGATTTGAATGCCTCCATTCAGGCAGAGAATTTCAGAAAAATGATTCTTACCTTGAATGATGATGTACGAGTAATTTTGATAAAGCTTGCCGATCGTTTGCATAATATGCAAACTATGGAATCCATGCAGGAAGACAAGCAAACTAAAATTGCGTCTGAAACTTTATATATTTATGCCCCTCTTGCCCATCGTTTAGGGCTGTATAACATTAAAACTAAATTGGAAGATTTAGGCTTAAAATATACTGAACCCAGAGTTTATAATGATATTGTAAGCAAAATTAAGGAAACCAAAGAAGAGCAAGATGCCTACATCAGCGCCATCTCTGAAGTACTAAAAAAATCCCTTGATGAAGAAGGAATAGACTATATTATAAAAGGTCGTCCAAAATCCATTTATTCTATTCGTAGAAAAATGTTGGCACAAAATGTAAGTTTTGATGAAGTATATGACAAGTTTGCTTTGCGAATCGTTTATAAATCAAATCCACACGATGAAAAATTCTTAGCTTGGAAGATCTATTCCATAGTTACCGATCATTACAGACCCAGTCCTAGCCGATTGCGAGATTGGATTTCGTCCCCAAAATCGACTGGATATGAAGCCTTACATATTACTGTAATGGGGCCAAAAGGAAGATGGGTCGAAATTCAAGTGCGAAGCGAGCGCATGGATGAAATTGCCGAAAAAGGATATGCGGCTCATTACAAATATAAAAATGGTGCTACTGAAGAAAGTGGATTGGATATTTGGCTCAATTTATTAAAAGAAGCACTTGAAAGTTCAGAGACCAATGCAGTAGATTTTGTTGAAGATTTTAAGATGAATCTTTATTCTAAAGAAATCTTCGTTTTTACCCCCAAAGGAGAAATAAAGTCCTTGCCAAAAGGAGCTACTTCCTTAGATTTTGCTTTTAGTATTCACTCTGAAATTGGAGTAAAAACAAGAGGAACTAGAGTCAACGGAAAATTAGTTCCACTCAACACTGAGCTAAAAAGTGGAGACCAAATTGAAGTAATAACCTCACCCAATCAAAAGCCTACAGCCAACTGGTTGGATTATGTAACTACTTCAAGAGCAAAAAATAAAATTAGAAATATTCTTAATGAGAATACTAAGAAAATAGCCGAGGAAGGAAAAGAACTATTGACTCGTAAACTCCGTCATCTAAAGGTCACAGTCAATGAACAAGTTATCAACGAACTCGTTAATTTCTTCAGTTTGAAAACCAGTCTGGATTTGTACTACAGAATGGGAATTGGTTCCATCGAGAACCAGCAACTTAAAGACTATGCGGCTCAAAAGAGCAATACTTTAATGAATTTCTTCAAGAGTAAAATTAAACGCACCCCTACTACAAATCCAGATATTCACAAACCATCACTTAGCAAAAATTATGATTTGCTGGTTTTTGGCGTAGACCAAGACAAACTAGACTACAAATTATCGAGTTGTTGTAATCCAATACCTGGTGACGAGGTTTTTGGATTTGTGACCATAAACGAAGGTATTAAAGTACACAAAAAAGACTGTCCCAATGCCATCAGTATGCAATCCAATTATGCTTACCGCATTATTTTAGCTAAATGGATAGATTCAACCCAACAAGAATTTAAAGCGGTTTTAAATATTACAGGCATGGATACCATTGGGTTAACCAATAAACTGACCAAAGTGATTTCCAACAATATGAATGTAAACATACAAAGTATTTCTTTGAGTGGCGAAGCTGGAATTTTCAAAGGTAAAGTAGCTGTGATTGTTCAAAATAATAACATTTTGAACAAAATGATAGAAAATATCAAAAAGATTGATGGCGTTGATAAAGTAACACGAGTGTATAAAAATTAAAAATCCAGTTCTAAACTTTAAACTTTAAACGTCTAAAATTTATAAAATAAAATTTATCTTTGCCACATGACACTACTATCTGTTGATAACAGCAAAAACCAAGAAATTGTAAAAAACGTTTTTACGATGTATCTTGAAAAAAAAGGACATCGTAAAACTCCTGAGCGCTACGCTATTCTTCAAGAAATCTATGATAGTGAAGAACATTTTGATATTGAAAACTTGTATATCAAAATGAAAAACAAGAACTATCGCGTATCGCGTGCTACCTTATACAACACCATAGAACTTTTATTGGATTGCGGTTTGGTTCGCAAACACCAATTTGGGCAAAATCAAGCGCATTATGAAAAATCCTATTTTGACAAGCAACACGACCATATCATCATGACCGATAGTGGTGAAGTTATTGAATTTTGCGATCCAAGAATTCAAACTATCAAAAAAACCATCGAAGAAATATTTGGCATCGAAATACACAATCATTCCTTGTATTTTTATGCTACTAAAAAAGAATAACAACAACTCTAACTACAAAACAACTAACAACACACAATGACCGTAGATTTATTACTAGGATTGCAATGGGGAGACGAAGGCAAAGGAAAAATTGTTGACGTTTTAACCTCCAAATATGACATTATTGCACGTTTTCAAGGAGGACCTAATGCTGGACACACCTTAGAATTTGATGGAATTAAACACGTTTTAAGAACCATTCCGTCAGGAATTTTTCATGCCAATTCAATCAATATTATTGGTAACGGAGTCGTTATTGACCCAGTAGTTTTTAAAAGTGAAATTGATGGTTTGGCCAAATTCAATCTCGATATCAAAAACAAATTAATCATTTCCAGAAAAGCGCATTTAATTTTACCTACACATCGTTTGCTTGATGCCGCTTCTGAGGCTGCAAAGGGCAAGGCTAAAATTGGTTCAACACTCAAAGGAATTGGTCCAACTTATATGGACAAAACGGGAAGAAATGGAATACGTGTTGGCGATATTGAAATGGATGATTTTAAAGATAGATATAGAGCTTTAGCCGACAAACATGAGGAAATGATTAAATTCTACAATGTAGATATCCAGTATAATCTTCCTGAACTTGAAAAAGAGTTTTTTGAAGCTATCGAAGACTTGAAAAAGCTCACTTTTATTGACAGCGAAGACTATTTAGCACAAGCACAAAAAGCAGGTAAATCTATTCTTTGTGAGGGAGCTCAAGGGTCTCTATTGGATGTTGATTTCGGAACCTATCCATTTGTCACTTCCTCCAATACTACAGCAGCAGGAGCTTGCACTGGTCTAGGAATTGCTCCTAATAAAATCAAAGAGGTTTATGGCATTTTTAAAGCCTACACTACCCGTGTTGGTAGTGGTCCCTTCCCTACTGAAGACTTTGAGGAGGCTGGCGATACAATGGCAAAGATTGGAAATGAATTTGGTTCCGTTACAGGAAGAAAAAGACGTTGCGGATGGCTGGATTTAGTAGCTTTGAAATATGCCGTTCAAATTAACGGTGTAACTCAATTAATGATGATGAAAGGCGATGTATTGTCTGGATTTGAAACACTGAAAGTATGTACTGGATACAACTATAAAGGCGAAATCATCAACCACTTCCCTTACAATATCGAAGAAGAGAATGTAACACCAGTATATAAAGAGTTCAAAGGTTGGAAAGCAGATTTAACGGGCATGACTACTTATGCTGAATTGCCAATAGAACTGAAAGAGTACATCGAATTTATAGAATCCGTGGTGGAAGTACCGATAAAAATTGTATCTGTCGGTCCAGATAGAAAGCAAACCATAACAAGATAAAAGAGAACGCTTTGAGAAATCAGAGCGTTTTTTAATCCTAAACTATTTTAAAAATGAGAAGCACCAAACTATTTGCTAAATTTTTCGAGAGTGAAAAAGCCGGAGGAATCCTTTTAGTATTGGTTACTATTCTCTCTCTGTTTTTGGCGAATTCGATTTGGAGTACGTCCTATATCGATTTTTGGCATCAATCCATTGGGACGCATACTTTAGTTGATTGGATTAATGATGGCTTAATGGCTATTTTCTTCTTATTAATTGGCTTAGAATTAGAAAGAGAACTATACATAGGTGAACTTTCCAATTTGAAAAATGCTTCATTACCTGTCATTGCTGCTGTTGGCGGAATGCTTCTCCCCGCTGGAATTTTTATGGTATTGAATTATGGAACGTCTACCCAATCAGGAGCAGGAATTCCTATGGCTACAGATATTGCTTTTGCTGTTGGTATCTTATCCCTTTTAGGGAATCGAGTGCCTACTTCCTTAAAAGTATTTCTTACCGCTTTAGCAGTGATTGATGATTTGGGTGCCATATTCGTCATTGCTATTTTTTATACTAAAACCATTGCTTTTACCAATTTATTCATTGCACTAGGCATTTGGGTGGTTCTTCTTATTCTCAACCGAATGAAAGTACGCAATCTAATTCCGTATCTAATAGGTGGAATTGTGATGTGGTACTTTATGCTTCATTCAGGAATTCATGCTACTATTACGGGTGTTCTAGTCGCTTTTGCGATTCCTTTTGGCAATGGAAACAAAAAGTCTACTTCCTATATCCTACAAGATTTTTTACATTTACCAGTAGCTTTTTTTATTCTGCCTCTATTTGCCTTAGCGAATACTTGCATTCCAATAGCTGCAGATTGGGCAAGCGGTTTAATGCATGAAAACAGTATTGGAATCCTATTGGGATTGGTCATTGGTAAACCTCTTGGAATTTGGCTTTTTTCATTCCTAGGAACCGCTTTAGGACTCTGTGTTTTACCCAAGGACTTGAAATGGAAAAACATTCTTGGAGCCGGATTTTTAGGAGGCATTGGCTTTACCATGTCTATTTTTATTACCCTACTCGCTTTTGATACTACTGAAGTAATCGACAATTCCAAGATTGCTATATTAGTTGCATCGATAATTGCTGGAAGTATTGGGTTTGTCATTTTGAAGTGGAGTTTTAGAAAATAAAAAGCCTCACTAAATGCGAGGCTTTTAAAAATCAATTTTCTTTATTTATTTACAACCCATAAATAAACGACTCCAAAGGTGCGATACTAATTTTTACTTTTCCTTCTCCGTTTACTACCTGAAGTTGCGTACTATTTTTGCCATACAACTGGTCTTTTATAGGGTAAACGCCATCTTTTAATTTCCAAGCTGCAATGACGTTAGCAGGAATTTTCAATTCAAAATGGCTGGTGTGTACCGCAGAGAAATTAGCAATCACTATTAGTTTTTGAGTATCCGACCAACGCACATACGAATAGACTTCTGGGTAATACCCATCGGTTGAGTACCTGTTCAAACCATGTATTTCTTGGTATTTCCCCATTAAAGCAGAACTGCTAATAGTGAAATTCAATAATCGCTTGTAAAAATCACGCAAGTCTTTTTCGGATTGTGACAATTGTCCGCCATCAAACTTGCCACCATTCATCCAACGTTGGTGATTGGGAACACCTACATAATCAAAAATAGAGGTTCTGGAATGAGTCCCGAAACCACCATTTTCATTTCCAGCCTCGCCAACTTCCTGTCCAAAATAAATCATGGTTGGCGAAGTGCTAATCGTTGCTGAAACGACCATCAACGGTTTGCCTTTTTCAGGAGAACCTGCAAATTCTGGACTTGCCAAACGCTGTTCATCGTGATTGTCTAAGAAATGTAACATATGATGCTCGATATCCCCCATGCTGTTTTGGATATCCGTTATCCCATCCGTATTGCTTTTCCCTTGAACAATTTCTTTCAATTTATCATAGAAAGCTACTTTGTCATACAAGTAATCCATTTTACCCAAATTAATATAGTTTCGGTATTCATTAGGATTGTACACTTCAGCTATCAAGAAGGCATTTGGATTCTTCGTCTTGATAGCCGAATTCATATAGCTCCAAAATTCATAAGGTACCATTTCGGCCATATCGTATCGGAAACCGTCTACACCTTTGGCAGTCCAATACAAAGCAATATCTCTAAACTTTTTCCATGAACTTGGAACGTCTTTTCCTTTCCAAAAAGCAAAATGCTCTTTGTATGATTTCTTGTCATAGCCCTCAGGGAGTTCCGGAAAATCTTTAGAACCATCAGGACGAACACCGTAATTGATTTTTACCGTTTCGTACCAATCATTGATATCTGGTTTCGCCAAACGTGACCCGTTACCAGTCCATTTTGCAGGATTTTCGTTAAATTGACCATCAATCAAAGGATTTTTTTCTCCATTCAGAGGTTTGTAATTATCTGATGTTGGCACTTGAAAGGCTTGCCCAGGAATGTAATAAAAATTATTGTTTTTGTCGTATTCCACCGAGGTGTTATCATCGGCACCAAAATCGCGAACGCCTTTCGGATTGGTTTTGCCTTCATATTTACGAGCAATATGATTAGGAACAATATCGATGATCACTTTCAAACCATTTTTATGCGTACGCGCAATCAAAGCTTCAAATTCTTCCAACCTTTTAGCCGGATTGACAGCCAAATCAGGATTGACATTATAATAATCCTTCACTGCATAGGGCGAACCTGCTCGTCCTTTTACTACTTCGGGATCATCATTTGAAACACCGATTGCGGTATAATCTCTCACCAAAGCATGATGAGGGACTCCGGTGTACCAAATATGAGTAACTCCTAATTTCTTTATTTCAGTTAGTGCTTTATCGGTAAAATCATTAAACTTTCCTACTCCATTTTCTTCAATGGTTCCCCAAGGTTTGTTGGTCGTATTTTTATTTCCAAACAACCTTGTGAATACTTGATACACTACTGCTTTTTTTTCTGTAACCACTTCTTTCTTATTCTTAACCATTTTTTTACTTTTTTTGTTTTGAGCATTCGCCGATAGGGATAAAACCACTAATGCAAACAGAATTATTTTTTTCATAACTTTTTTAATTAGATAAAGTGAACCTGACAAATATAAAAAAATACGCTTAGTTTGTATCAACTAATAAATTATTCTTAATAACGATTTTCCTTGTTTGGTTTTTCATAAATTTGGCAAAAAATAAAGCCGTTGAAAAAAACACCTATTTTACTGTTTATCTGTTTCTTTTTAGTTGGATTACAAAGCCTTTTGGCACAAACACCTAAAAAAATCATTGTAGAATATTCTGATTTTGCCGATATTAATCAAACCGAAATTCCAGATGCTTTTTTGCTTACTGGAAATGTACGCATCAATCATGACGGGGCAATTTTGACTTGTAATAAGGCCTATTATTTTCAAAAAGAAAACTATGTAAAAGCTTTTGGAAATGTACAAATGGTGCAAGGCGACACGCTGTATTTAAACAGTAAATATGCCGAATACAACGGTAACATCAAGCAAGCTTATGCCACTGGAAACGTTGTGATGCGTTCGCCTGAAATGTCATTGGCAACGGACACTTTAAATTTTGATAGAAATAACCAACAAGCTTATTACAGAACTAACGGAACGATTACCAATAAAGACAATGTTTTGAAAAGTAAATCGGGTCGTTATTATGCTGCTGAAAAAAAGTTTCAATTTTTAACTGCAGTTACCATTACGAATCCAAAATATGTAGTGAAATCCAATCATTTGGACTATTACAATAATTCGGGACATTCCTATCTTTTTGGTCCTTCCACCATTACCAGTAAGGATAATTTTATTTACACCGAAAAAGGGTTCTACGACAGCAAGAAGAATATTGGTCATTTTCTCCGAAAATCCTATATTAAATACAAAGACCGGCGGATTGAAGGGGATAGTTTGTTTTATAATAGAAACAAAGAATTTGCTTCGGCTACCAATAATGTAAAAATTACGGATACCATCAATAAAGGCATTATCAAAGGACACTATGCAGAAATTTACAAGCAAAAAGACTCCATGTTCGTGACCAAAAGAGCCGTTGCTATCAATCTAGTCGATAAGGATTCTGTTTATATTCATGGAAAAGTATTAATGGTAACAGGAAAGCCCGACAATCGAATCGTGAGAGCCTACAATAATGCCCGATTTTACAAAACCGATTTGAGTGGAAAGTGTGATTCGATACACTCTAGTCAGAAAACAAATATTACCCAATTGATTGGGAAACCCATTCTGTGGAATTTTGACAATCAAATGACAGGAGATGTCATGCACTTAATAGGTAACGATGCTACAGAAAAACTGGATTCCCTTAAAGTATTAAATAATGTTTTCTTGGTTTCGAAAGACAGTCTCGGTACAGGCTATAATCAAGTAAAAGGGCAAAATCTTTTCGGCAAATTCAAAGACAATAAGCTCTATGAAGCGGATATTATTAAAAACACTGAAGTAATTTATTACCTGCGAAATGACGCTCATGAACTCATAGGTATCAATAAAAACGTTAGCAGCAAAATCAATCTAACCCTTGATGGTAATACGATAGACACCATGACGTTCTTCACCTCTGTGGACGGTGATATTTATCCTGAAAAAGATTTACCCGAAAATGCTCGAAAACTAAGAGGATTTGTCTGGCGCGGCGATGAACGGATAAGAACTAAAGACGATATTTTTCCTCCTGAGGAAAACGAACTCAACGATACAATCATCAAAGCCAGTAAAGCTGAAATGGAAAAGGTAAACGTACCAATGAAGGTGAGAAAGGAAACCTTAGATTATGACAAAAATAATCCAAGTCCAAAACCGATGATTAAATAAATGATAATTTCAATGGCAATGGAAATGGCAATTTCAATGGCAATTTCAATGGTCATCAAGAAGTAACAAACGTGAATCCCGATTTCCTCAAATATCAGGCACAAACTTCTCCTTATCCTTTGGGTATGGAGATTTCGCATGCCATAGGTTCTTATATTTACGATACCAACCACAACAAATATTTAGATTTTGTAGCTGGGGTTTCGGCATGCGCTCTGGGACACCAAAACAAACGGGTAAATGATGCTATCAAAAACCAATTGGATAAGTATTCTCACGTAATGGTTTATGGTGAATATTCGCAAAGTCCTGCGGTTGAATATTGTAAATTATTAGCTTCACTCCTACCCAAACCTTTAGAAAAAACCTATTTGGTGAACTCTGGAACAGAAGCAACAGAAGGAGCATTAAAACTAGCAAGACGTGTCACTGGTCGAAGTCAATTCATTTCTTGTTATAATGCGTATCACGGCAATACTATGGGTTCTATGAGTGTGATGGGATTTGAAGAACGCAAACAAATTTTTGGTCCTTTGGTTCCCGATGTTGACTTTATTACCTTCAATAACGAAGCCGATATTCAAAAAATCACCACCAAAACTGCTGGGATTATATTAGAAAGTATTCAAGGTGGTGCAGGTTTTATCCAACCTGAAAATGATTTTTTACTCAAAGTGAGACAACGTTGTGACGAAGTTGGGGCGCTGTTGCTTATTGATGAAATCCAACCCGGATTTGGAAGAACAGGAAAATTATTTGGTTTTCAGAATTACAATATTGTACCCGATGTCGTGATATTAGGAAAAGGCATGGGAGGCGGAATGCCTGTGGGCGCTTTTGTCGCCTCGGCAGCACACATGGATTTATTGAGTGATAACCCCAAATTAGGACATATTACCACATTTGGCGGACACCCTGTCATAGCGGCAGCCTGTCTTGCTACCTTGCAAGAAATCACTGAAACGGAACTCATACCAGCCACTTTAGAGAAAGAACAACTGTTCCGTTCTCTTTTGGTACATCCTTTGATAGTAGAAGTTAGAGGAAAAGGATTGATGTTGGCAGCAATGACGGAAAGCCCCGAAATTACCAATTCAGTAATTTTTAAATGCCAAGATAAAGGATTAATTTTATTTTGGTTGCTCTTTGAAGGTTGTGCGATACGAATTACACCACCACTAACTATTTCTGAAGATGAAATTCGTGAGGGCTGTGCTATTATTCTAGAGGCAATGAATGAAATTTTGTGTACTAATTTTTAATTTCAAAATTGATTATTGCTATTGTATTTGAAATTGAAACTTTGTTAATTAAATTGTTCACAACAATTAAAAATTTTTCTCACATCAAGAAGTAGGTTGCCTAATTTTAGTTAGGATAATTTTAAAGAAAAAGCTATGCATTTAAGCGACGAAGACGAAGACGACTATAACTTATCCTTATCAAAATTTGAATCCATGTTGAAGACCAACAAGATTCTCTTTTTTGATTCCGAGGAATTTGAAGAAATTATTCTTCATTATCTCGATATGGGTAAGGCCTCTTTGGCAAAAAAAGCCTTAAAATTAGCACTAGAACAACATCCCAAATCAACCGGCTTAAAACTGGTTCAGGTAGAAATGTTGGTCTATGATGACAAACTTGATTTGGCTGAAAAATTACTTAACGAATTATTCGCAATTGAACCTCACAACGAAGAGATTTACATTCAAAAAGCCAATATTTATTCCAAAAGAGATAATCACGAAAAAGCGGTAGAACTTTTAAAAACTGCTCTAAAATATACTGATGATTATGCCGATGTGTATAATTTAATCGGTATGGAATATCTTTTTATGGACAATTTAGAATTGGCAAAAGAAAATTTCATCAAATGTTTGGAAGAAGATTTAGACGACCAAACTGCCTTATATAATGTAGTTTATTGCTTTGAATTTTTGGATCAAAACGAACAGGCCATTGAATATCTTAACAAATACATTGATAAAAATCCGTATAGCGAAATTGCTTGGCATCAAGTAGGACGATTGAATTATGGCTTGAAAAAATACGAAGAAGCTCTAAAGGCTTTTGATTATGCTACTTTAATTGACGATGAATTTTTGGGCGCTTTTATGGAGAAAGCAAAATCTCTTGAAAGACTTAAAAGATATAAAGAAGCCATTGAAAGCTACAACCGAACTATAGAATTAGACGACCCAACGTCCTACGCTTTATTGCGCATTGGTAAATGCCATGAAAAATTAGGTAACAAAGCACTAGCATTAAAGTTTTTTAACAAAACCGTTCATGAAGATCCACTACTTGATAAAGGATGGATAGCCATAACCGATTTTTATGTACGTCAAAAAAAATATGAGAAAGCATTATTTTATGTCAATAAAGCTTTGAGTATTGACAATGAAAATCGTTTTTATTGGAAGCGCTTTGCCACAATCAATAAAGAAATGGAGCTGTTTGAAGATGCTGAATTCGGATACAGAAAAGCGGTAGAATATGGTGATTATCAATTAGATACTTGGTTATTTTGGGTAGATACTCTTTTATTTCAAGGTGAATTTACAAGTGCAATCCAAACCTTATTACAGGCATCAGAATATTTTCCTGAGGAATTTGAAATTGAATACCGTTTAGCGGGATTGTATTTTATGTTGTTTGATGATAAAAAAGGAAAGTTTCACTTGAGTAATGGTTTGCGATTGAATTTTAAAAATCACACTATTCTAAAAGATTTATTTCCAACCATTTGGGACAGAAGAATGATTCAAAACGCCATTACTAAATACAAAAATCAATAGTATTAAATGTCACGAAAACAATTTGGACTTGTTGGTAGAAACATCAGCTATTCCTTTTCCAAAAACTATTTTACTGAACGATTCCAAAAAGAAGAGGCACAAGAGTGTACCTACGAAAACTTTGACATTCAAAATATTGATGAATTTCCTAAAATTATCAAGAATAATCCTGATTTAATTGGATTGAATGTAACCATTCCCTACAAAGAAGTGGTCATTCCATTTCTTGACGAATTGTCAGAAAGAGCCTCAAAAATGAGAGCTGTAAATGTTATTAAAATCACCAAAGAGGGTTTGCTAAAAGGTGATAATTCAGATTATTATGGATTTAAAAAATCATTAGAACCCCTACTCCAATCTCATCACAAAAATGCTCTTATTCTTGGCACTGGAGGCGCTTCAAAGGCAGTGGCTTTTGCTCTTGAAGAATTGGGAATAGCGTATAGTTATGTTTCTAGGAAAACTTCCGAAAACTCCATTCACTACAATCAAATAGATGCAAAAACTTTTGACGATTTCCAAATAGTTATAAATACCACTCCACTTGGTACAAGTCCTAATACGCATGAATTTCCAGAAATTCCGTATGCTTATTTTACA
>Ga0315904_10002981_pt1 | contig 25498 bp, 54 predicted proteins | sample LakEriMetagenome_6_FD_203529 | JGI IMG/M metagenome (GOLD analysis project Ga0315904, IMG submission 203529) | Freshwater fungal communities from buoy surface, Lake Erie, Ohio, United States - Buoy 12 MA120 | ecosystem: Environmental > Aquatic > Freshwater > Lake | place: USA: Lake Erie, Ohio... | reverse complement strand
GTATCTCAAATGTTGACCGTATGCGTGAAGCCTTGGTTCGTGATGAAATGAATTATTTTCAAACATTGAACCGTGGTGAATTGTTTGAAGCTCTTAAAGAGCTGCTTATTGAAAAATATGATAATATGCCAGAACGGCACATTATCGAAGATTACGAAAGTTTGGCATAATTATGAGTAAATGGGAATTTACGATTAAGGAGTTGAAATCACTCCAACAAGAGCACCAAGACCATCAAGCAATCGTGGAATTGTATGTTGAACAGGTTTTATTAAAGGGTTATCCTGTTAAGAAAACCAAATAGTGTTGTATATTTACAACAGGGGCTTGAAAACCCCTGTGGTAAGTGTATAATGGTAGTATTAATTGAGTGAAAGGTACATTATGTTGAAATTTGAAGGTATAGCAACAGTTGGCGATATTATCCGTGCATATGATTTCAAACCATGTGCAGGTCGTGATGATGCATTTATTGAAGGTGTGGTTGAAAATGCCAATTGTAATGAACCTGGTTTTAATTGCTATAAGGTTACGGTGACTGCTGACAAATTTGTTAAGTTTGAAACCAAACCTAATAAAAAGAATCGTGTTGGCAAAATTATGTTTGTGCCACACCAAACCAGTTTTATGGAATTTGATTTTCGTGTAATCAATTTATCGGAGTAATTATGCAAATAGAACAATCAGTATTGATTATTAGGCAGTATCAAGACCAATGGGGTATCAAAGGTCTATTGGAAACCTTGGAAGAAATGCAGATGTGTTATGATGATTTGAATCACCAAGAGGCATTGGCATTTCGAACATTCATGGCCATGGGTCGTGAGTTCTTTGCACCAGTAGAAAAGGAAACAGTATGAAACTGAATTATCAACAGAAAGAAGATATTATGCAATCTATATTTGCTAATCATCATTCACCAATTGGTTTTCGGTCAGTTTACAAAAGTGTGCCAATTGACAATTACGAGCAAATCAAGCAGTTTATTGATTTCACCAAGTATTTCGTAATGTTCCGTGGTCCTCGTAATCGTGGTGCTAGTTCTACTCGCAAGCGTGATGCAAAAGCTTTTGATGTGTATGAGCGTGATGCACGGACTGTCCGTGAAATTCGTATTGAGCGTGAGGCATTTGAGCGTGGTGTTAGATGGGCTAATAATCGTAGCCATTAATTGGAAATCGCATAAGGTGTAACTAGTTTAAGCCGATATGCGTGGTGATGTGTGGGAAAATCACATCGCTTGGTCTTACTGGAGGAATATCCGTGGCAGACCTTAAAGAGCCAAAACAGCGGCTGATAGTTTGTTGGTTTCAACTGAGATAATGTAAACCAAACCCTATTTTTTGGAGTTTATATGAGTAAAATGATTAACAGATTGATTGCTGAATTGGTAGATGACAGCATGGTTCAAATGAAAAAGCTTAAAAAAGCTGAATTGATTGACCTTACCAAAGATTTACTGACTGATAATTTGCGTGAATTGACTGACGATACAATTATCAAAATTTATGAAGAGCGTTATAATACTAATTTGAGTGGAGTTTAATTATGGGTACCAGAAGTTTAACATTTGTTTATAGTGAATCTAAGAGTGGTGAGGCCGCTGAGCGTATTGTCAATATGTACCGCCAATACGATGGTTATCCAACAGGCCATGGTGCTGAGTTGGCAGAGTTTTTATCGAGCGGTACAATGACCAATGGTTTACGCCTTGGTGCCAATGAGAGATTCTTCAATGGCATGGGTTGTTTGGCTGCACAGATGATTGCAAATTTCAAACAATCACCTGGTGGATTTTATATTCATCCTGTTGTTGAGCAATCGTGTGGTCAGGATTACGAATATCATATTTTGAATGTTGATGGTCAATTCAAAATTGAAGTATATTATTGTGGTTGCAATATGTTTGGTATGAGTAGTGATTATGAGAGTGAAGTTATTTTCTCTGGTTCATTACCTGAGTTTGTGGAGTTCTGTAAAGAAAAGGAAACAGCATGAGCTTTGATTATAAAGTATACATGGTTGAAACAGTTGAAGGTAACCAATATCACATTGGTGCCGAAGATTTGGTCGATTGCAAACAGCAATTCTTTCAACGCCATGGTGATGAAAACATTCAAACCATTTATGCAAGTGTGTTTGAAGCCTTGAATCAGGATGATGAATGAATTATTACCTTGTTGAATTTATGGATGATTCGGTTCATCCTCAATATGAAGAAGTTTCTGCCATCTCAGCACAAGAGGCTGTTAATAGCATTAAGAATGGTTGGCCTAATGCCAAGATTTGGAATGTTTGGCAAGATGTTGGTGAGAATGACCAATGGAAAGATGAATAATGGGTATATCAGCATATAAAGAAATTACAGAATGGAATGAACCAGAGTTCGTGGTGCCTAACCATACCTATTTGTTTGATGGTAAATCTAATATATTGGCCTATGCTCGTGAGAGTGATGGCCAAGTAACAGTATTCAAAAAGCCATTGCCAATGGATACTCGTAGGCGTAAGTTTATCAAGGTCAAACATAAAGAATTGGACAAGATTGGCGCAACGGTGGTGGTCGATGAACCAAAGGCCTTGAATGTGCCTAATTGGCAGGTCAAGAGTGATTCTGGTAAGACCTATACAGTCACCTTAGAATCTGGTAAGTATCAATGTAATTGTATTGGTTATTCGTATCGTGGTAAATGTAAACATTCGGAAAGTGTTGCTAAAAAGCAACAGGCTGGTTGACATTCCTTGTGGTATCTGTATAATGGTAGGTTAAATAATGTTATTGTGAAAGGTGTATATGAAATTAAATAAAAACGGTATCGCTTTCGTAGAAGCGGCAGAGAAATTATATGGCATTGGCGCTGTGTTGACCAGAGATAATATTGCTCATGTGGTCAGCGAGGCAGATGTTCCATATCCTTATTGGTTTGTAACCAAAGCAGAATATCGTAATGGTAATCGTGGTGAGTATTTGTTACCAAACATTGGCACCAAAAAACAAAAAGCTCCAGTTGTTGAACAAGAGCAAGAGCTTGAAGTTGCCTATGCTCAAGTGTTAGAGTTCCGCCAACCTAAATTGTTGGACGAATCTGATTCTGCCGTGCCAACCAAATTTGAAGGTTATGTGCCGTTTGGCTTTTACAAAGATTTGTTTGGCATTGTCAAATCTAAAATGTTTTATCCTGTATTCATTACTGGTTTATCAGGCAACGGCAAAACCTTGATGGTTGAGCAAGTGTGTGCTGAACTCAAGCGTGAATGTATTCGTGTAAACATTTCTATTGAGACCGATGAAACCGACCTGCTTGGTGGTCCTACTCTTATCAATGGCAATGTGGTCAATCGTGATGGTCCTGTTCTTCAAGCAATGAAGAAAGGCGCCGTGCTGTTGATTGACGAAGTTGACCGTGGTTCAAACAAACTAATGTGCTTGCAAGGTATTCTTGAAGGCAAACCATACTACAACAAAAAGACTGGCGAAGTTGTATCACCAGCCAATGGTTTCACCGTGATTGCCACCGCCAACACCAAAGGTCGTGGTAGTGAAGAAGGTCGTTATCTATCACAAGTGCTTGATGATGCCTTCTTAGAACGATTCCCAATCACAGTAGAACAGGAATATCCTGATGCTAAAACTGAGCGTAAGATTCTTACACCATTGATTGCTGACAAAGAATTCGTTGAGAATCTATGCCAATGGGCAGATGTGGTACGCCAATCGTTTGACCAAGGTGCTACTGACGAGATTATTTCCACTCGCCGTTTGGTACATATTGCCAAGGCATTTGGTATATTCAAAGACCGCATGAAAGCAATTGAGCTTTGTGTGAATCGATTTGATGCCGAAACTAAAATGGCATTCTTAGATTTGTATTCAAAAGTGGATAACACCGTTGAATCACCAGCGAATACAAGTACCATTTCTACCACAACCGAGGTTGCCAACCAACCACAGGTGTGATACAATGGTTCATGTAGTAGGTATTTTATATTATGTTTAATTTGAAAGAAGGAGTATTACAATGGCTTTAACAGTTCGCAAAGGCAAAATCAATCGTCATGAGAAAATTACCCAAGTATTGTTGAGTGGTAAACCAGTATCACCTGATGAGATTGCTGCCGTATTCAAAGGCACTAACCAAGAGAAGGTGCTGTACCGACTCTCTACCAACATCTATAACATTCGTAAAGATGGTGGTATTGTGAAAGTAATCAAAGATGGCCGTAAAGTAAAGGCATATCAATTGGTTAACTTCACCGAGTTTGATGCAAACGGCCGTTACACTGGTAAGGTAGCTGCACCTGCAGCCAAACCTGTCGCAGTTGTAAAACCCGTAGCACAACCTGTTACAGCGTAAGTAGTAGAATATGGCCCCTCGGGAGAGGCCGCCATATTGAAGTGTATTCGTTGAGTATGCTTCAATATGGTTAGGAGTTTATCATGGGTTGGATCTTAATATTCTATTTGAACACACCACATAATTATCAGGTGCATTCGCAGTATGATATGAAAGTGGATTGTTCTGTCAAAGAATCGTATTACAATAATGTTTTCAAAGAGGTTGGTACTAAACTTGTTGCCTCTTGCAAACCAAAAGAGTTTGTGAAGTATGCAAAGCAACAGGGAAATTTAATATATAAACAATATGAGTTGAGATAACATGAGAAGTATTTGGCATTATAAAGATTATAGTTATTGGTTTAGCATTGAAGAAGAGGAAGATAATTGTAAAATCTTCCATTATGCCTATGGTATGAATGGTTCAAAGATGTTGAATTATTCTCCTTATGAGAAAATGACCGAAGAAGAATTTAGAAAAATTGTGGATGAATTAACAAAATGAAAATTGCTATCAATGTTGACTTTGGTGGTTTTGGCCTCTCTGATAAGGCCTTTGAATCTCTTTTGGAGAAAAAAGGTATTCGCTTTGAAAAAGCTAAGGCAGTATTTGGTTGTTCAAATTACTATGTTAAAGGCCATGCTGGTGAGGACAAGTATTTCATTTCACAATATGATTATTACACACCACGAAATGATCCAGATTTAATTTCTGTAATTGAATATTTTGGTGATGATGCCAATGGTTGGGCATCTACACTTAGAATTGTGGAAATTCCTGATGGTGTAGAGTGGCAAATTGAAGAATATGATGGCCGTGAGCACATTGCCGAAAAACATAGAATATGGCCATAAATGTCGGTTATTCTTTTAATCTTTGCATTGTTTTGTGCTTTTGCCGCTGGCATAGAATTCTCGTGTAGAAATACACTAGACTTCTCACCAGAAGCGCTTGGAGGTCTCATATTCTGTGCCATAGCACTAGGGCTCATAGTCATAGGTCTACTCTCACCAGAGGCGCTCCTAATCGACTGAAAATTGTTGTATCCACACAACAGATGGCTTGATTATCTCCGTGGTTATGTTATAATGGTAGTTCAAATTGACAAGGAGCTTTCGTTATGAAAAAATCGTTACAAAAATCAATTAAAGATATTTTTCCAGGTATTATGGTTTTGGATTCTGAGCCAGTTCGTGTTGAGAATCCATTTAGTGGTGAGAGTGTAATGCTCACACCTGATGAAGTAGCAGTATATGATTACCTCAAAGGTTGTGAGTTGATGGGGGATTATAAAGGTGTTCGCAAAGGCCTTGATTGGTTTATGGAGAACAATTGTGAAGCGTATATGACTTTATTGGATTAATTATGACTATTGATAAAAGTGAAATGTTTGAATACTTGGACACCTTGCGTGAATCGGGTGTAACCAATATGTTTGGTGCTGGTCCTTATTTGGAACAGGCATTTGATATTGACCGCAGAGAAGCAAAAGCCATTCTGTTGGAATGGATGAAGCAGTATTCACCGCAATGATATATTGGGCAAGCGGTAAAGTTGGAGAGTTACGGCAGACTGTAAATCTGTTGCCTACGGCTGAGTTGGTTCGAATCCATCCTTGCCCACCACTATTAAGGAATAATAATGAGTGATAGATTTGATTTTGAACAACAGATTATAAAGTGTTGGAATGTTGTTGATGACCTCAAAGAGCTTGATGAAGGCCTATTTGAAGGTTGGTTAGAATTTACCAGAGAAGATGTTTCAAATCATATTCTTGGTACGGCCAATACATATGAAATTAAATTTAATAAATTGTGGAATTTATTTGAAGATGTAATGATGGCAGAAGTTCGTAAAAACAAAATGCTTGAAGAAGAATGTGCTGCCTTGCGTGAGCAATTAGAGAAAGCAGAGAAGAAAAATGCCAAACGATAAACCAGAATACAGTAAGTATATTTCATCCAATGGAAAAACCAGGTATGGCAAAGTGTATGCAATGCCACAAAAACCTGTTCGTATTCAAATAGGTCGTGCTGACATTCCTAAATTTCTATCAATGTTGCATGAAACACAATTCAATCTAATTGAAGCGGCAGTTGAAAGTCGAGAGAAACAAGGATTTCCTGAAGCAAATGCACTAATCAAATCTATTATGGAAAAGAAATAATGGACGATGAAATGTTGGAACAGTTGTCAATGGATGTGGATACCGAAATATTAAAATGGTTGACCACATTTGAAATTCATCCATTGAATCTGACTGCCGTTATATTAGCACGATTAACATGGTTGGCCAAAGAGGCCAATGTAGAACAAGATTATTTAAAACTATTAGAATCACCAAAAGATATTATTGGTGATAATGAACAAGAAAGAAAACAGGTACATTAATGAAGATTGCGTTAGCATCCGATATTCACTTGGAATTCGGTGACCTCTTTTTAAAAAATGAGGAGAATGCTGACGTTCTCGTTTTGAGTGGTGACATTTGTACCGCCAGTCAATTTAAGAATAAGCCAAAAGAAAGAATGAAGGTCAAAGATTTCTTTAAGCGGTGTTCATTCCAATTTCCTCAGGTTGTATATGTGATGGGCAACCACGAGCATTATGATTTTGATATTGCTAAGACATATGATAGACTGAAAGCAGAGTTGGCCGATTTGCCTAATATTCATGTGTTAGAAAAAGAAACATGGGAACATAATGATGTGACCTTTGTTGCTGGTACATTATGGACTGATATGAACAAAGGCGATCCATTGACCTTGTGGCATTGCAGCAAAGGCATGAGTGATTTTCAAGTAATTAAAAATAGCAATCGCATGGTTCAACATAAAAGAAATGTTTACCATGAAAATGAGCGTAACGAAGATGGTACTTTGATTGTTAAAAGTGTGGATCATTATCAGTCACCTTCAAAGTGGTCACCAGAAGATTCTGTGGAAGACCATAAGAAAATGATGAACTACATAAAGATTACTACTGAAAATAAAACAAAACAGTATGTTGTGGTAACACACCATGCACCATCACCAATTAGTATTGCTAATTGTTATAGGCATGATACACTAATGAATGGTGCGTTTGCATCTGATTTGTCCGAGTTTATTCTAGATAGGCCACAAATCAAACTGTGGACTCATGGTCATATGCACAATGTATCTGATTATATGGTTGGTGACACTAGAGTGGTTTGTAATCCTCGTGGTTATATTGGTCATGAGCAAAGAGCAAAAGAATTTAAATTGAGATATTTGGAGGTTTAAATGGGAATGTTTGATTACATACATTATGAAGGACAGGAGTATCAAACCAAAGATACTCCTGCTCAAGCGTGTGATAACTATAAGATTGAGAATAATATTCTTTGGTATGAAAACTATGATGCCGAATGGATAGATGACGATGATGGTATTTTAGGTGGTTATCTAAGAAAGTTCAATGAACGCTGGGATATGTGTGATAAGTTTGATGGACTGGTCCGATTCTACCGTGAAGATAAAGAGAATGGTGGTTGGAAGGATGATAACTGGATAGAATACAAAGCTCTATTCATGGATGGTAAAATATTGAAGATTGAAAAAGTAGATGAGTGATTATACGCCTGATAGATGGGTTGTTGTGAAGATTACAACCGACAAAGAAACTTTATATAAAGTATTCGCCTGCTGGTATGGTGGCTATGCTGGCTCCGATTCATGGCAGATGAATAGTGGTATCAAAAGTGTAGGAGAAGATGAATCATATTTTATGTTCAATGGATACTCTGGTAGTGTATATCGTTGTCATAAAATGTCATACGGCACCAACGGATATGGCGGCAGTGTATTGGCCAATTTCATTGATAAGGCCGAATACAAAATTGAAATAATGCCTGAGAATACAAATTGGAAGGAATTAAATTATGCCTGTGAGGTATAGTACCAACTGGATGGGCGTGGCCAATCTACAATGGTATAGAGACCGTGGACTCACCGAAAGAGTGAGTAGAACATTAACCGAAGATTCACAATTAACTGGCCGAAAAGCTGGTGATGTATTTGAATATGACAATATTACACAAGAATATTCCTGTGGCCGTATTGATTGTCGTGGTGAAGATTTAGGTCAATTTGGTGATGAGATTGGTGTACCGCCAATGAAGGCAGAAGATTGGCACCGATTTGGTAAATGGTTGAATACATTTGAAACTGATTTTATGTGGACATTAGAAGAATTGGTTGAATTGTATGAAAGAGCAAATCCTAAAATTGAATGGTGGACTGGTGATTGATTTTATTGATTAGGAACATATAAAAATATCATTAGACAAAACCATATAATTGAGTTAAACTATGAATACATATTATTGTTAGTTTTTAACTATTAAAGGAGATAATATGGAATTGCAGTATATTTGTTTAGTTTGTGGCCATGTCCACGATGATGAAAAAGAAGGCAAGTTTGAGGAGTTATCTGACCTCTTTACTTGTCCAGAATGTGGTTGTTTTAAAGATGAATATTATTCAACAGTAAAGGAGAAATAGTATGGCAAAATCAGTAAAAGGTACTCGTACCGAAGCAGCATTGAAAGAAGCATTTGCAGGTGAATCACAAGCAAATCGCCGTTATTTGTATTTTGCAAACATGGCCGATGTGGCAGGCTCACCAGATGTAGCCGCTGTGTTCCGTTCTACCGCTGAAGGTGAAACAGGTCATGCACATGGACACATGGAATATCTATTGACTGGTGGTGCTGGAGATCCAGGTACTGGTCTATCGGCTGCAACCGTAGCAGAAGCATTAGAGTCTGCAATTCACGGTGAAACTCATGAATACAGCGATATGTATCCTGGTATGGCAAAGACCGCTCGTGATGAAGGCTTTGATGAGATTGCTGATTGGTTTGAAACATTAGCCAAAGCAGAGCGTAGTCATGCCAATAAGTTCCGTAAAACATTAGAAGCACATAAAGCAGAACAAGCTTAATGAAAAAAGTATTGATAACCGGTAGTTCTGGTTATATTGGCCAACACCTTGTAAAGCTCCTCAAAAAGGAAGGATACGAGGTGTTTGGTACTGATATTAAACCATGTTTGAATGATTATTTGTTACCCAAACAATTTCTTCAATATGATATTACAAATGATTATCAATTATGTTATTCTGATGAGTTTGATACTGTGGTTCATTTGGCCGCATTGGTCAAAGTAAATGAATCAGTATTAAAACCATATGAGTATTATGATACCAATATTAATGGTACACATAATGTATTAACGAATTTAAATTACAAGAATTTTGTGTTTGCATCGACAGGCACAGCCGCTAATCCCATCAACCCATATGCCTTGAGTAAGCGTTGTGCTGAAGATATAGTAGGAAGATATTGCATTGAAAATACAAAGACTTTCACTTCATTCAGATTTTATAATGTGATTGGGTCTGATGGGATTGCACCCACCAATATGGATGGGTTGATGTATAACTTAATGAAAGCAAAAGAAACAGGTTCATTCAATTTATATGGTGGTGATTACAATACACCAGATGGCACACCTGTTAGAGATTATGTTCATGTGAATGAAATATGCCATTCTATTCAAAAAGCAATTGAAACACCTGCCAATTCATTAGAAAACCTAGGACATGGTAAAGGTCATACTGTTAGACAAATGGTAGATACCTTTAAACTGGTAAACAATTGCAATTTTCAAATAAACTATTGCCAAAGACGAGAAGGTGATTTAGAATGTAGTGTATTGGATAATCCATCATCATACATGGAATCCACTTATACACTATCACAATTACTGAAAGTATAGTATGCGATACGAATATGATTATGAACGATTTGAAGAATTACTACAACATCATTTGAATGCCATGTACCACGATTCTGATGAAGGATCGGAGATTGGTGAGAATGTTTCAAGTGTTGAAGAAATGAAAATTATTTTTGATGGTTATGGTGACCTTGAAACGGATGAAGAATACATTGAAGGTGGCAATAAGAACATGGAATCTTTTGCCGTCTTTATTCACAAAGATGCCTTGACCGAAGGCTTTGTATTTCCTGAACATGAATTCACACCATGGTGCCTGATACATAGACCAAAAGAAGAAGTTTGTATTTGGGTGTGGCATGATGTAGAAAACGATGAGTGGGAAATTTTAGATTTAGAAGAACGATTAGAAGATACAGAATTAAATACCGAACAAGTGATGACTATCATGGAAGAATTGCATGATAGATATTTTAAACCAATTGAATTTGATGGCGAACTGGCACCGTCTAGTTGGCCATTCCCAACAGGAGATAAAAAGTGAAAGTTTATTTAAGTGGCTATCGTAGCCATTGGATTTCTCCATATACTATTCTAGAATATATCTTTTTCTGGACAGATTGGAGTAAATGTGGTCGTAATAAAGGTGTGATTGCAGATGAAGATTATGTGGATCATCCTGTATGGGTTGAGAAATGCACAAAGTATATTAAACCTATTTGTGAAGTGATTCAATCTGTATTAGACTTTATTCACCCACCAATTAAGTATGTAAAGATTGACCGATATGATACATGGTCAATGGATTACACCTTGTCTTATATCATTCTACCAATGCTCAAACAATTGAGAGAAGAATCACATGGTTCGCCATGGATTGATGATGAAGATGTGCCTGCTGAGTTGCGTAGTCCAAAAAGAAAAACAAAATCAAAACGCCATTCTAATCCTGATATTCAAATGTTGGATATGGATGAAGATACACTCATTCATAAACGCTGGGCATGGGTGCTTGATGAAATGATTTGGGCATTTGAACAGAAAGTTCAGGATGATCCTGAGTCCAAGTTCTTTGATTACACCGATTGTGGTGATAAATTGCCTTGGGACGAGAACTATGTTGGACCTAAGGTTGATTGGGATGGACTAAATGCACACAATGATAGAAAGCGTAACGCATTTAGATTGTTTGGTAAGTATTACGAGAACCTTTGGGACTAATATGTTAGCCTATTACTATCTGTATGTAGCAAAATTACGATTGGCCAATGCCAAGAAAACCATAGAGTTAATGGGTGGTGAGAATGAATGCCAACCTATGTTACTTGGTCAGCGTGATATGTTGGAGTTAGAAGTGGAATATTACCAAAAAGTATCTTGGTTCTTTACCATTGGACTATTGACATTTGCTGTGGCTTTTGTTATACTATATCTATTATATGTGAATGGAGTTTTTAATGTTTGATAAATTGTATGCATGGGTAGGCAAACACGCCATTGGTTTATTTGTGTTTGCTTTGATTGTGACCTGTTTAGGTTCATTGTATTCTTTGGTTGATGTGGTACGAAAACCACCAACGATTGCCGTAATAGAAGGTAGTATTCAACACCATTTGGTGTGGTCAATCAAAGGAGAATGTTTCTTTGTTCGTCCATACTCCGATGAAACTGTTTATCTCATTCGTGTAAAAGACTGTGATAGATCCGATACAACCATCAAGGCAATTAAATGAAACCAAATAAAGATTTTAAATTAAGTAAATCAGCAAAACGAGTATTGGCTACCATGACGCCAGACAAAAGAAGTTTATGGAAAAAATCATATATTGAAGCTGAACTATCTGAGAAGATGGCTAAGTTTGCAAAGATTCGTGAACCCAAAGGAGAAGAAGCATGACCATGTTAATTGAAGTGAATTCGTTAGATAAGAAGTGTCCTGTAATTATCAATCTAGAGGCAGTCGTTGAGATTGCACCATTGGTTGGTGGTGGTTGTGCATTGTTTATGGCTGATGGCCATGGTGGTGCTGTATCAATGAAAGTTTCAAATGATTATGCTGAGTTTAAGCAATTCGTCTTGCAAACTGTATCAGCGGCCGACATTGAAAAGAAATTTGGTAAAACAAAAGCAAAAGACCTTTCATTGGATATTCCAAAACTATGAGTAAGTTTACATTTGTTCAAGAACAAAATTATAACAATTCAAAAACTACCTTTGAATTTGAAGCAGTTCGATTGGAAGATGTATTGGAACAATTTCAATATTTCTTACAAGGCTGTGGATATAATTTGGACGAAGGTCATTTAGAAGTTGTTGATAATGAAGAATGGAATTCAATGACTGAATCTAAAGAAGATGATTTGGATGATTTAGATTCTATCTTCAATGGTAAGAAAAGTCTGATTCGCTCTGATGAGTGTTGATGAACGATTTATTTTATAATCTCTTTGATTGGATTCGTGATGACTGGCGAAGTGGTCGTTTCCGTTTTATTGTTGAGTTGTTGGCTTGGGCTATTAGTATTGGTTGCTCTATTACTATGGCACTTACCGTTCCGAACCCACCGTTACTTGTTTTATATCCTGTTTGGATTCTTGGCTGTGCTATGTATGCTTGGGCTAGTTACACTAGGAAATCATTTGGGATGCTTGCTAACTACATCTTGTTAACTACTATTGATACAATCGGTTTAATTAGAATGCTATGAATATATTTTATCTTGATAATGATCCTGTGAAGTGTGCTGAAATGCACGTTGACCGCCATGTTTGTAAAATGGTGATTGAGTATGCTCAGTTACTCTCTACTGCACACCGTGTGCTTGATGGTGAGATGTACCTTGGTAAAACAACCAATAATCGTAATATTAAACGGTGGCGACTACCAGATGAGCGTGAAGAACGATTGATGAAACCCACAATGATGAATCATCCATCAGCCATATGGGTTCGCCAAAGCAAAGCAAACTATACTTGGCTCTATAATATGTGGTGTGAATTACTCAAAGAGTTTACATATCGTTATGGTAAGGTTCATGCCACGGCACGATTGATACCTGACTTGGCTCGGGTACCAGATAATTGTCCAGTTGGTTCGTTTACTGGTCCTACACCTGCCATGCCAGATGACTGTAAAGTACCAGGCAATTCATTACAATCTTACCATAACTATTATCGTATGAATAAATCACACCTTTGGTCATGGAAAGGTAAGATAAATAAAAGAGAAGTGCCAGTCTTTATGAAAGAATGGTTCCGAAAAATGAATGAATCACTTGCCCATGAGTATAGTTAATGCCAACCTATGATTTTTTGAATAAAGAAACCAAACAAATTGAAGAACACCGTATGTCTTACACGGTGTTAGACGAATTCATACAAAATAATCCACATTTACAACGATACCACTCAGCCGAGAACCTACCAGTTTTCGGTGATGTTGGTCGTATGTCTGTACCAGGTACCAAGACTGCCGATTCTGCCTTTGAGAAAGGTGTCATACAAAGAATCAAAGATACAGTACCAGGAAATACCTTACACAAATCACACAAGACAAAGTTGCCTAGAGAATGGTAGTATTCAATACTCAAACCCCTATTCTATTAACCAAACGGCGAGGTGTCAATGATAAAATTGTCCCCATAGTAAAAGCTCAGCGTGTCCGAAAATATAATAAAGACCAAAGGAGAACGGATGAGCAAGAAGCGAATGATGTCAAAACAACAGCGGCTATACTACGAATCAGCCAACAAGGAAAGAGTAAGGCAAGAATTGGCTGAATACAGTAAACAAACAATAGAACATGAAAAAGTAACAAGATATATACAATCATTAAAAACAAATTGGAATTGAAATGATATTTGAAATACACTCTGAACGAAGTGCAAACGATAAAAAAATATTTTATTATGATAATGAAACAAACATACTAAAGAGTGAAGATGGAATTACCTTTCAATTTCCTGAAGGCACAATTCACGACCACAATCTCACACCATATCGTCCATTCGACAAAGACCACCCACTTAAAAAATCTAAACAGGTTCAAATACTCAAAATTCAAATGGGTTTGAGTTGTAATTACTCATGCGATTATTGTTCACAGAAGTTTGTTGAACGTATGCCTGAAACATCTAAGAAAGACATTGATGCTTTCATGGAAATGTTTGATACATTAGAGTTTGATGAAAAGAAAGGACTCTCAATTGAGTTTTGGGGTGGTGAACCATTTGTTTATTGGAAAACCATGAAACCATTGGCAGAGACCATTCGTGACCGATTTGAACATTGGGAAAATAAACCACGATTCTCTGTAATTACTAATGGTTCTATTCTTACACCAGATATTTGTGATTGGTTGATGATGATGGATTTTTCTGTATCAATCTCACATGATGGACCTGGTCAATCAGTTCGTGGTCCTGATCCGTTTGATGATCCAGACCAAAAGAAAATCATTTTAGATTTCTATCGTGCTATGTCCCGTTTGGGTAAAGGTATCAGTTTTAATCCAATGATGAATTCTAAAAACAAATCTCGTAAAGAAATCTATGAGTGGTTCGTCAATCTTACCGGTGATCCTGATATTAAACTTGGTGAAGGTGGTATTGTAGATAGTTATGATGAAGATGGTATGCAGAATAGTTTACAGACCAAAGCTGAACACTTTGATTACCGCAAAACAGCCTTCTCAGACATTTATGTAACCAATGGTCAAATTGGTTTCTTTGGTCAATTAGGTAAGATAGATGGTTTTACTCAGGCAGTTCTATCTCACTCAGAATCAAAATATCTTGGACAAAAATGTGGCATGGATGATGAACACGTTATGGCAGTTGATTTGCGTGGTAATGTAATGACCTGTCAGAACGTAAGTGCTCTAGAGATAGGTAAAAATGGTGAATCACATCATGGTGGTAATCTAAAAGAATTCGATAAGGTTGAGATTAAAACCTCAACCCATTGGTCAAATCGTAAAGAATGTCCTAAATGTCCTGTATTGCACCTGTGTAAAGGTGCCTGTATGTTCTTAGATAAAAAGTTTTGGGATATATCATGTGCCAACTCCTATTCAGACAATGTGGCTCTCTTTGCTGTAGCTCTGGCTCGTATGACAGGTTATATTCCTGTATTAATCAAACATCCAGAATTACCATTGGAACGCCAAGATATTTGGGGTACCGTATATGAACACAAAGAAGAACCAAAGAAAAAGATTATACCAATCAAAGTAGTAAGTGAAAAAATTGGCGAGATTGAAGGTGTGGAAGTCTACGGAAAGTCACGATTGGCCGATGGTATAAATACAGAAGTAACCAATTAAAGAGTAATAACCATGACATTACCATCATCTGGAACAATTAGTTTTGCTGACGTAAATAGTGAGATAGGTCAAGCACCTACCTTCTCATCCAGCCTACAATTTCTAAACGACCAGATTGTACCTACTCAACGGCCAGCCACACCGGCCATGAATAATTTTTATAATTTAAATTTCTTTCAGAATAACACACAAGGCAATTGCAACAATGGTAACTGCACAAGTAACTGTAACTGTGGTAATATCCAGTGTAATAACTGCCTCATTTCAGGTTCTGTAAACTGTACCAACTGTGATACACAAAACTGGTTACAAACAAACTGTAATTGTGTAACAACACCTTACAATTGTACCACATCAGAAACATCATATAATTGTAATTGTGCTTGCAACTGCTCTAAAATTATTTGCACAAAATTACATCAATTTGGAATGATGCCATATTCAATATTTGCTGCTGACCAACAATATGGTGAATGGTTAAAGAAAAATGATAAAGTAGTATATCGTGGTTACATACGCTGGGCAAAAACTGTAACTGCTTGGATGGATGGCACAGGTCCTAACTTTATGTTTTGGGTTAATAAAGAAGAACGAAACCAAAAACAAAAAGAAGCAACAACAAAATGGGCTTATAAAATAGCTACACCTTGGTCGGAACACATGGCATATCTTATGGGTGCTGTTAAGAATGACAATGAAGTTGGTAAAATATTAATGAATATCGGCCGACCAATTTGTAAATTTGTGTTTAGTTTACCTAAGAAATATAAATTAGGTTTATTTGGATCATGGATGATGTGGTTCTTGTGTTTAGGTAGTTATTTTTACGCCACAACATACGTTAAAACAACTAATAAATTAAATAAAATTAAAATGTATGTAAAAACAAAATTTGTTCAAGGATTTGCTAAATGACAGACATTAACATTAACTTAAAAGATATCGACCTCAATGCTGATGGTGTGGCTGATGCTGATTTAAATCGTGATGGTACAGTAACCGAAGAAGAACTCAATGCTTATAGAAAACACATTGTTCATTACTTTGATAATCAATTAGGTAATGACATATTGAATTTATCACCAGAAGATAAAGTTCAATTCTTTCAAATGATTGAACAGTATGCTGATATTTTAGAAAAAATACTACATCCTGGTATCGATATCATTGAACACGTCCAAGGTAAACGCTTTGCAGCAGCCAATGCCAATCCACACGAAGGCATTAATTGGGATTATGATTGCCCAATTATTCGTGCCTATGAAGAATGGAAAGCCTCTAAGGCTTAGTATATTATGATTCGTCATGTTCTTAAAACTAAAAAACAAATTCAATCCAAAACCATTTGATATAACTGGTTCTCGCATACAATTTGGTGAACAGGTAGACGGCCAATTTAAAGGCATCGAATACTTCAACATCAACTACTCAAATACTGATTCTCTCTTTAGTTTGGTACCTAACCAATATCGAGAGAACTTTTGCTTGACATTAATGAAAATTAATACTATAATACCTCCACATACCGATACAGGTATTATGGTAACAATTAATTTTTATATTGAAACAAGTAACTGTACCACACACTTTTATAAATTTAAAGGTGAACCTAAAAAATATCAGATAGAAAATCAAAAAGAAGGTTTTATATTTGATGAAATAGATTTAGTGCCAGCTGGCAGTTTTATTGCCAACCAATATGATGCATGGGTGCTTGATGTAAGTCAACCACACAGCGTAAAACCAATTGGTGATATTACAGAACGATTAGGATTGTCTTTGGCAACGAATACATATAATTATGATGATGTATGTAATATGTTACACGAAACAGGAAACTTATGATGTGGATTGAAAAATTAGATTTCAAAGTAGATATTGACCGACTACGAAAAGAAGTAGAAGAAAAAGTATTTACACTTGGTAAACAACAAATACAAGGTGAAGAATTTGAAACTGTAGAATATCATGGCTTTGGTGGTTGGACATTATTATCTCGTACCGGTGATTGGCGAGATGGTTGGGAAGTATATCACTCAGATGATAAAGAAACAAATGATATGTTTTTTCCTAATGGCCAATACAACTATAGAGCCATGAAGTACCTCAATGTATCTCACGCATTTGAACATAAAAACCCAACACAAGGTTGCACAGGTTATATTAAAGAAGTATTGAACCAATTAGAAGAATTGGGATTCTATCCACGCCGAGCAAGAGTTTCATGCCTACAAGCACATTCTAAATCTTTGGTACACAAAGATGCAGCCACAAATAATTACATGGCTCGTATTCACATTCCATTAATCACTAATAAGAAAAGTGTGCATATCTGCCAAGGCAAATCATTACATCTGCCTGCTGACGGTTCTGTGTATATTATGTGGGTAAATTTGTGGCACCAGATTCGTAATGATTCGGATGAGGATCGTTATCACATCATTATGGATGCCTACGATACAAAACAAATTACAAATCATTTTAAGTATACTGGTAATATACAATTAATGGAACAAGATGCCATTACATATCGTAAGAATATGGATGAAGTAACTCTTACACCAGATGAGATTGCATACTTTGATAAGATTAAAGAGAAGTTTGTTACAAAGAAAGAATAATGGATATTGTAAAAAGTAATTGGTGGGTGTCACCATATTGGGCAGTTCAAACAGGCCTCAATAGTCAATTCAATTGGGAACTAGAAGAAGAACTTTATTGGATTGCCAAAGATATTGCAACAGGTCGTGATGGCAATCCCAAAGATAGTTTATGGGAATATGACCGACCACATTTAAATTATCTAAAGAGTATTATAAATTTGGCCGTCAAGAAGCACGTATTCTCTTTAATATCAGAAGCACAACAACTTAATATAGAACCAGATTATGTGATGGCATGGGCCAATATCAAAGAACCAGGTGAAAGTATTGAAGCACACGCACACAATGATGCATCACTCACAGCCACCTATTATATTCGTGCAAAAGAAAATTCTGGTGACCTAGTATTACTCAGCACAGAAAATATTATTGATGATAAAGGTGCATTTGCTCATAATGATAAATCAGAATTAAAACATATACACATTGAACCTGAAGAAGGGATGTTGATATTTTTTCCAGCATATATTGTTCATGAAGTTCAATCAAATAAATCAAATGATTTGCGTATTTCATTATCAACCGATATAAAACAAAAGATAGATAGAAATGCACCAAATGCCATGGTGTTAAAAAGTTGGACTAATAGTTTTTTAAAAATGAGAGAAAATGTTTAATTACTGCCCACCAAAACAATTACAAGACCTGAAATCAGAAACATTTCCTGATGGCCGAAGATTCTATAAACTGCCTGATGGTACAAAACTACCATCGGTTACTACAGTAATTGGTGCCCAAAAGAAACATATCTTTCAAGCATGGCGTAATAAAGTGGGTGAAGATGTTGCCAATGCCATTACAAAGAAAGCAACCTCTCGTGGCACCAATGTGCATACTTTGTGTGAAAAATATTTAAACAATGAATCATTGGGTAATATAATGCCTGATGCACATGAAATGTTTTTATCAATCAAACCACATCTCAATCGTATCAACAACATTCATTATCAAGAACAGGCGTTATGGTCTACACAATTAAAGATGGCGGGTCGTGTGGATTGTATTGCTGAGTTTGATGGTGTGCTTTCGGTAATCGATTTTAAAACATCCAAAAAGATTAAGAGCCACGAAGATATCGAAGATTACTTCTGGCAAACATCTGCCTATGCCTTGATGTATGAGGAGTTGATTGGTGAACCTATCCATGACTTGGTTATCGTCATGGCCGTTGAGGATTCAAGTCCTATCGTGTTCAAACAAAAGACTGAGGACCACATAACAGGCCTAGTCAATGCCATTTCATATTATGAGAAAAATGGTAAACATTGAGTGAATGGCTTGACTAAATAAGTATAAACACTTATAATAGGACTCTATGAATAAGCATTGGAAAAAACTCTGCACTCCCGAGCAGAACGAAAGACAATTGGGAGCTTTAAAAATATTGGCTGGTGGTTTAAGTTTTCTTTTTGTTATTTGGTTACTAGAAAGGATCCTGTAATGCCTAGCAAAGATTGTGTAAGACAAGTTAAAGTAAAAAGTTTTGCATTTTATACTGGTGCCTGTGCTTTTGCATTGGCTGTGTTTGCAATGCTTTTTGTATTGAAGTAATTCGTAGAAGTTGTTTCAAAGTTGTTGTGGACGTGGGTGCGATTCCCACCACCTCCACCAAAAGTATATTGACAAACCGAGTTATCGGTAGCAAACACACATTATAGTTGTGGCAATATACTTCTGATGGGGGTGCCTAGATTCGACATGGCAATAATTAGAACAATGGAGAATCGCCAGAGAAGGCGTAATCACTAATTAAATTAAACGCTAACGATAATAAGTTTGCACTTGCTGCCTGATAGGTAAGCGGAGTTTCACCAGGTGAACTTAGCAACAGAATCACCTGGATAAATAATATATCAGCAACACACAAACCGCTGATACATTACACACATTAACACACACAGGAGTGAAAGTATGACACCATATGAAATTCGCCTAGAATTATTAAAAATGGCACAAGGTTTAGTATCTGATGAGTATTCATATAACAGAAGCGCTAAACTAGAACAATGGCACACACAGGTTGAGGCAGCAAAAATTGCCGGTTTAGAATCACCTGATATCCCCGAATTGCCACCATTCCCCACAGAAACAGATATAGTTAAGAAGGCAGAAGCCCTCAATCTATTCGTTTCTCAAACCCCTCCACAACCTGAAGTTAAAATAAAATCGAAAACTAATTCGTAATTGGAGACCAAGGCGGTCAGAAGTTTGGCCGCCGTAATCAATAAGGAAGAAAAATGTATTTCAACCGTAAAGTAACAAATAAATTTTTAATTGCAATCTCAACAGCTCTTATTGCAGTTAATCTACTAATTCCCGTAGCCAAGGCACAAGCAAACAAAGTAACTGTTTCAAACCTTGGCAATCATTTCAGTAATGAGGTACAATGCCTTGCTGAAAACATTTATTATGAATCTGCTAGTGAGTCCTTTGAAGGTAAACTGGCAGTAGCACAAGTAACACTCAATCGTGTAAACTCTGGCAAATTTCCAAAGACCGTTTGTGGTGTTGTAAAACAAAAAGATGAAGTGAATGGTAGAATGGTCTGCCAGTTCTCTTGGTTCTGTAATCAGGCATACAGTATGATTCGTAACCCATACCAATGGGAAGAATCGGTACTTGTTGCAAAGAAAGCCTTGACATCTGAAGTTGCTCATGTTACACTACACAAAGAGAAGGCCATGTATTATCATGCCAATTATGTGAAGCCTAATTGGAATTTACCAAAAATTACACAGATTGGTAACCACATTTTTTATAAAGAGAGAAGTAAAATATAATATGCCAACAAAAGGTGAGATTAAAGAATTTAGTATGATGATTGAGGAGTTGGCATCCAAATTGAAATGTAATCACATGGATGCCATTCTACACCATTGCAAAGAAACAGGATTAGAAGTTGAAGTGGCATCCACTTTAATTTCTTCCGCTCTCAAAGCAAAGATTAAAGAAGAAGCACAAGAATTAAATTTGATTAAAAAGAGTTCAAAGTTACCTCTTTAAATTGTTATGATTGAAAATTCAGGTTTTGCCGCTTACGCATTATTTCATGCGTTAAAGTTGCATTTCACATCCGATAGTTACGACTATATCAAATACAATGGTAAGACTAATGTTACCAAAACCACATTCTCTACCAGAAAAGACAAGTATTCATTCTACCGTTTATCTCGTAAATTTGGATTGACAGAATTAAAAGATTATTATCTTGCCAACTTTTTGGTAAGCGATATTCAATGGGTCGGTGATATAATAGGACCTGATTCTGAAGAAAATTATAAGAAGTGGCAGAAAAGAATACAAAGCTTGACTTATACCTTTGAGTCTGATATAATTAAACTGTTAGATAGAGTTGATGTACCAAATGAATTATTAATGGTTAGAAAGAATGAATTTCCATTATTAATGCAATGTGCTCAACAAGGTGATATTACAATTGAAACACTTATCATTTTAGATGATATTATGAATTTCTTTCCGATGTGGGAAAAACAAATCTATGATGATATTGTGTGGCCAAATTTTAAAATGAAATGCCAAAAGTATAAAGCATTTCTACATTATGATAAAGAAAAGTTTAAACAGATTTTAAAAGAAAAGATTAAAGAATATGCGTAGAGTTACCAAGATATACTTGGACATGGATGGTGTGATTGCTGACTTTGACAAACAATACAGACAGTTGTATAGAATGTCACCAAAAGAAGCGGACGACAAGAAAGAGTTTTATAAATTGTTTGATAACTTCATTGAAACAGGACAATTTGCCAAACTAGACATGACCCAAGATGCAAAATTATTGTTACAATTTTTAGATAGCACAGGTATTCCTGTTGAGATTTTATCTTCAACAGCTTCTGAAAAAAGACATGATGCGATTGCACCACAAAAGACAGAATGGTTACTGAAACATGGTATTCATTATCCAATTAATTTAGTACCAGGCAAAAGGTTAAAACGAACCTATGCCAAACCAGACCATCTATTGATTGATGATACAGGCGTAAACATTGACCAATGGAGAGTAGATGGTGGTATTGGTATACTTCACACAGATGCCTTAACTACCATCGGTATTTTGAAAATGTATACTTGACATTGGATAAATATTCTTATATAATGAGAAGTATGTGGACAAGCCGTTTTTTTATACACCGTTAATAATCCGTTTATACGAAAGGAAGTAAATTATGAGTTCATTTGCGAACCTCAAACGCCAATCTGGCAACCTCGACAAACTATCTAAAGCAATCGAGGCACTCAATACCTCATCCGAGGGCAACGATAAATCCGATAACTACTGGCGACCAGAAGTAGACAAAGCTGGCAACGGCATGGCTACGATTCGTTTTCTGCCTGCTTCGGCAGCAGATGGTGAAGATGGTTTACCATGGGTTAAAATCTTCTCACATGGATTTCAAGGTCCAGGTGGTTGGTTAATCGATAATTGTTTGACAACCAAAGATGAAAAATGTCCTGTTTGTGAACATAATTCTGCATTGTGGAATTCTGGTATTGAAGCAAATAAAGATATTGTCCGTAAGCAAAAACGTAAACTAAATTACATTGCCAACGTTTATATTGTATCAGACCCAAAACATCCTGAAAATGAAGGTCAGGTCAAATTGTTTAAGTTTGGTAAGAAAATCTTTGATAAGATTTCAGAAGCCATGAATCCTCAGTTTGAAGATGAACAGGCAATCAATCCATTTGATTTATGGAAAGGTGCCAACTTCAAGTTAAAGATTCGTAAGGTTGAAGGTTATCAGAACTATGATAAGTCTGAATTTGAATCACCAGCACCTTTGTTGAGTGATGATGATGAGTTAGAGAAGATTTGGAAGTCTGAACATTCTCTACAGGAACTATTAAAAGCTGGTGAGTTCAAGTCATATGATGCTTTGAAGCAACGTTTAGACAAAGTTCTCGGTCTCAATGGTGAAGCACCACGCACAACCGTAGAACAAGCCAAAGCAAAGCCTGCACCTAAGGCAGTAGCAGAAGATTCTCCATTTAAAGATGATTCTGAAGATGATGATATGGCTTACTTCAGCAAGTTAGCTGAAGAAGATTGATAATGAGTTGTTTGTGATTTTTTAACTTTGATTGAAAGGAAGTAAAATGAAGTATCTTACCGCACTCGTAGCTTCTATGTTCGCTGTTGCAGCATTTGCTCAGGCACCTGCTAAGAAAGAAGAACCAAAGAAAGAAGCACCTAAAGCAGAAGTTAAGAAAGACGAAAAGAAGAAGTAATCTTTTCTCACTTAAAAGAAACCCACCTTTACGGTGGGTTTTTTATTGGTTATTATACAACTCTGGTACTGTATAATATCATATCTTGAAATGTTGGTTCTTGATTTCTCACCGCAGGCATTGGAATCTTTCCGCCACCCTCTGCATAACTTTTAACTGAATTGTTATTGATAATAGAAGATGGATCTTCTTTACTTTCGGGTATATTGAGATTCATATTTTCACTTTGAACTTGGCTGAGTTTTGCACCTGCGGCCGGTTCAGTAGCTGGTACTTCACTCGCTGGTGAAGATGTTGGTGTCATACTTTCAGTAGCTGGCGGTGATGCTGGTGTAACCATCTCAGGTGTTTCACCTACAATCTTCTGATACTTATCACGAGCCACTTTATAATCTTCAACAGCCTCTAAGGCACCTGGTCCTCTTTTACCAAATCCTTCTAGTTGTTTGTTGGTTAATTTCTCACCTTCATTTTGATATGTTTCAAAATCTTTTATCTCTGCCATAGTTCTATCATACTCTGGCATTGCTTTGCGTTTTTCTCTTTCATCAGCAACACCAGCCAATCCACCAACTGATTCTGCTTGTTTTATGCCTTTGGCTTCTTGTTCTGCTTCATAACTAGGTTCTTCTTTTAATGCTTTGTATATGAAATACCCAAATCCTCCAATAGCGGCTGCGGCAAGCAATGGTAATCCAACAGGACCAACAGCAAATGTAGCCAATTTACCTAAACCACTCAATGCAGATTTAGCAATCTTTGCTAAACCTAAACTTGACAAAACATCATCAACTATACCACCACCTCCAGGTGATTCAGGATTTTGTATTTTTGCAGCTGTTTTACCGGTGTATTTTTGGCCTGTAATGGCTTCAATCAGTTCTTTGTGGCGTCTTTCTTTTTCAGATGCATTTTCTTCTGCAAACTGATTGGCTTTATCTCGTCTTGCTTTTTCAGCTGCATTGATACTTTGCATAAAGTTCAACATTTTACCTAAAATATCATTCAGGCCATCACCAGATTCTACTGGTTTTATTTTTGATGCAGTATCATACTGTTTTTTACCAGTAAAAAATTTAATATCTTTTTCTTTTCTACCAGTCAAACGACCTAACATCGCAGGCGCTAAATTAGAACCACCAGTTACAAACTTAGCAATGTTTAATGGGTCAAACTTTTGTTTAAGGCCAGTCATAGCCGCTGATGATTTTTGTGAAATGCCTTTACCAATAGAAGAAGTAATGCTACCACCACCAGTGATTTCATTGGCAATTAAATCAGATAAACCTGTTTTACGAATCGATTGTGCTTTATAGTAATCCATTTAGTTTACTTTCTTTGCATATGCGGATCTATCATCACCTGCAGGTGGTGGCATAGGTGTTTGTTTCTTTGTTTGAGTTGTATTGTTATTATTTACAATAACTGGAGCCGGTGCAGAATCCGTCATATTCTTTTTCAGTTCTCTATTTTCAGTAGAAGATGCACTGAGTTGATTACCAGTATTTAACTCAGCGGCATATGCAACAGCCAGTTTTTTTCTATCTTCTCTTGACTGCACACTAGCAGATCCTACCGCTTTGTTCACTGCATCAATATTTTCTAAATCTTCTGGTTTCTTTAATCGTAACTTAAAGAATGCCGGTACAATTTTTGCAGCAACTTCGGGATCATTGGCTAAATCAGGATTGTTTACTAAATCAACACCAATCAATTTACCAACTTTGTCATAGTTTTCTTTACCTGTAATCTGTATGAAACCACGGCCACGATATTTAAAACCATCACCTGGTTTATCATTACCCATACGACCACCATAGATAACATCACCTACAGCTTCAGGTCCTTTACTCACAACCGCCTGTGCTTCACTCATAGATTGAAATCGAACTTTATTTTTACCATCGGCTGGCTGGCCATCTGGTACACCAGGAGGTCCATATAACTTGAATAATGTTTTTGCTGAGTATTTACCAAGTTCTTCACTTCTTGGTTTAAAATTTGATTCTTTATCCACATTGGCCATTACATTGGCCTGTGCTTGTTTAGAATAACCGGCAGCAACTAAAGCACCCAAAACTAAACCTTTTGTACCACTCACCACTACAGGTGGAATCTTTGCGGCTGTTGGAGGTTTGACAGCTGGTGGTGCTTCTGG
>Ga0315904_10002979_pt1 | contig 25507 bp, 15 predicted proteins | sample LakEriMetagenome_6_FD_203529 | JGI IMG/M metagenome (GOLD analysis project Ga0315904, IMG submission 203529) | Freshwater fungal communities from buoy surface, Lake Erie, Ohio, United States - Buoy 12 MA120 | ecosystem: Environmental > Aquatic > Freshwater > Lake | place: USA: Lake Erie, Ohio... | reverse complement strand
AAAAAAATCAGCCGAGTCGCGGCTTAGGCGAATCGGCTGATGGATGTCTTTTGAAAGATACCTCAGAGAGACGGGTCGATTAGACCATGTCTTTGAGTTTCTTTAGAGGGCGAACCTTCACGGAGGTCGAAGCTGGCTTGGGATCTGCCCACTTCATTTCGCCGGTTTGTGGGTTGCGGACTTGTCGCTTTGGAAGGGCTTTCTTCTGGATGCGAACGATTTTGGCTAGGTCAGGAACGACGAAGGTTCCGACCCCTTTCTTTCCGATCGCGTTGGAGATTTCGCTCTTGAGTGCTTCGAAAACTTCGGCGATTTGTTTCTTAGACAAGCCGGTTGTTTCCGCGATGTTGGAGAAGATTTGAACTTTGGTGAGAGGCTTTTCGGCCTTGCCAGCTGCTTTCGCCATGTAGAGGACCCTTGTACTTGATTCGGTGATGGACTCGAAACCGATGGGATGTTCGACAAAGAACAATTCCGATCAGGCTGAATTAAAGGTGGAGATAAACAAAATGCAACTGGGATAGAGCCGAATATGGGCAGAATCCCTAGGAAATTACGGAGATTTACAAAAAAACCCTGAGGAAAGCCCCTGTTTTTTTGAGTAAATCCACCGAAAACCAAGTGAAACCGGTATTTACAAGCCGCTTGAGACCGTTTTTTCAGTCCTCGCGAAAGCGGTACCCGACACCGCGAACCGTTTCGATTGCGTCGGCATTGGGGCCGATTTTTTTGCGTAGGGCACGGATGTGTACATCGATGGTCCGTTCGAGGACTAGGGTGTCTTCGCCTAATGCCGAGTCGATCAATTCGGTTCGGTCGAATGCGCGCCCTGGCTGACGGATGAGCGTATCGAGCAATCGAAATTCGCTCTTGGTCAGTTCGACGAGTTGTCCGTCGACGTTGACACGATAGCGTCGTCGATCCAGGGTGATCCCTGCACGTGTCACGACATCGTTGTCGTCATCGACTTTAGCGGTTTTGCGGCGTTGTAGAGCCTTGATGCGTTCCATCAGGACCCGGACGCTAAAGGGTTTTGTCACATAATCGTCTGCACCGACGGAAAATCCGATGAGCTGATCGGCTTCTTCGGTTTTTGCAGTCAGCATGATGATGATTGCCGAAGCCGTTTCGGGTTTGCTCCGCAGGCGTCGGCAGACCTCGACTCCATCGATGATCGGGAGCATGACGTCGAGCAAAACGATGTCAGGGAGTTTGAGTTGGGCTTGATTGACTCCATCGCGGCCGTCGATGGCCAAGGTGACTTCGTAGCCCGCTTTATCCAAGTTGTAGACGAGGATTTCGGAAATTGCCCGATCGTCCTCGATCACCAAGATTTTACTTTTTGGCATACTTTTTCTGTCGTCCAAGGTGCTTGCAACATGATGTCGGCTGCTAGCTTGCTTGTCGATGCCGAATGATGACCCCCTCGACCATGTAGATCACGTCTTCGGCGATGCTCACTGCAAGATCGCCGATTTGCTCCAGGTGCCTGGAAGCAGAAAAAGCGTGCAATGCGGCTTCGACTCGGGTCGGATCGTTCTGGATCGATTTTGCCAAAACTCCGATCACTTGGACATTTTTCGCGTCGAGCGGATCGTCCATGACGATGACGCTTCGAGCCATAGCCGAGTCATTTCGGACGAAGGCGTCGAGACTTGCTCGAACCATCCGAGTGACCATGGTGGCCATTTCATTGATGCCGTCTGGGATCGGGAATTCTGGGTGGGGGCAAAGGCTATCGGCTCGTTGAGCGATATTGCAAGCTAGATCAGCCATGCGTTCGAGGTCGTTGTTGACTTTCATCATGGTCGTGACCCGACGAAGATCGGCCGCAACCGGTTGGTGCAACGCGAGCATCTTCAGGCAGTCCTCTTCGATCCGGACCTCGGCACGATCGACATCGGAGTCTCTACGCACCACATCGCTTGCTAGGATGCCTTGCCGTTGCATCAACGACTTAACCGCCAGGGCGATCATGTCCTCGACCATTCCGGAAAGCTTTAGCAACGAAACTCGGGCTTCGTCCAGATCTTGATTTAAGTGCAATGACATCTTCCTCTACCGTTTTGACACATGCTAACAAGACTATGTGAAGGCCGTGTTAATATAGCATGAAGAAGCCAAGGAGGTCGGTCGATTGCATTACGCGAGCAATTCGTGGACGACGCGTTGGGGTTCGACCCCGGTTAGGCGTTGCTCAAGGCCTTGGAATGGGAAGGTGAACCGCTGATGGTCGATTCCCATGCAGTGCAATATCGTGGCGTTGAGGTCGTTGATGTGGACGGGGTTCTCGGCGATGTTGTAACTGAAATCGTCTGTTTTTCCGTATTCGATTCCACCTTGGACCCCTCCACCGGCCATCCACATGCTGAAACACTTCGGATGGTGATCGCGCCCGTAGTTGGACTTGGTAAGCCCCCCTTGGCAGTAGACGGTCCGTCCGAATTCGCCACCCCAGACGACCAGGGTCGAGTCGAGGAGTCCGCGTTGCTTGAGATCTTTGATCAAGCCTGCGCAGGCTTGATCGACATCTCGGGATTGGGCAGGCAGGTCGCCTGCGATGTTTCCGTGTTGGTCCCAACCGCGATGGAGGATTTGCACGACGCGCACTCCCCTTTCGACCATTCTTCTTGCCAAAAGGGCGCTTGCGGCAAACGTTCCTGGTTTTGAAACTTCGGGGCCGTACATCTCGAGAACATGGGCTGGTTCTTCTTGGAATTCGACGAGTTCCGGGACACTTGACTGCATACGAAAGGCCATTTCGTATTGGGAGATTCGGGTTTGGATCTCTGGATCATGGAGGCTCTCGAATCGGTGCTTGTTGAGATTCAAGAGTGCATCGAGCATGGCTCGACGGTCTTGAGGAACCACTCCGTCGGGGTTTTTTAGGTACAGCACAGGATCCGCACCGCTTCGCATCGCAACGCCGGTGTATTGCGTTGGTAAAAAACCGCTAGACCACATGCGAGTAAACAGGGCTTGGGCCATCGCGTTGGCCGACCAACTTGGGGTCAGGACGACAAAAGCCGGAAGATCATCGCTTTGGCTACCTAGCCCATAGGAAAGCCACGAGCCTAGACTTGGTTTGCCGGGTACCTCGTTTCCGGTCATCACGAACGTGCAGGCCGGGTCGTGGTTGATGGCGTTGGTATGGACGGTTTTCAGGACGGCCAATTCATCGACGATCTGGGCTGTGTGGGGAAGCAGCTCGCTGACATAGCGACCGCATTGGCCATGCTGCTGGAATTTGAATTTGCTGGGAGCCACGGGCAATCGGGCTTGGCCGCTGGTCATGGTCGTGATTCGCTGGCCTTTGCGTATCGAGTCGGGAAGATCCTTGTCGAACTGCTCGGCTAACTCGGGCTTGTAATCCCAAAGATCGATCTGCGAAGGTCCTCCGTTCATATGGAGGTAGATGATCGACTTTGCTTTGGGTGGAAAATGGGGCAATCCTTCGAGCGGAGGGTGGACTCGGCCTGAGGTCTCAGCCGAATGCCCTGCTGTCGAGTCGATCGCTGCAAGGGCGATTGGACCCATACTCAAGGATGCTTGCTGGAAGAAACTCCGTCGGTTTGAATTCCACATGTGTAACTTTGCCTTAGGGTTCTCGGAGTTAATTTCGGGTAACGGTCTCGTCGAGGTTCAAGACCAGGTTGCACACGAGCGTCCAGAGAGCGACTTGGTCACTGGCAAGTCCGGTCTCGGGCCAGCGTTCACCTGCGCGGGCGATTTTGAGTGTGTCGGCTGGACTCTCGGCGAGCCTTGCGCGGGTTTTCTGGACAAATCCCGCGATTTGACTTCGCTCGTAATCGTCCGGAGAACGGGCCAAGACCCGTCGAAAGATCCGATCGATCTGCAAGTCGTCCCCCTGGGGGGATTGCTTGATGAGGCTCTCGGCCAAGCATCGAGCGGCCTCGATCTGCTGGACATCGTTCATCAGTTGAAGCGCTTGGAGCGGCGTGTTGCTCCGTTCGCGCCGCGTGCAAAACGACTCGCGGTTGGGGGCATCGAAGTTTGACATGAAGGGCACAGGTGCGGTCCGCTTGACGTAGGCGTAGAGACTTCGACGGTACAGATCCTGGCCATGCTGTTGGACGTAGTAGCGTGTGTTGGAATCTCCGTAACCGACCGGTTCCCAAATATTGGGAGGCTGGTATCCGCGAAAGCCAGGGCCGCCGAGTTTGCGATTGAGGATTCCGCTGACGGCCAACGCATTGTCGCGGATCTGTTCGGCATCGAGCCGAATGCGGGGCCCTCGGGCCAAATACCGATTCTCAGGGTCCTGGGCCAAGGCTTGCTCGCTCAGGGTCGCATCCCTGCAGAAGGCTTGGGTCATGACGAGCTCCTTGAGGAGGGCTTTGACGTCCCAGCCGTTGCTGCGGAAACTATAGGCCAGATCATCGAGCAGTTGAGGGTGGCTAGGCGGGGTCCCTTGCGTGCCGAAATCATCGGATGTCTTGACCAGGCCGACTCCGAAGACTTGCTGCCAGAAGCGATTGACGGTCACACGGGCTGTCAGGGGATTTTGGTCCGAGACGATCCAGCGAGCAAGCTCCAAGCGGCTTGAGGCTCTGGCATCGCCTGCGTCGGGCTTTTGCAACTCGGGCTTTTGCATCGCTGGCAACGCGGCGGGTGTTCCTGGCTCGACGGGCTCTCCCTTGCTGTCGTATTGGCCTCGGAGCATTACGTGGGCTTGTCGTGGTTTTCCTAGATCGCGATAGATCATGGTGCCAGGGATGCTATCTTCGAGCATTCGCCTTTGAATTTCGATGGATTTCCATGCCGCTCTGGCTTGGATGATTTCCTTGGGAACCTCGCTTGCGATCCAAGCCGTGAAATAGGTTTTGACATGATCGGAGGCATGCTTTGCAGCATCGGAGCTTTCCCCCTCTTGGATGGCTTGGAGCAGATTGACTCCTCGGAATCTAGGGGTTTCTAGATGAGGTACCGGTTTCTTGCCATGCTGTTTCCACCAAGCCTTCCAATCGCTAAGGAGACTGTCTTCGGGGCGGATTGTGCCTCGGATCAAAAGGCCGTCCCAGTAGCAGATTCCGCCGTATAAACCCACCTTGATTTCGCTGACCAAAGCTCCGACGGGAAGTCCATCGGGTGCAAACCAGAGCAGTTCCCACGATCCTGCCTTGGGTAGCTTACCGACGATACGATCGGGGTTCGCATCGACGAGCTGGGCGTTCTGAGCTTCATCGGCCCAGACCCATCGCTTGGTCCCACGATCGCTTTTGATCTCGATAAAGATCGCCTCGGGTGGTTCGTCGGAATCGAGCTGAACCCATACGCTCAGTTGACCGTTCTCCATGATCCATTTCGGTACGATTCCCCCTTGGATGCTCTGCTCGAGCTTAGCCCCAAATTCGGTCACCAGGGCGCGTTTGCCCATCGGCGGTGCGACTTCATCGATGCTCCAGCGATCGGCATTGCGAGAAGTGTTGCGTTGGGTTGCCCCCAAAGGTAGATCGTCGTCGATCCAAACGTGCGTGGCGGTTTTCGGTGGGCTTGTCTGGGTCTCGGCCGACGGCGTGTTTGCCGAGCCTTCGGAGCTCCAACGCTCGGCCAACTCGTAGAGTTTCTCAAGCGATTCCTTGGAGCCTTCGGCGAGCCGATCGAGTTGGGCTTGTTGCTCGGGGGTAGCGAGCTTGAGGAACGGCGCGGTGGTCTGGATATTGCCATCCATGGCCGGGTCGGCGTTGTTGTAGAAGAAAGCGTACATCGAGTAGAACTCGCGCGTGCTCAATGGATCGAATTTATGATCGTGGCAAACCGCACATCCACCCGTAAGTCCGAGGAAGGCTTGAATGGTCGTGCTGGTGCGATCGACGGCGTATCGGTAGAGGAACTCGTCGTTGATCGCACCCCCTTCGGAGGTCGTGACGTTGCAGCGGTTAAAGCCGGTGGCGACCAGTTGCGATTGCGTCGGGTTCTCGAGCAGATCGCCCGCAAGTTGCTCGATGGTGAATTGATCGAAGGGCATGTTGCTGTTGAGAGCATTGACGACCCAATCGCGGTAGGGCCAGATCTGCCGATGGTTATCCAGATGCAAACCATGGGTGTCTCCATAACGCGCGACATCGAGCCAGTGCTTGGCCATCTCTTCGCCAAAATGCTCGGAGGCAAGATACCGATCGACGAGTTTTTCGTAAGCATCCTGCGAGGGGGCCGATGCAAATTGGTCGACATCCTGGATCTCAGGGGGTAGGCCCGTGAGGGTAAATGCCAGCCGTCGCACAAGGGTCCGAGGATCGGTAGCCCCCAGAATGGGAAGCTTGGCTTCGCTCGCCTGGCGCTCGATCTGCTGGTCGATCCAAACGCGTAGTGGCACTGCGGGAGCATCGCTCTTGGGAGCCAACGATGCGGAAGCTCGGATAGGCTCAAATGCCCAGTGTTTCTCATACTGGGCGCCTTGGGCGATCCACTGCTTGAGGATGTTTTTCTCCTCTTGCGAGAGTTGACGTGCCGCGTCCGGAGGTGGCATGACTTGGTCCGGATCGCTCGATACGATTCGTCGCCACAGAAGGCTCTCGTCGGGCTGATTTGGAACGATAGCCGATCCGGATTCCCGCTTGGCGGTTGCGAATTCGAAAAGATCCAGACGCAGATCCCCTTGGCGGTCATCGGCGTCCTGACCGTGACAGCGCAAGCAGGTAGCCGAAAGAATTGGCCGAATGTCGCGGTTGAAAGACACCGGTTCGTCAGGTTCCAAGTGCCGTGTTGACGGCCCTTCGTTGGCTGCGACTAGCCCGAGTTCGACTAGCCCGAGCAGAACTAGCCTGAGCAGGACCGATCCCAAGGAGGAAAAAAAGGAAGTTGTGGCGGACCTGGCCGAGCTCAAACTAGCTGAGCTCAAGGGAAAAAAGTATGCATTCATGGGGATCATCGCGGCTAGGAATCCAGTGTCTTTAGTACGTCAAACAATGGCGGTTTGCCCGGCACCTTGAAAAGAACTCCATTGTAACCGATATCCATCCCATGAGGATTTGCTAGGAAGTCGGCCTTTGTTCGAATTCACCCAAAACCTTCGCTGCTTCTTCATCGGTTTTTAATGGCCTTTGAGAAACGGCCCTTTGTGTTGAAGTTACGTTGATCAACGCAGCGAGAGAGGAGCTTTCGCTTACCGGATCAACCAACGCCAGCGAGCACCGTTGCTGGCAATTACCAAGGAGTGGTATTGTGTGGAAATCTAGAAATCGTCGTTTGCGGTCAGTTCAACTTCGAGAGCTCAAGCGATTGCGGCTAAGAGCCTCTTTGGAGCGTCTCGAAGATCGATGCCTCTTGGCATCGATCACCGGGGGCAATCTTCTCGTCGAGCGAATCGGCGATGGATCGGGTGTACTGAGCAATTCAGCGGCTGAAGTCTCTGTGCTTGAATTCGCCACTTCCGGTGGTCCTGCGGTTCAGTCGATCCGCTTTCCAACATCCGGTCCAGACCAAGTCACCGATTCGGGAAGCGCAACAAGTAACGGGTACCTGAACGTATGGAATGGTCTTGTGGGAGTGCCAGGCTACAACGCATCCGCCGGAACCTCCAGTGTAGCTGGCACCAATACCAAAGTCGCCACGGTACTCGGATCCGACGGAACAGTAGCTTCGCGGACGCTGTTTCCAACCTCGGGTCGCATGCCATTTACAGGCAATAATTTTCGTAGCATGATTCCAACTAGTGCAACGACGTTCTATGCAACCGGTACCGGTTCTGGATCTCCGAGCACGGGCGGACTTTGGCATTACAATGGCTCGGCCTTCACGCAGGTTTCGAGCACGGCGTCTGGGCAATTGACGAACATGCGCAACGTCGAGATCTATGGCAATCAGCTCTATGTGTCTTCGGCAAGCGGATCGTTCCTAGGAGTTTCGGCCGTCGGTTCGGGATTACCGACCTCTTCGGGGCAATCGACGAACCTTGCCATCAACACCGGGGCTAATTCGAGCCCTTATGGATTTGTTATGTTCGATACCGATGCAAACGGCAGTCTTGATTTGGCCTACATCGCCGATGATCGCAACTCGGCCGGTGGTGGGCTTCAGAAATGGACATTCAACGGAACCGTATGGTCGCAGAGTTGGTCCTTACTCGTGGGTGCCTCATCGACCAGTTTAGGGGCCTCCGGTGTCGGGATCCGGGGTCTATCTGGCTCCTTCTCCACGGGGGTTGCAACGCTTTATGCTACAACCAATGAGACTTCGAACAATCGAATGATATCGATTGCCGATACGGGTACCATTCCAACCTCCGGGGCCCTTTTGGCATCGGCAGGTACTAATTATGTATTCCGTGGCCTCGACTTGGTTCCCGACAATACCGCACCCCAAGTTACCTCGATCGATGACGGAGACCTCGACGACGAAGTTACCCTCAACGACACCCTGACTTATACGATCACTTTCAATGAGCCGATCGATATAAATACTGTCACCTCAGCCAGTTTCAACAATGCTGGTTCTGCGAACATAGTGGTTGGGAATATTTCTGCACCGAGCCCCTCTGTATTGAGAGTGCAAGTGACACCGACGAGTACAGGGACACTCCGGCTTCGAATACCAGACACTGCGGTCATTAAGGACTTGGCCGGAAACGTCCTGGCGGTTCCTCTAGAGGACGACACAACTCTCGATGTGATCTCCGGCGGGGAAACCACACCTCCGACGGTCGTTTCGATCGCCGACGATGACTCGGATAATCTAGTGAGAGTCAATCAAAAGGTGACTTACACAATCACCTTCAGCGAAGATATCGACAGCAACACCCTGGGCGCTGAGGATTTCGCCAATGCCGCATCCTCGACGATCTCCATCGGTACGATTACGGAGATCGCACCAGGTGTTGTCACCGTGGAGGTCAGCCCGACAAGTGGTACGGAGTTGCAATTCATGATCCAAGGCGTCATCGAGGATCTATCGGGCAATCGGTTGCAGGTACCGGTCTTCGATGATGACGTCCTGACCGTCGACGCGATCGTGCCGACGATCACAAACATCACTCATAACTCGACAGGAAGCCTCTTTGCTGAAAGTCCTCTGACCTACACGATCACCTTCAGCGAAGACATCGATGGATCGAGCGTTTCTGCAATCGATTTCAGCAACGCCGGCACAGCATCGATCTCGGTCGGTTCGGTCGTCGAATCGAGCCCAGGGGTATTCAGCGTGGTGATTACTCCAACGACGGGGGGAACTCTGAAACTTCGTATCCCTGAGGGGGCCGTGATCACCGATGTCGCTGGGAATCCATTGAGCGTGCCGTTCGAAGATGACGAAACGATCGCGGTCAATCCTGTCACATCTTTAGGGGCAGGAGCTATTGTCGTCCTTGGCTACAATACTGCAGGGTCCCCAAACGATTCGTTCACGATCATGACCATGGTCGAGCTTACCGGTGGCACCCGTTTCATCGTCAGCGATAACGAAGTTGCCGTCGATGGCGGATTGTCTTTCACGGACTTGAACGAAGCGGAAGCCACCTTTACGGTCAAGCCCGGTCAGTCGATACCTGCCGGTACGATCATCAGTCTGCCTTGGGGCGGAAACGATGTTTCCACGACTAGCTACGACTGGGACATACCAGCCGGTATTGGTCTCGGAAACAACAATGATGAAATCTACATCTACAAAGCGTTATCTACAGCCTCAGCAACCCCGTCAGCGTTCATCTATGGAGTTGCCATTGGGACATCCACCAGCGCTCGGCCTGCAGGACTGACTCTAGGAACGACCTTCATTAAACCCTCAGGTTCCGCTGCCCGATACAAACCAGCAGGTGCCGTGTACAACGGCGTTCCTAGCCAACTGCTTTCGGCGATCGGGAATACCTCTGCGAACTGGGAGTCGGTCCCACCCGGTTTACCAAGCGATTGGAGTTTCTCCATCGGCCCGTCGTTTACTTCGGCAGTGGTCAACGGAGGTGTTGCCTTCGCAAACTCCAACCAACGCTCTATGATCACCTCGCTTTCGGTGAGTTTCAGCTCGCCGGTATCCTTGGATTCCGGCGCGTTTCGGCTCGAGAACATCGGGCTCTTTGCACCGAGTTCGGTCTTTGTTCCTCAGGACCAATTGGTGATCTTGCCATCCTCGGGTACCCACTCGAGCTTCACCATCGTGTTTTCGGCTGCACCGGGGGCTCAATCCCCACCCAGCAATGGAACGGTCGTCAATGGGGTAGTCCAGCGTGCCGGTGGCCCTCTTGGTGCAACCAACGGGAACTCCCTGAGCGATGGGAACTATGTCCTTCGGATCGAGCCTACCAAGGTCAAGTCGGAAGGATTCGCATTGGTAGGCGATGCGACCTTCGGAGATCTAGCTACCGACCGATTCTTCCGAATGTATGGCGACAGCGATGGAGATGGGGATGTCGATGGAACCGACGCTCTTGCTCTGCGAAACGCTCAGCTCGCATACAACGCCGCAATGGACTGGGACGGAAACGGGTCGGTCTCTGCCGGTTCGGATATCACTCAATTCTCCTCGAATCGAAATCGCCGACGGCGCGCTCTGTAGCCGTTCGACACAAGCGTTTATTTAGTTCTTATTTCACTGCATATTGGGAAGGATTCCATGAAGACAGTACTTTTATTGATCGCAACATTAGGGAGCCTCTGTTGGCTTGCCCCCAGGAGTTACTCAGCCGTTATGAGCGAAGTGGCTTTGGTCCAACGAGCATCCTTTTTCGTCGGTTCATCGACGATCGTCGATGTGGTCTTACGCGAAACTCGTGATATCACAGATACTTCCGCAATCGGTACCCTGGCGACAATCTCCGGGAATATCAAGTTCACTTGGTCGGGCTCCAATAGCTTTACGATCTCCAATCTCCTCGACCATGGCGTTCAATCCGGGCGTTTCTTCGATAACGGGCTGGGCTCCTCGACCATTGTTCTGGATACCGCTAGTGCTATCGGAACCGTTGAACAAGTCGATCTGCTGCCATCGCTCAGCGAGGATCCTCTCGGAACGATCGTCAGCGGTACACTCTCGACGTTGCGGCTGGCGAGTTTCACTGTCAGCGGCGGAGCCGTCGGCGAATCGATCAACCTATTCGCGGAAGATTTCGATCTGGGGCTCGACGATCTGGTTTTGGAGGACGGCACTGTTCTTGACCTACAGATAACCTACGGGTCTTTGTCGATTACCGGATTGCAGGATCCAGGCAATGTTGTTCCTGAGCCATCGTCGATCGCTCTTTTTGGGTCGCTCCTCGGAGGTCTCGTAGCAGGATCTCGAAAACGGTCCCGACGGAGCAAGTCGTAATACTAGCTCAGTTTTGTTAATCCCCGTCGGCGTCGGATCACCAGGCCGGCGCCGATCGCAAGAAGGCCGAGCGCATCGATGGGAAGATAAATGAGCCGGTCGCGAACCACGGTGCGGACCTCTTGATAGGCGACTCCGCCTGGATCGAAACCGAACCATAGATCCTCCTGGCTCGATGGCCAAGTCGGATCATCCCATGCCGTCAACCACATCCGCTCGGGAGAAGCGAACGAACCCTGAGGGACCGAATCCCCGAGCAATTCTTCGAGAGGCTCTCGCTCCATAGGCATCGAGTAACGGAGCTTACCGCGATTCCAAGCTAGATTCGAGTCGGCTTGCCCCAAGCTGCCTGTGGCCCGTCCCGGACCGACGACGAATATCTTCAACAAATTGCCGCGTCCCTGCTCGGAAAACTGGTCCTTCGGAACCCGATAAGGAAAGACAGGTTTATCGGTGGCAAATGAAATCCGTACACTCCCGACTTTGGCTCGCTTCGAACCGATATCGTATTTGAATGCCGTGATCAGCCAGCCATCGCGCACGTAAGGCTCGACCCATTCCTGCAAATCCTTGCGGACCTCGTAGTTGTTTTCTTTGAGCCAACCGACGAGTTCTCCCGCATCGCTTGCTCTCAGCACGGCGACCTCGTAGCCGGCGACCTTTTTGCTCTGCAAAACCGCAACGCCCGACGTGGGGGCCGCGTCCAGGCTGGCCGTCAGCATCGATCGACTTGATGCCAACAAAAATGGAGACAAAGCCAACGGGAATGGATTGACGCTCCAACGGTCCTGGATCTGAATCCTCGGCTCGATGGCTGTTTCAAGAGCATCGAAAACCCGTGCATCAGCCTCTTCGATCTGAGGCTCGCTTGGGGATGGGACCAAGAACCCAAAATCGTCCGGTTCGACCCCCTCGGATTCGGAACGATCTATCGATTCATCCCGTTGGATAGACGTCTGCTCGGTCGTTGGTTGTGCGCTCAGAGCGGGATCAAAGGCGGCTTGGCGGACGAAATGCTCGATCTTCGTCTGGGGGTCCCAAGCGATCAGAACCCGCTGGTCAGCGATCCGAAAGTTCTTACCTATCCTCGAGACAGGGCAGCACGCGTCGACTTGTACAGGCGGTTCTCGCAAAACAAAAACAATCGCTAAGAAAAAAACCAAGCAGATTGGACGTCGATTTTTCATAGATATGATTTTCCTGATTTCCCGTGCATTAAGCACCCATGGCTTGCCCTGGGCTTCATGAGAGCCGTTGCTCCCTGTCGACCTTTGCCGGATGGTCCTTGCCGCGAGGGGGCGCGCTTCTCCAAGCACCGCCGAAGGTGAGCGATTGGTACCATTCTTTGAGCCAGTGCAGCAAGCTATTGGCCAGCCACAGGGCCCATACGAGCATGAGCAATCGATAATACCAAATCGACACGGACAATACCCATGGCTCGGGCAAATTTTTGTCCGTTCGAGGTGTGAACCAATTCAGGTTCCCCTCAAAAGACTCGTTCCCGACAATGAACATGCGGGGCGAGCCGAGCAGACCCGCCGTGACAACCCAAACCAAGGCACCGATGGCCACTGCGGTTAAGACTCCGTTGGCGACCTGCAAGACATTGAACTCCCAGAACTTGAGCGAATCAGGCTGGAGCTTCCTGCGGAAACTGATTGAGAACAACCAAACGACTACCAAGAGCGAGGCGACGATGTGGACTTGCGTCAATCCGATCGCCAAGAGCATCCATTCATAGGTTTTCAGGGGCGAATCGGGCCGCATTCCCAAAACCCAAGCCACCAATAGGGATAAAGTCAATACAACCCAAAAACGGACTGCTGGACCTCGTTGTGGCCCATGGGCCCAAAGCACCCATTGCGAGGTGGGGATACTCATGTGGGATCGGATGTTGGCCACCTCGTCGGGCATCTCAATGGCCGGCAAGGCGATGAAACTCGCGATAAGAATCTCATCGGTCCACTCGATGCGTACCTCTTGGGGGCCAGGCTGCAAATTGAATAAGACTTGTTCACCCTGCCTTCGGATCGGAACACTCCGTTGTCCGACGAGCATTTCGGTAACCGTCGCACCTGCTGGCAACGCGATGGCTTGTTCACCCCCTAGACTCGATTCGATCTGGAAGGATAGGAGCGATTTTCGCTGCCGATTGCCGACCTCCACTTGATGGGCTAACGATTGAATCGTCAAGAGTTTTCCCGCAACAGCCGACGGGCGCTGGAAGTGAAGGACCACCGAATCGCCAGGCCATGGATTCCACTCGGGTACCAAGGTCGGTCTGTTGATATCGAAAATGGGTTTGCTCCCCTCGGAGTTCATGCTCCATACCGGTGAGGTTTCCACCAACCACTTTTCGACCAGATTGCTCGCAGGTTTCGATACCAAGGTGATGCTAGGTGCGATCGGCAATTCAGACTGCCATTCCCAATCCATCTGCTCGGCTCCAAAGTTCACCTCGATGCTGCCGTTTTGAGCCGTAATCCCTGTCGTGATGATCTGTTCGTTCTCTAAAGTCGAGACCGAAATCGAGACCGCTTTGCCAGGCTTGCTCAGTCGCCGAACCTTCGTATAGACGTTCCATACCAAGCCGATTTCAAACCGGCGTTCGATCAAGAATACCGAACGGAAGTTCTTCTGATCATAGGTGGCCTGTCCCTCCTTCAATTGCTCCTTGCGCACGAAGATGACTTGATTCTCCGGCCTGCCGTCGCCTTGGAGCCCGCTCCATGTCCAATCCGGCGCCTCGATCGTCAATTTGCGAGGCGTGAGGATGAAGCTCCATGACCACTCGGTCGACTCGACGATTCGACCCTCGGCCCTCAAACGGTGGATCCCCTCGGGCAAGAGGACCCATAAATGCCCATCCTCGCGTCGTACCACCACCGCGTCTTGGTCGTCGATCTGGATGCGGCTTGGAAACCATGTAGGACTTTTGCCGGGCAACGGAACAGCCACGGGTCGGATCGCATGAACCGTCGCTTGGACTTCGAGTCGATTGTCGGTGACCTTCAAGGACATCTCGGGAATGTCCGCAGCGTTTTCCATCGCGTCGCTTGCGCTCTGGACCCGCTCTCGAAGGGTATCGAGTGTCTGAGGGTCTGGGACTTGCGCCGAGGCCGACTCCAAGGGCCATCCAGCAAACATTGCAAAGAAAGCAAGCAAGAGTGGCCCCGCGGTCCCTCGGGGCTCACGCCTGGTTTCTGGCCCAACATCCGGAGACTGGTCCGTTCCGCTTTGCAACCGCTTGTACCATGGTCGGGCGATCCCACCTAAGAGTATGCCCAGCAAAAGAACCATCAGCAAAAGCCGAGCGATCGTCATCACACGATGCGTATTGCAGGAGATCAATATAGGGCGGATCGATTGGCTGTCCGATACAGGTCCATCCCAAACACACAGGACTGAATTGCCGAGCCACTGTGGCTTGGCAACCCCGGTCTGGATACTGGTCTTGGGATCGAAGAGCATGTTGGTGTCCTGAGCTTGCTGGCCCGCAATTGCATTGGATATCTGGGGCATCGGAGTCTGGGGCATCGACGTTTGGGGGGGCTCAACATTTAGGGATAAAGTACCCGTTCGTGTGACCTGGTTTTCGCCCGTTCGATCGACCCTTTCGTTGGAGGTTTGATTCATCCATTGGAAGAGGGTTCGGTAAGGCATGTTGACGTTGTTCGGTTCGAGTTGCGGATAGATCCCGTTTTGAATCTGCGTCGCTGCAAAAGGGATCAAGTTCAACAACAAAACCCCTACGGCAATGTCTCTCCACCAAACTAGAACCTTAAGGTTTCTCTCGGGACCGATGACCCGCAGAAGAGCTACCGGAATCAACAGAAAGAACCATGTCCACCTCGGAGATCCAGGTTCATGGTAAGTCAGAGCAAAACCTGCGAATGCGATCAACCCCGGGATCCATCCGTAGAGCCGCAACATGGCCAAACTGAAGACAAGCAGCAAAAACAGATCCAGCAGCGTCCACGATGTAAGCCAATCCCCCTCGACGCGATCCGGACCGAACAGCGCGAACATCCGCCAGCCCGGTGGCATGTACAAGGTCACCGAGAGGTGATCGGCCGGTGTTTGCCAACCCGTCGCTGGAATCGATGAGATGTTCGTCGCGCGACCAACCGCTTCGATCGTCGGTCTGCGGATCCTCAGTTCGACCCCCTCCGATCCAGTTGTCGGGTTCTGTGTGATCAACTGCCTCTGGCCCTCGATGCGAACGACTCCGAGCTGATGGTCTTTAGCCACATCCAAACGAGTGATCTGCTTGGGCTCTCCGTTGAGCAAGTCCACATACGTCATGCCGCGTCCGTCGTCGTCGAGCCATAGAGACCTTTGAATGTCCAATTGGTTGGGTTTCTCGACACCCATCCCTTGATTCTTCTCGACCCAACTTGCCGCCGAATCGGTCTTCCATTGATAGACCGTCAAATTTCTCCAATTGGCAGGAAATTGTGTCGTCGCCGCGTCGATCGGCAAAACACCTTGAAGCTCGACGGTCCGTAAATTGGGCGCTCCTTGGAGTGCCAGCAACTCGACAGGCAGGGCCGGCGGCGTCTGCGATGAGTACTTAAGCTCCCGAAGGTCCTCGGTGCGAAACGCGTCGATGAGGATCTTCCAGTTCCCGGCCCTGAGCTGCACCTTGAGCTTGCCCGTCTCGTCGATCGCCACCGGAATCGGACTGTTGACGAACGACAATTGCCAACCCTCGGGTAAAACGAAACCAAGCTCCTCCTCGCGGCTCTTACCCGTTGCCGTCAAATCGATCTGAGTCCGAAGCCATATCGGCGAGCCGTCCTGGAGCAAACGATAGACTTCAAATGAGCGGTTGTCCTGCTGGACCTCCCCGACGGTTGCCCGACTGAGCCACAGCAATCCAGAGTTGTCCCAGTTGGGAGTCAGGACTGGCTCCCCGCGAACTTCAAGACTTATCCATCCGTAGCTCTGTGGGACAGAGATCCTTTGGGGCATCTGGCTCCACTCCCATTGCCCCTGCAAGAGGTACTTGCCGGGCTTGAGCTTGACGGACGGACTAGCCCCGCGCTCGACGACGATGAGTTCTTGTTTGCCATCGGTGACTTTCTGAGGCCAATGCTCGAGTCCACCGGGCAAAGGGAACCAAGTTTCCCGAAAGACCTCCACGGGGACTTTCCAACTCCCGCTACGGTCCCCTGCTTGGATCTCGACTTGCGATGGCCAATAGTCGATCCTCTCTCCAGCATTGCGATAGGTCGATGGAGACTCGGAGGAACGCTCGTCCCAGAGGACCCAAGGAATCCAAGGTTTGAGGATCTCCGGAACCGATTGGGTCGGATCGCTCCTTGCCTCGCGAGCTTTCCTGGGTGCTTCGAGGGCCTTGCTCTGGGCCGAGCAAGTTGGGCTCAGCCCGAGCATGATCAGGACTGCGAGTCCTACTGCGAGTCCTAGGAGCCAACCGTTGTATCGACGCTGCGAAACTCGCGGAACTCGGGTCATGATGCCCCCTGCTTGAGCTTAGGGTGATTTGGCTTGTAGGTGCGTCTTGAGAAACTCGAACGTACCGACGCCATGGATCGTATGGGGTCCATTGAACCATTCAATGGACGTTCGCTCTGGGATACCTAGTCGCGCCGAATACATCCGTCGGACTTTGGCAAACTCCAACCCCACCCGTTCATCCGGAGCCACTCCGTCGAAGTGGCCGCGCTCGACCATGAACGGACGAGGTGCGATCAGAGTCGCCATCTCAGCATAGTTGAACTTACGCCCAAGGTCGAATTCAAAGATTTCATATTCCATCGTCCAAACGTAACTGTAAGGTGCCGAGGTGCTCGCATTCTTCCAAACCCAGTCGTTGAAGTCTGCAGAACAGATCGAAAGGCAGTACTCTGGGACAAGTGCCGGGATGCGCATGGCGCTTTTACCTCCATAGGATAGGCCGTAAAACGCGATCCTTTGGGGGTCCACCTCTGGGCGACTTGTGAGCCATCGAACGATTTGTTCATGTTGAGAGACAATCGTCGAAAAAAGGGTGCGGCCTAGCGGATTGCTCTTGCGCTGGAGCGTGCGGAACCGATCGGTAAACAGGTAGAGATTCTGTGGTGCAAAGACGACGTAACCTTGTTCGGCCAACTGGGCCGATACGTCATGGTAGGCCGGATGGTCCTTGACGATCGTGTCGGTCGGACGCCCTTCGAGACCATGCTGAAACACCACACAGGGACGATGGGAGATCGGTTCGGTGGACTTGGGAACCAAGAGGATTCCATAAGCGATCACGTCGTCGAACACATCGAGCACGACTTCATAGCCGCGCCATTTTTCCCGTTCGTAGACCAAGCGGGTTCGGGGCGCTAGCGGTTTCTTCTCGATATCCCAATGGCCGATGATCTGATGGCGGAATTCATCCCGATAAGGCTCGACGCTTTGGGCGAATTTCTCGGGGGTCGATGTATCGAGGTTTTTCCAGTGCGAATCGCGCTCGTATTGGATCAGATCGAGTTTGCGCTGCTGCCATCGGTCCAGGCCGTTGAGCCATTCCAAACGGCGCGATTCGGCGGATCGAATCACCCCCCATTGTCCCGGAGCAATCGGCGTTCGCATCGAAGAGATATTCGCCATATCCAATACGCGATCTCGATCGAGTTTCCCTATTGCCATAGCGATCGCACGGTCGCTTATCGATGCGCGATCCTCAGCCGCTTGGTCGCTCGGCTCAACCCACTCCAGGCGATCCTGCAGATCCCAATGGGCGAGCATTCGCGCGGCGCGATCGAACTCGGATCTTGCCTGCGAGGCTTGTGGACCTTGCAACACGCCAGGAGCTCCCCCGTCACCTGCGATTTGCACACTTGGACCTGCGACCGGATCGACCACGAGGAGACCTGGAGCGATCAAGGCCGCAAGCTGAGCGTCACCAAAATGGGACAGCAAGCCCTGCACGTTGCGATGGATCGGTTCGCTCCAGACGTTTTCCCGGGGACCAAAGTGTCCCGAAACGATCGTCGCATCGATCCGAGGGTCGCTTGCCCCAGTAGCCAACGCGATCCAGCCACCTTCTCCCCAACCGGCGACCATGATAGGCCGATCCGGAATGGTTTTCTTGAGCAAGTCGACGGCCGACATGTTCTGATGGACATGGTAGCCCAGCAGATGCCGGCCGAGTACAAAGGCAGATCGGTAGAGGTATTCTTGATCGGTCATCACAGCGCGTCCCTGGCGAGCCTCGCGGTGCCGACTGGCAACCTGAGGGATAACGACCAGTCCCCCTGCTCGGGCCAGGGCAAGCCCATCGGTGGTCGAACCGGGCCCGACCCCGCAGAGATTCTCGGGCATCTGCGATGCGTCGGGGACAAGCACCACTCCGAAACGGATTTGTTTGGGAATCAGGAGCAATCCGCTCGCTTCCCATCCTTCGAGGACCGGCCAGCGAACGCGTTCGATTCTCAGCGTCGCGTCGCTTGCCAAACCTGCGCGATCGAGAGGCGTACCAGAGGATTCCTTGACGGCCATGTCCTGGAGGTTTTTTGGAAGCGAACTTTCCAAGATCCACTCGGATGCTTCGACCCGTGGATCGATCAATCCGATGCTCTGGGCGTATTGAGCCCGAAGTTTCTCGATTTCTTGGAGGTACGAGCCACCGGTCGGACTGGGTTTAGGCCAATTCGATTCCCTGGTCTGGATCGACGATTCGATCTGCTTGAGCAAGAACCGATCGACTCCGGCGACCAATTCCGAGGCGATGTCCTCTTGGGCCTCTAAACGCTCCGTTCCGGGTAACTCGATCGCAGCGATGGGTTCGATCTTGTCAAAGTGATCGGCTGGGAATTGTCCCAAGGTACTACAAGTACCGATTGCAGACAGGGCGCATGCGATGAGCATTCGGAACGCAGATCGAAATTTTGTTAGGAGCGTAAGCATGAGGCACCAGCGGGTAGGAGACACAGGAACCGACCAAGGGAAAGGAAAAGGGGGGAATCAAGAGGGCGGGTAAGCGATATTCTAACCGATTCTAGGTTCGTGCATCGCACCGGATTTCTTCGCACTCGCACTCGCCCCTGTAGCTGCAAGTCTTGGCCCCGCCGGCATGAAGCCGACGGAGGCCAAGAAGAGCTCGATGGCCGCTGGGTAAGCCTACCGTCGGGCTTGCCCCGGCGGAGGCGTAACTTGCAGCTACAAATGTTCGTTAGAATGGCGGGATCGCCACGCTCGCGACTGATGGTTGCGGGCGGATTAAACCGATCCGAAGCAAGGGAAAGCCATGGACTCGCCAAACGACCGATACCGCCAGATCGCCCAGAGGCATGGAGTGGATTTGGCGAGTGTTTCGCCGCCGAGCTTTGCAGACCGCATCGAAGCTCTCGAAAAATGCCTTGCCGATATGAACGTCCCGTTCCCGATCCCTCAAGGCAAGGCCCAGGAGTGCTTGCGTGCAGCTTGCTCAGGCCAACCCTTTCGGATCGGGATGCTCTCGGACCAGACGGTCGATTTGGGCGTCTATACCAACGCGCAACACTACGATGCTTACGCCTTCGAAGAGAACTTAAGCTGGGCATGTCTGATCGCCGAGCAGCAAAGGACCAAGCATCGTTATGCATGCCGCGAGTACCTTCACGGTGAGGAGCTTTTTTCCATCGGTGGCTCGGTGATCCCCGATTTTTATCTCCTTAATGCCAGGATCTTCCAGCAAACCCAGTGGCAGTTAGCAACCGTCAATCAAATCATCCCAGCCGAACTTTTTTTCACTTGCCACTCCAGACGGTTCTTCCCAGTGACGACCTTCATGAGAGCCTTGGAACAAGACTATCTTCAGGAGCCAGATATTGGCCATGATGTCGCTGGACATGTATCGACCTTCACGATTCCTGTGGTTGCCCAACTGATGCAAAGCCACGGATTGGCACGCAATACGATCTATCGAGAACGCGACGCGGCCCTGGCCCTCGCGAGCGATCCGCACGAACGCCAAGCGATCGAACGTCGTGGGGATGAGCTGTTGCTCTATGCCGAACGGATCTATTGGTTTACGGTCGAATTTGGACTGGTCCTTGAGGACCCATCGATTCGTGCGTACGGAGCAGGCATATTGTCATCTCCCGGCGAAACCCGGTTTAGCATCGATTCGAACCGACCGACGCGTATCCTGGTCGATCCGTCGAGCGATCGGGATTTGCTCAGGCTCGCGACGACCGATTACCTGATCAACGAATTCCAGAAAACTTATTTCGTCATACGGCAGTTCCATCTACTCGAGAGCATCACTCCCGAGCGGATTGTTAGGATCGCCAAGCTTGCATCGAAGCTTCCCCACTTCTCTTGGCGGGATTTAGTGCCTGGCGATCAGGTCATTCAAGTCGGAGAGTCGGCCGTTTCGACCAATGAGAAGTACCTGCGACTGGCTTTTCACAGTTTCGACACCCACTGCGAACAAGGGGACGAATGCTTGACTCGCACTGCGATTCGCAACCTAAGATTATTCGCAAAAAAATCAAACGCCAACGCGGAGCTCTGCGAGCTTTTTGGAAGCCAGATCCCCCCGGTTCCGGCCGGGATCATGGATTGGTTTGTCCCCAGGGATGATCAAGGAGAATTCACTCAAGAGATCCGCCCGCTGGATCTCGATTAGGCCTACCAGATTTCGGCTCTACCGCTCTCGGCCCGGCGTTTTCTATTTCCAGGAAATTGCTTCGGCAAGGGTGTTGCTTTCACAAATCCATTCTTTATCCTGGCGACAGAGTGGCTCTGAGGTATCCTCTAGCCCGTCCTTGCGAGTCCCTACGGCCGGGTAAGCTCTTCCCGGTTTGTATACGCACACTTTTGGAAGGCCCAGGAGACCACCGGCGATGTATCGATACCTGTTTTGCGCGGTTACTTTTTTGCTCACTTTTCCTGGGCTTTCCCAAGACTCTGTGGCCCTTGGAGACCAACGGCCCAACATTCTGTTCATCTTCTCAGACGACCATGCCCAAGCTGCGATCTCTGCGTATGGGTCCAAGGTCAACACCACACCTCACCTAGATCGGTTGGCAACTGAGGGGGCTCGGTTTTTGAATTCGTTTGTCACCAATTCCATCTGCACCCCGAGCCGCGCGACGCTTCTGACCGGGCAATACTCCCACCAAAACGGCGTCCCTGTCTTCAACCGCTTCGATGGGACAAGGGACAACGTCGCCAAGCATTTGCAAGCAGCCGGCTACCACACCGGGATGATCGGCAAGTGGCATTTGGGAAGCGATCCGACTGGATTCGATCGTTGGATCGTCTTGCCCGGTCAAGGATCCTACTGGAACCCCCAGTTTCTTGTTCCAGGCAAAAAACTCACCATCGAAGGGCACTGCACTCAGGTCACAACCCAACTCGGGATCGAGTTCCTCGAGACCCGTCCCCAAGACCAACCCTTTTTCTTGATGCTCCACCACAAAGCACCGCACCGCGAGTGGGATCCGGATTTGAAGAACAAAGCCCTCTTTGCCGATCGCGAGTTTCCTGAACCACCGACGCTTTGGGATGACTACAAAACTAGGCCAGCGGCCCTCCCGGAAAACGAACAAACCATCGCCAACGATCTGACTCGCCGAGACCTGAAACTCAATCCGCCGGAGGAATTGCAAGGCCAGGAGAGGAACAAGTGGCTCGGGGTCAAACCCACGAGCGTTACCGTCGACGGCCAAAACCTCGAAGGCAAAGCGTTGGTCCGATGGAAATACCAACGCTACATGCAAGACTACTTGGCCTGCGTCCAGGGGGTCGACGATAGCGTCGGAACGATGCTCGACTACCTCGATGAAAAGGGATTGGCCGAAAACACCCTGGTTATCTACACCGCTGACAACGGTTGGTATCTCGGTGAATTCGGGATGTACGACAAACGCTTTATGTACGAACCAGGGTTGCGATCCCCCTTGATCATGCGTGGACCGGGAATCAAACCAGGCTCGACTCCCGACGCCATGGTCGCCAACATCGATCTTGCACCGACCTTCTTAGGATTCGCAAACCTTCCAATTCCCGAGTTCATGCAGGGCCGATCGCTCGTAGGGGTGCTCCAAGGCCAGGTGCCTAGCGATTGGCGCAAATCCGTTTATTATCGCTATTACCATGACCCTGGACATCACAACACCCGCGCGCATTTCGGCGTACGTACCGCGACGCACAAGCTGATCTATTATTGGCGCAAAGAAGCCTATGAGCTGTTCGATCTGACCGAAGATCCCCTGGAGCAAAACAACCTGCTGTTTCCAAACGGTGCATCCGGTAAAGAAGCGACGAGCAAGCTCTTTGCAGAGATGAAACACGAGCTCGATCGCTTACAAAAACTCTACAACGACGATGGCAAATATGCCGACCCTCAGACTTGGCCCAAAGGCGGTTCCGATGGCCCGTTTGATGACAAAGCCCCCTTAGGGCGCATGAGCATCCCGCAAGCGATCGCTGTCTCGAAGGGGGGGTGACACGGGCGAGAATCCCCTCTAAAGGGGGTTGCTGCCCCTCTAGGGCTTCATCTAAGGGGGGTATTTTCACATTTTTGGCTTGGGGATAGTTTCGGCTAGGGTATCGAACTTGATATAGTGAACGAATCGTTGGCCCTGATTACTCGGATTCTCTTTTCTTTTCTATCCCCGAGGTTTTGATCATGTCGATTTGCTCATCTTCGGTTCGCGTTAGGATCAAGCTCAAAGCCAGTGGTGGTTTCACCCTCGTAGAGCTCTTGGTGGTTATCGCGATCATCGGCGTTATGGTTGGTTTGTTGCTCCCTGCGGTGCAAGCAGCACGGGAAGCTGCACGTCGGATGCAGTGTCAAAACAACTTGAAACAACAAGTCTTAGCGCTTCATAACTGCCACTCTGCCCTGAAACGATTCCCGCCCCAAGCAGGTAACTTTGGGGGAGCTTGGTATGCTCCATTGTATTTCCATATGCTTCCCTACATGGAGCTCAATACGGTTTGGGAGATGGCCTCGACGTGCGACCTTGGGGCAGCAGTTGGCCAAGCCAGACCCAGCAACACCGTCAATCTAGGCTATACATGGCCCACTTGGGGATCGGTCAACACGACCAACCAAACCTGGCTTCGTCAGACCAGCATTCCCTCGTTCCGATGTCCGAGTGACTCGACGCTCGGAAATGGGTTGGATTGGACCCCTGGTGATGCCTCCTACGCCGGTAATTTCTTGATTTTCGGTGGCGATCGAAATGCCACCGCAGTTTGCGGAACGGCCGCTGCGCCCTGGGAAACCTGTTGGGACGGTAAAGCGAAGTTTTCGACAGTCAAAGACGGATCGTCGAACACCATCATGTTGGCTGAAAAACTCTCTCGATGCGATGGTTCGGGGCTAGGAGGAAACTGGTGGATGCGCGGTGTATTTCGAATCGGCGGAGTCGGAGGTTCGCAGCCAAACTCCGGGGTGCCGGTCGATAGTTACCCAGGAGACCGTCTTTCATCTGTCTTCGGCGGTGGCCGGGGGCGCGATGGTGTGATTTTTACCTATGGCATCGCTTCGCGATTTCAGGTCAACCCAAACTTGCCTCTTGCCAATGCAGCCAATGGAGGACGATGCGACCGACGCTTGGCCTCAAGCCAGCACTCTCTCATGACGGTGGCTTATGTCGACGGTTCGATCAGCAGTTTGTCCGGTGGTATGGATTCCCGCATTTGGTTCTGGAGCTTGACACCAGACGGTGGCGAAGTAGCGAACCTACCTGAGTAGCGAATTTTACTTTTTGCATGTCTTTATTCCAAAACGGCCGGAGTGTCCCATGAAGGTTTCTTCCTGGATAGCGATTTTCACCATCCTTGCTTTGTTTGTGGGATGCCAGCGTCCCAAAGGTACCATCGAAGGGGAGGTTATCTTCGATGGAAAGCCAGTGCCCGGAGGAATGCTCAGCTTTGTATCCATCGGGCCCAAGAACACACTGACCGTCGAGGGGTTCTGCGAACTGGGTCGCGATGGCAAGTTCAAGATTGAGTTGCCTGTCGCCGAGGTCATGGTAGGCGTCGATAACCGGGAGTTTGAGCCGATGCCAGCGACTCGGCCGGCTATGCTACCCGGAGACAACCTTCCGCCCGAAGTCCGCAAGAGCCTATCGGAGGGTACCAAGGCCGCTTCGAGAGTATCGGATCGATGGGTCCAACTCCCCGAGCGGTACTACTTGCCGGAAACCTCGAAAATCAAGATCAAGGTCGCCAAGGGACCGCAAAACTTGCAGATCGAGCTTACGCCATGAGAATTGTACTTATCTGACGGTTCGGTCCATTCGACCTTACCTGCCTAGCCAGAGTATGACCGCCACTCCTAGAGCCATGCGGTAGAACGCAAAGGGCGCAAAACCCCGTGAACGGACCCATTGCATAAACCAAGCGATCACCGCCAAGGCAACTAGGAAACTCGTGACAAAGCCGATCCCCAACGTCAACCACTGACGCGAGTCGATTTGGATCGGGCTTTTGACTAGGAACTGCAGAAGCTTGAATCCACTCGCTGCGAACATCACTGGAATTGAAAGGAAAAAGCTAAACTCCAACGCTGCAGGTCGCGACAGACCCATAATCTGGCCACCGGCAATTGTCGCCATCGATCGGCTCGTTCCAGGAAACATCGCCGCGAGGATCTGCGCCGCTCCGATGAATATCGCCTGCCGAAGTGTCATCTGTTCAACCGAGTGGGTACTGGCCCTCTGGGAGTACCGCTGGTCGATCCACAGCATCGCGATGCCTCCTAGAAGCAGAGACGCGCCGATGACCCATGGACGCTCGAGGTTCTCGCCAATGAGCTCGTCCATCAAAAAACAGGGAATCGCAGTGACTACGAAACTGATGATGACCAACGCAAGGGGATGTTTCCACCAAGGAATGCTCGAGGGGTGCGAATCCGAACCTTTCTGCCGGACACTTGTCAGAAACGATTGGACGAAGGAAACCAGTCTGGGCCAAAAATAGACCACCACAGACAGGATCGCCCCGAGCTGGATGACGACCGTGAACATCTTCCAAAATGGATCGTCTAGCTTCATTCCCATGGCCGCTTGCGTCAAGACGATGTGAGCCGTCGAACTGACTGGCAAAAACTCCGTCAAGCCTTCGACGATCCCGACCAAAACAGCCACCCAATAATCCGACATGGTCCCTCGTTGCCTTTTCTCTACGGCGTTGTACTGATCGGTCTTGCGATGAAGTTTGCTTGATGCAACGAAAAAAACCCGAACCCATGCAATTTGCATGGGTCCGGGCTCGTTACCGTCAATTTAGCCTGTCTTGGCTCCCATGGATTCAT
>Ga0315904_10002977_pt1 | contig 25526 bp, 28 predicted proteins | sample LakEriMetagenome_6_FD_203529 | JGI IMG/M metagenome (GOLD analysis project Ga0315904, IMG submission 203529) | Freshwater fungal communities from buoy surface, Lake Erie, Ohio, United States - Buoy 12 MA120 | ecosystem: Environmental > Aquatic > Freshwater > Lake | place: USA: Lake Erie, Ohio... | reverse complement strand
GGTTTACACTTTGCGGCGGGTGCCGTGCTCGTGCTCAGCGCAGCGGTGCTCGTGCTCGTGCTCGAATGCGGTTTGCAGCCTATTAACGCGTGTGGCAATGGACTCGGTATTCCATCGCTTTGCGGCATTTCGTATTGGCGTGGAGTGGTTTACACTTTGCGGCGGTGTTCGAGCACGAGCACCGCTTCGCTGAGCACCGCTTCGCTGAGCACGAGCACCCGAGACGCGGCAAGCTCTGTCATTACGATTGATGGCCACCCTCCCCTGTTTTCGAAATGGATTTCCGATGAGCAAACATCAAACGATTATTGAGCCGTTTAAGATTAAGACGGTTGAACCGTTGGCCATGCTTTCGCGTGCTGAACGCGAGACGCATTTGCAGCGTGCGGGCTACAACCTTTTTGCTTTGTCTTCGGAAGTGGTGACGTTCGATTTTCTTACCGACTCCGGGACGACGGCAATGAGCGCCGCGCAGTGGGCAGCAATGTTGGTCGCCGATGAATCGTATGCTGGCTCGCGAAGTTTCGCACGTCTTGAAGCGGTCGTGCGGCAACTGACCAATTTCGAGCATGTGATTCCGACGCATCAGGGAAGAGCTGCGGAGCGATTGCTTTGTCAGGCCTTGGTGAAGCCGGGAATGAAGATTCCTTCGAATAATCATTTCGATACGACGCGAGCCAACATTGAATTTGTTGGTGCAGAAGCGGTCGATCTGGTGATTGCTGAAGGACGCGATCCAAGCTCCAGGCATCCATTCAAGGGAAATATTGATCTTGCCAAGCTGGATAGCTTTCTGATCCAGCATCAAGGCATGGTTCCTTTCGGCATGATCACCATCACCAATAATACCGGTGGTGGCCAGCCAGTCTCATTAGAAAATATTCGCGAGGTTTCCAAAATCTATCGTCGTCATGGATTGACGTTCATTATCGATGCTTGTCGTTTCGCCGAGAACGCTTACTTCATCAAGATGCGAGAGGCGGGGCAAGGCGATCGCAGTGTGCGAGATATCGCCCGTGAGATTTTCTCATTGGCCGATGGTTGTTATATGAGCGCTAAGAAAGATGCGCTGGTGAATATCGGGGGTTTTATTGCGCTGAAGAGTGCCGAGTGGATTGAGCGACTGCGGGCGTTGTTGATTTTGACGGAAGGTTTTCCGACCTACGGTGGCTTAGCGGCTCGCGATTTGGAAGCGATGGCTGTTGGGCTGGAAGAGGTTTTGGATGAGCGTTATCTCGAGTATCGATTAGCAGTGACTCGGTATATGGCCGAGGGATTCAATAAGCTGGGGATTCCCACCGTGCAGCCGCCTGGCGGTCACGCGGTTTACATTGATGCGAAGTCATTTTTACCACATATTCCGCCGCGGCAATTTCCAGGTCAGTCGCTGGTGTGCGAGTTGTATCTTGCAGAAGGTATTCGTGCCTGCGAGATCGGTTCGGTGATGTTTGGTACTTTTGCAAGCGATGGCGGTTTTGTTCCCGCGTCGATGGAGTTAGTGCGGCTAGCGTTTCCTCGTCGCGTCTACACTCAAAGTCACTTCGACTATATTTTGGAAGGGATGAGTGAGTTGGTAGCCAACAAAGAAAACCTGCGCGGATTGGAGTTGGTTTACGATCCACCGTTTTTAAGACATTTCACGGCGAAGTTCCGGCCGCTGGTGGATTAGGAGCGGCGAGAAGCGAGTTAGCCAAGCACAGCGTTTCGTTTGAGGTGGCTATCCATAAGGTTCTTCGGTCCGATCAGAGACCAATTGGTTGGATCGGTATTGTCTTCGCTGAAGATGAATTCAAAATCGGCCATGAATTTCTTGCCGAATCCTTCGACGTTCATTTCGATCAATCGAGTTAGTAGGCTAGGCCAGCAGTATCCGTAGGCAGCTTGATTCTCTGATTTTTCTTCCCCCTCTTTCGACGAATTGCTTTGGTTGCGAAGGAGTCGTCTCAGTAATTCGATCGTCTTCGCTTTAGAGTGTTTACTGACGAGGGCAACAAACGCATCCTTCTCCCAATGTTCCTCCAGGATCGTCTTCCAATTCGGCAGTTCGCTCATTGTGTATAAACACGGCAATTGGAGGGCGGTTGATGTTGGCAGCCAATCGAACAATAGACTGTAGGTAGGATCGCTTGGTGGAGGCTTCATGCCATCTAGTCGAGAAAAGTCTACGATGAATTGCGGTTCTGGTTTCGCGTGAGCAAACACAGTTAGGAGTCGCGATGAACTAGCTTCATCTTGGAGTGGTCCATGCCAACGAACGATGTTGTCAAACAAAGGTTTACGATGAATCTTGTCTTGCCTAGATAGTTCTGCATTGTCGCAATCGAAGTAATGGATCTTGTGGTGATCGATTTGCGGTATGGGCATCGCTACCGCCGCAGTTGCGATCGTGGAAACCTCCGGTGGTGGGGACGAGTGATCGGGGTTCGCGTCGAGTGTTTCGTCGGAGGCAGCGACTGTAGGTTGCAGACTAATGGGAGATATCGTTGTGAATTGCAGGATGGTGAAGCCGACTTGAATCAAGTCGCCCGACTGAAGCGGCTGAGTGCCAGCGATGCGAAGGTCATTGATAAGAGTACCATTGGCACTACCGAGATCGGTGGCAGTGGCACCTTCATCGGTGAAATCGATGCGACAATGTTTGAGAGCTACGAAGGGATCCCAATGAATGTTGACATCGGCCGTGGAATTTCGACCTAGTATAGTCGCTGCAGAACTCAGGTTGAAACTGGTTCCCTTGCGTTCGCCGTATGCAACCCGAAGTTCCCCTTTCATTCTTTGTCCTGCCTGCTGGTCTATCCGTGCTAGTGATAATCAAGAAGAAATTATTCCTTGGAACTGCGAGCCACTTTAGGTTTCGATGGTTTCGCTTTCTTCGCTTCTTTAGGCTGTTGCGGTTTGCAACCGCTTCCTTTTCCTTTGGAGCCGCCACTATTGATATTAACCAGAATACCTTGAATATTGATTCCGGTGGGACCGATGTCGATAAAGCCGCCGGGGCCAACAAGAGAAAGTTGCATGCCCGCTTCGACGATAACCTTCATGCCACCCTTGAGATGGATTTCGCCCATGGGACCAGATTCTTGTGCAATATTTCCTCCAGCCTTAACGAAGTGATTGCCGCCGGCTGATGAGGAGTTGTTACCGGATACTTTCTCGGCATGATTACCTTTGATCATCAAGTGGCTGTCGCCACCGATTGTTTCGGTCTTCTTCTTTTCAACGAAGATATCGAGATCGCCACCATTCTGAGCATCTCCCGCGCCGACGAGGATTTGCATACAGCCATGTACGTGTTCGGTGTGATGACGATGGACGAGGACGTGTTTGTCCTGGTAAATCATTTCGCGAACATCACCACCCTTTTGCCCATCCTTTTCCCAGCCGACGATATGGAACTCATTGCCAAAAATGCGAGTAGCGCAGTCGTTGAGAACTCGAGTGTCCATGTCCTTCTGGGCTTGAACGAAAAGTATCTCCTTGTTGGTCATATCCTCGAAGATAATTTCGTTAAAGCCGGTGTCGCGATAGGTTTTGCTGCGTATGCCGGAGCGAGTTTTGTGTTTGGGCAACTCGAAGGGAGGCATCAGGTTGTCGTTGTAGACACGACCTGTAATCAGGGGGCGATCGGGATCGCCTTCGATGAAGGAGACGATCACTTCTTCGCCGATTCGTGGAATGTGGATACCTCCGTAATTGCCTCCGGCATGAATTTGTCCCACTCGTATCCAACAGGAATGATTTTCTTGAGCATCGGGTTCTCGATCCCAATGAAAGCGGACTTTAACGCGTCCCCATTTGTCGACATGGATTTCCTCACCTTCAGGTCCCACAACTTTGGCTGTTTGTAAGCTTGGCAAGAAGGGTTCTTGGGTCGATCTTTCGGGACGGTACTGCACGGATCGTGGAACACAGACGAAATCATTCAAATAAAAAGTTTGACTACCTTGATCGCTGTGAGGTCCGCCAGGTTGAGCGGCATGGTGATTAACGTTGGTTAAAAGATAATGTTTGTTGCTTTCGTCTTTGCAGCTCGCATGTTTAGTGAGTTTAAATCCGTAGCCAGGTGCAAACGATCGGCAAGTGCTGCGGCCGTTAACGGAATCGTATCGAAGTTCTTCTTCTTGAAGTCTTCGTTGTGCGATTTCCTCTCCTTCTTGGATCGTCGAGTAGTCACCAGGGTAATCGTACAATTCGTAGCCGTTGTTATTTTTAAGAGGGCTCCGTTTGCTACCTTTACCGGTTAGTGTGGTAAGAGGCGTGATAAAGTTGTAATCCTTCTGTTCACTTTTTCCTGAAACCATTTCGTAGCCATGTTCCCAGCGAACAATGGTGTCGTGTCGCAATTCACCTGGGTTGTTGATCGGGAATTCGACTTCTGAATCGGCAGCACTAGGGTATTGACCTTGATCGGACAAGATTAGTTTGTGGGAATTCTCGGTGTGCTCGAAGTAGTAGAAAACGCCGTACTTTTCTAGAGTTCTGGCGATGAAGTTATAATCAGTTTCGCGGTACTGCACGCAATGCTCGACCTGACGACTGCTGAGGATCGAAGCCTTATCCATGCTGAATGAAGCTTGCACGTGCCCGTATTTTTTCACATGGCCGAAGGCAACTTCGAGTATTTCTTTGATGGATTTTTTTTCTTTATCGGGAAGATAGACGAACGAACGGGTGGAACGTGTTGCAAACCAAAGCCAGGGTACCAATCGAACGCGATAGCTGCGCGAGGGTTTTCCTTTTTGAGTCGCGCTGAACTCGCCCATCCAGAAATGACTGACATAGCCGTGTATCCAGCGGGGTTCTTTTTTATTGCTGTCGATACGAATCGACATCGATTGCCCGATGACTTCTTCGGGCGAAAGTTTTTCTTTCGGAGAGGCTATGGTGACATGGAATTCAAAGGGGCGCGATAGCTCCTCGCGTCCTACAAGTTCTGTGATAGTCGCTTCATTACCAAAGAGCGAAGTCTGTTTTAATTCAAGCAGCCGATTGGCCATGCCAGCGATACCTCAACAAACACCGAAGCCGAGCGAAAAATCGACAAAACAAAGCGGATACAGCCACAATGATGTCCCTTCTTGTTGCTCAAAGGAAGGGTCTAAAGCAGTTGGAATTGAAGAAAATCTTCGATTTATACGAATGATTTAAGGGACTGCTGTTGGGTTGCTTTGTGACAGCATGCAGTGGTCTCTAATTCTTGCAATCGCGGATATTCCAAGACGGGTTATTGTCATCGCTGGAAATCAAAACATCTTGCAAAGATGGTCCCACCAAAAAGTGGGTGTCGTGAATTGATACTCCTTGTTTGGATTGTCGTAATTCGTAGGTCAAGCAATCTGAGGCAAGCGATGAAGGTTGCTGAAGTTTTTAGGGAAGTGGTGTATTATGTGGATGGCAAAGTCAACGGTTATCGACGACTTGCCGATTCAGACATTTTGAAGAGTTCTGCGCGAGTTGTTCGTTTGATGGATAGCGAATTTTGTACGCAGCATTGATAGCGGATTCTGTTTGGGAAATTGAGAGATGCCGCCAGCAGCAAGAATCAGTGACATGCATATTTGTCCTTTGTCGGATGGTCCTAAGCCGCATGTGGGAGGACCGGTAGCTGTTGGTTTTCCGACGGTCATGATTGGTGGAATGCCGGCAGCTCGTGTGGGTGATATGTGTGTGTGTGCAGGTCCGCCTGATGCGATCGCTATGGGATCGATGACAGTAAAGATCGGTGGTATGCCAGCGGCGCGAATGGGCGATATGACCGTTCATGGTGGGACGATCGCGATGGGCTGTCCCACGGTGATGATTGGTGATATTGGCATGGGTGGGGCAGCTACGGTTCAAGGTCAAGCGATGGGGGCGGCTAAGCAAGCTGCGGTGCCTTTTTGCGAAGTCTGTGCCAAGATGGCGGGTGAAATTTGAGCGACGCCAAGGTTGCAGGAGAAGCTTTGGTGAGTTCTAAGGCAGTCACCATTTCGACGGCTGATATCGCTGCGCTTGAATCGCGATTGCACGCTGCCGATCCAAAGATCTATGCGGTGTTGGATTCGGTGGATGAGCCGGATGTGGTGGACCGAGCCAATGACAATAAGGATCGTTGCACCAATTTGTATATCGGTTCGGCTGAACGCGATTACTGGGCGATCTCTCCCTATCTGCTCCTGATGAACGCTGAAGATTTAGAATGGATTCAGACAAGTTTGCAGCCGGATTGCTGGGGAATACTCGCTGAAACAACTGCCGATCTGAGCACGATGAAACGCCATTTCCGAAGGTTTCTTACCGTGAAAGATGGGGCATCAGGAAGGTTTTTGCTGTTTCGATTTTATGACCCGCGAGTTCTACCTGTATTCTTGGAGTCCTGTTCGGTCGAGCAGGCGCGAGCATTCTTTGGTCCGATCAGCACCTATTATTTTTTTTCTGATCCAGACACGCTATGGCAAGCCAAGCTGACCGAAGTCGACTGACAAAATGGAATACTAAGAGATTGATTTGAAGAGAGGATTTGCCTTTATGCTTGAAATCCAGTCCGAGCAGATGAAGTCATTACAGCAGGCGACCAAGCAGCGATTTCATGAGCAATTGAAACAGTTTCTTCGGGAGGAGATACCTGAGGAAACATCGGCAATGTCCGATCCATCGTTGCTGGAGCGTATTGCCAGTAGTGAGCGGCGAGCGGCCAAGTATGGGATTGTTTCTCAGTCGGGGATTGCTCAGTTCACTTGCCTAACTTTTATCGCAGGTCCTGAGTTTGACGAGATTCCGGAGGTCAACGAATTATTGACCGATACGACATCGGATCTTGATCCGGAGGAGCGTTTAGAGATTCTTGTCGAAGAGTTGGCGGACGATGCTGAGTGAGTTTGGTGTTTACGTTCGCTGGACCGTTCGGTGTGGTAGAAGAGATCACTAGAGCTCCTTTGGTTTTCGAGATTGCTAGAGCTTTGCTCGGTTGGGGTTTCTAGTGAGATCCAGTATGGGGAGTCGAGCGAAGCGGATGATAAGATTCGAAGAGTAGTTTGTAATACGTGTCCGTTAGAGCAATTAAGGAAAGAGCGACTGCTTCGATGTCAGAATTTAGTACGCCCTATTTTCGATTGACGGTTCCTTCATCGTGGAGCGATGAGACGACGTATGTGATTACGGGAGTTGAGGATCGTGAAACGGGATATCGGCCTAGCATTGTCGTGCAGCATCGCGAGCGCAAGGTGGAGCAGACGTTAGCTGAAGTGGTTGAAGCGGAGCTTGCTGCGGTAGGAGAGGAGTTGCCAGATCCGGAGTTGATTGAGCGAGGAGTTGTCGAGGGTTGTCAGGTGGCGGCGGAGGGAGCGACTTGGACGATGATAACCGAGGAGGAGTTTGAGGTTTATCAGCGACAAGTTTATATGCAGTCTGAATCACGGCTGTATATCTTGACGTGCACCTGTTTGAAGTCAGAGCGGAAAATGATGGATGAGGCTTTCCTGCGTGTGATCCGAAGTTTTCAGCCTAAGGATTAACGGAGCGATGGGTTTTAAAATAAAAAAACCGAGACCTCCTAGCGTGAAGAACGCCGTGAAGGCTGTTCAGAAGGCAGCACCTCGTCCTGCATCTAACGCGGCCAAGAGTGTGCGTAGCGCGAGTTCTAATGCGAAGAAGGGAGCGTCGAGTATCGCTCGTGGCGCTCAGCGGATGTCGAAGGCCGCCAAGCCCACAGCAGCAAAAGCTGCGAAGGCGATTAAGCAAGCGGGGAAACCGCTTACAGCGAAAGCGACCAAAATAAAGAATAGCCCGGAGTTACGAAGGATTGGATCCAGGCAGCAAATCGGACGCAAACTAACTCAAAATCGAATAACAACAGCGAAGCTTAGTCCGGGTCGTTACAACATTCGTTATCGACCGAGTAAGTCGCCGAAACTCTCTTCCTTGAAGCCTAAGGTTGCCAAGGCATCATCGGCGATCAAGCAGCTATCGAAGAAAAGTGCTCCGGCGATCAACAAGGTTTCCAAGGCTGCGGGAAAGGTGGGGGCATTAGCTGCCAAGGGTACACCGATTATTCGGAATATAGATATTCCGCGAGAAGTAGGATTGCGAGATAGAAGAAGACGCATCAATACTCGCAACACGATTACGATAAGCCGCCTAACCCCTGGCCGTTATGTCGTTCGCGATCGTCTGCGTCCGTCGTCCGGTGGCTTACCGAAGCCACCAGCAGCACGAAACTTGCTGAATAAAGCGAAGAAGACTTTTTCTAATCCTGGCAAGCCGATTGCTAAAGCGGTCAAATCACCGAAGAAGGCTTTGAGTAAAAAAATCAAGGCCGCCAGCAAAGCGAAAGTGCAGTTTCCTAAGAACGTCAAAGGGCCCAAAGCAACCTGCCCACTGCTGAAGCAAAAGGGGCTCAAGCAGAGTAATGCGATGTTCAAGGCTCCCAAGTTGAGCACGCCGAAGAGCAAGGTAACGGCGGGGGCTGTAATCGGTGGCGCTATCGGGGCGATGGTTGGGGGTGTACCAGGTGCGGTTATAGGGGCAGCGATTGGGGCGGGAGTAGGGCGTCTTCAAGAGTTGAATAAGCCAAAGATCATCAACAGGCGAACGCCAAAAAAAGAACCACCTTATGGTGGTCCACAACCGATCGACAAAGATATAAAGCGTCTCCAGGAACTCGCGAAAGTACCGAGAAAAAAGAGGTCGAAGGAGCAGAATGCAGAGCTATGTAAGCTTTTAGGCTCGATTGGGCCTGATCCTGATTTCGAAGTAAAAGATAAAGAGAACCAAAATAGACTCGAAAGATCGCTCCAAAAGCTCGTTAAAGAAGATAAAGAAGTAGCCGAGGCTAACAAGAATTGGCAGAAATTGTCGGATAAGCAGAAAAGCTCGGTTGCCGAAAAAATACTAAAAGCGCAACGAGACTCTTATAATCCGACGATGTCCGCTCCTACTTTTACGACATTTAATGAGCCGTTCAAGGCTGCTTCGGATGGAAGAAGTTATATCCTCAATGGCGACTATAGCCATTCCAATAACAGGATTCGGTTGAACACACACAAGGATGCAAAGTTCGGAAAAAATCTTGAGTCAGCTGCAAATATACTTTGTCATGAACAGGCACATCGATATCAACATGTACTTGTCGACATGATGAATAACGGCCAAATCACACCGTCTAGTCCTTACTATCGACAGGCACAAATATGGTCGGCAAATTTCGATGCGTATCAGTCAACCGGCGCAGGCGATTCGTTCGCTTGTTACGAGGGGCAAGCGGTCGAACGTCATTCACATGTAGCAGAAGATGCTGCGCACGCAGGGATTTGACGGTCTTATGAAGTGCATTTGAATATTGCAGATGGTTGAGTTGAGAGACTTTAGCGATGATCGATTTGTGACAACAGAACATGAACAAATAATCTGAGTGAGTAGTTATGAATTCAGTTTTCGGGAACGCAAATCTGTCGGAGTCTGCTTCGGTGTTTGATTTAGATATTTTCTCTTCGCTCACAGATAGACCAGATCGTTACAAAGTCGGGCGGGTGCGAATTGCAGATCGTAAAGTAATTCAACTGCTCAACAGCACCGGGGTGAAGGCACCAAAGCTCCTCAGGGCTGTGGAGGAAATGAATCAAAGGGAATTTCTGGAGATCGACATCGAAGCTGAGATCGTGAATGACCAAGGAGATCGCGTGCTGACCCATTCCAGTATGTTGGTGCCAAAGGGTCATGAGGATTTCATACAAGCTGTGAAAAATGTACTTCGCTCTGATTATGGATTTGCGGCGAAAGATGTTCTAATCATTCCGGGTACTGAGGATTGAAAATTGACAGTGGTTCGCAACGCTTTTCGAATTCTACGGAGATATGGTTCTGCGGCTTGTTGCTTCAATTTCTCATCAGAGGAAGCGACTTTCGTGGGATGGAGCAGTTGATTCAAGTCGGGAAACGAATGAAAAGTGGATGGAGTCGTTTAAAGGCTACAAAGCAGCGGTTTGCTTCGTGAATCCAAGTAATCCGCTAAAGTCTGTTTTGGTGAGACCGATTGCTAAGCCGCCACTGTTTGTCGTACCCGTTACGACTTTTTCTTAGCGGTAGGACTGAAGATGGTTCTATCCGTTTTCGTTTCACACCGGCGAAGAAAAATTCAGACTAGTACCATCGTCGTCGATCATTCCGCAATCCAATGCTTTCGTTTCCTAGCAACTGCTTTAGCAGTCATTACTTTGCGAGGTGTAGCGGTTCAGCATGCCGCTGTCATTTATTCTTACAATTCAGTTTCACCAGGCATCGGCTCAAGAATGGTATTGAGATAAGCAAGATACTTCGGATCTTCCTCCGAAAAGATTTCCTTTCCCGCTCCCATGTAGGCGCGAGTCAGTTCATCTTTCGCTCGATCCAAATCGCCCAATTCAAATGCCGCTTCGCCTAGTCGTAGGTGAATAAACGGATTTCCCAAACCATCAGGGCATACCAAGGCGTTCGATAATGCTGCTATCACGCTGGCGAAGTCACGTCGGAAGAAGTGCGCATCGCCAATGGCCGATAGGATCCAGGTTGCGGCTTCCCAATCTTCTTTAGGTTCAGGCAAAAGATTCCATGATTGATGATAAAGTCGCAGCGCTCCCTTGTAATCGCCCGACATCGCAAGCTCATCACCTTGCTCGCACAACGTTGAAATCTCTTCGTGGAGTGAGTCATCGAGGGTCATTCTATTACTCCGCAACTGGTGGTAAATATCGCATTTGAAGTTTGGCACCCTTGGAACGATTGGGGCCTCTGGGTTCTAGGAAATAATTGTCAGCGGTCAGCATCCATTCTCTAATGGCTGGATGTTTCGGCCCAAGATAACGCCCGCAAATATTCCAATACTTAACGGCATCATAGCGATGGGCCATATCGCATTCACTTATTGGATGCCATGACTCAACGCCAGAATTGGTATCTACGTATTTAACTAAAGTTTTGTTATTTTCTACCTTGATCAATCCTTCGCTTTTCATGCGTTCAATGACTTCCTTGTCGGTTCTGCTTCCATGGTGTGACTCAGGAACTTACTGCGATTCTCAGCTAGATGTCAGAGGGACTTCATACGAGTTAGAAACAATTATTGCGGAGCGATATCTAGACCAGCGCAGTATCTTGATCCAATACCTTGCTGCATCTAAAAAATGGGCGTCCACAGGAAAGGAATAAACAAAAGTTCGCCTGAAGCTGGATCGTTTCAACCAGGGCGGTTGAGAAGCGGCTTAACTAGAGTGCGAAACTTTATACTTTCCCGATGGATCCATTAAACAGAGGTTTCCTTTTCGAATAAGACTCAGCGATTCAACCTGATCCTCGTTTAAAGCATTAACAATCCGAGAAGATTGTGAACGCTTTGTAAAAAAAACTCTCGCGGCCACTCGTATGGGTGGTTGATGAACCTTTGGGAGCTGAAAATTGCTGGAAGTCTAGCGATGGATTCTTTATCTTAACCAACGCAAAGAGCAAGCAAGCCCCATCAACTTTCGAGTATTGAAATTAGCGTGCCGCTGTTACGAATATGCAAATTCAATGTGAACATTGCCAAGCAACTTTCAAAGTTGCAGATGAGTATGCAGGTAAACGGGTTAAGTGCTCGAAGTGCCAACAACCGTTTCTGGCTGAAGTAAAAGAGGCAGTATCCGCTTCTGAGATGGAATCGCAGCCGGCAATGAAACGCAAGTTGGTGACGGATCAAGCGGTTCCAGTGGCAGCGACTGTTGTGTCTCAGGGTAAACAGGAACGGGATCATCAGCCCAGTAGTGGGCAACACAGCAGCAGGCAACAGCCCGGTAGTCAATGGAGCGTTCAGCAACGACAAGCTAAAGTGATGGCTGGCTTTCGTGGAAAGTTTCAACGACCCAAGACATCATTCAGCTATCGTTTGGGTATGACCGCTGCGATGGGCGCGATGCTGCTATTACCGATGCTGTATATGTGCTTTGTCGTCGGTATCGCATGGCTGGTTTGGCTGCATTTGGCGAATAACTGGGTGTTAATCCAGCATGCAAGAGGCAGGGGCTTGCTTGTCGCTGTGATGCTGTATATCGCTCCCGCAGTCGCTGGAGTCATTGCGATCGTCTTTATGTTCAAGCCGTTGCTGGCTAAGCCCGCTAAGCAAGGTCGCATTCGCAGTCTCACTCCGCAAGGAGAACCGGTTCTATTTGAGTTCGTCAAACGGATTTGCGATGAAGTGGGAGCGCCGATCCCCAAGCGTATCGATATCAACAATGAAGTGAATGCTTCAGCGTCATTTCGCGCAGGCTGGTGGAGTATCGTCCGGGGGAATGATCTTGTTCTCACCCTCGGCATGCCGCTGCTGTCAGGATTGACACTACAGCAATTGGCGGGTGTGATCGCTCATGAGTTTGGGCATTTCAGCCAAGGTGCTGGGATGCGTGTCTCTTACGTGCTAAGGTCGATCAGCCACTGGTTTGTTCGCGCGGTTTACGAACGCGATTCATGGGACGAGTGGCTGGAATCGATGAGTCAGGAAGCGGACGGGCGATTCTCTTGGATATTCTGGCTTGCTCGACTCGCTGTTTGGCTTTCGCGTCGGTTTCTGTGGGTCCTGATGTATATCGGTTATATGCTGACCGGGATCATCCAGAAGCAGATGGAGTATGACGCGGATCGATATGAAGTGGGAATGGCGGGCAAACTTGCGTTCGCTTCAACGTTTCGTTCGCTGCGAACTGCAGCGATTGGTTATGAGCAGGCTATGGGGACGCTGAGTCGCATCGCTAGCGAAGGTCGTGTCGTAGCGGATCTCCCGAAACTAGCTACGATGCATGCGGACAATTTGCCGAAGGATAAGCTCAATGATTTCCTCGATCAATCGATGAAGGTGAAGGCTAACTTTTTCGACTCACATCCTTGCGACAATGACCGGATCGCTGCGGCCGCAAATGCTCCAGACCAAGGGGTCTTTCAAAGTCAATTGCCAGCGTCGGCGTTGATGCAACACTTCGAAGCGTCTTGTATGGGAGTCACCAAAGATGATTACGAGCAAGCTTTTGGCCAGAAGCTTGCGAAGCTGAAAGTTGTCGCAACGGAATCGGTGATTGAAGAGCAATCGCGTGAAGATGCGGGATGGGAGTCTCTCGGGCGATTCTTCATGGGGGCGATCGCGCCGACGCGCGAATTCCCTTTACCGCACTATCAACTGTTTCAGCCATCCGATAGCGATCAGGCTTGCAAGTTGGTTACTAAAGCCCGTCAGACGATGGCTCAAACGATTGATCATTATTCTTCTTATATGCAACTTCAAGAGCAGGCGTACGAACAGCGGCAATCGCAGGACTATATCAACCGACTACAGCGTAAGATATCCAAAGTGGATACATCAGCGGCAGTGCAGAAGAATGAGCAGCAGCTAGCGATTTCCGATCCCGATCCGGCAATGGCTATGAAATTTTCCAAGGCTTGTGGTATTCGCCTGCATACGTGTTGCTGTCTGCTGAAGGATACGGCAATCGCTGGCCGCGTACCTAAGGCTTCAGAGCTTTTGCACGACGCGATCAGTGTGCTGCCAACATTGCATGCACTGGATGCTCAATTATTGCCGATGCGTGATTTGGAAAAACGTTTCGGATATTTAGTCTTCTGTTTCGGTCATCTCGAAAAAGTTAAGGGGGATCAAACGACGTTGGTGACGGAAGTTATGGACGTCAGCAAAAACCTGGTTGGCACTTATAGTGAGTTTCGCCGAACGTTGCTGGGAATACCTTATCCTTTTGAGCATGCGGACGCATCGGTGACGGTAGGTGAGTTTTTGACGACCGAAATTTTGGTCGCTGAGGAAGTCGGTAATGTCGCCGAGGCGTGCAGTTCATTGATCTCCGAGTTTTATACTTTGCGAGGACGCTGTCTTGGCAAGTTGGTCTTAGCGGCAGAGTCGGTTGAAAAGGCGTTGGGTCTACCTTTGCTAGAGCGTTCGCAGCCAACGACATAAATCTCAACATCGATGTGTACCGCTTCCGTGGTTGAACGCATAGTATGGTAAGTGTAAGAATGTTTTTTCCTAAAATGAGCGTTGGATCGCGGATAGCTCCCTGATACCAGGAGGATAACGATGAAGAAAGTCACGGTTACGATTTATGGCAAGGTTACGTATGCAGCGATTCGAACCTTTGAGATTGAGGTGCCTGACGATGAGAATGTTCAGCTTCTTAAAACCGACACGCTGAACGACTTAGCCGATGAAGCGCAAGTTGCATGGACCTTTAGCGAAGAAGGGCACATCGAGCCGCAATTACATGAGGTTGAATCTTGCTAGAGTAGTACCCGTTGATTGGATAGTCGTCGATGGCAAGAGGTCGCCGCTGGAACTGCCAACGATTGATGTTTTCATCGCGTCGAATTTCTAATGCTTCCTTGGCATTTCCGCTTTCATATCACTTAACCAATCGTCGAGTTGAGTTCTCAGCTCAGCGGCCGTCTCGCGTTCCATGCTTATCAGATCGCGTTGCTCCGAAGGATCTGTCGTCAAATGATAAAGTTCATCATGGTCGTCTTCGTAATAATGAAGTAGCTTCCATTCCCCTTTGCGTATTGCGCTAACTGGTGTCGAAACGGGGGCATGATAGTAATGAGGATAATGGAAGTACAAGGCTCGGTCAGGGAGTTTTGAATCGGGAGCCTCTAAGAGCGGTTTTAAATCGACTCCGTCCGATGATATGATTTCTGATGATTCAACTCCATGGTCGAGTGCAGTACTGAGGAGTGTTGCGAAAAGGTCTGTGAGTATAACGGGCTCAGCAGCTATTCCTGGGCGGGATAGTTTTGGCCAACGCACCAGCAAAGGGACACGCAGTCCACCTTCATAGCAGGTACCTTTGCCAGATCTAAGTGGGGCGTTTGAGGTGATTGGCACATCGTTTCCCTCTGTTTTCATCTGTCCGATAAAACCGCCATTATCGCTGGTAAAAATAACAATGGTCTCTTGCTCGATATTAAGTGTTTCAAGACGTTCCAGGATTCTACCTACGGACTGATCAAGACTTTTTAGCATGCCAGCGTATATGGGATTACGATGAGTTTTATTCTTGCTGCTCAAGCGTGATTGGAAGTAAGCGATATCCTCGGGTTTCGCTTCGATGGGGGTATGCGGAGCGTGATGAGCTAAGAACAGGAAAAAAGGTTGCTCGCGGCGGTGCGCTTCATCGATGACTTTGAGTGACTCGTCGGCCAATCGATCGGTCAGGTACTCGCCCGCTTTGCCATAGGGAAGATCGGGAACGTAACGATATTCATTCCCGGAAGTACGTACACCTTTATAAGGCCAAAAAAAAGTAGTTGGCGCTCCCCAATGTGTTCCACCTATATTGATTTCGAACCCCTGAGCTTCTGGGCCATGCGCTGTATTACCCAGATGCCATTTCCCGATTGAAGCCGTAAGGTATCCGTGCTCATGGAAATACTCGGCAATTGTTTTCTCTGAGAGCGGTAAATCGTGTTTCGATTTTGCTTGTAGGAGTTTTCGATCGGTTGGTCCCTGTATACTTCCTTCGGACCAAATGGTAATTCCGAGTCGCGCTGGTGATTTGCCGGTCATCAACGAGGCGCGTGTCGGTGTGCAAACGGGTGCTGGCGCGTAGGCGTTGGTGAATCGAACAGCCGATTGACTGAAGGAATCCAGAGAAGGTGTTTCATGAAAGTCGGAACCATAGCATCCCAGGTCGCTCCAACCGAGATCATCGGCTAGTACGATAATCACATTGGGCCGAGATGGTTCGGCTCGTCCCGTAAGCGCCATTCCAAGCCATACTGTGAGCCAAATGAGATATCGCATAGATGGATCCGTTGGAGTTGTAGTTGTAGGGTGTGTGGTGCGGTCTCATGGAGCACGGTTAAAACACGATCATCATTCGCTCAAAGCATAACAGTAAACCGATCAAGCGATCGACCGCTGAACACACCGTTTGGTACGCTCTCCGTTGTCGACTCGAGCGACGGTGTGTTGCGGCCTCGCCTTTCCGGCATCAAGGTGTTATGTTTTCCAAATATCGAAAATTCAGTTGTAGGGTGTGTGGTGCGGTCTCATGGAGCACGGTTAGAACACGATCATCATTCGCTCAAAGCGTAACGGTAAACCGATCAAGCGATCGACCGCTGAACACACCGTTTGGTACGCTCTCCGTCGTCGACTCGCGCGACGGTGTGTTGCGGCCTCGCCTCTCCGGCATCAAGTTATTGTGTTTTCCAAATATCGATAATTAAGTTGTAGGGTGTGTGGTGCGGTCTCATGTGAGACGGTACAAATCGGAAGAGTTTTCGACGGAAGCATAACGGTGAACCGATCAAGCGATCGACCGCTGAACACACCGTTTGGTACGCTCTCCGTTGTCGACTCGCGCGACGGTGTGTTGCGGCCTCGCCTCTCCGGCATCAAGTTATTGTGTTTTCCAAATATCGATAATTAAGTTGTAGGGTGTGTGGTGCGGTCTCATGTGAGACGGTACAAATCGGAAGAGTTTTCGACGGAAGCATAACGGTGAACCGATCAAGCGATCGACCGCTGAACACACCGTTTGGTACGCTCTCCCGTGGCGACTCGCGCGACGGTGTGTTGCGGCCTCGCCTTTCCGGCATCAAGGTGTTATGTTTTCCAAATATCGAAAATTCAGAAAAATTACTGGATTTGCAAAAGGCGAATGCCTTACACACCCTACATGGCTTCCTTTCTGAGATCATTATCAGCTAACCATCGTTTGAGGGTTCGATACTTAGGGCGTTTGTATTACCCGATTCATGAGAGGCTCGCTCAGTATCGATTCGATGGGAAAAAACTAAATCTAATTGTTCAGCCTCCGCTAAATTTCTGGGAGTGATTATTTCGCGGCTTAGTGGTACTGGACCGCGCTCGAAAAAGCGTATGGTTTCTTCATAAGGCTCCCAGCGAAGTTGGCCGAGAGTGACAAGTTTGCCGAGGGATTCTCCACCGGCCGCTTGCCGATACGCTTTGTAGATAAGTTCGGAAGCGTAAATCTCGTCGTCGTTCATCCTAAAGCGTACATCGTAGGGTTTACCAAATTGCTCTTTTACATGGTGAATGGTTTGTTCGATAAAAGCCTGCTTGTCAGGCTTCAGTCGATAGATTGCGAAGCCGTAGTTTTTTCCGCGAAAAATCACTTCCGACAATGGGGTCGAGGTCACTTTTTGATACGCTTCGCAAACCATCCACTTTCCATCGATTTTGGTGACGATGCCGCAGTGGGAATATGGTGAATCGGTAGCGCCCTCCATCACTTTGGCCAAGAGTGACTTCGGCAGAGATTGAAAGAGTAGATCCCCTTCTTGCGGTTGGTAGGTCCAGTAAGCGATTGCCACTGGGCCGTAGATCCATGCAAAGGAAGACAAGAAAATCAAAACAGAAGTCACCGATGCCAAAATAAAAATCCGGCGTTCTTTAGGATCAATACTAGTACGCAGGATTCTAGACATGCGGGTTCTTAGTGAAGGAGCAACATGGGATGGTAGGCAAGAGACATCGAAGGATCGACTCTAATGTAAAGATTTGCGAAGCAGAAAAATATCAATCTATTCACCGAGCAGTAAATTATTCGTGATTTTTTCCAATGAACAGCTCATACATCAGCATCCAAAAGCTAGTCATGGAAATCTGGTTGGCGAGTTACTGTTCCAGCAACACGGCATGGGTTGCGGCACCAGCTAACACTGTAAAAACCATGAGTGCTAAAGAGATAAACATTCGCAAGGAGCGAGTTTCCGTTGGTTAATCGCGGAGCTCGGCTGCTACTTTACAACACGTGGTCAAATATTTATTCAACTCGCTGTGTCACGCAGTACCGACTGTGATTGGTCATAAAGCATCTACACGCTCGATGTGTATCTTGCCGCCATCGATGCTTAGGTAGGCGATTACCACTGGCGCAACCTTTCCGTTGATGCTGCCTTGGAGCGCCGTCATCGCAAAATCGCCGGGGCCATTGGGTTGCCCACCACCGACAAAAAACGGCAACCTTTCTGCCGGTACCATCGTCGAATTCCCATCGCGATCGACCAGGACTATTCCCCCTTCCGATACGACTTTGATCGCGCTGGGAGTTTGCAGCATCTGTGCCGCCTCCGAGTATCTCTGGTGGGAGAGATGGCCGACGAAAGTCTGAGCAATCCTTTTCGGACGTTCAACCAGCCACAGAGTCGCCAGTATGCCAGCGAACACGAATGCGAGAGCCAGAATGATTTTATGGGACTTAGTCATCGGATTGTTTCTCTAAGGAACGATAGAGTTAGGAATGAGTTTGCCAGTTGCTCTTTGGGGCAGGTGGATAATGTTTGGCATCAGAGGGCCGCTACAAGACGCGTTGATTTCGCAGCCAACCCGACCGCAGGCTCTTTTGAGCCAGATTGTTATTCGGTGTCTTCAGCTTCACACGCACAGCGAAGTATGTCTGGCTTATTAGGGTTTGTTGGCGAGTACCCGCGGTAGTAGTCGTCATAAAAGCAATACCTTGGTGCTCCATTAGGCTTTATCCGGAAGGTGACGGGATTTGCATTCGAGTTATCCCCGATCTTCCAATATAACCTTGCCAGTTGGATTTCAACCGTTGTCTTGAAAGAAACGAATTGCTGCTTCAAGGTACTTTGGTGATGCGATACCGATCCACTGTATTTTAAGTGCTTGTCCGGGACCGGTCACGGCCTGTACGCACACATAGGAACCGATGCCCCAAAGTCGAAATGGATCGCATTACAGTGGTATCTGTGACCATTGACGTCGATCGTTCGTCGATTTTTTTGACAAGAGTCATAAAGTGTTCCGCATTATGATACGGTTAACCGGACCACAGCCAACCCGCCTTGATTCCAAAAGCCGCGCGGCCCGCGTCTGTGGTTGAACCGATTGCTGGGCCAAAAGTTTTGTACAGCGATCATTGACCAAGCGAATCACTCGACTCTATTTCGAACAGTCCATTAGGTTCTACCGAACAATGCCCCAAAGAATATCTTGATGACTGTTCAGTCTGTAGTGTGGGGGTACTTTGTTTACGTTTCATGGGACAAACATCAGTGCCGCAAGCGACGCCAAGGATGCTGGTGCAGCTAAAGAAGCTAAATGCTGATAGTCTGAGGTGCCGAGAAAAAACAGGAAGAAAAGAAACGCTAGAGGAGCAAAGAATCGTCGATCGTAAGTCCTGGACATGGCTATGCCTTTCTCGTTCCAGTGGTTCGCAACTTGGTTCTTTAGGACAAACATTACTGATTACGAAGTCGGCGAGATGAACTTACTTATGGCAAATCGCACTACTCGCCGACTCTAGTACATCCGCTTGTTTTGTCGCGTTATTCCTCCGATAGCAGGCCGCGTTCGAGAAACGCCTCGAATGACATAGCCATTTCATGGACGCCACCAAAATTGTGATCTTCAACGAGTAGTTTACCAATAACTATCTCAATCCCAAACGGGTTGCCAGCACCATCCCATCCAATTACAAAACACCATCCATTGTCCAACCGTTATTGATGTCTGATTCAGCTTTAAACTTTTGTTGAGTACCGGCGAGTTCATCGATCCCATCAACCCATTCGCTGCCTACGGTGCCTCCGCCACAATGCATTAAAAACCAGCGGAAGTCGAATGGAATTGGGCCGAACTTTGATTCAAAGGTATTCAATTCGGATGCGGTCGCGACGCGGCACTTACATACGTCTGGAAGTGACGCGAAAGCATTGGCAATCTGTGTGCGTTTCGTTTCGTCCATTGTCGTACGTGGCGACTTTAGTGCTAGAACCGGGGTTTTACCGAACCGGAGACAGTACATTATCGAGTTTACAAAGGACCGCAAATCTTTTTTCGGTGCAACGCTTTTTTATCTCTTTGTCCTGGCAGTTGAAAAGACCAGACCGTCTAGGTCAACGGCGTATGGTTCACTATCGCCAAGAAATTCGGTAGAGTCTAACTGGTTTTGATGCCGAATTAGCCTGCATCGCCTCGAGCAAGGCTTCTATGTCAAAAATGGCCGATCGCGTGCTCGGCATGCATAGCTTGGTTATTTGGCTGTCCGCATTCTCTTGATCTTCAAGCATGTGGAATTGCCGAGGAGCTAAAAACGAAGCAAACGTCCGACAGAATTCCATACTTTATTAAGGCCCGGAAAAACGAATACAACCACGAGTATTGACGACAGGTAGAGAAACCAACGTCCAATCGGCATGCGTCTCAAATAGAAGATTGTTGTCGTAAATGACAATGTTGCAAAAGCAGCGGACGCAATTTCCGTCCGGACGTAATCAGTGGTTATTAGTGGTGGAGTGGAGTGAACGTATTCATAAATCGATACCCCGAAAATGAAGAGGTATAGAGAACCAAGAATCGCGCCCACAGTTATTTCGGCAGCGCGAAACCGGATCAAAGCACCTGATTCACAGTGCGGCGAGGACATCCAAATCGGCAGTGAATAAGGATCGTGAGACTCCATAATTGTCAACAATCAAGGCTGTGCGAATCTTTTACAAATAACGACCGGGATCACCCAGCCGCGGCAAGTGAACTAACCATCGGGAAACGGGCGACCTGCGACTTGGGGGCATCGCTTTGTTCGCCGCGATCTGTGCATCATTCGCCAAATTCAGCAGGAAATTCCGCATAGAATTCAGTCGAGTTTAGCAGCTTGGCCGATCGAGTCAAAATAGAATCGCCCGAATCAGACAGACAAACAACCAGATACGGAACGCCGTCGAATAAATCATCGTTTCGAAGAGCCTGCATTGCGTCCAGAATCGCTTGATAGACCGATTCCACAAAAGTGTCATCAATTGAGTCATCATCTGAAGATTTGGTCGCCGTAAGCAACGCCTTCAGTTCACGATTGACGGAGTCGAATCCATCATGCACGTAGTTCCGCCATTCATCGACGGAATATCTGTAGTACGATTGGCCGCGATTGCTATCGTCGATATCGGATTCGCAGTTGAACGCGACTGCAATCGTTGTTGGGTCGAAGGCCGTGTAGTAGTCCGGCGGAAGGACTGCGTATCCGTAGAAATCAATGCCGGTATGATGTAGCGAAGCGACATGGCGTTTGATGTCAGCGATGATGGCCTTACGAAGTTGAGAGAAACCATCAAGCGGTTGCTCGTGTTGTTGGCTAAGCATGATTCTCTTCGTAGGAGAAAGATGGCAGTAACCGAGTCGCCGCAAAAAACTTTGATTTCAAAATCTGCGTCATCGGCCGCTCCGGTTCAGAGCTTGGTTCGGCCTCTTCGGGTTTCAGTCAGTTTTTTCGTTTGCCCTTTGGCAACGATAGATTGAGTCTTTGAAGCACCAAAGGTGGGCCGTAATTCTGGACGTTCCTGGGATTGTGTCTGCTAAAACTAAAGGCCAACTTCGCGGCCGTTGCTACAGCTCGACATTGACGGACGGCCGCCGGAGTCTGGATGATCCCGGGATTCGCAATGACCGGGAACCGTAACGAGTGCTTGATAATAGACCGATCGAATGCAGATGACTTGACCACATCGGCGATGGAGCCCCGTTAAAGGCACTAGTGTTCCAAATGGGCTCATAACCCAGAACAACCTCTTGAGAGAGAGCTATTAGGTGCCGGCCACGCTCTGGGCGGAGAATCGCTTCGCAATGATTGAGCAAAGGGGACCTCGACGCAAACCATAGACTATGCAATTGTCTGCAATATCGAGCAATGGACGAAAGAAGCGACGATGGATTGGCAAGGACTCGTCAGGATCCGGTAAAACTTCTTCAGCAATGAGGTCGGCTCGAAAAGTGCCGCACTTGGCAAGCCGCTGCTTCGTCAATGTCAATTGATAGTGTTCCATAATTCAGCCTCACGCGTGAACCCCGCCGAAAAAATCCCGCGTTACCGGATACGCTCGAAAGATTCTCAAATTCAAAAACGCTTGCTCGTGTGCTCCGGTTCATGCGATGGTTCGCCGCCCGTCCGGTCATCGAAGCATCACGTACAGAATAAGTGCACCCAGTGTTGCAAATGAGGCCAAGGCAATCAGTTCGGCTCTCGCTCGAATTGCCGGTATAGAGACGATTAAAGCTGGACCGAAAGCAATGCTTGTGTAAACGGCGAAGACCTTCGAGAGATCGATATAGCTGTAATAGATAGCAATGGGCCATGATGCCCAGAAAAAACAAGCGATTGCAGTAGAAACAATAATCGTGAAGGCCGCAGCGTATCCATAGCGGAACTGCGTCAGTCGTCCGACAGCCTGCGACAGCAGAGAGCAAACGGCAAGTTCCACGGAGGTCAAAAGGCTGATTAAATGGGCTTGGTCCTGTAGCGGGAAGATCGAAAACGTTCCATTCCAGACAAACGAGCCGAAGATTGTGAGCGTAAGCAGCGATATCCCGAGTATCGCCAAGGCAAGGCGGACAGCATCGAGCAGCGACAATATCCCGTTTGAATGACGATGCACGGAGATCGGTGCAGCGTAAGGATTTGCGTTAGCATGTTCAGTCATGACGATTCAGTCGGCGAAAGAATCCATGTAAGTCCTGAGTTTGGGGTGGGAGTCTTTCGAATTAAATCTGGCGATTCTGGCCGAGGATCATGCGTTGCGCTTGCAAAACAACGCGTCACAAATTCCAACCCCAACCCCAAGGAGCATCAACCGCAAGATTCTCGCTCTCGATCTCGGAAAATTCAATACCATGTGCTGCTTCTTTGACTCCAAAACCCAAAAGCATTCCTTCCTTAATGCCGCCACCGATCGACAATTCCTCACAACACTTCAAAATGCACAAAGTTGACCTCGTGGTCATGGAAGCCTGTGGACCATCGGGTTGGATCTACGACCTCGCTCAAAACGCTGGGCATAAAACAATCTTTTGTTCCACCAATGAAGATGCTTGGAAGTGGTCCAATGTGAAACGAAAAACCGACAAAGACGACGGGTTTAAACTGGCCCGTATGGCTTCGCATCAGCGGGCCGGCGCGAGATGCGTTGACTTCAAAACTGACCGGACCGCCGACTCCGTTGTATGCGAAGGTTAGCTGCACTGAGAATACACTTCGGCGAAAGAGAGCAACTCGGCCTCAGCATGAGAGTTGTCTCGTAATCGCTTCGATACAGCGTCAAGGGCATAGGTTACTGAGCCGTTTGCAATTCGCTGGATCGCAGGAGTGCGTCCGAACGAATCAGTTACGAATACCCAGGTCCCGCCATGTCGCGCGAGCATCAGCTCGCCTAGTGTAAATCCCAATCCATTAATCATTTCTTCTTCCGGTACACACGGATCATTCTTCCAGCAATCGATGCACTTTCCAATTCCCGAAATGGAGAAGTCACATTGAAAGTGCGAAAGGATCTGTGTTCCAATGCTAACCCAGTTGTCCTTGTGTTGTATTACAACAGCAGGAAGTGGTTCTATAGTCAACATATTCACTGTCAGCTAACGGCAGCCGTAACCGGGCGGCCGCCAAGAGACTCTGATTTCAAGACCCGCGTCGTCGGCCGCTCCGGTTGACGGCCTTGTTCGGCGATTCCGCCAATGTCATTGAGTGTCCCGCAAGTTTACTTGCTCGGTCATTAACTGCCAGTCTTCCGCAAGCGGCCGTATGCATCCTCTGCGGCAGCGTCGAATCTGTCGGCAAGCCGAATGAAGTCCTGTCCCCACCCACTGCTGACGCTGACCTCCTGAATTGGGCCAGTCGGTGCGAACAGCACTTCAAGGTCCAGGCGAGGCGGAAGCGAACCTGACTCGACCCGCAGCATCAGATCATCAATCTCCCGAATAGCGGCTTCAGTACCCTGCCATGATGACCAGGAAAAGTCATTGTCAGGCAATGCGAGTAGTGTACGCGCCTCGCGAAGGACATTGAACAAGTTCTCGAATTTGTTGCTCGCGTTCACGACTCGCAGTCCGTCTCGCCGAACTTGTTTTTGTGCGGATCAGCCTAAACTCTGTAGACCGCACCAATGCAGCCTATCACGCAAGCTAGCCTCGATCCGAAGTTGAATGATATCAGGCACTTGCGAGCCGCTCAAGCTTTGGAAGGAGTGATAGACTGTTTCGGCCCAAGCATCTTATATCGAGGGACGACGCGAGCATTCCCGATATCTCTGTTCCGGCAATGATTTCCACTACGATTCGAACCCCACTAGTTCGAATCCTACCACCTCTACTGCAAAATCACCTGTTTTCCCTGGAAAAAACGTGGGTTTCGAGGCGACTCTGACGACTCACTGGACGACTCACCAGGGGCCAAGGCAGCGCACTAGAGTTGTTAATTTATTTGGGCAGCATGTGCAAGCCTGCACGTGCATGGACGTGCAGGAATGCCAAAGCAATTGGCCAGAAATGCAAAAAACCCTAAGCAGCCAAGAGAGTGGAAAGTAGAGAGTAGAGCGGTCCTTCGGACACAACAGGACTCGAACTTTTTGTTGTTAGAGGTCGATTACCCAACATTCAGACCAACGGCCGAAATCTTAGTTTGGAGTGTTAATCATCGCCTTGTCGTCGCTTCCGATCTCATCCGGCGAGCCGCTAATACTCAAGAGCGATTGTGATGTAGCATTATCTATATTTTGAGTCGCATCATTTGCATTCGCCATCGGCTTAGCTTTCGCCAATGACAACCCGAGCTGATGGAGTTCGCTGACCTCTCGAAGGCGAGTGGAAATCGCAGAGCTGGACATGTCCACTGCGTTGAAATCAGAGAACGGTTTGTCATTCAGTCCACTACTCATCTTCTTTATATCCAAGCTGTCTGATATCGATTCGATCGATATCTCGCCCAGCGGCAAGCTTCATTTCGATCAAACCGTCTCTTGATACCGAGCAAATCGGAAGGCCATTCCAGTCAAACCATTGTCGTTGGGTCCAAGCAATCGTATCGAGGCTTTTTGGTACTAACAAGTCGAGGATTAGGTATTCAGTACCTTCTACTTTGAGAATGCGATGGACTTCAGAGTCGGGGAACGGAATTCGGCCTGAGTCGTCAAGAAAACCGGCTGTCGCAGCAACTTCTTTCGCTCGGCCTAGCCACTCAGGGGCGATTAAAAAATCGATGTCTTTTGTAAAGCGAGGATATCCATGGACGGCGAGCGCCATTCCTCCGCATAAGGCATACTCTACTTTCGCTTCATTCAAACGTCGTACGATTTCGCGAAGTTCGGATTCCAGAGTAAGCACGGTATCTCTCTAATTGTTCTTCGGTTTCAGTGATAGCGATTGTGTTTTCTGAGCTGCGTTCGATCCTACAACTAACTACAACATTTTAGTATCGCTCAGTTTCAGAAACGGATCAAGCATCGATGAACAGGTGCATTGCCGTAACGATTTCCCTTTGAGAGTTGCTGCGGCGACAATCGATTGGGAGATGAACCGAATGAGCATCTTAACCAATTTATTTGGCTTCTTCCTTAACCTTTGCTAGCGGACGATGTCCATTGATCTTTATGTAGTACTGGCCTTCCGGAATTTTAATTGCTTGTACGATACCGAAATGGATGGAAAACCGCTGCGAAAGCGTGTCAAAAAGTAGCGAAGATTCATCGAGATAGTTGCATTCGTGCTTGTCCTCAGGAAGGCCTTCGATGAC
>Ga0315904_10002976_pt1 | contig 25541 bp, 20 predicted proteins | sample LakEriMetagenome_6_FD_203529 | JGI IMG/M metagenome (GOLD analysis project Ga0315904, IMG submission 203529) | Freshwater fungal communities from buoy surface, Lake Erie, Ohio, United States - Buoy 12 MA120 | ecosystem: Environmental > Aquatic > Freshwater > Lake | place: USA: Lake Erie, Ohio... | reverse complement strand
GGAGCCTTCTCTTGGGGAGCAGTTTCCTGCGGTCCAGCAGCCTGGCCGGTGACCTGGTACGTTTGGATAACCTTGATCGGCTGGGGCTCTTGAGCACTGCTGCTCGAGCTTCCGCCTGCAAGCCCCAGAGCCAGCGCAAAACAGAGTGACAAATTGGTCCGTTTCATGAACACAGTTCCTTTGCGAATTCGATACAAAGCTTGGATTTGAAGACCGGAAATCCGGTCGCTGGAGTGGTTTGGCTCTTGTTGATTCGGAACCCCCGAGGGGGAGTTGTGGGCAGGCTTATTGCCCATAGGAGCGGATCTTGAGGTCGCTGTAGGGGAGCGTCACGCGTCGTCCGTCGTTCATTCGTCCTTCAATAAATTTGATCTCCGGCTTCAGTTCATATCCCGCTCTCCGGAATTCAGACTGCAATGCAGGCGGAATGGCAACGCGTGCCGGGTTGTAGCCGAGTTTCTCCGCAACCTCTTCGGTCATCAGGGGCAGCGAGGCATTGGGAATCGGTTGCCCCTGACTATCGACCAGCTGAAAGGTGTAGGGCAACGCGTTCGGTTGAACCCCACCGCTGTTGGCTGAAGAAGCCTTGCCCGCGAGAAAGTCGCTCGGCAGGGAGGACCGGTTGTCTCGCCCGGCCAGGAATCCCAACCCGGCAGCGCAGAGCAGCATGGCAGCGGCTGCCAGCCAAAGGCCGGCATTGCGCCACGCCGACGGGCTGCCATGCTGCCCGGCTGCTTGGTCGAGGAGAGCGTTCGATTCGCGAGGATTGTTCAAGCCGGTCGCTGGAGCCCGGTCGCTGTTCGCTGGAGCGGGGTCTATCGCCAAACTGCTCCGGCTGACTGAGGTGCGAGTAAAGCGTTTGGCTTCGCTCGCCAGAATTCGATCTTCGGTAAAGGCGATCGCCAACTCCCGCCAGAGTGCCGGCTCGGTCTCAGCCAAGCGCAGCAACTGCTGGATCTGGGGACGAGTCAACTCGCCATCAACCAGTCGCTGGATTTGCAATTCCTGTTCGGTGTGTCTGGACATTTCAGCCTGTCGAAAAAAACGCTTTTAAAAATTCTGCATGATCAATCGCCGCAGGCGCTGTCGCGCCTTGAGCAAGCGGTACTCAATCGTTTTGACCTTCGCTCCGGTATGCCGGGCCAGTTCTTCGTACGTCCAGTTCTCGGTGTACTTCAACAGCAGGATTTCCCGATCCCGAGGCTTCAGTTTGGCCAGAGCCCGCTGGACGTCCGCTTTCTGCTCGCTGGCCACGATCCATTCCAAGGGCGAGGTTTCGCGGTCGGCAGTCGGCTCCTGCTCGGCGAGGAGCGGTTGCCACTGCCGTCGCTTGGTGCGGCGGTGGAAATTAATCGCCTGCCGAACGGTCAATCGATATAGCCATGGCGCGACTTTGCCCGGATTGGTCGGTCGTGACGACTGGCGGAGAACCGCGACCGCAACTTCCTGCAGCAAGTCATCCGCCGCGTGCGCATCGCCGACGCGCGAGCGGAGAACCTTGAGCATCCAGGTGCGGTTGCGCTCCAATTCCTCGGTCCAGTCGATCGTCGCTGCTGTGGCCGTGTCCAGCATGGTTCGTGTTCTGTGGTTTGCTCTTTGCTCCGCCCCGATAGTCGCTCTGGCTGGCGGGGACCCCAGAATTTTTCCGAAATTCCCTGACAAAGGCTACCCCAGCCAAAAACAGGCGGCTTTTGCCGAAATTGACGAGCTAGCGGTCCAGCCAGTCCATCGGTAACAATTGCGGAGGAGCTTTTCTTTGGCTCTCCGTCGCCATGCCTCCGAACCGGGGTAAAACGGTTCCTGACACCTTTTTTAGTGTGGATTGAATGCTTGAGGTCGTGCTCTCCCAGCCGCTTGATTGGTCCCTGCTCCGGCGTCAGTACGAGTTCGGCGCGAGCCTGCAGGTCGATGCCTTGGCTGAGCAACGGGTCGAAAAAAGTTCCCAGGCACTGCAGCGGGTCCTGGCCAGCGGGCGAACAGTCTACGGAATCAACACCGGCTTCGGGCTGCTCGCGGAAAAGCGAATCTCAAACGCCGACTTGGCTCAACTCCAAACCAACCTCGTCCTCTCGCACGCCTGCGGCACCGGGCCGGCTTTAGACGAAGGTGTCGTTCGCCTTGTGCTGTTGATGAAGTTGCACTCCCTGGCGCAAGGCTACTCCGGCGTCCGCTTGGTGGTTCTCAAGCACCTGGCCAGGCTGCTCGAGGCCAATGCCCTGCCCGTGATCCCGGCGCAGGGATCCGTCGGAGCGAGCGGCGATCTTGCGCCCCTGGCGCACCTCTCCGCGGCTCTCTTGGGGGTAGGCGAAATTGCAATCCAAGGCCAGCGATTGCCGGCTGACGCGGCGCTGCAGCGGATTGGCTTGCCGACGCTCGAGTTGGAGGCCAAAGAGGGACTCGCCCTGCTCAATGGGACTCAAGTCAGCACTGCACTGGCGGTCGCCGGTTGGCTGGAGACCGAGAAGCTGTTTGCCGCGGCACTGGTGGCCGGGGCCCTGAGCGTCGATGCGGCGATGGGCAGCGATACGCCTTTTGATCCGCGGATTCACCAGGTCCGCCGGCATCGTGGCCAGCGGGAATGCGCGGCCGCCTATCGCCAACTTCTGGCCGATTCGGCGATTCGCGCCAGCCATGTGGATTGCTCGCGGGTTCAGGATCCCTACTCGCTGCGCTGCCAGCCGCAAGTCATGGGCGCAGTCCTCGACCAATTGCGATATGTAGCCACCCAGCTGCTCAACGAAGCCAACAGCGTAACCGACAACCCGCTGCTGTTTGGCGAGAGCGGCGAAAGCCTCTCGGGCGGGAACTTTCACGCCGAGCCAGTCGCGCTGGCTGCGGATGCGTTGGCGACAGCAATTGCCGAAGTCGGCTCGTTGAGCGAACGCCGGGTTGCCCTGCTGATCGATCGGCACCTCAGTGGACTCCCGCCCTTTCTGGTCGAAAACGGCGGACTGAATTCCGGGTTCATGATCGCGCAGGTGACTGCCGCAGCCCTCGTTTCCGAAAACAAGCTGCTCGCTCATCCGGCCTCGGTCGATAGTCTCCCGACTTCGGCCAACCAGGAAGACCACGTCAGCATGGCGACCCACGGCGCCCGAAGGACTCTGGCGATGGCCCGGAATGCAGCCACGGTGGTTGCGATCGAGCTCCTGGCGGCCGCGCAGGGAATCGATTTCCGCCGTCCACTGCAGACCTCACCGCGGCTGCTGGCGGCCCATGCGGCAATTCGCCAGCGCGTGCCCTTCTATGCTCAGGACCGTTACTTCGCCCCCGATATTCAAGCGATTCTGGAACTGGTCGAAGCGGGCTGGTTCCGCGACCGCTGCGGGCTTTCCCTGTTGCAACCCGCTGGGGAGTTTGAGCCCGATGCATGCGTCTGATCGGCAAGCTTGCGATCTCGATTCCCAGAACTGCCCGACGACTTGGGCTCCGCTGCAAGGTTACGAACGCCCCAGGTTCGACCTCAATTTTTTCGCGCTGCTCGTCGGGTTGGCTGCCTTCTGGGTAGCGTTGGCCCCGTGGCTGACTTGGCACTCCCTGGGGGTGCTCGCTGTCTTCCTGTTGACCTTTTTGTTTGGCTGTTGGCGGACGCGCTGGGCGACCTTGGCGATTGCCCCTTCGATGGTGATTCCCTACGCCTGGATTTTTTTCAATCAGGTTCATCCCTGGAATGACTACCGCCGGCAATGGCTGGCGCAGCTGTTTGAATTGCCCGGCGTGATCACGCCAATCGTTGCCCGGGCCCAGGGAGGCTCTGGCGGGGCGCTCCAGGATGGGCTCACTGCGGCCGTTACCGCAGCGCTGCTCTTTCTGCTCCTGGTGACCGGAGCGAGAATCAACCGCCAGTGGCTGCTGGCGATGACCTTTCTCAGTTTGAACCTGAACCTGCTTAACAGCCTCGTGGCTTGGGGAATTTACAAGCAAGGTTGACGGTCGGGTCGTCATTCCCGCGGGAAAACGGTCCCCTTGGTTGCCGTTTTTGCCGGGCCCCGCCTCGATGATTGGTTCCGATTGACATTCACTTCAGCCCACCGACAATCAAGGTACCTTTGGCGATTTCCAGGCCCCAACCAGGCTCCGCCAATACCCGTTCGAATCCCTCTGCATGAACCCGACACATATCATGAGCCAGCTTGCCCTGCACGATCCCGAAATCAATGAACTTGTCCAACTCGAAGCTCAGCGGCAGCACGAGGGACTGGAAATGATCGCCAGCGAGAATTACACCAGCCCGGCCGTCATGGAAGCAGTTGGCAGCGTGTTGACCAACAAGTATGCCGAGGGCTACCCGGGCAAGCGTTACTACGGTGGCTGTGAGGTGGTCGACCGGGTTGAGGAGATTGCGATTGCCCGCGCAAGAAAGCTCTTCGGGGCAGAGTTTGCCAATGTGCAGCCACACAGTGGCAGCCAAGCCAACCAAGCCGTGTATCTGACCTTGGTCAAACCGGGCGACGTGGTCTTGGCGCTCGACCTGGCTCACGGTGGTCACCTGACCCACGGCATGAAGTTGAACATGTCCGGACAGCTCTATCAGTTCCATCATTACGGAGTGACCCCGGATACGCAGCGGATCGACTTCGACCAAGTGGCCCGCTTGGCCCGGGAACACAAACCGAAAATGATCATTGCCGGTGCGAGTGCTTACCCCCGCGAAATCCCCCACGATCGCTTCAAGGAGATTGCCGACGAGGTGGGTGCGAAGTTGTTCGTCGACATGGCGCACTACGCGGGCCTGGTTGCCGCCGGTTTGCACCACAACCCGGTGGAAGTAGCCGATGTCGTCACCACGACAACCCACAAGACACTGCGAGGTCCCCGAGCCGGTTTGATTCTGGCACGTGAGGAGTACGCCAAAGACCTCAACCGGAGCGTTTTTCCCGGTTGCCAGGGCGGTCCGCTGATGCATGCCGTTGCCGGAAAGGCCGTGTGCTTTGGCGAAGCCCTGCGCCCCGAGTTTCGGACCTATGCCGAGAACGTGATTCGCAACGCCCAAACGCTGGCGGCGACGTTGGTCGCCGGTGGCTTGCGACTCGCCACTGGGGGAACCGACAACCATTTGATGCTGGTCGACGTCACCCCTTTTGGCATCGGCGGCAAGATTGCCGAGGAAACGCTGGGCAGCTGCGGGATCACGATCAACAAGAACATGATTCCCTTTGATACGCGCAAGCCAATGGACCCCAGCGGAATTCGGATCGGCACTCCGGCGCTGACTACCCGGGGCATGGGCACCGAGCAGATGCGCGAAGTCGGCAAGTGGATCCTCAAGGCCCTCAAGTCGGCTGGCGACAAACAGGCATTGGCTGAAGTCCGCCAGGAAGTGCTGAGTCTCTGTCAGCACTATCCCGTCCCGGCGATGTGCGTCACGGTTTAAGTCTGGTCCTGTCCGGCAGCCGGACGCAGGCCTCGCTTGGCCCCAACGAGCGGTAAACGCTGGGTTAATCGCTCGGTTTAGCGCTGGGGTCAACCTGCGGCGGGGCGTTTTCCCGGCCAGCCCGCCCGCTCAAGCCTTTTTCTCCAACAAGGCGAAGTAGAAAGCGTCATGGGCGTTCGTCGGCAGGATCCGTCGAGTCCGCTCACAGGCTGCGGGGAACTCAGTCCCGGCAAACTTGCCCAAGCCGACTTGGGAATGAGGAAGCCACTCCGGCAGTTCGAGCACTTCCGCGGCTGCCCCCTGCTCTTCCAGCAAGCCGGCGACGATTGCTTCGTTTTCTTCCGGAGCAAAAGTACAGGTGCAGTACAGCAACCGGCCACCGGGGCGCAGCGCTCCCCACGCGGAACGAATCAGCCCAAACTGCTTGCGGGCCGATTCCCGAATCTTGCGCGGACTCCAAAACTGAAAGCTCTCGGGCTGGCCCAACTGAAAGCGGGACTCGGCGGAGCAGGGAGCATCCAGCAGCACGCGATCAAACCGCGGACCCGTCTTGCGAGCTACGGTCCGGCCGTCAGTGAGATAAGTGTGGGCAATCGACACGCCCAATCGCTTTAAATTGGCTTGCAGGCGGAAGAATCGGTCGCGAATGGGTTCCACCACGGAAAGCCAGCCTTGATTCTGCATCAGGGCCGCCAAGTGCGAGCTTTTTCCACCCGGGGCGGCGGCCAAGTCGAGAATCTGTTCGCCCGGTTGCGGCTCGAGCAACAGGGCTGCAAGTTGGCTGCTCAGGCTCTGGACATACAGCTCCCCCCGGTTGGCTGGACCAGAATGCGTCAGCCGTTCCCGGTCCGCCATCGCTACCGTGAAGGCCGTTTCGGACCAGCTGACGGGCTGCGCCTGCAGGCCCTCCGCAGCGAGTTGGCTCAGAACCTCGTTCGGAGCGGAGCGCAGGGTATTGACCCGGAAAGCAGGTTGCCGCGGGAATTGGAACGACTCCAAAACCTGCTCCCAATCCGCTTCCCTGACGATCTCATGCAGGCGTTGAATAAACTCGGCGGGAAGTTCCACAGCAAGGTTCCGGCGAGCGATCAAAAGCGGCGACAAACGGGGCTGGCCCGCGCGGCGAAGAGGAAGGCCTAAACGTTGACGGAGAGGAGAGCCTGAAAATGCGGCGATTCGCGAACCAGGTCGAAGTCGGGTTCCGTGGCGACCCGGTCGCGATACTTGCCATCCAAATCGAAGGCAATCGCCAACTCGCGGACCGTCTGGGTGACGTTGCCGGTCAGCGCCCAGTAACAGGCGAGGTTGTAATGTGAAATCGCCGTCTCTGGTTCGACTGCGACTGCTTCCTGGAGAGCCTTGATCGCAAGGTCAATCCGGTCCACCCGCTTGTAGCACCACCCCAGAGCGAGCAAGGCATGGAGGTTTTCCGAGTCGAGCCGGGTCGATTGCTCGAAACAGTCGACCGCTTCCAGGTAGCGGCCCGCCAGGCGATGAGCCTGGCCTTTGAGGAACAGGATGTGCGGCTTGAAGCCCTGCGGATTGGAGATTTCCGAGAGGCATTCAATAGCGCGATCCGCCAGACGGACGCGAAGATTCGGGTCGAGTTGCCAGCGGTCCTCAAACAACGAAATCAGCTCGAGATATCCCTCGGCCTCCCTGATGTTCTGTTTTCGGCGGACGCGTTCGACGCTGGTCATGTTTCTTTTGGCTGGCAGGGCAAGTCCGCCGGATACGAGTGGGGGCCACTTTTCCGGCCGGGATTGCCGCGATTTGTTCTGAGGCGGGGGAGCGGCTGGCAGCTCATCCTCGCTGAAGTTTCTGGCTTCAACCGGTTTTTGGTTTGGCCAAGCTTCCTGTTCTGCTCCGGCGAACAAAACGTTGTCTTTCGGATTGAACGGGCTCGCTATTGAATTTTACGCCGCGCTGGAGAGCGGACTAAAGATCCTTCGGCTACAGTTTGAAGGTTTGTTCAAACCGTTCCAGCTGCAACGATTGCATCGGCGGCGACTGGTTGTTGGGGAACCGTCGCTTCGCGAGGGACTCGCGCGTCGCGCTGCACAGCCGGTTTCATATTTGCCGCTTGTGGTTTTTTGTCAACGCCAGTCTCCACTGCGACGCTGCGGAAACACCACAGGTTCGCGAAAACACTGCAGGATTCCCGCGGATTGAGCCCGTTTTTGACTGCGGAACAGGTTTTGCCTCTGGGAGAAATTCACTGCTTCAAGGTGGTCTTGAAACAGCTTGAGTCTCCCCTTGCCAAAACGGTCATCCAATGCAGGCGGTTTGTCGGATCACCATCCTCTGTTTGTCAGTTCTCGTAGTTGCCTTCGCCTTGAACGCAACTTGGAATCAGCCATCCGCCGATGAGTCCAAGTCCGTCAGCTCCGAAGCGTCCGAAACACCCTGGCGTTACACCAAGTACGGCTGGCAGGACCTCCGCGATTGGCGCAACGTTCAAGCCGAAGTCGAACCCGCCCCGCCGGCGATTCATCCGCTCGCCATTGCCTTGGGAGTCTTAATGCTGTCGCTGGGGGCAATGATTTGGATTGGGGACAAAGAACCGGAGGAAAAGCCGATCATGGCCGAACTCCGCCGTCAGCGATTGTTGAACATGGTTAGGCGCTAGGTAGCTCCGGCCCTGCTGGTTCACGGGGGTCGGCCGTCGAACTTATCAGGGCACCATCGGAATGGATCCGGCAAGCACTCGGCAGCAGTCCGGGCGACAGTTTCGGTCAGGAGCCAACGCCGACCGGCACTTGTTCTCCCACGGTCCACTGGGATGGAGTCGCCGGATCGCGAAGGACTCGACGATACAGGGTGTCGCGCTCGACCGGTTCCCGACCCGCCTCGCGGATCAGGTGCTCGATTCGTTCCACGGAAAGGAACTCCGGAGTCGTGGCGCCAGCATCGTGATAAATCAGTTCATGGCGAACTGTGCCATCGAGGTCATCGGCTCCGTAGGACAACGCGGTCTGGGCGGTGCCAATCCCGAGCATGATCCAGTAAGCCTTGATGTGCGGGATGTTGTCCAGCATCAGGCGACTGATGGCCATTGTCCGCAGGTCCATCAGCGAAGAGGGCTTGGGGATATGACTCAGTCCGGTGTTTTCCGGGTGGAAGGCGAGTGGAATAAACGTCTGGAAGCCGCCCGTTTCATCCTGCAATTCCCGCAGCCGGATCAGGTGGTCGATCCGGTGCAGCGGCTTCTCAACGTGTCCATAAAGCATCGTGCAATTGGATTTGATGCCCAGGCGATGGGCCGTGCGGTGGATGTTCAGCCAATTGCTGCCGTCGGCCTTGTGCTCGCAGATTTGATCGCGAACCTCGGGATGGAAGATTTCCGCGCCGCCACCGGGGAGACTCCCCAGTCCGGCATCGAGCAATTGCCGCAGGACCCATTCGGTTGATTGCTTGGTGAGAAACTCAAACCAGTTCAGTTCGACAGCGGTCCAGCCCTTGAGATGCAGGGTTGGAAAATGGTCGTGCAGGAGCTTGATCAGGTTGAGGTACCAGTCAAATTTTCGCTGGTGGTGCAAACCGCCAACGATATGCATTTCGGTGCAGCCATTCTCGACCGCCTCGCGTCCCCGCTCCAGCACCTGTTCGTCGCTCATGATGTAGCCCTTGGGGCTGCGAAGGTCGGAGCGAAACGCGCAGAACACGCAGCGATAGACGCAGATGTTGGTGGCGTTCAGGTGGGTGTTGATGTTGTAGTAGCCGAAGTTGCCGTTGATCCGCTCGCGGACCAGATTCGCGAGTTGCCCAAGGTCGTTGACCGGGACCTCCGGGTCGTACATCAGCAGGCCGTCATCGAACGACAGTCGCTCTCCGGCTTCTACCTTGTCGCGAATTGCTTTCAGCTTGGGGTCAATCGAGTGAAGCATGGAACAATCAGGGGGAAAAGAGAATCGAAGCGAACGCCTCATGATAGGCGAGAACGGGCTTGGCGACAGGGTGGAAGTTCCCGACCTACCAAGCCTTGCCGGCTTAAAGAACCGTCAGGTCGAGCAGTCCGACAACGAGCAGACCGAGACTGATCACGACATTGACCTGAAAAAAGGCCTGATTGACCCGTGACAAATCGTCCGCGCGGACGAGGCGGTGCTCGTAAACCAGCAAGCCCGCGATCGCCGCAATCCCCAGTCCCCAGACCCAGTCGAGTCCCAAATCGGGGCCGGCCACGAGGTAGCCCAGCGGCAACAGGGCGAGCAGGACGACAGTCAGCCCATGGCAGACAGCCGCCAGCCGCAAGGCGCCCGCCAGCCCAAGGGCTGTGGGAATGCTCCGCAGCCCGGCTTGCCGATCAAACTCGTAGTCCTGACAGGCGTACAGGGTGTCGAAGCCGGCAACCCAGAACAGCACCGCCAAACCGAGCAAGCCAGCCGGGAGCAGGTCAGCCGGATTCGAAATGACCTCCTCGCCACGAATGGCAATCCAGGCGCAGACCGGAGCGAGACCCAAGGCCAGCCCCAACCAGAATTGGGAGAGGCTCGTGAATCGCTTGGCGTAACTGTAACCCAGCAGCACTGCCAACACCGGAAGTGCAAATAGCAGCGGCAGGTAGTTTGGCCAGAACAGCCCGGCCCCCATCAGGTAAACGCCGATGGAGAGCCCGAGAAAGCCGCGCACCGAGGACACGGACAAAATCCCCGCCGGAAGGTGTCGCCGAGCCGTTCGCGGGTTGAGCGCGTCGACATCCCGGTCGACCAAACGGTTGAAGGCCATCGCCGCCGAGCGGGCACCGACCATGGCCACCAGCAGCCCCGCCAGTTGTCGCCAGGAAAACTGCGGTGCCGCTGTTGCAGGCGCAGTCCAGGCCATCACGGCTGCCAGCAGCGCAAACGGGAGCGCGAACAGCGTGTGGCTGAAACGAATCATCTCGAGAAAGTGCTTGAGCTGCTGGATCATCCGAAGTTGGGCTTCCTGTGGGGCAATCGGTCTCTCAGGTCATTGGCAAGTGGCAGCCAAACCAGCGAACCGCCAAGACACTCAAACGTTTCCTGACGAACAGAGTTGCCCGGCAGGGGTTGCCTGCTGTCCTGAAGAACAGACCCGCCGGAACTCACTCCCCTTTCCAGCGTTTCGCGAGGCGATTCTCAATTCCGATTTGATCGAGAATCCGGGCGACGATGAAGTCAACCAAATCGGCGACCGACCCGCAGTCGTGATAAAAACCAGGGGAGGCCGGAAGGACAATTGCTCCGGCCAGCGTCACGCTTCGCAGGTTCTCAATCTGCAACAGAGAGAGCGGCGTTTCCCGCGGCACGAGCACCAACTTGCGGCGTTCCTTGAGATGCACGTCCGCCGCCCGCTGGATCAGGTTTCCGCTGGCTGCGGTCGCAATGCCGCTGAGCGTACTTCCGCTGCAGGGGCAGACGATCATCGCCCGAGTGCGGAAACTCCCGCTGGCAATCGGAGTCATGAAGTCCTTGTAGTGGTGATAGACCGGTTGGGCAGCGGACCGCGGCCAGTCCGGCAGCAGTTGCTGGACTTCGAACCGGTTGAGATCGATCTGCAAGTCGAGTTCGTGTTGCAAGACATGCCGTCCCGAGTCGCTGATCGAGAGATGCACCGGTTGGTTCAGCTCGAGCAGAACCTCGAGCAGGCGGCGTCCATAAACGACGCCGCTGGCACCGGTGATCGCCAGGACGATGGGAAGTTCGCCACTCATTTTTGCCCCACGTATAAAGTCGCAATCCCGAACGTCAGAGGAATGAATCGGGCCGACTTCAGTCCGGCATCGGTCATCCGGGCGACCAGTTTCTCGTAAGCCGGAAACTCGCCGACGCTCTCCGGCAGGTAGTCGTAGGCCTGGGTGCCATTCTTGGCCAGGCTTTGTCCAATTCGCGGCAGGATATTCCGAAAGTACCACTGGTAGAGGCCGCGAATGGGTTGCCCACGCGGGGTGGAAAACTCGAGCACGGCCACCTGCCCGCCCGGTGCACAAACTCGCGTCATCTCCCGCAGTCCGCGATCGGTGTCGAACACATTCCGCAGGCCAAAGGCAACCGAGACGATCTGGAAGTGGTTGTCGGCGAAGGGCAGGTTCTGGGTGTCCGCTTCAATGAACTGCAGGCGACTCCCTTTTCGCGCCAGTCGCTTTCGCTCACCCACCTGGAGCATTTCCGGACAGAAATCGGCGGCAACGACCGGAACCGCACCACCCGTCGCCTGCTCGAAGGCAAAGGCCAAATCGCCCGTTCCGCTGCAACAGTCGAGGATCGGCTGCTGACGGTTGGGCCGCAGCACCCTGACCGTTCTCCACCGCCAATAGCGATCCACGTTCATGGAGAGCAGATGATTCATGCGGTCGTAATGCGGCGCAATCTCGCCGAACATCTTCCGCACCCGCTCATTGGACTTGTCGACTGGCATGGAGGGCGATCGAATCTTGTTGGGGTGATTTGAGGGCTTTTGAAACGGTTATTCCGAGTCGCCCGTTTTTTCACGCCGCATCCCTAACTTGGGATGGACAAGCCGGGTGCCATCTCGGAAAACAACCGGAGGCCCCAAGATACATTAACGAGCGGCCGGGCTTCACCCCCCCGGAATCGAGCGTTGCCGTTCAGATTCCGGTCCTGCCTTCCAAATTGTCGCAGCCATCCGGGCCGGTCAGGCTTCGCTTGCCCCTGCGGTCACCCCAATCACGATTGAGCCAATGCCCCCCCAGATCAGCGTTGCCCTGCTTCCCAAATTGACCGACCCGCAAAGCGTTGCCGGTCAGACGGTGGTGGTCACCGATGTGCTGCGAGCCACCACAACGATCATTTCCGCGCTGAGCAACGGTCTGCGGCAAGTCATTCCCACACCGACGATTCCACTCGCCTTGGAACTGAAAGAACAACTCGGGCCGGATGTTATTCTGGGAGGAGAGCGTGGGGGCGTGATCATCCCTGGGTTCCACCAAGGGAATTCGCCCCGTGAATTCACGCCGCAACTCGTCCGCGGCCGCGATCTCGTTCTCTGCACAACCAACGGAACCGTCGCCATGGAGGCGTGTCGCGGCGCCGAGCGAGTCCTGATCGGCGCGCTGGTGAATCTCAGCGCCATTGTGGCCGAATTGCAAACGGCGGCGCGGGCCATGGTCATCTGCGCCGGTACCGATGGCAAAGTCACCAGCGAAGACAGCCTCTTTGCCGGCGCCGTGGTTGCACGCCTGGTTGAGTACCACCAAGGCGCCGTGGCACTCGACGACCAGGCGCAAATCGCACTCGGCTGGTGGCAGGCAGCTAACTTGCGGATGGCCCAAGGAGAGTCGCTGGCCGAGATCCTCGGCCAAGGCTTGGGGGGCCGCAACCTCCTCCGCCTCAAGTACGACGAAGACGTTCGCTTCTGTGCAGCGATCGATCGACTGCCGTTTGTCCCCGAACTCGACACGGGCGAATGGCGCATTCGCCTGAAGTCGCCAAAGCCGGATTGAAACACCGCGAACTCGAAGAGCGGGAAGAGTTACCCTCGCGGCGGATTGGTTTCAGCTTTCTTGCCGTCGCTCCTGCCTTCTCGGCTGAAAATTTTCTGACCTGCTCATCCGCTTGCTCAGCGATCTCCATGTTCTCGAGCTTAGGTGTTTTCGGGGGAATACAGGCGGTGCCCGGCCAGCACTGAAAGCAGCTCAGCGGGCCCCTTCCCTGCGACTGAGGGATTCCGGCTGTCCCCCGATGACCGGCAGCAACCGCAGGCTTTACCCAGCTTAAATCGAAAAGAATCTCTGCCTTTCGGGAAAGCGAAACCGAACCCTTCACCCGCGGGTTTCGTCGTATAGACTGATTTTCGGTCGAAAACCGCCAGACAGTACTTGGTCTGGGTGACCTGTTAACGAATTGCTGAGGGATTGGCGACCGGGCTGGGGGGCAACCGTCCGGGTGGCGAGCAAATGTTGGAACCAAAGAGCCGGCTGTCAAACGGTCGGCCCTGTTCCATCCGAGGAACGCGCGTCAGGCCGCTCAACTCGAGAAATTCCCCAGATGGGAATGGTCTCGAGCGAGTGTCTGCTCTGTCTGCAATCCGCAATCCGGCAGCAAGGAAACAGGTGATGAGGCAAGAGGGAATCCACCGCAAGGGACGCTTGCGCGCAGTTCGCACTTTACAATCAACGAATGCCGAGTCGAGGTTGCACCGACTGGCAAAGGCAAGTCAGCTTTCGATACCGGCATTCGCCTTGTCTTTGCTCTCGGCTTCCTGCGTGCTGGCCAGCAGCAATCTGCCCGCCGCCTCGTACCCTTCGGTTGGACTGGTGGCTCGGTCGACTGCAGCTTTGGTGAACTGGGAAACTGGCCTGACTCAGGACCAGGAAGGCAAGGCAACGGCCGCCGACCAGCAGGCTGACAATCTCGCCCAGATTGCTGCCAACGCGCAGAATGCCAAGGACTTCGAGATGGCTCTCGAGTCGTGGGAACGACTCTGCCGGGAATACCCTGCCAGCAAGCACCTTCCCAAGGCGGAACTCAATGCCGGAATCTGTGCCGCTCAACTGAAGAAGTTTGAAGCCGCGATTCCCCATTTCCAAGCGGCGCTCAAGTCGCTCCCAGCGGAGGAGTCCGAAGGGCGCGCCACCGGGCACCTGTTCCTCGGGTTCAGCCAGCTGGAGCACGGTGGCGACTTGATTGCCGGCGGACAAACTGAGGCGGGTCGGCAGTTGCTGACCACCGCAACGCAAGTATTCGCCAACCAACTGGAGCAGTATCCGAAGTATGGCGACAACGATCAGGCAGCCTATTTTCAAGGGCTCGCTTTTGAGCAGTTGGGCCGCTTGCCCGAGGCTGCCGCCGCCTATGCGCGGATGGGCCAGTATCCCAAGCAGGCATTTCGCTTTCCCGGCCTCTTTGCCTTGGCCAATGTCAACGAGCAACTGGGCAAGTTTGACCTCGCCCTTCGGCACTACGAGGAGTTTCTCGCCGCCGCCGCCAAGGAACCGACAGCGCCGGCCGAGTTGACCGAAGTTCGTTTGCGGACAGCCGAGACGTTGTGGCAACTTGCGCTTGGCGCCCAGAACAAGGGAGAGCAGAGTGAGTCCCAGCGGCTGACGGTCGAGTCGCTGCGGCAACTGGAAACGGTCCTGCAGGACCAGAGTTTTGCCAGCCGTGACGAGGCCCTTTTCCGGCTGGGCCTGATTCAGAGCCAATTGGGCGACCATACGGCGGCAGCCAAGGCCTTTTTTGAAGTGGCCAGCTTGCCGAACACGCCGCGCGGCCCCCAGGCGACGCTGTTCACGGGTCGAGAATTGCTGGCGGCCAAGTCGTATGCCGAAGCCGACAAGTGGTTCACTGCGGCTGTAGAAAGCAAGGGCAAGTACTCGGCCGAGGCGGCCCACTGGCTGGTGCAGACGCGACTGCAGGGTGGCCGTCCGGCGGAAGCCTACGCGGCGGCCGAGGCGTTGCTGGCGACGGTGGCTGGAACGCCTTGGGAAGCGGAACTCCTCGCTGATCGGGCCGAAGCGGCTTGGCAGCAACAGGCCGACCTTGAGCTGCGGAAGCGCGCACCCGAACTCTACCTTGTCGCGGTCAATAAAGGGGCTGGCAGCCGCATCGCCGAGTCGGCCCTGTACAACGCGGCATTCGCCCAGCTTGAATTGCGGAATTTGAATGAGGCGATCCAGTTGTGCGCCCGTTATGAGCAGGATTTTCCCAAGGGAGCCTTCCTGCCGGATATTCTCGAGGTCCGTGCCGACGCATTGCTCGGCCAGGAGCAACTCGACCCAGCCACCGCCGTGCTCGAGCGTTTAGTCAACGAATTTCCGAACAACCCCAAGCAACCTGCCTGGCAGGTGCGCCGCGGTTTGACCCGCTTCCTGCGAGGCGAGTACGAGTCGGCGGCGACCAGTCTCGCCGCGCTCGCCCCCACACTGGCTGACAAACAATTGGCCGCCGAAGCCTGGCACTGGACGGGAGCCAGCCGTCTGCAATTGAAACAAGTCGATGGAGCGATCGCCGCGCTCGATCAATCACGGACTGCGAGCGGTGCCTGGCGACGAGCGCCGGAGACGCTCGCGCTGCTTGCGCAGGCCCAAACAGCCAAGGGTGACCGGCAGGCCGCTGAGTTGACACTCGCCGAACTGAAGCGGCAATTCCCGGAGCATCAGTCGGCTGTCGACGCAGAGTTGCGCCTGGCCAAGCAGGCCTTCTCCGCCGGTGAATACGCCCTCGCATTGGAGCGATACAATCGCCTCTTGCCCGCGGCAAACGCCGACTTGAAGCCGCACGCGCTGTACGACAGCGCCTGGTGTCTCGCGAAACTTGCCCCGGCCGAAAGCGATGCCCCGTCGCGCGATGCCCCGTCGCGCGCTGCCAATCTGGCCGAGGCGCGGACCCGATTTGCCGCGGTGGTTGCTGATTACTCTCAGCACGAGTTGGCCCCGCTGGCGCTCCTCGGCGCGGCGGCGGTGGAACGGCAAGCGGGTGACCCTGCGGCGGCACTCGCGGCGCTGGATCAATTCCTGAAAACTCAGGCGAACCACCCGCGTGTTCTCGATGCCAAGTATGAACGCGGCCTGGTTTTGGGAGACCTCAAGCGCTGGTCCGAGGCGATTGTCGTCTGGCAGGAGTTGGCTTCGCTGCCCGAAGCGAAAGAGATTGCCGACCGGGTGCACTACGAACTGGCTTGGGCTCATCGCGAAAATAACGCGCCCGAGGCGGCCAACATCGAGTTTGAGCGGTTGGCAAAGGACTTCCCGCAAAGCCCACTGGCGGCCGATGCCTGTTTCCAGCTGGGTGAGCGCGACTACTCGGCGGGCAAATTCGGAGAAGCTTCGGGCTGGTACGAGAAATGCCTCGCCGCCAAGCCCGCCGCTAATCTCGGTGAGCGAGCGCTTTACAAGCTCGGTTTCGCACAATTCCGAGGCAAGGATTTTGCCCGTTCTCTGGCGACCTTCCAGCAGCAGATCAAGGAATATCCGCAAGGAGAGTTGCATGCCGACGGCATGTTCATGGTGGGCGAGTCACTGTTCGAAGCCAAACAGTACGACTCGGCCCTGACTGCTTACCGCGCGTTTAAACCAATGCTGGAAACGAGCACGCGCATCAAGCCTGAGAATCGCTGGTTGACTCTGCTCCATGCGGCTCAGGCGGCCAACAAGCAGAAGGACTATCAGGGAGCGCTGGAACTCGCGAAGGAACTGGCTGATGACTCGGCTGCGGACCCAGGGCTGAAACTCGACGCGGCCCTTGAGCTGGGGAATGCCTATCAACAACTGGGGCAAATGGAACCCGCGGTCGAAGCCTGGACGCGGGCTTCGGCGAGCATCGACAAAACCGGGGCCCGAGCCACCTGCATGCTCGGCGAGGCCCTGTTTGGTCAGAAGAAATTTGAAGAGGCTTCCCGAAAGTTCAAGCAGGTGATCTACGGATTTGGCGGCGAAGCGGAAGACGCCGACATCGACCCGTGGCAGGCGTTTGCCGCTTATGAACTGGCCCGCAGTCAATTCGTGCAGGTCGGAACGGCTGCCACTCCGGAGTTGCGGCAGAAACTGATTGAAGAATCGATCAAGTGGTTCGAATACCTGTTGGCGAAGTACCCGAACGACCGCTTGGCAGGCGATGCCCGCGTAGAGTTGGAGAAGCTCAAACAGCTGCAGGTTCAGAGGAGCAAGTAATCCTGCCCTGAGGGCTTGCCCGAGGGCCTGTTGGCCAGCCTCGGTTTGAGGACTGGGGAAACGGAATGAGCGGCGTCGGGGTTTTGGCCGGGAACTTTGGATCTGCGACTTGACGGGAGAGTGCCTGATGTACGCTGCAAAGCGGTGGCGAATTGTCCTCTGGCTGCTCTGCCTGGGGGCCGCGGGAATCGGCCTCTCGCCGAAGGGGGTATCCGCCCAGGAGAACCCGCCCGCAGCGGTGAATTCTGCCCCCCCCGCGGTGGAGCAAGCCGCCGCATCAAGGATCGGCAGCGAGCAGGCGAGCAACGGTAGCGAGCAGGCTCCAGTGGGCGAGACCTCGGCAGCCGAGCGAAACAGCCCGAGCCGCAGCGGGATGAATTTTCTCCAGCTGCTGGTGCTCGGCGGTTGGTTCATGATCCCCCTGGGTCTGATCAGCGTTGCGGTCGTCGCCTTGGCGATTGAGCGGGGACTGGTCTTGCGCCGCGATCGGCAACTCCCCGATCGCTTGCTCGCGCGGTTGGGACAATTGTGTGAACAGCCAGGCGGGCTCGACCCGCGCGATGCTTATCGAATTTGCCAGTCACTGCCCTCGAGTGCCTCGACCGTGCTGCGCAAGGTACTGCTCAAGGTGGGGCGACCTCATGCCGAACTGGAGCAGACACTGCAAGATGCCGCCCAGCGCAATGCGATTCGCCAGCAGCAGCCGGTCTCCTGGCTCACCTGGTGCGCGGCGGTTGCCCCGCTGTTGGGGCTGCTCGGTACGGTCTGGGGGATCACGCAGGCCTTTTACGACACAACCCAGCTCGAAGTGGGCGAGAATCAGGCCGAAGCACTCGCCAGCGGAATCTACATGGCATTGGTGACGACGATTTTCGGTCTGCTGATTGCAATCCCGGCGACGACCTTCGCGCACTACTACGAAAATCGGATCGTCACCTACTCGAACGAAATTGAAGAGCTGATCGGCAGTCTTCTGCCCCAACTCGAGAGATACGAAGGTCAAGTCCGGTTTGCCGGCGAATCAAAAGCAGAATCGCCGGACCGCTCAACGCTCGGCAAGACAGTCCAAGGAAAGCGGACCGATGGCAGTCGAACTTAAAAAGTACTCGGCCGTCTCGGCCATCAACCTGACACCCTTGATCGACGTGGTCTTTCAGCTGCTGATCTTCTTCCTCGTGGCCAGCAACATTGCCGATCAGGAGCAGAAGCTGAAGCTCGATCTGCCCAGCGTCAACGAAGCCTTGCCGGCGATGTTTCAGCCGCAGGAACTCGTCGTTAACATCGATCGCGAGGGGCAGTACTTTATCGACGGCAAATTTTATCCGCTCGAGCAGGTCGAACAGATTCTGCGCCGGGCTCAGGCAAATAATCCACTCACTCAGGCTGTCCTGGTGCGGGCTGACCGGGCAACCGACTGGGAACGGGTGGCCACGCTGCTCAACCTGCTCAAGCAAATCGGAATCAAGGAATACTCCGCCGTGCTCGAGGAACAGGAACTTCCCTAAATGAGCACAGCGAGGCAGCGAGGCACCATCCGCAAGATCCAGCCGGTTCAGACCGCTCCGTTTGACGAGCAATTCTGGCCCGTGTCGCTGGCTCTCTGTCTGACCGCTGCGATTGCGGCCGGTGCCTCCGTCAGCCTGCTGCGAGGTCCGTGGATGTGGGCGGTGCTGGTCAGCTTGCCGGCATTGCTCGTCTCTGCTCTGGTGGCGCTGCAGCGAGTTCGCCCCGGCCTGCTCAAGCGTTCGCTGCAATTGGCAGTCATTCTCAGCGCGGGCTTGCACCTGCTGTTCCTGATTTTCTGCAGCTTGACGGACGTTTTCGGAAAACCGGAAGTAGCCCAGCCCGTCGCCGAGAACAAACCAGCCCCGGAGCGGGTCATGCTCGTGACACAACGCGAGTCGAATCCGATTTGGCGCGAGCTGAACCGCCGCGAGACGCTCGACCCAGTCGTGGAGGTGGAGCGGGAGCCGACGCGGACCGAAACGCTGCCCCCGCAGCCGATGGAGTTGGCCCAGCCTCGGCCGACGCCCACTCCTGCCTCAAGTCGCCGCGCCGAGGTGTCCCCGGCTCAACCGAAACTCGATCAGAACGTGTCGCAGCTGCGGCGCAGTGCTGGCGAGGCAGCGCCGACTTCGGCAGCGCCGACTTCGGCAGCGGTAGCCAATACGGCAGCGTCGGCGGCCGAGCCCGCTGCTTCGCCGCGCCGCGAAACGTCTCAACCGAGCGAGCGCGCTACTTCTGCCCAGCAGCGGCCCAGCGAGTCGACACTTGACGAGGCAGTGGCCGCGGCCCCGGCAGCTCCGGCCGCCAAGCCGACGGAGGCCCAGGCCGCCAGACGCGCGAACGCTCTTGGCGCGGCCTTGGCCGCAGCACCAGAGCCAGCCGCCTCCGCCCAGTCCAGCACGGCCCGAACGCGAGATCGCCAAGTGGAGATTCCGCAAACGGCGGCAGCGCGCGGGGAATCGCCCCGGCTCGAACGACCCGCCTCGCGCACCTCAGCCAGCGAACAATCGACCAACGCCGCGCGAGCCGAGCAAACCGAGACGGTACTCCGGGCGATGGCGGCGGAGCTGCAAGCGTCCAGCGTCCAGGCGGAGGCAGCGGTTGCCCAGGCGCGGCGGCGCGAGCGGGAGCCGACCCTTCCCTCGATTGCCCAAGAAAATCAACGGGCCGAGTTGCCACGGCGGAGCAATCAGGCAGCCGAACAAGTCGCTTCGCTCCGCCCAATTGAGGCTCCCTCTCCCGCGCCTGCTGTGGCAAGCGGCAGCGCGACCGCGCCTCAGGCCTCGAGCACGTCGTTGACCCGCGCTGATTCAGGAAGCGCTCTGGCTGCCGCCGGAGTCAATCTTCAGGTGAACGACCTGCAAGCCGCTGGTGTCGCGTCAGTCGCTTCTGATTCGCTCGCCCGACGCCGCGCGGAGAGCACTGCCGACGCGCCCAAGCTGCTCAACTCCCAACAAGCGGCGAACGAGCGACGGACCGTCGCCGATAGCCCAACGCCCCAATCGGCCTGGCAAGTAAACTCGGACGCGCTCGCCTCGCGCAGCGGCGCACAGGCTCCCGCGCCCCGCAGTTCCGAGTCGTCTGCGGCGCTCTCCACCAGTGCCGCAAGCAACGCCGATCGCAGCCGACTCAACGTCGAGTCGGGATCGAGCCAGCTCGACTTGGGACCAACCAAGCTGGTTGCAGATGCGGCGGCTGAGCGAGCCAGCGGGGGGGGCGGGGCTCCATCGCTCGGCCCGCTGAACCCCGAGCCAAAAACCGCCCAGCGATCAGCGGCGGCGACCGCGGGAACACTGGCAAGCGAGGTGGTTGGACTGACCCAGGCGCCCCGCTCCGCTCCGCGTGAATCCCGGGCCTCGGGCGAGCCGCAACCGAGCGAGGCGCAAAGCACTGCCAGTCGCGACCGCAACGCGAACTCAAGTGCCACCAACGGCAATGAGCTGGCAGAACTGAAAGCAGGGCTCTCCGCTGCGGTTGCCCGCGAGACGCAGAGTTCCGCCAGCTCGCGGCGCGAGGACGTGAGCGGGATGGGCGGCGCGATTTCGGCCGCAGAGGCGGCCGAACGCCAAACCGGAAATCAGAGGGAAGGAATTTCCCGCGCGCCACTGGCCCAAGTTGAAGTGCAACTCGGATCGCTCTCAGCCAAATCAGATGCCGCCTCGCCCGCAGCCGGCGAAGCTGCAAGCCCAACCGAATCGAGAAGGACAGGATCGAGTTCAGCTCTCGCCGCCGAGACACTCGAGCCGGGAACGGAGGGAGATCGGCCGGATGCGGCAACAACTTCGGCGACTCGTCGCGCCGCAGCGAGCGCTGGCGGGAACGCCGGCTTGGAGGCAGCTGCGGAGGAAACTGCGGGAGCCAGCCCCCGGCGCGGCAGTCAGACCGGGGGGCCAACGGTGGACTCACGCGCCCTCGCTGGAACGGGGCCGAGCCGACAAGCGACGGGAAGAGCCGACCAGGCCGAGGCGGAACTGGGTGCTGCCGGACGGCGGAAAGCGTCCGCAGCCAACTTGGAAGTGGCGGCTGAGATCGGGTCGCCGGGCTTGGGCTTGCGTCCGGATGATGCTCTGGGGAGCCCGCTTCGACCGAGCTCCCGCGACAGCGAAAGTTTGGCTTTGAGCGTCGAGTCGCGGTTCCATCGCGCAGAATCGGGAGCTCAGCCTGAGGCGGCAACCGATGCAGTCTTGGCAAAGGAAGCCTTTGAATCCCGTGGAGCACCGCTGGAGGGCAGCGCGCCATCGACCGAGGCCGCGATCGAATTGGGATTGGAGTTTTTAGCGCGGCATCAGCGGGCCGATGGGAGTTGGTCGCTGGGAGGTTTCGATCTGGGGCATCCGCAGAAGCAGGGGCAATTCAACAGCGACATGGCGGCGACCGGTTTGGCATTGCTCGCCTTTCAGGGAGCGGGATACACCCATCGCGAGTTCAAGTACGCCGCCCAGATGCAACGGGCGATGGACTGGATGATCGCCCGGCAAGATGCCGAGGGCGGCCTGTATCTGGAGGCCGATGCGCGCTCCAACCAGAACTGCCGGATGTACAGTCACGCCATCGCGGCCTTGGCGCTGAATGAAGCCTATGGAATGACCCAGGATTCAGATCTTCGCGAACCGTGCCGCAAGGCGCTCGCTTACATCGTGAATACCCAGGATGATCGCGGGGGGTGGAGGTATTACGCCGAACCCCAATTGAGACAGACCGATACCTCGGTTACCGGCTGGATGCTGATGGCGCTGCAGAGCGGGCGGCTGTCGGGATTGGAAGTGCCTGCCGAGACTTGGAAGCGAATTGACGAGTGGTTGCAAGTCGCCGGTGATCCACAGCGCGAAGGGCTTTATCGGTACAACCCGTTTGCGGAGGACTCGGGAGGCGTCGATCGTTCGACCGGACGAAAACCGACAGTCTCAATGACCTCGGTCGGGATGCTGATGCGGTTGTACACGGGCTGGGAACGAACCGACCCGCGAACCTTGGCGGCGGCCGACTACCTGCTCAGCCAGCAAATGCCCGGCGACCGGACTTCGATCGAGCGGGACACCTACTACTGGTACTACGCCACTCAAGTCCTGCGGCATGTCGGAGGCGAGCGCTGGGAACGCTGGAACGCCCAGCTGCACCCGCTGCTGATTCGCACCCAGGTGAAGGCTGGCGAGTTGTCCGGAAGCTGGCATCCTTACGAGCCGGTTCCCGATCGCTGGGGGCCGGCCGCCGGGCGGCTCTACGTGACGACGATGAACCTGTTGTCGCTGGAAGTGAATTATCGGCTGCTGCCCCTCTACGAGCAGTACCGTACCGCCAGTGGGCCGGATTAACTTCCGGTGGTCAGCCCGAGGTCAGAGCGGAGGGCCAGCGGCAAATTGGCCAGCGGCAGACCGGGATCCTGGCCGAGAGCCGAGCGAACTTGCTCCAGCTGCTCGATCGTGTTGAGGGCGAGGTCGACAAACAGATAGCGTTGACCGCCGAATTCGCACCGCCCTCCCCCGCTTCCGCCAAAGTTTTCGTAGCGGATGCGATAACCCATTTGCTCTGCCAGCGCGAGCAGACGCTCCAATTGTAAGACTGCGCTCATTCCGTAACCTCCTTGTTCTCTTCAACTTGCCCGTCTTGGGCGGCCCCGATTATAGGCCCGACTGGTTTAGAAACCCAGCCGAATTCGTCGATAGAGATTGAGTAGAGAAATTCGTCTGTTCTGCCAGACGGTTGCTTGCTGCGCCTGTCGCAGCCCCATACGTGTGTGATTCCCTGTTTATACCACGCCCCGGGCCGCAAGGTTGGCAGGTTCATCAAGAATTCATCGAGCGGCTGGGGCCCGCTCAGCTGCTAGCACTTTCGTCAGTAGCTGGCACTGGGGAAGTTGAAAATTCTGTGGAGAAGACTGGATGAGCGGTTTGCGCGAGGAGTTGGAGCAAGTGCGGCGGGAGAAGGAGCAGCTGGAGAACCAGCTCGCTTGCCTGCAGCGCTCGGCGACCTTGGGCGAGTTGCTCGGGACGACCACGCACGAGTTCAACAACGTGCTGATGACGATCATGAACTATGCCAAGCTCGGCTTGCGGAACAAGGATGAGGCTTCGCGCGACAAGGCGCTAGGCAAAATCCTGGCTGCCAGTGAGCGGGCGGCCAAGATTACCCACTCTGTTCTGGGCATGGCACGGAATCGCAAGGATGGTTTTGAGCCAACCCAGTTGGCGGAGCTGTTGCAGGAGTCGCTGCTCTTGCTGGAGCGGGAGTTGCAGCGGTACCGGGTGCATGTCGAGCTGGAGCTGGAGTCGGTGCCTGACGTGCCGGTCAACGGCAATCAGATTCAGCAGGTTCTGGTCAATCTACTGGTCAATGCCCGGCAGGCGATGCCTGACGGTGGACGGCTTGTGATTCGAATCCGTCCGGACCGGGAAGGGAGACACGTGGAGCTGAGCGTGCGCGACTATGGCGTCGGCATCGCGCAAGACAAGTTGCCGCGGATTTTCGAGCCATACTACTCCACGAAATCCGGACCCGATGCCACGGGCAAGGGCGGCACCGGTCTGGGACTCGCCGCTTGTCGCCAGATCATTCAGGCCCATCAGGGCGTGATTCGCGTCGAGAGCGCGGTAGGCAAGGGAACGTGCTTTACGCTCAGGCTGCCGCTGCAGCGCACGGTTGCTCCAGCGCTGGGAGCTGCGAGCGGATGGGAAGCCGCGGTCCCGGTCCCGGCAGTCGAAGGGCCGCGGTAAGCAGTTGGCCGTGTCCAGTCATCAGTTATCAGTTGGCCGTTGATAGTTGATCGTCAAAACCGATCTGCCTGACAACTGACAACTGACAACTGACAACTGACAACTAACAACTGACAACTAACAACCAGCTCAATACGCGTTCTGTCGCGAGAGCACCACGGCGAAGGTTTTCCAGAGAATCTGCAGGTCGAGCCAGAGAGACCATTCGCGGATGTATTTGTGGTCGAAGTGGACCCGGCGTTCCATTTTCTCGAGTTGTTCGGTTTCGCCGCGGCAGCCGTTGACTTGAGCCAGTCCGGTGATGCCCGGTTTGACTTTGTGCCGCAGCATGTAGCCGTCGATCTGTTTGCGATAGTACTCGTTGTGAGCCGAGGCGTGGGGGCGTGGGCCGACGAGGGACATCGAGCCACCGAGGACATTGAACAGTTGCGGCAGTTCATCGAGCGATGTTTTCCGCAGAAAGCCGCCGATCGAGGTCAGTCGCGGGTCGTTCTTCTGGGCTTGAACCACTTGAGGCCCATTCTCCTGAACCTTCATGCTGCGGAATTTCCAGACCAGAATCTCGCGGCCATCGAGTCCATACCGCCGCTGTTTGAAGAAGACTGGGCCGCGACTGGTGAGCTTGATGACTGCGGCAATGGCTAGTAGCGGCAAAGCAAGCACCAGCAATCCGATCGTCGCCAGTGCCACATCGCAAAGTCGTTTGACCAGCCCATCCACTCCATACAGCGGATTTTCGTAAATGCTGACGACGGGAATCCCCTGGATATCCGTCCACCGCGAATGCAGCAGCTGGAAAACGAACAGGTCGGGCACGATGTAAACAGAGGCAGTCGTGTCCGCCAGTCGGGAGACGATGTCCCGAATCCGCTCCTCGGCCCGCATCGGCAAAGTGACAAAGACGACCTGAATCTGTCCGGAGCGAGCTTGCTCCAGCAGGCTCTGGGAGTCTCCCAGACGCGAGTTCAGTTCTTCCGGGAGTTCAGTGGTTCGCTTGTGCGGCCGGTCGTCGAAGAAACCGACAAACCGCAGGCCCAGTTCGGGTTGATTGCGAATGTTCCGCGTGAGTTCAATTCCCAGATTATTGATTCCGACGACGGCAAAGCCCCGATTGAGCGACTTGCTGTTGCTGACCCAGCGGCCGAACATCCGGGCCTGGTTGCGGAGCCCGAGAATGAACAAATAGGTGATCCCCGTCCAGAACGAGATTGCCCGCAGGGAGAGCTCGGTGCTGTACTCGGTAAATCGCCCCAGGCTGAGCAAGCCAATCACGGCCAACCCCCAAGCGGCGGTTGCGATGAACGCCTCGCGACTGAAGGAAATCCCCCGCCAGTCTCGATACAGTCCGGCAATTTCGGCTGCGATCATGAACACACCAATGCTGACCAGTCCGATCACAATGGTCGATTTGCTGTTCAGGTCCGGGTACCAGGTTACGAGCACCCATAAACCAAGCACGATTGAAACAGCATCGAGCAGTTTGTTGAGCAATCGGGTGGAGGCGGCGAATGGTTTGATCTGGACATGGTTGGACATGATGAGGACGCTGCGGAATGCGGAGTGCGGAGTGCGGAATGCGGAGTGCGGAATGCGGAATGCAGAGCGCGGAATGCGGAACCGAGACCGAGCGGTTCGCTTGAAAGATAGGTTGCGCGGAGCGCGAACGGACCTGCCGCGGGGGAGAATTGCCGGAGCACGAAGAACCGGTTGTACCGGTTAGGTCGGCTGGTGCAGATAAAACCGGGAAGTCGCGGAAAACCTGGAGTCTCGTCCAGCCTGAACCGTACGCGCCGCGCCCCTGCAAGGTGCTGGAGCGGCGAACGCCCGTCAGCCAGTGTTCTCCAGCTGGCCTTGGTGCTCC
>Ga0315904_10002972_pt1 | contig 25558 bp, 18 predicted proteins | sample LakEriMetagenome_6_FD_203529 | JGI IMG/M metagenome (GOLD analysis project Ga0315904, IMG submission 203529) | Freshwater fungal communities from buoy surface, Lake Erie, Ohio, United States - Buoy 12 MA120 | ecosystem: Environmental > Aquatic > Freshwater > Lake | place: USA: Lake Erie, Ohio... | reverse complement strand
TACTGGCATTTAAATTTTGGGGCCTTATACATTGACGAAAAGGTAGGAAATAGAAATATAAGGAAACTAGGTAAGCCCCAGTTATGGGATACATACCTAGAAGTGGATGATGCGATTTACCGCGCAGAGAATCACCCAGATGGAAAGAAAGGTCTGGTGATAGTAGGTAGTCGACGTATTTCAAAAACCATTCTTACATCTTCATACATTGCCCATAAGGCAATTACACTTCAGGGAGGGGACAATCTAATTTCCGCTCTAAACCAACCTGACTTGAATAACACTACTCAAGCCGTGGATCTTATTTTGCGTAACCTCCCTGATTATTTTAGATTCCCCCGTATTGAAGACGACTGGAAACGTCAAGTAACTTTAGGTTACAAAGACAAAAAGTCCAACGCAAGACACGAGTGGTCTAAGATACATGTAAGAAACTTTGACGAAGGGAACAATACGGAAGCAGCAGCAGGTCTTACTCTATCCTCTTTCATGCTTGAAGAAGCAGGTAAAGGCAGAATCTTGAACTGCTTGGCTGCGACTATCCCATGTTTTGACTCACCTTATGGATGGCGTTGTTCTCCTATTGTAATTGGAACATCGGGAGACATGACTAAGGCAGGAGACTTAGAAGAACTTTTTAATAACCCTGACGCATATAACTTTCTTCCCGTAGCTGTAGAAGAGTCTGGAAAGTCTTACGGACTATTTGTCCCAGGAACAAAGTCTCTTAAAGTACCTAAAGAACCAACTCCTCTTGGACTTTACCTAGAGAAAGAAGATCCTTCTGAACTAGATAACATTACTATTTGGGTAGCCAACCAAGACAAGGGTAAGGAAATGATTATAAAGAACAGGGAGCAAGTTAAAAAAGCCTCTGGTCTTGAAGCTTATCTAAAGGAGGTCATGTACTACCCGCTCACGCACGAGGAGTGTTTTATGGAAATGTCACAGAACATTTTTCCTGTAGACCTTCTTCAGGAGCAATTACAGAAACTTGTAGCAAATGAAGTACGTGCAGATTTTGTAGAATTGTACGTAAAGCCTGATGGAAAAGTAGGACACAAGTTCACGGATAAAAAGCCTGTAGAAAACTTTCCAACTAAACCAGCAGATAATCTAGAAGGCGTAACCCAAATATGGGAGTATCCTATTCTAGATGCACCTTATGGACTTTATACAGCAGGGACTGACCCATACAAACAATCTCAAGCACAATACTCTACTTCATTAGGATCTACTTACATTTATAAAAGAGTTCATAATCTTTCAGGTGAAGGTTGGCAGAATATTGTTGTGGCCGCATACACAGGTCGTCCTAAGAAGATTGACATGTGGTACGAGAATACCAAGAACCTATTAAAATTCTATAATGCCAAGAGTCTTTGTGAAAACATGGACTATGGTTTTATTCAACACTGCGTAGAGAAAAATGAAGGTGCACGTATTCTAGAACGTACTCCATCATTCTTAACGGACATCCACCCCAACTCTATGGTAAACCGTGACTACGGAATACACATGACCAAAGAGATTAAGGCTTATCTACTAGGTCTTATTATCGAGTATATAACTGAAGTCATTGATGTAGAGCGTGATGCAGCAGGAAATATTACAAAAGAACGCTTAGGTGTAACTAGAATTTTAGATCCCCTTTTGATAAAAGAATTAATAAAATATACACCAAAACTCAATGTTGACCGTATTATTGCATTTGGTTTGACATTGGCTATGACTCGAAGTCTTTCTAATAAAATTACCATCCATAGTAATGCAGAGGACGACAGGATTAGAGAATACTTTCAAACCAAAAAAACTTCTAGTCCATTTAGGATTGGAGGATCAACACCATTTTCAAGATTTAGATAACTACAACTATGATAATTGAAGCTTTAAAAGAATACAATGACCCGCTAAATCATGCGTATTTTTATCCTAAACAGTTTGTAACTAGGAAGGAAAAAGGCACTGAGCAGTTTATTAAGTCTACTTTAGACTACTTTGCTAACATTGCTTTTGCTCAGTACAAACAAAATATACAATTCCGTAAAAACTATAGATTGTTTAACGGTGAATTTAACTTTGAAGATTATGTTAATCAGCCAGAGTTCAAAGAGATTCTTGATTACTTGGCAGATGTACCTGACCAAGAGCCTGAAGTTCCTCAGTATCTTAAACATTATTCTATAGTAACTCCGCCAATTAACCAACTTAAAGGTGAATTGATTAATCGCCCACACAAGTACAAGGTAAAGGCAGTAGACGATGCGGCTATAGAAGAGACAATTGATTTCAGAACTAATCTCCTTAAAGACTATTTCTTAAATCAACTACAAGCTAAGCTAGAAGGCCAGCCTATATCTCCTGAAGAGATGGCTGCTCAAGAACAAGAGATTCAAAACAAAATTTTAGACTATACTTCTTTAGCAGAAGAGTGGGGTAATAAAACATTAACTGCACTTAAGTATCACTTTAACTTTAAAGAGAAATCAGCGCAGGCTTTTCTTGATTTCTTAATTACAGGTAAAGAGTATCACCACTTCTATCCAGATAACTCTCGTGTAGGTTATAGTTACAAAGTAGAGAACCCTTCAAACGTTTGGTACTTAGCAAATCGTAATGCTATCTACACAGATGATTGTTGGGCAATTGGAACTATTGAAGTTCTTTCTGTTTCTGAGATTCTTGCACGTTACCAATTAACAGGAGAGGAAGTTGAGCATCTTGAAACCAGAGCAATCCAGAATCTTCGTAACAACGAATATTCTCCACTAGCTCCAGCACTTCCTAACCCTAACGATCCTTTGTGGCAGTTGACCTTCGAAAACGTAGGTGACTTTGCTAACGGAGGTATTGACCATAACGTATTCTCGTTTAACTCTCAGCACGCCTTTACAGTAGTTACTTGTTACTGGCAGTCTAAGAAGTTAATCTACAAAAGAACTTTCCTAGATGAGCAAGGCTTCCAGCAAGAAATGTTTGTAAACGAAGATTACAAGTTTGACAAACGTATGGGAGATGTATCTCTTGAAGAGATTTGGATTAACGAGTGGTGGAGAGGAATTAAGATAGGAGCAGATATCTACATCAACGTAGAGCCTTTAGAGTATCTTTCTTCGAGTCCTATTGTAGGAGTAATCAACACAGCACGTAATACTCAAGGTAAATCTTTCTTAGACTTGCTTAAGCCGTACCAGATTCTTTATAACATTGCAATGAACCAATTGTGGGAGTTGCTTGAAAAAGAAATAGGTGTTGTGTTCCTAGGTGACTTGAAGGTGATTCCTAAGAAAGATTCTCAAGACCCTATTGAGATGCTTTTGTGGAACGCTAAGAACAGAGGTACATTGTTTATCGATACTTCTATTGAGAATACAGGAGGTGCAGTTCAGTTTAACCAAATGTCTCGCGTAGACCTTTCTCGTTCTGCTGAGATACAGACTCGTATTCAATTAGCACAAATCTTAAGAAACGAAGCTTATGAATTGATTGGTATTACTCGTCAGCGTTTAGGAGCAACTCAACCTTCAGAAACTGCTACAGCTACCAACCATGCAATGGTACAATCTTTTGCACAGACTGAAACTTGGTTTGCTTGGCACGACACTATTCTTCAAAAAGTCTATCAGACTATTCTAGATATGACTCAATACATAGAGTTGCAGAAGCCAACTTCTACATTAAACTATCTTAACTCTGAATTAGAGAATGTCTTTCTCCAGATTACGAAAGATGAACTTCTTCACGAGTTATTTGTGTTTGTAACTTCATACGCAGAAGATAAAGCTACTCTTGACCAATTGAAACAGTTGGCACAACCTGCAATGCAGAACGGAGCCGAGCTTATCGAGATGCTTGACTTGTTTACTGCATCATCTGAAAGAAACTTACGTAAGACTCTAGAAGATGTACAGAAGCGTAAGCAAGCAATGATGGAGCAACAGAACCAGTTGAAGCAACAAGAGATGGCTCAACAGCAAGAACAGTTCCAGCAAAAAATGCAAATGGACGCTGCTGAAAAAGCTGAACAGGCTCGTCGTGATGATATGAACAAAGAACTTGACAGACAAAACCGCCTAGAAGTTGAAAAGCTTAGAGGTATTGCAAACGAAGGTTCGTTTAATCCAACAGCAGACACAACTGATTTGCTAATCAAACAAACGTCTCTATCTCAACAAATCTCTAAGGATGCTTTTGAAAAAGCAACCAAGCAAAGACAAAACTCTTTAAAAGAAAGAGAACTTGATCTTAAAGAGAAGGAGATAGACACTAGTCTTCAGATAGCAAAAACCAATAAAAACAAGTATGATAAGAAAAAGTAAGAAGCCAAATTTACAGTTTGGCTATAATAATCACGACTTTTTTTAACTTGTTGAATTAATTTTTTTAAACATTAATTTTGAACTAACCAAACCAACCACATGATAACAAATGACAATCCACTAGAAAGTCTAGAGTTCTTAGATTTACTATCAGGAGAAGATCCAATTGATTCTCCCGCCTATGACCCCAACAAGAATATCGCACCTGATATTCTTTCTGGCAAACCATTAACTCCTCCAGATGATAATTTGGATGACGAAGATGAAGATGACGATACATCTAGTTCTAACGATGAGCCACCAGCTCCCGCACAGAAAACTCAAAGTCAACCTCCTGCAAATGAACCTGCAGATGAGGATGAACCTTTAGATGATGATGAGGACGATGATGACATCAACTACTTTGAAACCTTTGGAAAAGGATTAATCAAAGCAGGAATGTTGGAAGTAGGAGAAGGAGAAGATCCAGAAAAGATTGAGTGGACTGAAGAAACTTTCTTAAATAAGATGGAAGAAACCATTGAGAAGAAAGCTTGGGATACTTTAGAAAGCATTGCTTTGGAAACTTACGGAGAAGCAGGAGTTAAACTTGTTGAGGACTTATTTATAAATAAAGTTCCAGTTAACGAGTACTTGACTATGTTCCGTAACGAAGAGGTTGTAGCTAACATTGACTTGAACAGTGAAATGAATCAAGAAAGAGTTGTACGTCTCTACCTAGCAAAGACAGGAATGGAAGAAGAAGAAATCGACGATCAGATTGCTTATGCAAAAGATAACGAAAGACTTCCTTCTTACGCTAAAAAGTATCACGGAAAACTGCTTGAGAGAATGGAGTATGAGCGTCAAACTATGGCACAAGAAAGTGCTGCTAGAGTAGAGGCCGCTCAACAGAAAGAACAAGAGCGTCAAGAGTTGTATGCTAATGTTCTTGAGAAATCCATTAAGGACGGATCAATTGAAGGATATCCTATAAACGAAAACTCTGCTGGGGAGTTGTTTGATTTTGTTTTAGCTAAATCAGTACAATTACCTAACGGACAAAAAATCAGCGAATTTGAATACAAACTAGCTGTAATGCGTCAAGAGGATCCATCTAAATTTTTAGCTGTAGCAAGACTAGTTCAGAACGGCCTAGACTTGAGTCCAATTAAAAAGAAAGGTGTATCTGAAGAGACAAACTCAATTTTCAACGAATTGAGAACCAAAACTAAAAAGCCCGCCAAGAGCAACAAGTCTGACCAAGACATGTTCTCTAGGTACTTTAAATAATAACATAAACTAAAAGAACTATGCCAAATCAAAACATTCCAAGAGTCAATGGGCGAGTGATAGCTAACGCCCACATGACTAGTTCTTACTATTCCAAAAATGGTTTGAACAAACTGACCGACAAAAACTTTGTCGAAACTATGTTGCGTACTAAGCCTGACCAGTATGACAAAATGATGATTCGTTTGTTTACAGACACTCGTTTGTATTCTAACGATTTGATCGATCTTGTTATGAAGTCTGGCAAGCCCTTCATGGTAAACGATCCTAATGGTGTTTTCACCTACAAGATTAAGAAACGCGCTGAACTTCCTAAAGTTGTAGCTGCTTACTCTGCTGGTACTACTTCAGCTTTGCCTGCAAAGCCTGGTATCGACGGACAAGAGTTTGACATTATCCTTGACAAGCAAGTATTTGCTGTTAACGATATTATCACTTCTCACCGTTACGAGCAAGAGGTTCAAGTTCAGATTGTGTCTGAAGGTGAGCGTTTTCAAAATGCTTTCCGTTATCGTTGCCGTGCTGCTGGTGCTAACTCTGCTGATTTCGTAAGCTCACGCTTCTTGACAGTAGGGGTTGAGTACTTCAAAGTTGGTAACGTATTGGGTGAGTTCTCTACTAGCTTCTCTGGTTTAGGCTTGTTCGATGGTCACTTAGAAGTTATGGCTGATGTTCTTAACCAATATGGTGTAGAGCATACCATCACTGACTGGGCTGATGCTACCAAATTAGGTGCACAAACTGACGCTTCTGGTAATCCTTTGGATATCACTTACTACTCTGTAACTGATCCTAACGCTGAAGGTGAGAAAACCAAAATCGTTGGTTGGGAGCCTACAGTATCTAGATTGCTTCGTATGGAGATGATGCGCATGCGTGCGAACATGTTGATGTGGGGTCGTCAAGGTAACACTAAAGATGAAAAAGGTCGTCCAACTCGTTTGAAGCCAGGTTTGTGGCAGCAATTGCACTTGGGTAACGTTATCTACTATGATCGCGGTCAATTCAGCTTGAACCTTTTGCGTTCTGCAATCGGTGACTTGTTCTACAACCGTGTGAAAGTATCTGAGCGTTATGTAAAAGTATACACTAACCGTGCAGGTATGGAATTGGCTTCATCTGCAATGCGTAAAGACTTCAACAACTCTAACTTCATGTTGTCTGCTGACAAATTCATGGATGGTAAAGATCGTTTGAAGCAAGGTTACGCTTTACAGTTTGACCACTTCATGACTACTGAAACTGGTCCTGTTGAGTTCATCGAACTTGAACAATTGAACGAGCATGCTACTTTCTTGGAATTAGGTCCTAATAAGAAAGTTCCACCAATTTTCATCATCATGGACGTGAGCAACGAAGGTGGCTCTAACATCCGCGAGGTGAAATTGTCAACTCGTCCTAACATGTACTACCAGTACATCCCTGGTTCAGTAGGTTTCGGAAGTCAACAAACTGTAATTGCTAACAAAGATCCTTATAGCACTTACATCATGAAAGACTTCTGCGGTATCTTCTTGGAAGATCCAACCAGAACTGTAATCATTAAAGAATACCCACGCCTCTAATCTAGGCGGTCTCTAGAGGGGGAGCCGAAAACTCCCCCTTACAGGGACATAGATTAAACAAAAACAAAAACCAACCATGACTAAAGAATTATTAAAGGGAGTGCGTATAATCCGCCCTTACAAAAAATCGATCTCTAATCCTCGCACATTAGAAGGATCATTAGCCCAAAACGGCTACAACTTTATCCCAGGAACTGCTCGAAAGTTTTATCCGAGAGTAGATTCAAGGGGTGTAATAAGAACAGGACTCGATGAAAACTCTCCGAAGTTGAAAGGAATCCTGGACTTAAAAACAAGGGAACAAGAAACTGCACGAGTTAAGCAATTAAAAGAGTACTACGAATCTTTGCTTGACGAGTCACTTGAACCTAACAGTACGTTCTATGACGAAATAAAAGAAAATGGAATTAACCTCGAGGACGGAGATAACATTTTTAATATGGACAATCCAAGAGATGCAGTAAACTTTTACTGGTTGATGGAGACAGAAATGGTTGCACCTAGTTTAGATGCAATTGAGTCTGGCGAAACTGACGGATCTATGGTAAGATTTTACGTATTTGATGGAACCGTTGAGACTAAGAGTACATTTGAACGCAAGAAGCGTATTAACAGTGCGATTGCGGCTTTAGATAAAATGAGCCAAATCAAACGTAAGAAAGTTCAAAAGCTTATTGGCTTAGGTCTTTCTAATACAGCTTCCGAGGAAGAAGTATACAATGCAGTGGATGAGTACTTAAGAACTCCTTCAACTGCTTTGGGACTTGATCCTATAGAAAACTTTATGAGAATCATGAATTACAGTGATGACTTGTTAGATGTCAAATCTTTGATTCGCGATCTTGTAGACACAAACATTGTCCGTGTAAAAGGTTCTGTAGTTTACGAAGGTGAGCATGTGTGGGCTAAATCAGCAGAGGAGTTTGAACTTCTTTTGGTTGACCCTAAGAACACCGTAGAATACGATTCTTTCAAAGACAAGTTAAAACAAAAACTAAAGATTAATACCTTATAATGATACCTGTTCAAGAGTTGATATACGAGTTTAAACTGATGATTAACAAAGTTAATCGCCAGGACAATGTGGATATTCCAGTTGAGGATATTATCATTTATTTGAATCGTGCTCAACTCTCTTGGGTTAAAACTAAGATTAACCCTAACAACGTATACAAAACAGGGTATGAGTCTATTAGGAAACGTATTGATGACTTGCAGACCTTAAAGGTTACTAATGCAAAACTCAATGCAATTAAAACGAATGATACTTATCTAGTAGGCTATGAGTGCCCATTAGACCAAGCAGCAGATTATATGTTCTACGTATCTGGCCACTGTGCTGCCACAAAAAACAAATGTGTGCAGAACATTGGAATAGATTTAGTAAAGCAAGGAGACATCCGAACCATGTATTTTGACGCGAACTTTAGCCCTTCATTTGAATGGAGAAGCACACTAGCTACCATAGGCGATGATAAGTTGTACGTATATACTGGAGAGGAGTTTACAGTGAATGAAGTCTTTTTAACTTACTTACGTTATCCTAAAACTATTGATGTTGAAGGTTACGAGAAGTTAGATGGAACTTTATCTAAAGATGTAAACTGTGAACTTCCTGCTTATGCTAAATATGATATAGTAGATTTAGCCGTAAAATTTGCAGCACAATCTAATGATAATCAAACTCAGGCATTATTTGCCGAAGATAGGTTCGTTAAACACTCTGAATAATATAAAATAACATGAATCACAAAATCACACAAGTATTCGTGCCTACCTCAGTAAACACCTCGTTGACTACTGACGCTTTAGGCAAACAAGTGATGGGCGTGTACAACCCCAACACTTATGCTAACATTGGTGGAACTACTGCTGACGCAGACTTCTTGGTTGCAATTGGCTCAGCTGCCGTTGGAAGCAAGTATGGCTCTTTCAAAAGTTCTCCCATCAAATTGTCTAACATTATCTCTACCCGTAAAACACAGGCAGATACTACTGTTAAACAACAGATCACTTACATCGGTTACGATGACGTAAACGATTCTAAGTCTCCCGTTTTCGGTTGTGACGAAGAGTACACTTTGACTATCAAGATTGATGAGTACTGGTCTAAAGGTATTTTCCAACCTATGATTCAGGAGTCAGTACGTGTTAAAACCACTTGCTGCACTGAGTGTGGTGGAAACTGCGATGCTTTAGGTTGCTACCCTTTCATGATTGAATTGGTAAACAAAGTAAACAGCAATCCTTTGTTGAGCAAGTATGTAGTTGCTACTATGGTAAACAAAGGTAGTGCACCTACCTACAAGTTCCGTTTGGTAGTAGCTGACCCAGGTGACAGTACTGCAGAGACTTCTGTATTGACTGCTTTGCGTTCTGCTTATGCTTCTTTCGTTGCAACTGCTGGTACTGACATCGTTATCACTTCAGACACTGATGGTGACTCTGATGCGGATAGCTTAGGTACTACTATGTATGAGTTGACTTCTAACGTAGCTGCTATCAACAGCGGTGCGCAAGAGTTGCCTCCTTACAATGGTATTGCTTGGGAAAAATTCGAAGCTAGTGCTGGTTCAGTAACTGCTTGCGGTATTGAACTTGAAGGTAAAGCTTTGGACGAATTTGGAAACGCTTGTGTTCCTGATGCAGTTCCTTACGTGTTTAACTTGGTTCGTTTCCAAGCTGTAGTTCACAAAGGACCTTTCACCACTATGGATTTTGACTTGCCTTCAGATTGCGGAAACTGGGCCGTGACTAAAGTTCAAGACATTAAATATCCTGTAGGTGTTGGTGCTGCGATTGCAGAATTTGAGCGTCACCATTTCACTAATAACTTGCCTGCAACTGCAGATGCTCGTTACTACTGGAATCCAATTTACAACGAAGATGCTAACCAGTACTTGTATGTTAACTCTGCAACTACTTATGACATGTATGAGATCACTTACTTGGAGGATTCTCCTGTAGGTTTCGAGAACAAAACTCGTAACACTCATTCATTGGTTGTGTTGGCTTCTTCAGGTGTTACTGCTGCGGTAACTACTGCGTTGAACAACGTATTGCCTACTGTTCTCCACGTGTAATTTATTTGGGGGAGGTAACACTCCCCCTTTTTACCTTTAACCCAAAAAAAATAAATGAAAGATTTAATTTTAAAAACTGGAACATACGTAGAGTTAGTTACCAACAAAAACACTCAAAGCAAAGCTGTCCCTGGCGCTTCTTTGGAGAAGTTTGTGGTTACTCTACTAAAGAATCCAACTTGCTGTGCCAAGTTCGTTTCTTTGACTAAAGGAGTTGTTACAGGTATTGCTGCTGGAGGTAGTACTACTTTGCAAGCCCCTGCGGGTGATTTAACTATTGCTAGCCAAACTATTGGTGCAGGCTCTTCAATTTCCTTTACATTGAACAATTCTTTTATCAAGGCGGATTCTGTAATTTTAGCTACGGTAAATGACACAACTGGGACAGGTGTTTTATTCTGTATGGTAGATAATATTGTTGCAGGTTCTTGCACAATAACAATCTACGCGCTTACTGCAAACACTGGTGTTGTAACTGTTGGATTTGCAATTTTCTAAACAAACTAATAGGGGAGAGAAATCTCCCCTTTATTTAAACCTATGCCAAACATTAAATTAAACCTAGAAGTATATAAATCAAAAGATTGTGGTACTATGGCTGTGCTAGACACATCCTATTATCCTGTAGCTCCTGACACTGCAAGCATAACTATTGACGTGCCAGGTTACGATACTCCTTACAATTTTCCTTTTGTTTTAAATGAGATTAACATTTTAAACGCCTACTCGTTTGGCTTGGTTGCTAGTGATGAAGATAGTGCCCAGTATCAATTACCTGATGGTGTCTATCATCTCACAATTACTACTTGTCCTGACTTAGGATTAAATAGCAGATTTCATTTAAGAACCTGCAACATTGATTGTCGTCTTGCAGCTCAATGGGTAAAATACATTGACTGTTGTGAAGACGAAAAAATGCTCTATTACTTAGATAGAGTTGACTTTTTACTTCGTGGTGCGGAAGCGCATGCCGATTTGTGCAACCCTGAAAAGGCTACTGAACTTTATAGAAAAGCAGATGACTTACTCCGAAGAATTGAGCTTGACTGTTAAGAAGAAACTTGCTAATGCTGCATACAAAGAGTTACAGCATATCAAGTATCTTACAAAACCATACCATAAGAAGTCGCGTAAATACGTTAGCTTCTTAAGATACCAACACTGCCTTGAATGTGCAGACACATTAAACTTTAAATTAAAACACTAAAATGGCCAAATGTTGTCAAACTAATAACTGCGTAGAAATACAACCTTCAGGTTGTGTTAAGTACACTGGTACACCCACCGCTAATGGTTTATTGGATAAACAAGACTATTGTGATCCTTACCTAAACGATGTCATCAAGTTTATTGATGATACTATGACTGGGTTGGATACTCGCGTAGGTCTTGATAAAACAGCTCTTGACACTGCAAATTCAGCGTGCGGAACTGTTCCTCTAATGAATCTTGCCACTGTTACCGTAAAGGATAACAAATATTACTCAGCTGAAGTAGTCCTAAAACTAGTAGCTGTGATATGTGAATTACGTTCTAGACTTAACTATCTAGTTAACGAAGATATTAATACTAATCAAGGAAACTTGCATTGGGAAGATTTGCCTCTAAGCCAAAACTTTAAAGATTGGATGCAACAAAACGGTTATACAGCATGTTTAGGTAACGATCCCTGTGATCCTACTAAACAAATTTTAACATTGGGAACACTTCTTCAGGCTTTAATTAAAAAGATTTGTGAGTGCTGCGAGGGTACTATTCAATAAAATAAACTATGGGACATTGTACTGATTGTTACGGATCTTCGGTTGTAGCCCCTTGCAGTGATCAAGGTTGCTTATCGACAAACTTTGGTAAGTGTATAACTTACTCAGGTGTAGACTTATTTTGTGCTACAGGCGCAATAGGAAATATTAGTGTTGGAGGAACTGCTGTGGTTCCTGGGACAACTACTACCCACGCAAACATCTCTGGTACTAACATTACAGGTACTGGTACAGGTGCTACATTCGACGTAGTTAGAACAGCAGGTTCTAATACGTACAGTGTAATAGTGGCGAACAGAGGTTCTGGGTATGCTGCGCTTAATCAAATTAGAATTTTAGGTACTAGTGTAGGTGGAGCATCTCCAGCTAATGACATCACTATTACTATTTCTACGTTGAATGCAGTTATTGCTTCAGGAGCTAATCTAGACACTATCATCACCACCTTCCACAATGCTTTGTGTTCTGGAATAAGTGGTGCAGGAGGATTAGATTACTCTACCTTAAACTACTCTTGTCTTCGTCAGAATGGAGTGCTTACTGGTATTGGTACTCCAATTACTACTGAAGCTCAATTTGTTCAAGCCGCTGCTGCTGCAATGTGTGCACTTAACACTACACTGCAGGACTACGATGGACAAATTATTCTAAACAACATTGAAGGAAGTATCCCAGGATTACCTGGTACTTACAATCTAGACCAGTATTTGACTTCTCTTACTTCTTATGTAAACACCATTAGAGGTTATGTAGAGATGAATACTGTCTTGGACAATCCTTGCGTAGGTTATGCGTTTACTACTAAACCTAGTACCGATATAATTGCTGATTATATTAACTGGATTACAACTAACATGTGCGGAATGTATACTTCATTAAATGGAAGTATTACCAGCACAACTACTACTGCAAATAACTTAAAAACTTATATTGCAGGTGCAGGAACAATTCCTTCAGTTGTAAATACATCTACACTTCCTGGAGGTTCTACTACTAGTAATGCTTCAGCAGCGATTACATTGCTTGTTTCACAAGTTGCGTCTATCAATACTGCTTTATCTAGTGTACCATCAGCAAACTACGCATTAACTTGGGCTACTTGTTTCCCAGGATCTTTCCCAGCTAACTCTGTATTCAAGAGTCAAACTTGGAACTACTCCAATACAGCGACTACTTTACAAACTCAGTTAGACAGAATCGTAGCAGTACTTTCAAGACTTAATATTAAGTTTGACGCTACCTTATTTACCGTAGATGCTACGTCTAGTTGTGGTGCTACAATCGGACTTCAGTCAGGAGTTGCATTTACTCCTGCTAGTTTGAATGCTGCTGTCTTGAATGACTTAGGTGATGTAACAACTTCATCTCTTGTTAATGGAGACTTCTTGACTTACGATACAGGTATTTGGAAAAACAAAGTGGTTACTGTTAAAATCAATGGTTCTACTGCAAGTGTTACTAAGACTGTAAGTGCGGGTGAGATTAGCTTTGACTTAGCAATTACAAGTGCTACTCCAGCTATCCATCCTCTTGCGCCTTTCAACACTGTAGAGTATACTGTTGCTAATGCTCCAAGATTTCCTATGGGAGGTCAACCTTTTCCTTATGCTGTGTTGCATGGTAATATGGTTACTCTTCATGGAGTATTGCAAATGAATACAAGTAGTTTTAGCTGGAACCATCTTGGAACTAAGCTGATTGCTACTCTTCCTGCTCCTGTTAGACCTCTTACTACGGATGTTTACTTTAACGTAGAACTTTACGTTAAAGTAGGTGCGAACTACTCACCTACGTACACTAGAGCTACAGGACAAATCACACCTACTGGAAACTTAATTCTTCACTTAATGAATCCTGCTGGAGGTATTGTACTTACTTCAAGTGATTTAATTGAAGTCTTAATCGGAGGCGTTACCTACGCTATCTAAAGATATTGGCGGGAATTTAAAGGTTGGTTTTCCTCGTCTGATGCTGAAATGAGCCTAGGTGACTAGGCTCTTTTAGTTTAATATAAACTTGACTAAAAATGAAATTTAAGTATATTTGTAATACCCAGAGTTATGTTAACTAACGGAGAATTAATAGCAAGAGTTAAAAACGCTAACAAATTTGTTAGTGATGATGACGTTATTAGCGATAGGTTCATCTATGATTTGCTAAAAGCAAAGGCTTCTGTCCTAGTTAAACGGGAACTAAATCTTCGTAAATTATTAGCTTCAGATAACGTTTATCAAGCATACGAATGTATCTGTTTAATTGAGGCTCCTGGTGCGGAATGTGACTTAGGGTGTAATATAAGAAGAACTAAAAAGAAACTGCCTAAGATTGAAGAAGGTCTTTATTCCTACTTTATTCAGGGAGTGTTTAATACATCTAATTCTGAAGAACTTTTTCCTACTACTATTCGCGATTTTATTAATCACGGTAGACTTCGTATTAAGACTCCTAAGAAGTTTTATACGATACGTAACGGCTATCTTTATGTACTTGATCCCGATGTAGAATCAGTAAACATGTACGCATATTTTACAGAGTCTATAGAAGACATAGATGGAGTAGAATGTTTGAGCATGTACGACAAAGAATTTAAGATAGCATCTTATCTTATAGATCCTTTGGTTCAATTAGTAAACCAGGAGTTAATTAACTACCATAAATTACCAGTTGAGCAAGAGGATAACAACAGAGATGAACAAATATAACTATGGAAGTTAGCCAACCTAAGAAGACACTGAAAAGATTAAGTTCCGATGTTAATTGTAATAACGCAGCTGCCTATCGGAAGTTTATAAAAGAAACCCAACGTTCTGACATTAGCTACGAAATGTTTTCTAAAATCCCTGAGTTAGTTCACGAAGAGATGCTTAGAAAATTAAAGTCTGGTCCATACGCAATCTTGATACCGAAACTTGGGGTATTAAAATTAATTAAAGTAATTCCCTACATTAAGGGACATGCTTTGATAGACTGGGGCAGATACAATAAGACAAAAGTGTGGGCTCCTTATAGAAACAATCACTCCGATGGTTATATTTATAAGACACATCTCTACACTTACACAAGAAAGTACCCAAACCTAGGTCTTTTTGAGTTTCAAGTAATTCGTAAACATCAAAGAGAACTAGCACAACTTATAAAAAATAACGAACTAAACCGATGAAGTACGAGCACATAAACTTCATATCTTCTGAACCTCTTATTGCGGAGGTTAAACAAGAGCTTAAAAGTTACTTTGAGTCAGGGGCTATCTCTGAAGTTTTAGTACCTACTTTCATAGACCAGGCTTTACGTAAGTTAAAGGTAATGGTGCTTACTCCAGAGGATGTTGTATTGCACTTTGTAAATTATAAGTCTGAGTTGCCCTGCAACTTTGCTCTTTTAGATCGAGCAACATTGTATGATTCTGATATTACGTTTTCTTCGGGTATGACAGCTCTTAAAGGATACTGGTATCAGTCTTACGAAATTCTAGAAGGCTGCGTAGACTGTACTCCTAAAAGTGAATACTTTGAGCAGTTAATGATTCCTACTCCTGGCTTTAAAATAACTATGAAGAATCCAAAGTGGGTAAGAGTTTATCACGGATCAAAAGCTTTATGTACTGAAGGTTGTCCTAACCTAAACGAGCCTAGTCCTGATATTATCCAAATACACGATAACAAAACAGTTAGTTCTTCTTTTGAAGAGGGCTGTGTGTACGTAAGATATTTCTCTAGACCAATGGATGATGATGGAATCCCTACTGTGCCTGAGATACTTGAGGTCGAGGAATACGTTAAATCTTATATGAAGTTTAAATTCTTTGAAATGTTGTGGCACTCACAGATTGACGAAAGTGCAGCACAGGTAGAACGAAAATTTCAATACTACAAACAAGATCAATTAAATAAACTACAAGCTGCCTTTGCTTATCTTTTGACTAAGACTAAACAACAAAGTGCGGACAGTGTAGTAAAAGGACGTAAACAGTTTGTTAAGTTTCATATCAAGTAATGGAGAATAAAATAAATCAGAACCTCATTGGTCTTAATTTAGATGCTATTACTTGGCAAGTAAAGGAAAACCAAATTACGTGGGCATTGAACGCAAACATTCAAGCGCACGATGGAGATTCTATTACCTATACAAATGAACCAGGAAACACTCCTTGTTACTCTTTTACGGAAGGGCAATTAGCGGGATTTAAAGTTGTAGGATTTACTAACATTGTAGAGCAATCTAAAGTTATTTTATTTCTTACTCACCCTGATGGAAGATCTCGTATAGGACAAATTACTTCGATAAATGATTCTTGTCTTGACATAGAAATAACTGAAAAGGACTGTGGTTGTAAAGAAGGAACTGTAATTACTGAAGGAGTAGTTGTATCTAACTTACCTAACGTAGAGATTATTCCTACCTGTCCTGATGGATATTATTATGACCCAGCAGACCAGCTCTGCAAAAGAATCCAATATGCTCAGCCTGAGATACAGAAAGAAACATTTGTTCTAACAGCAACTAATAACTCAGCTTTTGGATTTATGAATCCTGTCCTCTATGATGAAGGCTGGAACTCTAGAGGTTGGGGTGGTAATGGTTCTTTTAATAATGGAATAACCCGTCTAACTCTACCTTGGTGGAGATTCAATGGGACACCAGGAAATCCTGGACGTATTAACGAAATAGCTGTAAGAATTTCTTCAGGGTCTGTTGTAAATACTTGGTTAAGTTTTACTACTACTTTGTGTGTGGCTGAAGAGAAAGTATACTACTTTGCTATTGCAGCAGACAATGCTTTTAGAGCAAAGTTAGATGGTGTTACTATTCTTGACCCGACTTTATCTTCTTTGTATGATATCTCTGGATTAGAAGACCAATGGAGAACAAATGTATTTGGTTCTCCTACAGCAGTCAATGCAGATCGCATAGGCTATGGTATGCTTCACATCTACCCATTAAGACTTACTGCGGGAAACCATATTCTACAACTTGAGTATGTTGACTATGGTACTCCTCAAATGATTGCTGCTGAGATTTACGATAATACTCATGCTGAGATAATCGCAGCTACTTCTATTGGAGACCTTGATTTAATTTGGACTACCGACAACCAAACCCAAGTAGAATCTATAACAGCAATAGACTGCCCTGATGGATACACTTTAGGAGCAGATGAAGATTGTAATTTAAGTTGCGTACTCAAAATTGAGAGTGAACCTACTTATGTACAAAGCGCACCTTCTTGTTGTAAGTACGAAGACATTGTAGTCGATGACTGCCAAGATATTTGTCCAGACTCTTGCTATGAATACGTAGTAGGATTTATACCTAACAATGCTACTGTTGTAGTGGATGGGGTTACTACTGTTATTCCCGACCCTGTATCAAGTATTGAGAAGACATTTAGTTACGTTGATTGTTTAGGTAATCCTGTTTCAAACTTTATCTTAGGAGACAATAAAAGATTCACAGCAAGAAAAGGAACTCTTGAACTAAACCACAAGAGGCTTATCATCTTCCAGGAAACAAAAGTTATTGACCCAGCAACTCCTACATTCTCTAAAGACAACTGTTGTTTAAAGTTTGATATTGCATTTCCTATCAATGCAGAATATCGCATAGACGAGTGTGAGACTAAAATTTATTATGTAGGACGTAATATTCCGCCTAGATACTTCTCTATTGAATATCCTTACGGAAGAGATTCCTGTGGAAATTCTAGAGATTGTATTAAAGACTCTTGCGAAGACTCTAAGTTGTTTCCTGACTTCTGTATTCCAGAAGTTCACGCAACTAGCGTAGATAGTAACGGACAGTTAAAAGCAGGGGTTTATTCTTTTGCCATAGCTTATGCAGACGAGCAGGGAATTGAACTTACTGACTACTGTGACCTTACTAATCCTATTCCTGTATTTGAGCGTAGCATTACTGAACAAACAGAATACGTTACTTCTAAGTCAATAAGTGTACAAGTTCAGCATAAGACTAGAATCTTTGAATACTTTAACTTAGTAGTAGCTGAGAACGTAAACACAGTTACTAACTATCACTTAGTAGGAACCTACAGAGTAAATCAATACACCGACCAAGATACGTTGACTTACACAGGGGACTTTAAATCTACGTTCTCTTCTATTGTACCTCTTATTAGATCTCCTCACTATGAGACTGCAAACATTATTGAGAAACAAAACGACATCTTAATGATTGCAGACCTAGAAGAGTTTCCTAAATTTAACTTTCAACCGTTTGCCTCTAAGCTGAATCTTTTCTGGGAGACAGTAGAGATGCCAGCAGATAATGATTTAGACTACTCTTCTCCCGAAGTTGCCTACTTCTTCCGCACTTATCAGCGTGACGAGGTGTATGCTTTTGGTATAAAGTTTAGATTAAAGAACGGAAAGTATACAGACGTATTCCATATTCCTGGAAGAAGACCTGACTCCAATGATCTTGAATTAGAATCTTCTGCTACAAACAAAGACGTATTTGTAGCCGAGACTGATTGTTTGATTCCAGACTCTTCTCCTAGATGGAAAGTTTACAATACCGCAGGATTTGGTGGTTCAGTTTTAAAAGACCCTGACTTAGCTAACGATATTGAAAAACAATACAACTGCGCTATTACTGTACACGAGCGTGGACAGTTTGCTTATTGGGAATCTATTGATGTGTATCCTTGCTACGATGAAATTTGGGAACAATCAACTGACCCTAACGCACCTTACTTTAATCCAGATGCTTTAGCGGGTAAACCTATCCGTCACCATAAGTTTCCTGACTCTGCAATTTCGCACATTCACGGAAACAAAAGATTAACTACAGAGTTATTCAACGACCAAATAGGAAACGAATCTACTAGTGTACTATATCCTGTAGGAGTTCGTTTAAATGAAGAACTAATTGTTGCGCTTCTAAACGAAAAACTACCTAACGGTCAATACAAACACACAGTGTTTGATCCCATCAACAAAAAGAACGTACCAATCAAAGATGTAATCTGTGGCTACGAGCTAGTTAGGGGCAATCGTGTAGGTAATAAGTCTGTAGTAGCTAAAGGTCTTTTATATGATGTAGGGGAGTTTGAAGATACTTCTGGGGACGGAGTTGCCAAAAAGTACTACTATTCTAATTATCCCTATAACGATTTGCGTGTAGATCCATTTTTGCGCATAGACTCTAAATGGTACAATGACAGTAGAGGACCGAGATTAGGTTGGCTAGGCATTCCGTTAGGAGGAAATGATTTAAACGACTCAATTGTACCAAGATTAAATGGATTTAAAACATACTCTGACAATGGTGGAAATAATAGATATACTTTTTACTCTCCAGACACTTCTTTCCAATATCCTAAGATTGGTACGGAACTAAAATTAGAGACCGTAGAATTTGGTAAAGTATTTGGGCACTTTGTTTCTGTACTTGAGCACCCAAGATATAGATTCTTAGATAAAGGGACATACTTTGACGCTGGGCTTTTAGCAGGTCTAACTTCGGTAGACCTTGAAGGAGATACACAAGTTGACGCTAGTGTTACAGGCGGGCTTAGAAATACAGTACGTCCTGGTATTCGTTACGATAGGATGTTGGTTAACGAGCAGATTATTTTGGATATAGTAGAGAAACTTATTCCATTTGTAAACTTTGCCTACCAATATAACTCTATTGCAAACTACAATCAGTTTATTTCAATAGATCCTCAGCGTACTTTAAGTCATCGTGGACAGTCTAGAAGATTTATTGAGTTAGGGTATTATGCAAATGAACGTATAGTTCAAGTATTTGATGATGCTCCTTTACACAATAGACTTAGAGAAACTTCAGTTTATCTTAAACTAAAAGATTTCTTACCTCAACACGAATCTCAAATCTTTGATGACAGTCGTTACTTAGCATCTGAGCACAGAGGTGCGCCTACTGACCTAAACGAAGACAAGAAAACTAGAGCATACTATGCCTCAGTTAAAAGACAATTCCCTAATCAGTACGGAGTAGTCGAGAATCTTAAGTACGTATCTACTGGATACAAGCAAGATGTTATCTTAGACATAAACGGAGAAGCGACTGTAGAGTACAAATACTATCCTGCATTTGGTGGAGATACTTATATTACTCCATTTGCTTTAAAACGTAAACACTCGTTCTTTACTCGTAACTTGGTAAACCTTCCAGCCAAAGTAGATGAGGTTCCTTTTGACTACTGGTTATTCCCTAACATGGCATATCCAACTTACTTTATAGGAACGTCTACTGAAGCTGCGGACATTACTGCAGTTGATTTTGCTACTGCAGCTGGTGTAATTATTCTTGGAATAACTGGAATTACTTTAGGTGCAAGTTTAACAGGTGCGGTAGCAGTAGTAGCATTAGTTGCAAGTAATGCACTAATTTTAACAGGAATTAATGCTTTGTGGTCAAAGTTTGTAAAGAAAACTGCACTAGACAAAAACCAACAGCATCGTTACTATAAAGATGGTATCTTCTACACAGCTTCTTACGGTATTCCTATTTTCTTTGTAGAGTCAGATGTTAACGTACACTTCCGTCACGGAAGAGATATGGACAAAGAAAACTTCTACCCTAACGTAGGTGGAGGTGTGCCTGATGAGTGGTTACAAGAAGCTACTGTACCAATTAAGTTTGATAACTTCTATCATTACAACGCGACTTACTCTGCACAGAATCAATCTCCTAACTTCCCTTACAAATTAAAGTACCCTAATCTTGAGTGTATTATTAATCATCAGAACAGAGTAATCTACTCTGACCAAGCAAGTGATTCTAATCTTACTTCAGATAAGTGGTTAGCTTTCCGCCCAGGTAACTTCTATGACTTCCCTAAACAAGGTGGTCGTTTGATTGACTTGAACGCAGGGGAGAGTGAAAGAGTATATGCTAGGTTTGAAAATACCACAAAGGTTTACAATGCACGTATTGTCCTTAGCTCTACTTCTCCTTACCAGTTAGAGATAGGTAACGCAGATATGTTTAAACAGAAACCTGTAGACTTATCAGCAACTGACTTGGGCTATATTGGATCGCAGCACAAAGCGTACATACGTTGTGAGTACGGAACCTTCTGGGTAGACGCTAAACGTGGTCACGTATACCAAATCACAGGTGGAGGATTTAACGAGATTAAATCTGAACTTAACTACAATTGGTTCAAAGAAAATCTTCCTTTCCAAATCTTAAAAGATTTCCCTGAAGCAGATGTAGACAGTCCTTCTTTAGGTATTGGTATTGTAATGGGCTGGGACGAGAGATTTGAGCGTGTCTTTATCACTAAACTAGATTATAGAGTAAGACCTCAATATCTTCAAGGACCTGCTAAGATTGAATACATCACCGACAGATTAGATGCCGATTACAAGTACTATGTGTTGAACGATAATGGAGTTAAGACTAGAGTAGACTTTAGCAATAAACTATACTTTGAGAATAAGTCGTGGACTGTAGCCTACAGCCCTAAGATGAAAAACTTTATCTCATTCTACTCATTCTTACCGAACTTCTTTATTTCCCAACTAGGTAACTTCCAGACTATCATCACTACTCCTGCAGGTTCTTCTTTGTGGAATCATAACTTAAGTCCATACTTGTATCAGACTTATTATGGCAAACTATATCCTTACATCATAGAGTACTTAGTAAATACTATTCCGATGAATGGTAGCGTCACAAGTGTTTCTATGATTCTAGATATCCAAGAGTACTTCTCTAAATACGAGTACTACTCATTAGGAACTACTAACAACAAGAATACTGCAAACTTCACAAAAGCGATTATCTATAACAGAGAGCAGTCGTCAGGTATTATCAGCTTAGTTCCTGAGATTTACGGCAACACTCGTCAAAAGGTTTTGTATCCAAGAATGACAACTAACGGTATTGAAACTCTTTTATCTAGAAGAGAAAACAAATACACGTTTAATGGCTTCTGGAACATAGCCGCACAAGCGAATGGTCAACCTCTTTGGACTACTAAGTGGGATGATTTACAGAACAACTACTTTATAGATAAACTACCAAACACAAAAGCTATTAGAAATTTAAGTATTGCTTATCAGAAAAATAAGATAAAGTCTGACTTTACGAAAGTTAGATTAATACAAGATAAGTATAATAGATATAAATTTGTGAATAATCTACAAATAACACAACTAAATAACACTACCTTATAACTACCGCTATGGCAGAAAAAGAAATTTTCACAACAGTCCGTCCTGAATTAGTAATAGGCCAACTGTTCCAGTCTAGAGACACAATCCACATTGCGCATCTTCAGACCGTAAGTTATGCAGAGCATAAAGCTTTGAATGAGTACTATGACTCTTTACTAAATTTAACCGATGGTTTACTAGAAACTTATTTCGGCACAATCGGAAAAAGAATTAATATCAAGATCCCTGCGTCTGAGTACGTAAATCCACAGCAGCATCTTAAGCAGTTAATGGACTACGTTAAAAAGCACAGAGGGGTTTTTGGTATTGAGAATACTCATCTCCAAAACATCGTTGACGAAATCTTAGCTTTAATTGCTAAGACTTTGTATTTATTAACCTTATCATAAAATCACGACAATGAATAACTTGTATAAAAACTACATGATGAAGAAGGGTGGGCAGTGGATTCAAGCTGCTATTAAAAAACCTGGTGCATTAACTAAGCAAGCAAAAGCTGCTGGTATGTCTGTTCCTGCTTTCAGAGAACAAGTATTAGCTAATAAAGAAGATTACTCTGGCACTACAGTACGTAGAGCTAATCTAGCTAAAACTTTATCTAAAATGAAAAAGGGACAAGGCGGTATGGAATTTAAAGATCCAATGGGTCCTGACCGTATGATGGGTGAGGCAGAGATGGTAGACAATAATTCTTTGACAGGAAGCGAGTTTGAAGTAGCTCCTTCTATTCAAGCCCTTGACCCTAATTTAGATTTTGCACGTCAAGATATTGCTAGCCTAGAAAAACAAGCAGAACGTGATAACGTAAAAACTTATCAAAGAATGCTTAATCAGAAGTATGGGGCTGGCTTATCAGAAGATGGTGCATGGGGTCCTAAAACTCAAGCTGCTTATGAGAAGTTTATTATGGCTAAGAAAGCCGCTCCTGCAAGTAAAGAGCCTAACCCAATGACTAAGAATCCTGAAAGAGACTTACCTAATTTTGAGAGAATGTCTCCAATAGAGATTAAAGCTAAGAAGAAGGCTGAACCTATGACTTTATTGCCTAAGCGTCCTATTCCTCAGATTCAACCTACAATGAGTAACTTTATGAACAGCCCTGCTGCTAAATTTAACTCTCGTAGTTATTCTGACAATACCAGAGTAGCACCTGCCGCTAGACCAATGACTCGTACTGCGCCTGCTGCTAAACCTGCAAATCGTTTTGACCGAACCACAATAGGACCAACTCCTAGCGGATACCGTTCTGTATTGTACGATCAGTTTCTACAAAGAAACAAATTAAAGTAATCTATGGAAATTAAAGCCTTATATAAAAAGTTCTTAAAGCACAAAGGAATCTCTGCGCCTAAAAATAAAGTGCAGAGTAAAAAACCTATCACCGTAAGTAATGTAGGATTGTGGGACAAAAGCAAAAAGAAAGTTATTGTTCCTTCTAACAGAATTACTATGAAAGGTCCCAAGGGCGAACAAGACTTTTTTAAAAGGCCTGTATTAGCTACTGGGTTGCAGTCAGGTAAACAAGTCTTGATGCAACCTGGTGGCGAATACTATTTTCCAGAAGATAAGCAGGTGTTTGAAAAGCGCATGCAGGGTGGTGGAACAGTTCAGACTAATATGCTTCAGCCTATTAAGAAAGACGAAGAGTCTCTTCCTGTTATTCTAGATTCTTTATTCTCTCAGTTTCAAAAAACCAAGCAAGAGTTTGGCGTAGAACCTGAAGAGCCTGAGACACCTTCTTTACAAACAGGAGGACACGTTATTCAGCCTGGAGAAACATTTTTTGGTATAGCTAATAAGTATAATTTAACTAAAGAGGATTTAATAGATGCCAATCCTGACGTAGATATAAATACTATTCAAATAGGCCAAAGTCTTAAAATTCCTGTAATAGAATCTGTAGGACAAGTAGAGATAAATGCTGCTGCTGCAAAAACTCCTACAAAATGGTTTGATTATGTTAACCCAATGAACTGGGGAGCACCGAATTATGATGATGCTGGAAACTTTAGACAAGCTTTTAGAAAAGCTAGAATTGAAGGAGAAAATGATTTTATGTGGTATGGAGATAGATATTCTTCTGACTTAGCTAATCTAGAAAATAAAAGACAAGAGCTAGTAAAAGATATTGCAGAAGAAACTGAAACTTTAGAGCCTATTAAAACTAATAGACGTAAAGTTAATGAACAACTCCCCACATCTACTGGAATTAACAACGACATTCTTTTACGCCAAGCATACAAAGAATCTACCTTTGATCCCAAAGCTCAGTCATCTGCAGGCTATATGGGATTGGCTCAGATTGGTGACGAAGTTATTAAAGATTATAAAAAGGCTACAGGTGTTCAGAGTGTAGATGCTTATGATCCAGAACAAAACGCTGCTGTACAAAGATGGGCAATGAATCAAATTTATAACTCTGATTTTGTTAATAAAAAAAATCAGTCAGATGAGGTTCGATTAGCTAAAACATTGGCAAGTTACAATTGGGGTAAAGGAAATGTTAGAAATTATTTAAAAAGACAAAAAGCAAAAGGAGTTGATATTTACAATTCATTAGATTGGTTAGAAGAACTTCCACAAGAAACAAGGGACTATGTACATAAAATACAATTAAGAGATGTTCCTGAGTTTGATATACAGTTTAACCAAGCTATAAAGAATAAAAAATATTCTCCTTACGTAGAATTATATCAGAATAAGGCAAACGGAGGAATTATTAATACATTCCAAATGGGCGGCATGTCTATACCAGGAGTTAACGGGACTGTAATAGCCAATACTAATGCTCCATCTCTTTACAAAAAATATAAACGTAAATGAAACAAATGATAAAACGTAAAGACGGATCATACTCACAACGTGGCTTGTGGGATAACATCCGCGCCAATCGTGGTTCAGGCAAAAAGCCTACTGCACAGATGCTTAAGCAAGAAAAGAAGATTAAAGCAGAGGAAAAGTCTAGCATGAAGTACGGAGGTCGTTTGTATAAATCTTATAAGCAAGGTGGTACTATTGCGCACACTACTAAAGGCCCTGGTGCAAACTACCGTCCTACTAAATCAGGAGCAGGGATGACTGCTAAAGGAGTAGCTGCATACAGAAGAGCAAATCCAGGTTCTAAACTACAAACAGCAGTAACAGGTAAAGTTAAACCAGGAAGTAAAGCTGCTAATCGTAGAAAATCATATTGTGCTCGTTCATTAGGACAGTTAAGACAGGCTTCTGCTAAAACTAAAAACGATCCTAACTCAAGAATACGTCAGGCAAGAAGGCGGTGGAAATGTTAATCATTAACTTTTAAAATTAATAACATGGCAACTAAATCAAAATCAACCAGCGTTTCTTCTTTATTTAAAGAAAAACCCAAAGTAAGCAGACCAGGCG
>Ga0315904_10002971_pt1 | contig 25575 bp, 12 predicted proteins | sample LakEriMetagenome_6_FD_203529 | JGI IMG/M metagenome (GOLD analysis project Ga0315904, IMG submission 203529) | Freshwater fungal communities from buoy surface, Lake Erie, Ohio, United States - Buoy 12 MA120 | ecosystem: Environmental > Aquatic > Freshwater > Lake | place: USA: Lake Erie, Ohio... | reverse complement strand
GAGGCGCAAATCGCGACCTGACGGTCAACGCGGCGGTGACGTCCGCCAACGGTTCGATCACCCTGCTGGCCAATCGGAACATCAGCCAAGGGGCCAACGGCGATCTATCGATCACCGCGGGTGCCGCTAACACGATCTATGTGTACGCAGTCAATGGCTCGATCGCGATGAATGCCGATGCATCGTCGACCACCCAGGGTGGGAACATCTACTACCGAGCTACCGGGAATGTCACGGTCGGAGTTCTCAATGCCGGTACGGGCGGGATCTGGATCGATGCCGGTGGCGACATCCTCGATGCCCAGAACGATACGGTTACCGCGCAAGATGCAGCCCAACCCGGATTCGCGGTCCCTGTGGGAACCCGAGTGGTGAATTTGATCGCTGCTACAGCATTCTTGAACGCAGTTGGCAGTATCGGCGTTGCAGGCAATCCGCTCGATACCACGATCGGCACGTTGGCCAGTCGATCGGGGACCAGCACCTACATCTACGAGAGCGATAACCTTATCATCGGCGGCATTGCGACAAGCAGTGTGAATCGCACCCATCTCAATTCCACCAACCTCGCTATATCGACCGCCTCGTTGGCAGGCTCCGAGGGTGGGCAGCACGTGAAGATCGAAACCATCGACGGGAACTTATTTGTCAATGAACCGGTCACGGCAGGCTTGGATACATTACTGGCCGCGAATCGCCAACCGGCCACATCCGTAGCAGCGGCTGGCAACTTGTTCGTCAACTTCGACGTCCGTTCTACCAACGGTGCAATCACCTTGCTCGCCGAACAGAATATCAATCAAGGGGCCAACGGCGATCTATTGATCACTGCGGGTGCCGCCAACACGATCTATGCTTACGCCGTCAATGGCTCGATCACGATGGCGGATGGTGCATCCTCGACCACCCAGGGTGGGAACATCTACTACCGAGCTCCAGGTACGGTCGCAGACCCGACGAGCGGAAACATTGCTCTTGGACTTTTGGATGCCAAGGGTGGCTCGGCGTTGGCGGGTTCGGTAGCAGTCCATGCCGGAAACAACATCAGCGACAATAACGATGGAGTTACGATAAACACGCTGAATGTTCGAGCGACGAATCTCCAACTGATTGCGACCCGAGGAAAAATTGGAGATGCAGATCTAGCGGCAACCGCGGATGTCAATCGAAACGCGATTGATACGGAAGTCAATACCCTTGCGGCAGCCTCGGCGCTGGGGATCTATGTGCGTGAACTCGATGGGGTCACTATCGATAACACTGGAGACATAATCTTACGACGTGTGAACCTCGACTCTTCCAACAACACCTTGACCATTTTTTCTCGGGAAGATCTCACCACGACCGCGGAGAACGGCCCGATCAAGCTCCAGTCGGTGGATGGAAACATCATCGTCAATGCCGGTGCGGCAGGCAACCCAGGTATCTCTGCCAACGGCAGCGGGGATGTGCTGCTCCAGACCCTTACCAGCGGGACGATTATCGCCAATGCGCTGGTGCAATCGGGCACGGGCGATATCAGCGTCAAGTCGGCGGATGATCTCGCGTTGACGGATAACTTCCGCACAAGTGCCCCGGGAACGTTCTACTTCTCCTCGGGCCGCGATATCACCTGGGCAGCGGGAGTTCCGACACTCAACACGGCAGGTGTTCATGTTCGATTGGTGGCGGGCCGGGACATTCTGCTCGGAGAGATCAACGCCAACGGGACAGGTGATGTGGGACTGAGCGCAGGTCGCAATATTGTCGATGCCAATGACGCTGGAATCCCCAACACCCGCAACGTCTTTGCCCGCAACCTGGCGATGCAGGCCGACAGCGATGGCGATAATATAGGCATCATTGGGGGAACAGACCTTGGTAACCCAGACCCCGACGCCAATATCGCTGCGATCGATACGCAGGTGGTATTTTTGGCCGCTCGCTCCGCCACCGGGATCTATGTCCGCGAGGTCGATGGGGTCACGGTAGATTCGGTCAGCGTTGTCGTTCGCCAAGTGAACTTCAATTCGACCGATCCCCTCGCCACGCAGACGCTCGAAGATCTGCAAACCACGAACAACGGACCGATCAAGTTGCAATCGGTCAATGGCGACATCGCGGTGAATCCTGGAACCATCACGGCGTTCGGCGTGTCGGCCAACGGCACGGGCAACGTCCTGCTGCAGACCCTCAACTCGGGAAGTATTGCCATCAACGCTGGTGTCGACTCGGAACGAGGCGCGATCAGCTTGATCGCTCGACAGAACATCACGCAGAGCGCCAATGGCGATCTGTTGATCACCACCGGCAGCAACACCACCACCAATACGATCTACGCCTACGCAGTCACCGGTTCGATCACGATGAACGCCGACGCATCCTCGACCACCCAAGGCGGGAATATCTACTATCGTGCTCCTCTTAACGTCACCCTCGGTACTTTAACTGCCGGCAGTGGTGGTGCTTGGGTGAATGCGGGTGGCAGTATCCTCGATGCCCAGGGTGACACGGTGGCACCAGGAGCGGCCGGATTCGCTACCGCAACCGGGGCTGCGCGAGTTGTCAATGTCGGCGCACGCACCGCTGTCCTGCAAGCCGGTGGTAGCATCGGAGTGGAAGGGAATCCGATCGACACAAACGTGGATGTGATCGCAGGCGCGAGCAAGGATGGCATCTTTATCCGCGAGTCGAATCAACTGATCGTTGGCCAGATCGCTAGCTCAACCGTACAACGTGTTCATTTCAGGTCCGACGCTGCACCCGTGTCTGGAAATGCAGAGTTCGGGCTTCGAGCTACGGACGGACCCATTCGGGTGCTTACCGAACAGAACAACCTTTTCATCGATCGAACTGTCAACGCCTCGGCCAGCGCGAACGCTGCGACGGATAGTGCGGCCGATGAGAGTGCCACTCGCAAGGACGTCACGATGATCGCCTTGCAGGGTGCGATCGAGCAGCGGGCGGGAACAGCTTTCTCGCTCACCAGCAATGCAGCCATCGGTGCGACGATTCTGAACTTGGCGGATACTTCGTCGTTCACCGTCGGGATGAGGATTGCTGTTTGGGACGCCGATAGCGGTCGACAGGACTTCGATGTGGTTGGAGTGGGAGCAGGAACCATCCAGATCAGCAGTCCGCTGACGCGCGCTATCACCGCTGCAACAAGCCAAATCTTCCAGCAGCGATCCCAAGTCGTTGGTGAAGGACTGTACCTGTCGGCGAAAAATCATGCGCATCTCTATGATGCATCGGTGACCAAGCTGATCTCCAAGACCGAAACCAACGAGAGGCTCGACGCTTGGGAACACGTCAACGTCGACGCCAGCCGACGCGGCGACGATTTCCTCGTCGACCTGGAAACCAAGATCCCAGGCTTGGTCATCCCCGATGCCGTCAAGCAGAAATATCGTTTCGCGGAAACGTATGACGCCAATGGATACTCGCTGTACATCGTCAACAGCCGAAATGTGCAGGTACAGGATGTGACGGCAGGGATCAGCAATTCCCCGAACGTCTACATCGAAACCCTCGGCGCGAGCGAGATCAACGTCACTGCTCCCGTCAAAACGTTGAGTTCGAATCCAAGTGAGGGAGGGATCGTTCTCGTCGCGGGCCAAAGTTTGAAGATCGCTCCGACGGGACGGCTGGAAACCGTACAGTCTCAAGGACCGAGTTACGATCAAATCGTCGTGAATGAAACGTTGGCTACCCGCTTCTTCCGTTTCATCCCGACGGACGCAGTACTGCTCGGCGGCAAACCTGGGATTGAAGTACCACCGAACAGTTATTATACGACATATTCCATTTTGTCCGACCTTCAGGCCGCTGCCGAGACAAATGACCTCTCCCAAGCCGGGGGCCCGAAACATGTCTTCATGCAAGTCGCGATCCAATTCGGTGCAACGAACGACAGGGGTTTCGAAAACTTCATCGCGTACGCTGACCGCCAATATGCCATGAGCCACGCAGCAAATGGAACTTTGAACGGGACCACGGCCGTGTTGTCCAAGATCAACGGCACCCCGTCCGCCAACAATGAAGTTTTGCGATCGGTGCCGTTAAGCAATTTCGAAACGGCGTGGTTCCAACGACAGACCTCCTTTGCAGATGATTTTATAAAAGCCGACGCGAACGGTGTTTTTGAGAATTACGCAGTCATGCGTCGCGCGAACGATTTCTTCATGTTCCAGAATACCGCCAACATCGCCACCATCCAGGATCTCACTTTTGAAACCAAGCAGATCAATGTGCAACGCGACGCATTCAGCCCGACTCCTCCAACTCCCCTCGCGCCGGCCATCCAAGTCGTCCTGCCGGCACCCCCCAGACCGGAAGGCAGGATCGAACAACCCCTGGTCCTGATCGAAGCAACCAAACTCGAGACTCGCCCGTCGGTGGAACCGAAAGCAGATATCGTTTTGTTCCGCATGAATGAGTTCGATGACAAGAACGAAGATGGCCAGCCCGACGACAATGAACTTCCTTCTAGCATCAAGGAAGTCCTCGATAAGGTAAACAGCAACGACCTAGCGAAGAAAATCGAGTTTCCCAACGATAGGAAAGGGAACACCAAGCCGTCCGTTCAGCCGACCCAGGATGAAATCAATCGCGTGAAGGAAGCCCTGCAGCGCGACCCCGAGGCCCAGGTCGGAGTCTACTCCATCGTCAGAGAGAAGCCCAATGGAGATAAAGACGTGCTCGATGTCTTCCCCATCCGAGATCCCGACCCGATGGGGGAATCCGGGGTGGACTCCGAACCAGAGACCATTGAGCCGATTCCAACGAATCCGGGGCAACAGCCTCCAGGCAACGTCAATGACGGAGCATTTTTATTCCCCACCCGTTCTCTTTGGGACGATGCCGACTCGAAGATTGATGGACCGCGGAATGATCACCGGTTGAACTCGGTGAATCCTGCGGTTTCCCTGGCCATCTTGCTCGGGGCAATCAGCCTGCGATCCACCCCATCAACCCAGGCGTCGACCCAGTCCGCGGCCACCGAACATCCTGTGGCGCTTGCACGCGAGGCAAGGCGACAACGACGCCGCGAGTCGCTGCTGAGCGCCTGGAGCCAGTCCCGCCACCGCGATGCATGACCCTCGCTGCAATCCATAAATCAAAAAATCCATCTGTTCCTGGAGTTCGAAAATGAGCAACACGCCAACCGATTTCAATCCCGAAAATCAACCCGATGACGAAGCAAAGACCGAACTTCTCGGCCAAAACCAGCCGAGCGACGATTCGACTCCCACCAAGCGATCGGACGAAATCGACGTGGCTTCCGACAGCGCAGCGACGGAAATGTACAGCGGTTCGGGTAGCGGTTCGGGACGACTGTCCGACTCGAAAGGTAGCGGCAGCTCAGGCACGCCAGGCAGCGACGAACGGGTCCGACGCGAATGGGAAGCAGCCATCGGCAGCGCAGGCCGAGGCTCCGGGGAATCCATTCGCTTCGAGCGGCAAGAGGCCTCGGACTCGGTCCTTGACCGCGTCGCCGTGCGCAAGGTCGCGGATGCCAATATCGACAAAGCGCAACGAAGCAGCTTCGATTACGCCATCCTAGACAAACTCGGGGAAGGAGGCATGGGTATCGTCTTCTCCGCCAAACAAACCGCGGTCGATCGCGTCGTCGCCCTCAAGACGCTGAAGAAGGACAAGAACAACGATCCCGCTGCCCAAAAGCAGTTCTTTTACGAGGCCGAAATCACGGCCGACCTCGACCACCCCAACATCCCCCCGATCTACGAATTGGGGATGACCGAGCAAGGCACATTCTTCTACACGATGAAGCTCATCAAAGGCTCCGAGTGGCACCGCGTTATGCCCAAACGCAGCCAGGAGGAGAACCTGGAAATCTTCGAGAAACTCGCCGATGCCGTCGGATTCGCCCACAGCAAACGAATCATCAATCTCGACATCAAACCCCAAAACGTCATCCTCGGTGGTTATGGTGAGGTTTATGTCACCGACTGGGGAATGGCACACGACTTGGACAAGAAAATGTCTCCAAGTCTCGGTGGAACCCCCGACTACATGGCCCCAGAAATACCACGCAAAGCCTTCGACAAAATTGGGCCCCAAACCGATATCTACCTCCTCGGGGCCGTTCTCTTCGAGATCATTACCGGCAAACCGCCGCATGCCGGCGTCGAGTCCAAAGACCGGAAGAAGTTGGGGCAATCCAAAGTCCTGGATGCCTACCACAACAAGATTCGTCCGACCGACTCCGACAACCCCCTGCTCCAAGTCGCCCTCAAGGCGATGAGCACCGAACCCGCCGATCGCTATGCAACCGTCGAAGATATGCAAAGCGAAGTGCGCGAGATCATCCGGGAGAACGCCAATATCAAAACCAGCTTGGAATTGACCAAGACCTCCAAGTCCACACTGCAATTGGCCGAAAAGAGCCAAGACTACGAACGCTTCAATCGCGCGATCTTCGGTTTCCGAAACGCCGTCGAAGTCTGGACTGGAAACAAAGAAGCCGAAGAGGAACTGGCCAAAGCCCGACTCGCCTTCGGCAAATGCGCCTTTGCCAAAGGGGACTTCGACCTCGCCCTCCAAACCCTCGACCGCAAAGTCCCCGACGAAGCATCCCTGCTCGATAAAGCACAAAAGGCCAAGACGGCGGTGTTGAATCGGGAAAGCAGGTTCAAGGCGTTGCGCAATGCACTTGTTGGCTTTTTGGCCTTAGGTGGGATCGGTGCCTCGATTGCGGCTTGGACGATCTGGAACCAAGGTGAAACAGTGCGATTAACTAATATCGCATTGAAAAAAACGAATACAGAGTTAGACGAGAAGAATATTGCGTTGGACACAGAGAAGAAGAATCTAGCTAAAACGAATGACGAGTTAGACAAGAAGAATATTGCGTTGGACGAGAAGAATATTGAGTTGGACACAGAGAAGAAGAATCTAGCTAAAACGAATGACGAGTTAGACAAGAAGAATATTGCGTTGGACAAAGAGAAGGAGAAGCTAGCTAAAACGAATAACGAGTTGGAGATCAAGACGCAAGAAGCCCTCGCGCGTCTTGCTCAAGTCACGGTGGGTGACAAGTTAACGACCCTTTACTTTGCGAGTGCTCAGGCGGACAAGGCAAATCCGATTGGAGCAGCGAAGCAACTCGATCTGGCTCAGAAAGTCGATGAGCAGACCAGGCAGGCATTTGGAGAGAAACCGTTTCCGAGGCTCGAGAATTGGGCTTCGCGCCGAGTCGCTTTGCTCAGCAACCGGGATCTCCAGCCGGAAAACCTAGCGGGGCAGGTAACCGCGATCGATTTTGCAAAGGGGCGCAATCGGGGCGTCGCGGCATTGAGCGATGGTCGAGTCGTGGCTTTAGAACTCCGCGATGGCAAGTTGATCGAACGATTCTCGAAGCCGGTTCCCGACAATCAGTCGATTGTCGGTGCGTCGATTTCGCCGACGGGTGATGAGGCTATGTTGGCTGCAGGGTCCAAACTGTACCGTTGGGTGCTCGAGGGTGAGCTTGAACCGATGCAGGAGGAGATGACGAAGAATCGCTCGTTCCAGGGGTTCGCCTACAGCCCGGACGGCTCGATGGTGGTGGCTGGAATTCGCGGCGGGCTATGGATCAAGCGATCGGGGAGTGACTGGCAGGAACTGACCCCCAAGGTCAAGGGAAGATTGCTCGATGCGGATTGGCTGGGGGACCGCGGGGTATTGGTCTTGGCGGACAACACAGACAACCAGGGAGCTCGGAATCTGCATTTCGTACCCGTCTCGCCCGGCGCACCGCCAGCCGTAGTTGTCGAGGGAAGCAATTTTACGCAACTCGGGGTGCTCGATGCGGCTATGGGCAAACTCGTCATCGCATCCGATGGCGGGGCGTTAGCCACCTATGACTTCGACGCGTCGTCCAACAAGCTAAAAAACTTCCAAGCGTTGACGCGCCAGCATCGCGGCGATGTGAATCAAATCGATATCGTCGATATCGATCCTTCGACCAAGCGGATGGTGACCGGCAGCGGCGAAGCGGTCGTCCACGTTTGGAAATACCGCCCGAACTCCGGCGAAGTCGCCTATGAAACGTTCTTGACCGGCACTCCTGGAACCAGCGAAGAGAATGTGATTCTTCGGACAGCCATGATCGATGGCAACCATGTCGTCAACGTGGATAAAAAGGGATCCGCAGTTGCACTCGACATCGATCGACAGATCCAACGGCGCGAATTGACCCGCGATGGCAATTACGAGCGGGTTGTGATCGGTCTCCATCCGCGCGGCGATTCATCGAATGTGCTGTCGGTCGACGAAAATGGAGTCGTGGATCAATGGGATCTGGTCACCGGCTCCACGGTCAATTTGGCCGGAGCGACCGGATCGGTTGCTGCGTCCCGCTACAGTTATTTTGGACATACCCCCGGCGCGGTGTTGTTCGATACCGCGGTCGATGCCCAGCGCGGAGTCGTCGTCACCTCGGCGGTGCTCTCCGGAAACGCGATTCGGTACGCTGGGCAGGAGGGCGGATTGGACAAATCATGGGCGGAATTCTGCGTTTGGGATCAAGCGACAGGAAACATGTTGCGCCGATGGCAAAACGAGATGAACGATCCGGTCGAGCCACGATTGACTTTGCTGGGTGATGGTGCATTTTACGTCGGCAACGAGGCAAAACAGATCGTCTACGATTACCAGGGGCAGTCGCTCGCCGATCCTCAAGGGAACGGGGCCACGTTTGCCGTGGTGAATCCGGAAACGCCTGGTATCGTCGCGCTGTGCAAACGCGATGGAGGAAACGGAGAAGTATGGCTGTGGAATCGCAATGACCGTTACGAGTCGAAGCGCGTATTCGGCGAAAACATGATGCCTGTTCACGCCGTTTGGTCCAATGACGGTGGACGATTGTATGTTCTCGACTTGTCTGGAAAGCTCACTCCGTTCGCATTCGTCGACGGCAAACTTGTAAAAAAGGACAGCGAACGCGTCGAGATCAAGGATCCCAAGAACCCTGAGGATTCTTCGATCCTCAACGTCCTGCGATCGTACCAAGATGTCGAAATGGTCGCGAACCGCCACGCGACGGGCGATACGATCGTCTGCAACCTCCGGGATCTGTATTCCAAAGAAACCACCACGTGGACGTGCATCTTCGAGGCGGACGGCCAATCCGTTCGCCGCGCGACGGAACCAGCGTTCGAGAACCGACCGGGACTTTTCTGGCTCGAAACGCATCCCAGCTATCGCGTGGAGCCCGATCGGCAAATTCTCTCCAAGCGTCGCGCTGGCAATAGCGTTTTCGTTTCGATGAAGAACGGACGCGTGTACGGCTTGAGCGAGAAAGGTGGCAATCCGGTTCTCTACGGTCGACAGAAATTCCTGATGAGTACCAGCGATCGGCAAGGCGATCGATTGATGCTGCTCAACGAAGACGGATCGCTCCATGGGATGAACGTCCGCGAAGGCTCGGACTTGAAGCTCGCGACCTACCGACTTGAGAAGGGCGAAAAGCGAATTTCGCTCTCGCCCGATGGCAAGCAGCTCGCGGCATACGACGAGGATCGAAAACGGCTTCGCCTGTTGGATTCGGGCAGTGGTCAGCTGCTGAGCGAGCATGCAGGCATCCTCGAGTTTGCGTGGGATCCAGACCAAGACACGCGTCTGGCGACGCTGGAGGCGGATGGATCCCTGAAAATCGATATCGGAGCTCAGCCGATCACCAAGCTGGCCGAAAAAATCGGCTCCATGAAGCCTGAGCAAATGGCATTCTTCAGTGAGACGTGGAGCGATAGGAAACCGACCAAGCACCTCGTGATTTACGCAGAGGACAAACTTTTCTTCGTTTCGCTCGAGGCGGAGCATGAAGTCTACGAGAAAGAAATCGGCCGAGGGTTCCAGCTGGCTGTCTCTCCAAAAGATTCGATTCTTGCGACGGGCGACGCAGCGGGGACCGTTCGGATTTGGTTCGCATCTCCTGCCAATAAGATCTGCCAGCAGGTCTACGACTTGGCCCGGGAGAAGTCCGAGGTGAAACGGATTGCATTTAGCGGAGATGGTGATACCTTAATCACTTCTGATGTGAAGAAACGTGTCTCGGCGTGGATGTCGCAAGACAAACGCTTGTCCGGGCAATAGCCCGAATCTTCCGCGATCACCATGAACCAATCGTTGCCCGAATCGAATGGGGAATTTGAGCCCGCGTTGGACGAAGCGTCCAGCGCGCTCGATTCGGTTCTTGAAGCGACCTTGGAGCATGGGCAACGGACGATCAAGCCGGAGGAATGGGACCGGCTTCGACAGGTCGTACTTGTCGCCCGGCAAGCGGGGGATTCGTTGGAAACGTGGTGCACGGCACTGGTCCGCGAACTGCTGGAAATTCGGTTGCCGGAGCAGGTGGTGAAATCCAAGTCCCTCGACCACATGAGCCGCATGATCGCCTCGACCTTGTGCAGCGATCCAGCATCCAAACAGAGGTTGACCGAACTGCAGTCCCAATTGCTCGGAGACGGCTCGTGAATTCGGCAGCGGCGGTGACATCATTGATATCCGAAGGCCGGGCACTGGTGCGGTCACTCGCGCTTCGCATCTACCGCGGTCTGCCCGTCAAAGTCGATTTGGAGGATCTCATCGCCTACGGGGAACTCGGTTTGGCCGAGGCCGCTCGCGATTTCGATGCCGACCAAGGGAACCAGTTCAGCACCTTTGCCTACTATCGCATCCGCGGCGCGATTTACGATGGCGTCGCCAAGATGACTTGGACCAGCAGGGCTCGCTATCGCCGCATGCGTTATGAGCAGATGGCGAATCAAGTCCTCGAGCGCGAGGAAGAGCGTCAGAGCGAAGAGGGGCCGACCGACGCGGCTTCATGGTTTTCGCGAACGACCGAACAGTTGGCGGTCGTTTATCTGGCCAGCGGCATCGATGCCGACGTCGATGTCATGGCCGAGGTCCCGGATTCCGGCCCAACCCCCACGGAGCGGGCCCTGCACGTGGAAGCCAACGAAAAACTCCGTACGCTCGTTAAAAAGCTACCCCTCAATGAGGGGCGTCTCATCCAGATGGTCTATTTTGAAGGGTACACCCTTCAAGACGCGGCCAACGTCCTAGGGTTTAGCAAATCTTGGGCTAGCCGATTGCATGCGAAAATTCTTGAGGATTTAGCCCGCGGGATGCGCCAACTGGGAATTCATGACTGAGGGAAATCCTGATGACGATGCTCGATGTCGACAAACTACTGGCGCCGATCAGTGAGGACGCTCCATGCGGGAGGCCGCTGGAAGAAGACGACAATTTGCAGGGTGCCTATTACGAGCTCGAAACCGCGTACAAGACCGCGAGGCTCATCCAGAAATCCCGCGTTGAACTGGAAAAGCTTGCCAACAAATCCCTGCGAACCGGCTTCCGCGATGACAAGAAGGACATGCCGAACGATCCCGTGAAAACGCCCGACTGGGATACAGTCGCGGATCGCGGGTGCCAATTGCTGTACGAGGGCAGCAAGGATCTGCGACTGCTCAGCCGTCTGTTTGAACCCATGACGCGTCTCTACGGATTCGAAGGTTTTCTCGCCGTCACTCGCGGTGCGATCCAGCTCGTCGATACCTTTGGAGATGAACTCTATCCGCGTGATCCGGGCGATCCCCTGGTGGTCTGGCAGAGTCTGTCCCGCGAACAAAACTCGGAGACCTTTCTCGACAGTTTGAAATGGATCCGAATCGAACCGCGGAACCCAGTCTGCTTCGGATGCAAATTCCGAATCGATGTCACGTTGGCCCTGCCATCTCTGACCGACGAGGATATCTCGGAACTCAAGTCGGACAGCGATTTTCTCGATGCGAATGAATTCAACGCTGCGGTCCAAAAACTGGACCCCGTCCACATCGAAACGTTCCGGAGTTCCGTGAGCGATGCATTGTCATCCGCCCAGGAGCTGGATGACTTGCTACAGACCAAGGCTCCCGGTACCGAGTTCCGATTCAATAAAATTGTGGACCTGCTGCAGGAAATCGCAACGTGGACCACCAAGACATTTCCATCGTTGTCGAGCGAACCGCAAGCCAGCGAGTCCCTGGAAGCCCCTGGTGCGGCAACGGGCTCGACGACGACCAAGTCAGGTCCGGTCGCATCGCGCGACGAAGCGTTGCGACAACTCAAGCAGGTCGCTGAGTTTTTTCGCAAGACCGAACCCCACTCCCCCCTTTCCTATGCCTTGGAACAGACCGTCCGTTGGGGGGGGATGAGCCTGCCCGAACTCCTCCGGGACTTTATTGACAATAACGATGTCTTGCTGAGCGTCTACCGAAGAATGGGGATTGAGATCCCGCAGGAATAAGTGCTCAAGAATTTGCATTCCTTGAGCCGATCGGTTATGCTCTCGCGGTCTTTTGCGAATGCAAGGGGAGCCCCTTTGCTCGCGCAACCAATCTTCTATTAGCCCGCTCTCGAGGAGTCTATGAGTTCCAGTCACGACAAACTCCAGCGTGTACGCACCCCTCGCGTGCACCTTCGTTACGATGTTCAAGTAGGGGATGCCACCGTCAAGAAAGAGATTCCCTTCTTGATGGGTGTGGTTGGGGATTTCTCGGGAACACCGATGAAGCGCCAAGCCAACGGGGATGTGGTTGCTGTCCCTGCCACTGAACTTAAGCATCTCCGAGACCGGAAATTTATCGATATCGATCGCGATAACTTCGATGCGGTGCTGAAGAGCATGACTCCAGGGGTCAGCGTAGAAGTAGAGAACACGCTCAAAGCAGATGGCACCAACATGAAGGTCAATCTCGCTTTCGAATCGATGAAGGACTTCGATCCGGGTGAAGTCGCCAAACGTGTGCCCGCCTTGAAGAAACTCCTCGACATTCGAGATCAGTTGATGGAGCTCAAGGTGAAGACGGGCTCAAGTCCAAAGCTGGAAGCGATCACGGAAGAGTGGCTCAAGAACACTTCCGATGTCGAAGCCCTCGCGAAGGAACTCGGCATCGGCGACGAACCCAACGAATCGTAATATCAGATCACCGGAAAAACTACATCACGCGCCCCGACGAAAAAATCTCAGGCGCGTCCTTATTCAGTCTCCAAGTCCTGTTACCCAAAACCGTCCATAGGTAGAAGCGATGTCAGATTCCCAAAAAGAAGCAACCGGGGCCGCAGAAGTCACCACCACCACCCGAACTAGTATCCTGGAAGATGCCATCAAGGCTACCAAGCAGACGGAACGTTCGCACGCCGAATCCCTTCTGAAGAACTTTATCTCGAACGTCATGAAGGGAACGGTCACCTTTGACAAAACCGTCACGCGTTCTCTCGATAATGCGATCGCTGGACTGGACCAGGCAGTCTCCAAGCAATTGGCTGCCATCATGCACCACCCGGACTTCCAAAAGCTGGAAGGGAGTTGGCGAGGACTCAATTACCTGGTCAAAAATTCAGAAACTGGCGTGTCCTTGAAGCTCCGAGTCCTCAATTGCCGGAAGCGGGAGCTGCAAAAAGATCTTTCGGATGCCGTCGAATTCGACCAAAGTCAATTGTTCAAGAAGATCTACGAAAACGAGTTCGGCCAACCGGGTGGGATCCCCTACGGCGCGTTGATCGGTGATTATGAATTCGAAAACCATCCCGACGATATGCAGATGCTGCGCGATATCTCGGGCGTTGCGGCCGCTGCGTTTTGCCCGTTTATTTCCTCAGCGAGTTCCAAACTCTTCGGATTTGATACTTGGACCGAACTCGACAAGCCACGCGATCTGAAGAATATTTTCGACACGAAGAACTATATCGGATGGCGTAGCTTCCGCGAAACCGAAGACGCCCGCTTCGTGGTGCTGACAATGCCCCGAACCCTCGCCCGTTTGCCCTATGGATCCCATACCAAGCCGATCGACGAATTCAATTATGAGGAAGTTGAACTTGGCGCCGATGGGAAACCCAAGACCGTCGATCACGACAAGTATTGTTGGATGAGCACCGCGTATGTGCTCGGGACGAAACTGACCGAAGCCTTCGCCAAGTACAACTGGTGCACGGCGATCCGCGGTGCGGAAGGGGGAGGCAAAGTAGAAAACTTGCCGACCCACGTGGTCAAGGGAGAGGATGGAGATACCGAAGTCAAGTGTCCCACCGAAGTCCTGATCACCGACCGGCGAGAAAAAGAACTCAGCGATTGCGGGTTCGTCTCCTTGGTGAACTACAAGGACAATGACTATTCCGTATTTTTCGGTGGGCAAACCGTTCAGAAACCAAAGAAGTACGAAGGCAAAGATGGAGCCGATGCGACCGCCAACGCGGCCCTCAGCGCCCGGCTCCCGTACATCATGGCTGCCTCGCGCATCTCCCACTACTTGAAGGTCATGGCCCGCGACAAGGTCGGCTCATTTCTCGAGCGAGAGGATTGCGAGAAGTGGCTCAATAACTGGATCGCCAACTACGTCACCTCGGCCAAGAACCCTTCGCAAGAAGAAAAGGCCTCGTACCCATTGGCCGAAGCCCACATCGAAGTTTCGGAAATTCCTGGCAAGCCTGGAGAGTACACCGCCGTCGCCCAACTCCGCCCATGGATCCAGTTCGAGGCCCTCACCGCTTCGATGCGGATGGTTACGAACATCAAACGAAAAGGCTAGGTCCCCATGGACGGACTTGGCAACGCCGAAACCTCGGATAAACCAAGCGAAATCTTGCTGGAGGAGCAATCCCGGGAACAGCAGTCCCGGAAACAGAGTGCTCCAACGTCAGTAGGTTTGTTCCAGTCCATCCTCGCCGAACATCAACTCTGCGGCGACTCGTCATCCGATCGGGATCGATCGGATGACGATCGCGACCCTCTGCGCGAGTTTCTCTCCGAAGTTCCGAACCATCTCGCACTCGGCCATCAGTGGTCGCGATGGATGGCGAAGCTGTCGCTGTGGCTGGGAAGCGATCATCTCCGACGGATGCAGTCGCGCGAGGACGTTGCCCAGCAACTCGACCGAGACATCGCATTGATCGATCGTCTCATCGGTCGTCAACTGAACGCAATTCTGCACCATCCGGCCTTTCAAAAGCTCGAGGCATCCTGGAGAGGCCTGCATCATTTGGTGGTTTGCCAGGAGAAGGCCAACGACGATTTGATCAAGATCAAAGTCTGGAACGCGACGTGGCGGATGCTCCGCGACGATCTCGAAGGAGCCGTGGAGTTCGACCAAAGCCAGTTTTTCAAGAAGATCTACGAACAGGGGATTGGGACGGCAGGAGCGGACCCGTTTTCCGCTCTCCTGGTGGATTTCGAAATTCATCCTCGCCCGAGTCGCGAGCACAAATTCGACGACGTTCCCTTGCTCCAGGCCATGTCGGCCACCGCAGCCGCGGCATTTGCTCCTATTTTCACCGGCGCGCATCCGTCGATGTTCCAGATCGATCAGTATGCGGATCTCAAGCCATCGAGTCCGATTGAAACGATGCACGCGCAGGCGGATTTCCTCTCCTGGCGATCGTTTCGGCAGATGGAGGAATCGCGGTTTGTCACGTTGCTGCTCCCCAGGATGCTCATTCGCCAACCGTATCGACCCGAAGTCAATTATGAATTCGGGTTTCTTTTCGAGGAGACGACCGCCACGAGCGAAGACTATCTTTGGGGGAACCCGATTTGGGGAATGGGTGAAGTCCTCATCCGCGCTTTTGCCGAATCGCGATGGTTCGCGAATATTCGCGGATTGACCCAAGGAGAAAACACAGGCGGACTTGTTCGCGGTCCCGCGCATGAAGTTTTCTTAACGGAGACCCGAAGCAGTGCCCCCAAACCGATTACCGAGACCATCATCAGCGATCAATTCGAACGACGACTCACTCGCTTAGGGTTTACTCCGATGTGCGCGACCAAATTCGGAAGCGAGGCCGTCTTCTATTCGATCGCAAGTGCCCAGCAACCGAAACGCTACAACGATCAGGTCGCAAGCACCAACGCCGAACTATCGGCATTGACGAACTACATCCTGTGCGCTTCCCGTTTCGGCCACTACGTCAAGTTCCTGTCCCGCGAAAAAATAGGCTCGCTGATCGGAGCTTACGACATCGAAACCTATCTTTCCGATTGGCTCATGTCTTACGTGAACCGCGATCCTGATGCGAGCGTTTCCGCTCGGGCAAGTGCTCCCCTTCTCGATGCTTCGGTGGAAGTGAACGAGAAATTGGGGAAACCGGGAGACTATGACTGTGTCATCCAACTCGAACCCTTCCACGGTTTCGACGATGTCCGCGCAACGGTCAAACTGGATACGCGATTGACGCGATCTCGTCGATAATCCTCTATTCCTCCATTCACCTCACGCGAGTCTTGTATGCAACCCGAAGCACTTTTTAGAGATGGCCGGCTTTCCGAAGCGGTCGCTGCTCAACTCGAGATCGTCAAAGCCTCGCCGTCGAATACCGCCCAACGCATCTTCCTTGCGGAACTCGCCGCGTTTCAAGGGGATTGGGATCGGGCCGACCGGCAACTCGAAGCCGCGATCAACCAAGACAGTAAATCCGGTCTCCAGCCACTCGTGATGCGACAGTTGCTTCGAGCCGAAATTCTTCGCGAGCAGGTTTTTTGCGATGGCAGGCCACCCGAATTGGCGGTCCCGCTCTCCGAAGATGGCCAGTTGCAATTGAAGATCTGCATGCACTGCCGAAACAGCGAATGGGAAGAATGCCATTCCCTTCTTGGAAAGGCCGAGGACGTCCGCCGCAAGCTGACTGGCACTTGCGATGGCAAAGAGATCGACACGCTGATCGACCTGGACGACCGTTTGCGCGGCGTCGCCGAAATCCTCACCGGTACCGGCAAATACTTTTGGGTTTCTTGGAGCAGTATCCGTTCCCTGGAATTCTCCAAACCGGAGCGTCCGATGGATTTGATCTGGCGCAAAGCCGCTATTTCGGTTCAGGACGGGCCGGAAGGAGAAGTTTACATTCCTGTGCGCTATCCCGTCGCCAGAGATTGGGACCAAGAGGAACAACTGGGCCGCCGAACCGATTGGCACGAACACCCTGGCGGATTTATTACCGGAACGGGTCAACGAAGCCTTCTGGTCGGGGATGAAGCGCGAGGTGTTCTCGAGTTGAGTGAACTCGTTTTAACTACCTCGAATTAACCATTTCCCGGTTGGCACCTATGTCGCGCATACGACCCGAGGATCTTCTTCTTCCCAGCGTGCTGGATCGACTCATCGACGAGGAGCCCGATAATCGCAAGGAGGTTCCCACGGACCGCGCGCAGCGACTGAGGGAACTCAAACTGAGCGTTGCCAGGGATATCGAAAATTTGCTCAATACGCGAGTCGCGTTCGGAACAATCCCCGAGAACTTTGCACGGGTTCGCGCATCGATCGTCAACTACGGCGTGCCCGACTTCAATGCGTTGGTCACGGACTCGTCCGATACCGTTGTCTGGATGGAATCGCAAATCCTGGAAACGATCGAGAATTTCGAAAAACGCTTGCACGAGGTGAGTGTCAAAGCCGAAGGGGCATCCCGGTTGCGCGACGTGCGCGTCGTGAAATTTCGAATCGAGGGTGTTCTGCAGGCCGATCCATCTCCGGAATGGGTCAAATACACCTCCCAGATGAGCGCCGTCAACAAACAGTTCGAGGTCAAGGACGAACGATGATAGACCAGCGTCTATACGAACTCTTTGAGAACGAATTGAAGTTCGTCCGCGAGGAGGTCCAGGAGTTCGGCGGCAATTTTGAAAAGGTAGCCGCCCGACTGCGACTCTCCAGCCAGTCCACCGATCTCACGGAGGATCCGCATGTCTCGCGATTGATCGACTCGTTCGCGTTGTTGATGGCCCGGCTTCGCTTGAAACTCGAGGATGAGTTTCCAGAGATTTGCCAGGCGATGCTCTCGGTTTTATATCCCCACTACCTGGCGCCTGTTCCTTCTGCGGCGATCATCCAGTTTCAAACCAACTCTATCTCGGCGGAACTCGCGGCAGGAGTCAAACTGCCTCGTGGCACCGAGGTGGAAACGGAGGAAAAGCGCGGCCTGGAATGCCGCTACCGTACGTGCTTTGCAACCCATGTTCCTCCGTTTCATGTCAGCAAGTCGGAGTACTTGAGGCCTCCTTTTGGATTCCCCGTTGAGATATCTTGGTCCGGTCAAGCGGAGGCGGCGATCCGAATTCACCTCGAAGGAGCGTCCGAGAAACTCGATTGGGACAAAGTACCCAAGGCTCCCATCCGCTTCTATCTCGGCGAATCCGATCCTTGCGCAAATCGTCTCTTCGAGTCGATCTGTCGCGATGGCTTGGGGGTCGGATGGTATTCCAGCAAAGCGAAGACGGGCCAGTTCGATACGAAAGAGGTAATACGGCCCGTGGGACTCGACAAGGATCAATCCCTTCTCGAACCGGATCCTCGAATCCAGGCTAGCTACCGGATTCTGTGGGAATTTTTTGTGCTCAAAGAGAAGTTTCGCTTCATCGAGATCGATCCAGCGAAGGTCTGGACGAACGTCGCCGGTCCCAATTTGCAGTTGGTCATCTTTTTGAAACGCCACGATCCCAATCTTCAGAAATTGATGTCCCCCAACGCGATCCAATTGGGCTGCGCGCCCGCCGTCAATCTGTTTCATCACGACGCGGAACCGATCCAGGTATCTGCCAACCAAGTCGAGTATCGGGTCATTCCCAGCCACCGCAATCCGCAGGGGATGGAGGTTCACTCGATCAGGAAAGTCAACGCGACCCGCGCGGGAGGCCAACAAAAAGTACCGTTCCTCCCGTTCCACGAACCGACGCATCGCATGAGGACATCCGATCGCGATCGCTACTGGCACGCCTCACGGCGACAGCGCATCGAAGGAAGCGAACGGATGGATCGCGGAACCGAGGTCTATCTGAACATCGTCGACCTCCACTCGAACCCTATTCCCGAAGATGACTGGACCTTGCACGTCGAGACCCTTTGTTGCAATCGCGATATCGTCAACGATATCGGACCGAAAACCAAGCTGTACTACCATGGAGGACCGCTCACTGCACGATTTCTTTCGGCACCTACTCCCACCCTTCGACCTGTACAACGCGATGATTGGGTCTGGAAATTGATCTCCCATCTGTCGCTCAACCACTTGAGCCTGGCCAGCGACTCGAAAGGGAAATTGCTAAAGGAAATTCTCGATCTGTATAACTTTCAGGATCGCGATGATATCCGTAAAGCGATCGATTCCATTCAAAAAGTTCAGTACGAGAGAAGCACCGCGCGATGGGTCGACCCGTCGGTCGACCCAGGGAGAGGCCCCGGTATATGCCGGGGACTATCCATCACGATCGAAATCGACGAAGAGCCGATCGAGGGGATCGGAATCTACCTCTTCTCCTGGGTGCTGGACCATTTTTTTTCGACCTTTGCAACGATCAATTCTTTCACGCGACTGAAGGTCTTGGCGCGCGGAACCAATCAGGTCATCTACCAAGGTCCGGCAAGATCCGGATCCAAGATGTTGGTATGAGTCATCCATGAACGAATCGCCAGACCAAGTCAACGCCATCTCGAACCGACTGCGCGGCCGCTTGACCTTGGTTCAGTTCGTTCAGTTCCTCCGTTGCTTGCAACGCGAGTCCGGCACGCGAATTGGCGACGTGGTACCCCTTTCCAGTCAACCCGTTCGACTCGTTCCCGATGTCGAACCGGCGTTTCCCGTGAGCGAATTGTCGTGGTGGAAAGAAGCCGCTTCCGACGCCGCGCGACCCACCTTGGCCGTCAACTTCTTCGGCCTTTTCGGCCCTTGCGGTGTGCTCCCGAATCACTACAGCCAGTTGATCCAGGAACGGCTTGCCAAGAAGGATCGAGCGCTGCTCGAGTTTTTGAATATCTTCAATCATCGCATCCTCTGCATGTTCTACCAGGCATGGGAAAAACACGCGTTTGCGGTTTCGATGGAAACCGCCGCTGCGTCCGATAAGAAAGCCACGGTCACGGAAGCGCTATGGGCGATCGTAGGCAATCGGCTCGAAACCTCGCGCGAACTTCTCGCCTTCGATGATTCATCGATACTCTATTACGGTGGACTGTTCGCAAACAAGCGAGCAACCCAAGAGTCGCTTCGATCAGCAGTCGAAGACTTTACACGAATTCCGACGGACATCGAAAATCTTGTTGGACAATGGCTGCGTCTGGCACCCGAAGATCAGAGCCGGATCGGATCGTTCGCCCTCGGCGAAAAAGCCGGGAATTGCCTCGGCGTTGATACCCTTGTCGGCGAAATCGCTTGGAGCATCGAGAGTCGTTTTCGAATCCGGCTCGGCCCCGTCGCTTGGGATGTTCTCGGCGAATACCTGCCCACCGGTACGATGTTGCGATCTGTCGTCGATTTCGCAAGGCGCTACGTCGGTCCGCAGTACGATTTCGATATTCAAATCGTCGTCGCCGCCGATCAAGTAAGAGGCATTCAACTCGATCCGCAACAGCCTTTTCTTCTCGGCTGGAACACGTGGCTGGGAACATGGGAAAACTCAAACGATGCGGAGCAAGCCATTTTGGAGTTACCCGATATCGCCATGGCGACATGAACTGCTGGATTTGTAGAAAAAACATGGTAATATCCAACGCTTCAGTCCCGTCCGAATTCTTAGAGCGAGCTTGGAAATGATCGATATCGACCTCAAAAAACTCTTTGATAAATTAAGCCCACTATCATGCCGATGCTTGGAACTCGCCACATCCCTATGCATGACGCGGACCAATTACAACGTCGAACTCGAACATTGGTTGTTCAAGCTTCTCGAGGATCGCGACTCAGACTTTGTGCGCATCCTGGACTCGTTCGGTGTCGACCTCAGCCGATTGCAAAAGGATCTCACCAAAACCCTCGACCGGCTGAGAACAGGAAATGCCAAAGCCCCATCATTAAGTCCCGATCTGATCGAAATCACCAAGGAAGCATGGTCGGTCGCTACTATCGATTACAGCTCCGCGCAGGTTCGGTCCGGACACCTCATGATCGCCCTCCTGGGCAATGAGTCTTTGCGGCGCACCGCGTCGGATGCCAGTTCCGAGTTCGATAAAGTCAATCTGACATCGCTTCGGAAATCGTTCTTTGAATTGTGCGCGGATACCGTGGAAGATCGAGAATCCACTTCGCTCGCATCGGGTGGTCGCGCAGCCGGTTCGGGAGCGACAGGGACCGCAAGCGGTCGATCGGGGGCCACTCCAGCCCTCGATCAGTTCACCATCGATCTGACCGCCCGGGCGCGGGACGGCAAAATCGATTCCGTCCTCGGCCGCGATAGCGAGATCCGACAGGTCATCGATATTCTGATGCGGCGACGACAGAACAATCCCATCCTCACCGGCGAAGCAGGCGTGGGCAAGACCGCTGTTGCTGAAGGGTTTGCGTTGCGTATCGCCGCCGGCGACGTCCCCGTTCCCCTGCGCGAAGTCGCCCTGCGAACACTCGACCTCGGGCTCCTCCAAGCCGGTGCCGGCGTCAAAGGGGAATTCGAAAATCGACTCAAGTCCGTGATCGAAGAAGTCAAAGCCTCTCCCAAACCGATCATCCTATTCATCGACGAAGCCCATACGCTCATCGGAGCCGGGGGGACCGCTGGCCAAGGTGATGCGGCGAACCTCCTCAAGCCCGCGCTCGCACGCGGCGAACTGCGAACCCTCGCCGCAACCACCTGGGCTGAATACAAAAAATACTTCGAGCGCGATGCCGCCTTGGCCCGTCGCTTCCAAGTCGTCAAAGTCGAAGAGCCAAGCGAAAGCGTCGCCATCGATATGGTGCGAGGGCTCACCAAAACGCTCGAGAAACACCACAAAGTCAGCATCCTCGACGAAGCCATCATCGATGCCGTCAAACTCTCCAGTCGCTACATCAGTGGACGCCAGCTCCCCGACAAAGCGATCAGCCTGATCGATACCACCTGCGCCCGGATCAACCTGAGCCAGTCCTCGACCCCGCCCACCATCGAAGACGCTCGCCGAAAACGAAACCAACTCCAACTGTCGAAGGAAATCCTCGAACGCGAAGCCCAAACCGGTGCCGACCACGCAGCGAAGATCCGGTCCATCGAATCCGATCTCCAGCAGGTCGACGCACAAATCGTCGCCCTGAATGAGCGATGGGAAAAAGAAAAACATCTCGTCGCTCGAATCCATGCCCTCACCGAACAGCTCCAAAAGAAAGAGGACACCACCGCCGCAGAGCCAACCACCCCGGCCGAGCCCGCCACCCCGCTCGACCAGACCGCCCTCCAGGAGAAAACCAAAGAGTTGCTGCAACTCAAGGAAGAACTCCAGAAACACCAAGGCGAAGATCCCCTGGTCCACCCCTTCGTGGATCGCAATGCCATCGCGGAAACCGTCGCGTCCTGGACCGGGATCCCTGTTGGTCGCATGATGTCCGACGAAATCAAAACCATCCTGGAACTCGATGCCTTGATGGAAAAACAGATCGTCGGACAAAGTCACGCTCTCAAACGGATCGCCCAGTCGATCCAAACCTCGCGCGCCCAACTCAACGATCCGCGGACTCCGATCGGCGTGTTCATGTTGGCCGGTACCAGCGGTGTCGGCAAAACCGAAACTGCGTGCGCCCTCGCCCAACTCCTCTATGGCGGCGAGCAAAATATGACCGTCATCAACATGTCGGAGTTCAAGGAAGAACACAAGGTATCGCTCCTGATGGGGTCCCCGCCTGGCTACGTCGGCTACGGCGAAGGGGGCGTCCTGACCGAAGCGGTTCGCCGGAAACCGTACAGCGTGATCCTCCTCGACGAAATGGAAAAAGCCCACCCAGGCGTCCAGGACGTCTTCTACCAAGTCTTCGACAAAGGAAACATGAAAGACGGCGAGGGACGGGACATCGACTTCAAAAATACCCTGATCCTCATGACCACCAACGCCGGAACCGATGTCATCAAGAGCCTATGCTCGGACCCAGATACGATCCCCGAACCCGACACGTTCATGCAAGCCATCTTTCCCGAACTCCTCAAATCCTTCAAACCCGCGTTCATGGGACGCTTAACCCTGATCCCCTATTATCCACTCTCCGAGGACGTCATCCGCAAGATCATCGGCCTGAAACTCGGCAAGATCGGTCGCCGACTCCACGAAAACTATCAAGCGGAGTTTTCGTTCTCGGACGGGATCGTGCAGATGATCGCTGACCGATGCAAGGAAGTGGATACCGGCGCTCGAAATATCGACCATATCCTCACCAAATCCCTGCTTCCTACCCTCTCGGTCGAACTCTTGGGCCGCCTGGCCCAAGGCCAAGCGATCCGGAAAGTGGTCGTTCAACCGACACCAGATCAGCACTTCGCATTCGATATCGAATAAGCGTAAAACCGGATGATTTCTGGGATTTCACGCAACAACCCGGGCAATTGATCCATAACATAAATAGCCGATCCGAAAACCATTTGCCGAATTGGCGTCGCAGATCCGCCCGTGGCGGGTCAGCCACGGTGTTTAGGATTTTTGGATGGGCTCGAACGCGATTCTCGGGTGGTTCGCCCCTGGGCAGACGACTTTTTTTCGAGGGCACGTTTCCTCTACCCTTTTCCGGAAGGCGGACTCCATGACTCAGCGATGGCTCGAAATCCAGCCTACGAATCTTTTTGGCAACGGCGCTGTGGTGATTTCCCTCGAAGGACGAGAAGAGATTTCTCGACCCTTTGAATTTCGGATCGCAATCGACTCGCCAAACGAAGATATCAAGGCGGGGGATGTCATCGGCAAGCCTATGGCTGTCCGAATCGATTACGGCGACAACAAAGAACGCTTCATTCACGGCTACATCAGTCATTTGTCTGTCGGTGAGGCAGAGCAATCCCAGGACAACCGAGGCGTGCCCTCGCGGATCTATCAAATCGTGCTTGTCCCATGGTTGTGGTTCTTGAGCAAGGCCTCTCGATCTTTTGTCTACCTGCCGGACAAGCAAAAGAAATCATTTCAAGAGGTCTTCGACAAAATCATTGAACGCGTACGGGCCTACGGACATGTCGAATGTTGGCACGACGCCTCCGGTGCGTCCATTCTGAAGTCTCGCATGACTGAGCACTGCATTCAGTACAAGGAAACGGATTTCAATTTCCTGTCTAGCCTTTTGGAATCCCACGGTGTTTTCTACTACTTCAAGCATGAGAAGGACAAACACACTCTCGTGTTGTCCGACAAACTCAATTATCCCAACTGCGATGTGGCGGAGATCGATTACCCTGCTTCCATGGCGGATCGAGTCGCAAACGAGTGCATTCTTTCTTGGGATCACTCTTATGACTTTGTTTCCGGCCGTTGGGAGCAAGTGGACTACGATTTCAAGAAGCCATCGACCAGCCTCAAGGTCAGTTCCAGCAAGCACGGCTTGGTCTCTCTCACCAGCAATTCGGGATACGAGTTGTACGACAATCCAAATACCTATTCGGAACTCGATGAAGGACGGGAAGAGTCCAAACGGCGCATGGAGGAGGAGGAAACACGATTCGATACCGTCAATGGCTCAAGTTCCTGCCCAGCGTTTGCTCCAGGCTATGTGTTCAAAATCAAGTCCCACCCTAACGTTCCGTCCGAAGCCAAAAAGAGCTACCTGTTGACGTCCGTGATGCATCTTGCCCAGCAAGGAAGCCGACTCGCAGGCTCCACACAGCAAAACTCGTACAAAAACCAGTTTGTTTGTATTCCGAAAGAGCGACAATTTCGTCCGCAGCGGCGCTCTCCAAACACGATCATATCCAGCATCCAAACAGCGATCGTCGTGGGACCCGATGGCGAGGAAATCTATACCGATGAATTCGGACGGGTTAAAGTTCAGTTTCATTGGGATCGGGAAGGCAAACGCGATGAGAATACTTGCTGCTGGGTCCGTGTCTCACAAACCCACGCGGGGCCCGGTTTCGGAGGGATCGATATCCCCCGCATCGGCGAGGAAGTCATCGTGTCGTTCATCGAAGGAGACCCGGATCGACCCGTTATTACAGGTCGGCTTTACCACGCCGAAAATAGGCCCCCCTTCGACCTCCCTAAGTACAAAACAAGATCTGGTTTTCGTACGAAGACCTACAAAGGAGACGGCTACAACGAAATCATCTTCGAGGACAAAACCGATGATGAATGCATCTTCATGCATGCGCAAAAGGATCTGGAAGTGCGAGTCCTCAACGATGTCACCAGCCGCGTCTTCGGAAACCAACACCAAGTGGTCGGATGGGAAAAGGATGGTCAAAAAGGTGGCGATCTGGTTGAGACTGTCTACCAAGATAAGCACGTGAATGTCAAGCGCCATCAGTTCGAACATGTCGAAGGCAGCATGGCGCTGATCGTCGGCGGAGGTGACGCGGCCTCCGGAGGCAACCTCGATGTGGTGATTGAGAGGGATAAGTGCGAGTTGATCGAAGGAGAATCGAATACGATGATTAACGGCCACCGCAATGAATCGGTGGGCGGAGATGTGTCGAGCGCCATCGGCGGCAGCCACAATCTCGCAGCATCCAAGGACATTGCGATGGAAGCGGGAGCCATGGGCGATATCCACCTCAAGGCTGGCATGAAGGTCATCATCGAGGCTGGTATGCAATTGTCTCTCGTCGGCCCCGGCGGATTCATCGATATCGGACCTTCGGGAGTCACCATCCAGGGTATCCTCGTCAACATCAACAGCGGCGGCTCAAAAGGA
>Ga0315904_10002970_pt1 | contig 25577 bp, 21 predicted proteins | sample LakEriMetagenome_6_FD_203529 | JGI IMG/M metagenome (GOLD analysis project Ga0315904, IMG submission 203529) | Freshwater fungal communities from buoy surface, Lake Erie, Ohio, United States - Buoy 12 MA120 | ecosystem: Environmental > Aquatic > Freshwater > Lake | place: USA: Lake Erie, Ohio... | reverse complement strand
ATCGAGGATCGCCTGCATCCGGCGGCGGGTATTGGCTTCCAGCTGGCCGCGCCCGGTCCCGTCCCACACCGCCTTCAGCGGCACTTCGGCCACCGACAGGCGCATGGCGGCCTCGGCCACTTCGCGCACGGTCGACTGCGGATCGGTCGAGGCGAAGGTGTAGAGTTCAAGATCCTTGATGTTCCAGCGCACCTGATAGGACAGGTCGATCAGGTTCTGGTCGCTGGTCAGCACCAGGTTCTCACCCTCGCCCAGCGGGATCACATCGTTGGTCACCGAGGTGACATCGCGGGTTTCGACCTGCTGGAGCGGCCAGGGCAGGGTGAAGCTCACCCCCGAACCGATCGTGCGGGTATATTTCCCGAAGGTGGTGACGATGCCCTGTTCCTTGGGGCTGAGCTGGTGGGTCGTGCTGGAAAACAGCCAGACCAGCGCCACGCCGCCCAGGATCACCGGCCACCAGCTCTTGCCATTGGCGCGCGGGGGCAGGCCGGGAAAGCCGCCGCCACCACCGCCGCCCGGGCCGCTGGGGCCCTTGCGCTTGGCGCGGAAGATATCCTCGATATTGGCAGAGCGCCGGTCACCGCCGGCATAGTCATCGGGCTTCAGCCAGGGATTGCGCGGCCCGGGGCTCGGCTGATCGCCGCCGCCCTGGCCGCCTCCCGCGCCGCCACCCTCGCCAGGGCTATCGCCAGCCGCGGGGCCATCGCCCCCCGGTGGTTCGGAGCCGCCGCCGCTGCCGCCTGCGCCGTTACCGTTGCCCCAAGGGCTCTTGCGCCCGGCCATGGCCAGCCACTGGCCGGGTTTGAAACTGCCAATTCCTCTCATGCCATGCGTTATAGGAAGTGCTGGACCAAAAAACAGGGTCTCGCTGCGCTTTTTCCTTGCTAGGGGGCGCAGCACATCAATCGGAGCCATGCCTTGAGCGATTCAGACGCCTTGAAGTCCCTTCTGCCCCCCCTGGCCCAGGCCCGGCTGCAGTCGCTGCGGCTGGCCGACGGGGTTGCCACCGTGATCCTCGATGCCGCCGGATTTGACGGGATCGAGCGTGATGGGCTCGAAGCCGCTGTCAAGGAAGTTCTCGCCGCCGCACCCGGCGTGAGCGAGGTGCGCGTGGCGATGATGGCGGACAAGCCGCGCCGCCGCATCGTCGCGGTCGGCTCCGGCAAGGGCGGGGTGGGCAAGTCCACCGTTTCGGCCAACCTGGCGGTGGCGCTGGCACGGCTGGGGCGCAAGGTCGGGCTGGTCGATGCCGATATCTATGGCCCCTCGCAGCCGCGTCTGCTCGGCACCGAGGGCAAGCGCCCCGAAGCGCGCGAGAAGCAATTGATCCCGGTGCCGAGCGCGTTCGGGGTCGGGGTGCTGTCGATGGGCAACCTGATCGAGCCGGGCAAGGCGATCGCCTGGCGCGGGCCGATGGCGGGCTCTGCGCTCGGCCAGCTGGTCGATGCCGATTGGGGCGCGGCGGAAATCCTGGTGGTCGATCTGCCGCCCGGCACCGGCGATGTCCAGCTGACCATGCTGCAGAAACACAAGCCCGCCGGGGCAGTAATCGTCTCCACCCCGCAGGACCTTGCCCTGATCGATGCGACCCGGGCGATGCAGCTGTTCGACGTGGGCCAGGTGCCGGTGATCGGCCTGGTCGAGAACATGGCCGGCTATGTCTGCCCCCATTGCGGCGAGGTATCGGATCCCTTTGGCCGGGGCGGGGCCGAGGCCGAGGCGGCGCGGCTGGGCCATGCCTTCCTCGGGCGCATCCCGCTCGATCTCGCGATCCGCCAGGCCAGCGATGCCGGCATTCCCCCGGCGGCTGGCGATGGCCCCCAGGCCGAGGCCTTCCTCGCGCTGGCGCGGCGCGTGGCGACCTGGCTGGATAACAGCTGATGCGGCTGAGCCGGCGCGGGCTGCTGATCGGCGCCGGAGCGGCGGGCGGCCTGCTGGTCGCCTGGGCGCTGACCCCGCGCTGGTTCGACCCGCCGCTGGCGGCGGGTGAGGGCGAGGTGACCTTCGATGCCTGGCTCAAGATCGGCCGGGATGGCGTGATTACCGTGGCAGTGCCGGACCTCGAAATGGGGCAGGGGATCACCACGCTGATCCCGCAGATCGTCGCGACCGAACTGGGCGCGGACTGGCGGCAGGTGGCGGTAGAGCCGGCGCCGGTCAGCGGGGCCTATGGCAATGTGCCACTGGCTGCCCAGTGGCGCGAACTGTGGATGCCGCTGCTGCCGGACCTGGCCGAAGCCCCCGATGCCCTGCTCGCGCGGCGCTTTGCCGAGCGTGAGGCTTTCGTGGTCACGGCGGAGGGATCGTCCCTCGCTGCGCACGAGGCGGGCGCACGGGCGGCGGCGGCTTCGGCGCGGGCCATGCTGGCGATGGCGGCGGCCGACCGCTGGAACGTGGCCTGGGAGGAATGCGAGGCGCAAGGCGGCTTTATCATCCACGACCGGCAGCGCGCCCGCTTTGCCGACCTAGTCGAGGACGCGGCCGGCTACGATCCGCCCGATCCCCCGGCGCTGCGCCCGCAGGCGGCGGCGGAGCGGGCGGTTGACCAGCCCGAAGGCGTGCGCCCGGCCTTTCCCCGCCTGGACCTGCCCGCCAAGGTCGATGGCAGCGCCACTTTCGCGGGCGATGTGCGCCTGCCCGGCTTGGTCTTTGCTGCGATCCGCCATGGCCCCCAGGGCGAGACCAGGCTGGGCGCTTACGAGCCGAAAAATGCTGCACCAGTAAAGGGCCTGGTCAAGCTGGTCGAAGGCGCGGGCTGGGTGGCTGCCGTGGCACAGGACTGGTGGTCGGCCGAGCGGGCCTTAACCCTTATTTCTCCGCGCTTTGCTGCGCAGCATGAACCGGATAGCACGGGGATCGACCGGCTGCTGGACGAGGGCCTGCGCTATGGCGATGGGCACGGCATTGCCAGCAGCGGCGAGCCGGATGAAATGCTGCGCGGCAAGTTCGAGCTGGCGCGGCTTTATCGGGTGGCCCCGGCGCAGGCGGCGCCGCTGGAAACCGCCAGCGCCACGGCCCGGCTGACCGACGGCAAGGTCGAGCTGTGGGTGGCAAGCCAGGCCCCCCAGGCCACACGCCGCGCGGTCGCCCAGGCGCTCGACATCGCGCTGGCCGACGTGGTGCTTTATCCGATGCCGGCAGGCGGCAGCTTCGATGCGCGGCTCGATACGCCCCATGCGGTCGAGGCCGCGCTGATCGCGCGCGAAGTGGGCAAGCCCGTGCAGCTCACCTGGTCGCGTTGGCAGGAAGCGGTTGCCGGCCTGCCGCGCACGCCCCTGCGGGCGGCGCTGGCCGCGCGCACCGCACCCGATGGCTCGCTGACCGGGCTGAAGGTGCGGGTCGCCATGCCCGCCACCGCCCAGGAATTCGGCGCGCGGCTGTTTGCGGGCCAGACCGCGCAGGACGCGCGCGAGCGGCAGGACCAGGCCGATCCGCTGGCCATGGCCGGGATGGTGCCGCCCTATGCGATCCCGCATCTGCTGGTCGAACACGTGCCGGTGGCGATCCCGCTGTCGACCGGGCGCCAGCGCGGCAACAGCGCGGCGCTGGGCTGCTTCCTGATCGAAACCTTCGTCGATGAACTTGCCGCGCGCTCGGGGCGCGAGCCGCTGTCCTATCGCATGGCCATGCTGGGACAGGACATCCGCCTCGCCAATTGCCTGCAACGCGCCGCCACGCTGGCCGAATGGGGCGGCGGGCGCGGCGGCGCGGGACAGGGGCTGGCCTGCCACAGGATGGCGCTGGGGGACCGCGAGGGGCGGATCGCGCTGGTTGCCTCGGCCCGGCGCGATGAGGGCGGCATCCGGGTCGACAAGCTGACCGCCGTGCTCGACATCGGCCGGATCGTGAACCTCGATATCGCCCGCCAGCAGGTGGAAGGCGGCCTACTGTTCGGCCTCGCCCTGGCGCGCGGGGCCGGCACGCCCTATGCCGCCGGACTGCCGCAATCGGGCCGCCTCGCTGCCCTGGCTCTGCCGCAACTGGCCGATTGCCCCGAGATCGAGGTCGATTTTATCGAGGGCGATGCCCCGCCGTTCGATCCGGGCGAACTGGGCGTGGCCGCGGCCGCGCCCGCGATCGCCAATGCGTTGTTTTCCGCCGGGGGCACCCGGCTGCACACCCTCCCACTGACCGGAGAATAGGGATCATGTTCCCCACTGCCGACCTGCCTGCCAATCACCCCCCGATCCTGCCACGCCGCACCGGCGTGCTGCTGGTCAACCTCGGCACGCCCGACGCGCCGACCACCAGGGCGGTGCGCCGCTATCTGAAGGAATTCCTGTCCGACCCCCGCGTGATCGAAATCCCCAAGCTGGTCTGGTGGCCGATCCTCAACGGGATCATCCTCAACGTGCGGCCAAAGAAATCGGCCCATGCCTATGCCCAGGTCTGGGGCCCGGACGGTTCGCCGCTGGCCACCATCACCAAGGGCCAGGCCGAGGCGCTGCAGGCGCGGCTGGGCGATGGGATCATGGTCCGCTGGGCGATGCGCTATGGCAATCCGGCGATCGGCTCAGTGCTGGCCGAGATGAAAGCGGCAGGCTGCGATCGCATCCTGATCGCGCCGCTCTATCCGCAGTATTCGGGCGCCACCACGGCAACGGTGATCGACGAGCTGGGCCGGCAACTGGCGGGGATGCGCTGGCAGCCCGCCACCCGCACCCTGCCCCCCTATTACGACGATCCGATCCACATCGAGGCGCTGCGCGTCGATCTGGCGCGGCAGCTGCGGGCCCTTCCTTTCGTGCCCGAAGTGCTGCTGCTCTCGTTCCACGGGATGCCCGACCGCACGCTGCACCTGGGCGATCCTTATCACTGCCAGTGCCGCAAGACCGCGCGGCTGGTGGCCGAGGCGATGAAGGCGGATTTCCCCGACCTCAGGATCGAGACCAGCTTCCAGTCGCGGTTCGGCCCGGCCAAGTGGCTGGAGCCCTATACCGAGGATACCCTGGTCCGCCTGGCAGAAGCTGGCGTGAAGCGCATGGCCATCGCCGCCCCCGGCTTTTCCGCCGACTGCCTGGAAACGCGCGAGGAGCTGGCGATCCGAGGCCGCGAAGTGTTCGAGGAAAAGGGCGGGATTGACTTTGCCGCGCTCGATTGCCTGAATGTGTCCGATCCAGGGATGGCCATGCTCGAGGCGCTGGTGCGCCGCGAGCTGGGGGGATGGATTTAACCGTTCGGTTAAGTTACATGAGTGTAAGTAGCATTAGAACACCCCCTTCCAGAGGATTCGCGCATGGCCACGCTTGCCCCCGAAGCTCCCCGATTCACGCACTGGTCGCAGAAGCTGCCCAAGGATTCGCTCGATCACATCCCCGGTGAGGATGGCTGGCCGATCCTGGGCACGACGCTGCAATTGCTCGCCGATCCCAGCGGCTTCGGCAACCGGATGCGGGCGAAGTATGGCGATATCTATCGCAACAACAGCTTTGGCCGGCGCGGGGTGATCATGTTCGGGGCCGAGGCGAACGAGCTGGTCCTGTTCGATCGCGACAAGATCTTCTCCTCCGAGCAGGGCTGGGGTCCGGTGCTGGACCTGCTGTTCCCGCGCGGGCTGATGCTGCTCGATTTCGATCACCACCGGGCCGATCGCCGCGCGCTGTCGATTGCCTTCAAGCCGGGGCCGATGCGGCACTATTCGGGCGCGCTGAACAGCGGGATTTCCGCCCGGGCCGAGGAATGGCGGGGTCAGGAAATCCTGTTCTATCCGGCAATCAAGCAGCTGACGCTGGACCTTGCCGCCGACAGCTTCCTCGGCGTGCCGCTGGGGCCAGAGGCGGACGCGATCAACAAGGCCTTTGTCGACATGGTCGCCGCCTCGATCGGCGTGGTGCGCAAGCCCTTGCCCTTCACCGCGATGGGCCGGGGCGTGGCCGGGCGCAAGTTCCTGCTCGACTACTTCACCCGCGAAACGCTCAAGCGGCGCGAGGCCGGGGGCGGGCAGGACATGTTCAGCCAGTTTGCCACCGCCACGCGCGAGGATGGCAGCCTGCTGCCGGTCGACGAAGTGGTCGATCACATGATCTTCCTGATGATGGCCGCGCATGACACAATTACCAGCTCGGCCACCTCGCTGGTCTGGCTGCTGGCCAAGAACCCGGAATGGCAGGACAAGCTGCGGGCCGAAATCCTGGCCGTGACCGGCGGCGAAGGCCGCCCGCTGTCCTATGATCACATGGGCAAGCTGGACCTGACCGAGATGGCCTTCAAGGAAGCCCTGCGGATGATCCCGCCGGTGCCCTCGCTGCCGCGCCGCGCGCTGAAGGAATTCACCTTCAAGGGCATTCGCATTCCCGCCGGCACCCCGGTGGGGATCAGCCCCGCGGCCGTTCACATGGAAGAGGCGCACTGGCCCGAACCGACAAAGTTCGATCCGATGCGCTTCACCCCCGAACAGGTGGCGAAGCGGCACAAGTACGCCTGGGTGCCATTCGGCGGCGGCGCGCACATGTGCCTGGGGCTGCACTTCGCCTATATGCAGGTGAAGATCCTGATGGCCCACCTGCTGAGCCGCTACCAGATCGAGATCGCGCCGGGCTACGAGCCGGAATGGCAGCCCTGGCCGATCCCCAAGCCCAAGGATGGGCTCAGGGTCACGTTCAGGCCGCTCTAGTCCTCCAGCCGCTGGAGGATCGGGCAGTCGGGGCGCTCGTCGCCGTGGCATTGCTGCGCCAGCGTCAGCAGGGTCTGGCGCATGGCTTCCAGCGCCCGGGCCTTGCGCCCAAGCTCCTCGGCATGGGCCAGGGCAAGGCTGCGCACCTCGCCGCTGGCCCGGTTCTGGTCCGACCATAGCGCCAGCAGGGTCCCGATCTCGCTGATCGCAAATCCCAGATCGCGGGCATTGGCGATGAACCGCAGCCGGTGGACATCGGCCTCGCTATAATCGCGATAGCCGCTGTCGCGCCGTGGTGCGCCGGGGATCAGGCCGATCTGCTCGTAATGGCGGATCATCCGCTGGGACACGCCGCTGGCCTTTGATGCTGCGCCGATATTCATAGCTTCACCCGATTGAGCCGGAGGGCATTGGCCACCACGCTGGCCGATGACAGGGCCATGGCCGCCGCCGCGATCATGGGCGAAAGCAGCAGGCCAAACACCGGATAGAGCAGTCCCGCCGCGACCGGCACACCGGCCGCGTTGTAGACGAAGGCGAAGACCAGGTTCTGGCGGATGTTCGCCATGGTGGCCCGGCTCAGCCGGCGCGCCCGCACGATCCCGCCAAGATCGCCCTTCAGCAGCGTCACCCCGGCGCTTTCGATCGCGATGTCCGATCCGGTGCCCATTGCGATCCCCACGTCGGCGGCGGCCAGGGCCGGGGCATCGTTCACCCCGTCGCCCGCCATGGCGACAATCCGGCCTTCGCCGCGCAGCCGTGCCACGACGGCCGCCTTTTCATCGGGCAGGACTTCGGCGATCACTTCCGTGATGCCCAGCCGCTCCGCCACGGCAGAAGCGGTGGTGCGATTGTCGCCGGTCAGCATGACCACCCGCACGCCATCGCGTCGCAGGGCTTCCAGCGCTGCCGGGGTCGATGGCTTGATCGGGTCGGCAATCGCGAGCAGCCCGGCCGGGGCGCGGTCCACCCCCACGAAGATCGCCGTGGCCCCGGTGCGGCGCAGGTCTTCGGCGGCCATGGCAAAGGCTTCGGTGGCGATGCCCTGGTCAGCCAGGAAGCGCGCATTGCCGATGGCGACGCGCTGTCCGTCGACAGTGCCGATTGCGCCCCGGCCCGTGGGGGAATCAAAGTCCGTCACTTCGCCCAGGACAAGCGACCGGGCCTTTGCCGCCTCGAGGATGGCATGGGCCAGCGGATGCTCAGACGCGCGCTCGACCGAGGCGACCAGGCGCAGCAGCGACGCTTCGGTAAAGCCCGGGCCGGGCAGGATGGCGGTGACTACCGGTCGCCCCTCGGTCAGCGTCCCGGTCTTGTCGACCACCAGCGTGTCGACCCGTTCAAGCCGCTCGAGCGCCTCGGCATTGCGGATCAGCAGGCCTTGCCCGGCCCCGCGCCCGACGCCGACCATGATCGACATCGGCGTCGCCAGCCCAAGCGCGCAGGGGCAGGCGATGATCAGCACCGCGACCGCCGCCACCAGGCCATGCGCCATGCGCGGTTCCGGTCCCCACAATGCCCAAGCGGCAAAGGCGAGGATGGCTATGGCGATCACGGCGGGCACGAACCAGCCCGCCACCTGGTCGGCCATCCGCTGGATCGGCGCGCGCGAGCGCTGGGCCTCGGCCACCATCTGGACGATCCGCGCCAGCATCGTGTCGCGGCCCACCTGCGTGGCGACCATCACCAGCGTTCCGGTCTGGTTGATCGTGCCGCCGATCAGGCTATCGCCCTGCGCCTTGGCCACCGGCATGGCTTCACCGGTGATCATGGCTTCGTCGATGCTCGAATGGCCGTGCTCGACCGTGCCGTCGACCGGCACCTTTTCGCCCGGGCGAATGCGCAGCCGATCGCCGACCGCGATCAGTTCCAGCTCGACTTCCTCGTCCGTCCCGTCCGCCAGCAGGCGGCGCGCGGTCTTGGGGGCCATGCCCAGCAAGGCCTTGATCGCGCCCGAAGTCTGCTCGCGGGCGCGCAGTTCCAGCACCTGGCCCAGCAGGACCAGCACGGTGATTACCGCTGCCGCTTCGAAATACACCGCCACATCGCCGGTGCCGCCGCGGAAAGCCGGGGGGAAGACCTGCGGCGCGAAGACCGCGATCACGCTGTAGGACCAGGCCACCCCGGTTCCCATTGCGATCAGGGTGAACATGTTGAGGTTGCGCGTGCGCAGCGAGGCCCAGCCGCGTTCGAAGAACGGCCAGCCGGCCCAGAAGACCACAGGGGTGGCGAGGGCGAACTGGATCAGGCCCGAAATGTTGGGAGGAACCAGGTGGTGCAGGGCGGCAAACAGATGTCCGCCCATCTCCAGCACGAAGACCGGCAGGGTCAACGCCAGGGCAATCCAGAACCGCCGGGTCATGTCGACCAGTTCGGCGTTGGGGCCGCTGTCCGCCGTGACCAGGTCCGGTTCCAGCGCCATTCCGCAGATCGGGCAAGGCCCCGGATGGTCTTGACGGATCTCCGGGTGCATCGGGCAGGTCCAGGTGGCGCCTTCGGGAACCTCGGCAGTGGGCTGGGGCTCCAGGTAGCGGGCCGGATCGGCCACGAACTTGGTGCGGCAACCGGCGCTGCAGAAATGCCAGACCTGGCCGTCAAGCTCGGCATGATGCGCCGTGGTTGCCGGATCGACGGTCATCCCGCAGACCGGGTCGGTCACGGTAGGTGCTGCATGATCCGCATGGCATTGGTGAGACTGCGTCATTTCAATCGACTCCTGCGATGACGCCTGGCCTTTTGGACCTTTACATCATGTCAGGGTCAAGCGGGCATTTGCACCCCGCGATTTCAGTCGGCGGCCGGAACCTTCGGCAGGTACTTGACCGGATCGAGCGCCACCCGGTTGCGGCGCACTTCGAAATGGAGCTGGGGCGAGGTGGCGAGGCCCGTCTGCCCGACCAGCCCGACGCGTTCCCCGGCCTTGACCTTGTCCCCGTCCTTCACGGTGATCCGGTCGAGGAAGGAATAGGTCGTGGTCCAGCGGCCGCCGTGATGGATGATGACGGTCAGGCCATATTCCTTCGGCCCCTGCGCGGCATAGATCACTGTGCCGGCGGCTGCGGCGCGGGCGGCGGTACCGCGCGGGGCGGCAATATCGATTCCATCGTGAAAGGCCTTGGTTCCGCCCCGCGCCACGAAAGCGCGGCGGATCTCGCCCCGCACCGGCCAGGCGAACCTTGCCGGCGGCTGGGCGCTGGTCCTGGGCGCGCCGGGGGCGGGGCCGGGATCGGGCGCGGGGGTGGCGGTGCTGGCCGGGCTGGGGACCGGCGCGGGCGTGGTTGCCGCTGGTGCCGGGATGGGCGGCGCCTTGACAATGGTCGGGATCACCAGCTTCTGCCCGGTTTTCAGCGGTGCCTTGGGATCAAGCCCGTTGGCCGCGGCAATCGCGGACCAGGGGACGTCATAGTCGAAGGCCAGGCCCAGTCCGGTTTCGCCATCCTGCACGGTGTGGCTGCGGCGGCGCGGGATCACCAGCTTCTGCCCGGCTCGGATCGCATAGGGCGGCTTCAGCCCGTTGGCCTCGATAATCAGCAGGCGCGGCACGCCAGTGCGGTTGGCGATGCCGCCCAGCGTCTCGCCGGACTTGACGGTGTATTCGGTCGCAGTCTTTGGATCGTCCTGCTGGGCCAGCAGCGGCCCCGCGGCCAGCGCCGCCAGCGCCAGGGCAAGCCCGGCGCGTCGCATCAGCCGAACCGCCCCGCCAGCTCGGCGAGCGACGCCTCGTGGGTCAGGTCCAGCTGCAAAGGGGTTACCGACACAAAACCATCCTGGATTGCCTCAAGATCGGTCGCATGACCGGGGGTATGTTCTATCCCATCGAGACCAAACCAGAAATAGCGGTATCCCCGGGGATCGGTGCCTTCCACGATCGTCCCGCGCGAATAGTCGTGGAAACCCTGGCGGACCACGCGGATGCCCTGCACCTCTTCCGCAGGCAGGGCGGGGAAGTTGACGTTGACCAGCGTGCGCGGTGCGAATGGCGCATCGAGCAGCGGGGCCAGGACCTTGGCGCCCCAGGCTTCGGCCGCGCCGAACGGCACGGCATCACCCATGCCTTCGCTGGCATAGACCTGGCTCAGCGCGATCGAGCGGATCCCGGCCAGCGCGCCCTCGATGGCGGCGGAAACCGTGCCCGAATAGGTCACGTCATCGCCCAGGTTGGCGCCGCGATTGACGCCGGACAGGATCAGGTCGGGCGGCGCAGGCATGACCTTGCGCAGCGCCATCATCACCGCGTCGGTCGGCGTGCCGGATACCGAAAAGCGCCGCTCGTCATGCCGGCGCAGCCGCACCGGGCGGCTCAGCGTCAGCGAATGGCCCGCGCCCGACTGTTCCTCGGCCGGAGCGCAGATCCAGATATCGTCGGAAAACTGCCGGGCAATCGCCTCCAGCGCGGTGAGGCCGGGGGCGAAGATGCCATCGTCGTTGGTCAACAGGATACGCATCAGAGCGGCACCAGCCGGTCGATCCCGCCCATGTAGGGACGCAGCACCGCCGGCACTTCCACCGAGCCATCCTCCTGCTGGTAATTCTCCAGCACCGCCACCAGCGTGCGGCCGACAGCGAGGCCGGAGCCGTTCAGCGTGTGGACGAATTCCGGCTTGGTCTTATCGCCAGCGGGGCGATAGCGCGCGTTCATCCGCCGCGCCTGGAAATCGCCGCAGTTGGAGCAGGAGCTGATCTCGCGATAGCTATCCTGCCCGGGAAGCCATACTTCAAGGTCATAGGTCTTGCGCGCACCAAAGCCCATGTCGCCGGTGCAGAGCAGCATCTTGCGATAGGGCAGTTCGAGCGCCTGCAGGATCGATTCCGCGGCGGCGGTCATCCGTTCGTGCTCCAGCTCGCTGTCTTCGGGGCGGACCACGCTCACCAGTTCGCACTTCTCGAACTGGTGCTGGCGAATGAAGCCGCGGGTATCCTTGCCCGCCGCGCCGGCTTCGCTGCGGAAGCACAGCGTCAGCGCAGTCATACGCAGTGGCAGGGCGTTGCCGTCGATGATCTGGTCCATCACGGAGCTGGTCAGGCTCACCTCGGCCGTCGGGATCAGCCAACGACCATCGGTGGTGCGGAACGAATCCTCGGCGAACTTCGGCAACTTGTCGGTGCCGTACATGGCCTCGTCGCGCACCAGCACCGGCGGGCTGCATTCGATATAACCGTGCTGGCTGGTCTGGTGATCAAGCATGAACTGGCCGATCGCCCGCTGAAGCCGCGCCATCTGCCCGCGCAGAAAGGTAAAGCGCGCACCCGAAATCAGTGCGCCGGTTTCAAAGTCCAGCCCCAGCACCGGGCCAAGGTCGGCATGTTCGCGCGGGGTAAAGCCGAACTGACGCGGCGTACCCCAGCGGCTGATCTCTACATTGCCGGCCTCGTCCTCACCTTCGGGCACACTATCCAGCGGCAGGTTGGGGATGCGCGCCAGCAAATCGGTCAACTGGCGCGCCAGTTCCCGCTCGCCCTCTTCGGCTTCGGGCAGGCTCTGCTTGATTTCGGCCACTTCGACCTTGAGCCGCTCGGCCTCGTCCTTGTCCCCCCGGCCCATGGCCGCGCCGATGGCCTTCGACGCTTCATTGCGGCGGCTCTGCAGCTCCTGCGCCGCAGTGGCGAGCTTGCGCCGACCCTCGTCGAGCTTCAGCACTTCGGCCGAAACCGGTTCCAGCCCCCGGCGGGCAAGGGCGGCATCGAAAGCGGCGGGATTGTCCCGGATCAGGCGAATATCGTGCATGGTGCGAGGCCTATGCCCGGCAAACGCCGTGGTATCAAGGGAGGGGGAAGTGGTGGGCGCGACAGGGATTGAACCTGTGACCCCACCCGTGTGAAGGGTGTGCTCTACCGCTGAGCTACGCGCCCACTTCCATCAGGAAGCGCGCCCTTAAAGGCGCCGCAGCGAATTGACAAGCGGGGAAAGCGGGATAGAGGCTCTGGGCATGACCGAGGAAACCAAATCCGGCCCCGACGTGCCGCCCGACCGCCTGGCGATCAGCCCGCGCAGCCCCTATTTCAATCAGGACGTGCTGATGCGCGGCGTGGGCATCCGCTTCAAGGGCGTGGTCCGCACCAATATCGAGGAATACTCGATTTCCGAAGGCTGGGTGCGGGTCCAGGCCGGCAAGACGATGGATCGTAACGGCCAGCCGCTGACGATCAAGCTCAACGGCCCGGTCGAAGCCTGGTTCGAGGATCTGGGCGAGAATCCGCCCGTCGCGAAGGCCTAAATCGCGAGTTCGCGCTTGATGATGGCGGCGATGGGATCGTCGCCGTCGGCGCTGCTGCTGGTTGCGCGGCCCTTGCTGCGCGCTTCCCTGGCCGGGGCATCGGCAAGCGCCAGCGAGGCCCGCGGGGCAAGGCTCTCGTTCTTGCGCGCCTTCTTCGGATAGATGAACCCGGCCAGCGGCCAGTGCGTGGCGCCCAGGCCCTGGCTGGGGCCATACCAGACCCGCACCGCGCTCCAGTCATTGTCCGGAGAGACATCGACCGCGCGGACATTGTCCTCGATCTGGCCGCGCCGGCCGTTGATCGGCGACCAGTTGGCATGGCGAATCAGCACCGTGCGCGAATCGATGACCTTGCTGACCGCGGCGACATGGCCAAGCTGCGAATTGCCGTTGGGCTTGAAGGCCATCACCGCGCCAACCCTGGGCTTGTAGCCACGGGCATAGCGGCCTTCCGCCTGGCCCCACCAGGTATGGGCATCGCCATAGATCTGGATGCCCGTCACTTGCCGGGCATAGGGTACGCATTGCAGATAGGGCGGCAGGTCGGCACTGGCGGCCCCGCCTGCGTCGCGATCGTCGATATCGATCGCCCGCGCGCCGGCGGGCATGGCGGTAAGGCCAAGCATCAGGGCAAGAGGCAGCAGCAGACGGTTTGCGATCATGCGGCCGGAGTAGGGTGATCAGGGTTAGCAGCTGCCTGTCAGATATGGTTAACAACGCAGCAAGGAATTGCCCTGATCTGCTGCCCGCCTTGCAAATTCCTGCCGGAAGCGTCAGGGGTGCGGCGTGAAACTCCCCCAGGTCATCATTATCGGGCGCCCCAATGTGGGCAAGTCCACGCTGTGGAACCGGCTGGTCGGCAAGAAGCTGGCCCTGGTTGACGATCAGCCGGGGGTCACGCGCGACCGCCGCTTTGGCGAAGCCCATCTGCTCGGCCTCGATTTCACCATCGTCGATACCGCCGGGTGGGAGGACGAGGATGCCGCCAGCCTGCCGGGACGGATGCGCCAGCAGACCGAGGCCGCGCTGGCCGGGGGCGACGTTGCCCTGTTCGTGATCGACTCCCGCGCCGGGCTGACCCCGCTGGACGAGGAAATCGCCCGCCACCTGCGCCAGTGCGATGTGCCGGTGGTGCTGGTGGCCAACAAGGCCGAAGGCAAGGCCGGCGATCATGGCCTGTTCGAGGCGTTCTCGCTGGGCTTCGGCGATCCGGTGCCGCTCTCGGCCGAACACGGCCAGGGCATGGCCGACCTGTTCGAGGCACTGCTGCCGCACCTCAACGAACGGCAGCTGGAAATGGATGCCGAGGCCGAGCTTGCTGCGGCGGCTGAGGACGAAGAGGAATACGATCCCAAGGCTGTGCTGAAGCTGGCCATCGTCGGGCGTCCGAACGCGGGCAAGTCCACCCTGATCAACCGCTTCCTCAACGAGGACCGCCTGCTGACCGGTCCGGAAGCCGGGATCACCCGCGATTCGATCGCGATTGACTGGACCTGGCACGATCCCAAGACCGGGGAGGATCGGCCGGTGCGGCTGATCGACACGGCCGGGATGCGCAAGAAGGCGCAGGTTACCGACAAGCTCGAAAAGCTGGCCGTGGCCGATGCCCGCCACGCGATCGACTTTGCCGAAGTGGTCGTGCTGCTGCTCGATGCCACGCGCGGGCTGGAGCACCAGGACCTGAAGATCGCCAGCATGGTGCTGGAAGAAGGCCGGGCGCTGATGATCGCGATCAACAAGTGGGACGTGGCCGAGGATGCCTCCGCCCTGTTCAACGGGATCCGCGCCGCGCTGGATGAAGGACTGGCCCAGGTAAAGGGCCTGCCGCTGCTGGCGGTTTCGGCCCGCACCGGCAAGGGGCTGGACGATCTGCTGCGCGCCGCCTTCGAACTGCGCGATGCCTGGTCAAAGCGCGTGCCAACCTCGGCGCTGAACCGCTGGTTCGACGATGCCCTGGCCAAGAACCCGCCGCCCGCGCCTGGCGGCAAGCGGATCAAGCTGCGCTACATCACCCAGGCCAAGACCCGCCCGCCCGGTTTCGTGCTGTTCGGCACCCGGCTGGACGAGTTGCCGACCAGCTATCAGCGTTACCTGGTCAACGGCCTGCGCCGCGAACTGGGCTTCGATGCCGTGCCGGTGCGGCTGATGTTGCGCAGCCCCAAGAACCCCTTCGCCAAGAAGTAGGGCTGGCAGGGCGGGGGAGCCTTAGCTCCCCACTGCCTCGCTGTTGAGCTGGATGTAGTTCTGCAGCCCCATACGCTCGATCATCTCGAACTGGGTTTCGAGGAAATCGACGTGTTCTTCCTCGCTCGCCAGGATCGACATGAAAAGGTCGCGGCTGCCGAAATCGCGCACGACCTCGCAATGGACGATGGCTTCGCGCAGATCGGGGATCGCATCGTGTTCGAGCGCGAGGTCGGCCTTGAGGATTTCCTCGACGTTTTCACCAATGCGCAGCTTGCCCATGTTCTGGAAATTGGGCAGCCCTTCGAGGAACAGGATGCGTTCGGCCACCTGGTCAGCGTGCTTCATCTCGTCGATCGATTCGTGGCGCTCGTGTGCGGCCAGCTTCTTGATCCCCCAGTTGTCGAGCATGCGGTAATGCAGCCAGTACTGGTTCACGGCGGTCAGCTCGTTGAACAGGACCTTGTTGAGGTATTCGATGACTTTCTTGTCGCCCTTCACGGCGTGATCTCCCCGGGGTTGGAATGCACTTGTTGCGCGCTTTATGCCGCGATGCAGCACGCCGGGGCAAGTCAAATTTTCGTTGAATTTCAGCCGTTTTTGCCACTCATTCGCAAGAGCCGGGAATGCTCTTGCAAGGCAGTCGCATCAGGTCCCGCTTCAGGCGGGCGCAAGCCCTTCGGCGCTGGCGCGGGTGCGTTCGGCGATCAGCAATTCGGCTGCATCGTCAAGGCATTGGCCGCATTGCGGGCGGCAGCCCAGCGCCTCGTAAACCGCGTCGGGATCGCCCGGACAACGCCGCGCGGCATCGCGCAGTTCGCATTCGCGGATGGCATTGCAGACGCAGATATACATCGGCGGCTCCTCACGGGTTCGACTCGCGTATAATGCGAATCGTTCTCAATCGCAACTACTGCTTTAGCGGGAGGAGCCACCGTTCAGTCAGGCTGCGCCAGAGCCATTCGCCCGGGCCCTGCCGGAACCGGGCGAGCCAGGGTGCGCTCCAGCCCAGCATGATCGTCCAGCCCAGGATCACGAACAGCCATTGCTCGGCCGGGCCGACCGTGCCGATCAGGCCCAGTCCCCAGCCGTGGAAGATCCCGGTCATCACCAGCGAGGTCAGCAGATAGTTGCTGAGCGCCATCCGTCCGGCCGCTGTCAGCCGCTGGCCCGCCCAGGTTCCGGCCAGCAGCGGTGCAGCCCAGACCAGCAGTGCCAGCCAGGCCAGGGTCAGCGCGAAGTGCTGTGGTCCGGCCGCGCCGACCAGCAGGAAGAACATGGCTTCGGGCGGGAAGCCACGGCTCCAGGCCCACCAGGCCTGGGCCATCGCGAGCGGGAGCCCAATCGCCAGTGCGGCCAGCCCCATTCGCCCGATCCTAGCCGGCAGCCAGGTTCCCGAAAACAACCCGCTGCGATAGAGCGCCATGCCCACCAGCATCAGTGGCAAGGTCTCGCCAAAGGTGATGAGCGTGACGAGCAGTGGTTGGTAGAGCGTCTGCACCAGCCGTTCCGCCAGCATCTCGCCATAGGGTAGCTGGAGCACCGCGATATCGCGGGTCAACTGGCCGGAGGAAGCCGCTGCGCTGCGCGCCAGGTCGGCCAGTTGCTGGGGCGTAGCGGTACCGGCGTGGGCGGCCTCGGCAGCGGCGAAGCTGCTCCACCCGATCAGGGTCAGGCTGCCATGCCACAGCGTGAACAGGACCAGCGCCGCTGTCAGCATCGCCTTGCCCGACAGGTGCCGCATGGCCAGGGCCAGCGGGGCAATCAGCGCATAGACCATCAGGATATCGCCGCTCCACAGGAACAGCTGGTGGCAATAGCCGATCACCAGCAGCCAGCCGAGCCGCCGCGCCTGCCAGCGCGCGCCATCCTCGCCCGTGGCGTTACGCCGGTCGACCAGCAGCAGCAGCGAGGCCCCGAACAGCAGGGTGAACAGACCCCGCATCTTGCCTTCGAACAGCACCAGCCCGATCACGAAGGCCAGTTCGTCGGCTGGACTGGCCGGTCCCGACAGTCGCGGCGACAGCGGGGCGGTCGGGCTCCCGGCGAACGAGGCAATGTTAATCGCGAGAATGCCGAGTACGGCGGCACCCCGGACAAGGTCCAGCGCGGCGATCCGGTCGGTCGCCGCCGGGATCGTCATCTCAGTTGCGGACCGCGATGCAGGTCTGCCCGGATGCCGTCAGCCTGGCACAGGCCGCCCGGGCCGCCGCCTCGCTGGCAAAGCCGCCGGCCTGCAGCTTGGTCACCGCACCGGCCTTGACATTGATGCGCGGCTTCCCGGCCAGTTCGGGCCGCGCCTTCAGGCGGTTCCACAGCGCATCGGCATTGGCCGCTACGCCGAAAGCGCCCAGCTGGACCCGCCATTGACCCGCAGTGGCGGTCGCGGCCGCCGGGACAGCCGCAGGCGCAGGGCGGGGCTTGGCGATCGGTGCGGCAGCCGCCACCGGCGCCGGGGCCGGCGGCAGTTCGGTGACGCCAGGTGGCAGACCCTTGCGCACCGTAACCGGGCGAGGCGTTGCGGCGGGGCGGGCGTAGTCGGCCCCGGCGCTGGCCGGACTTTCCGCCGCGCCAGCCGCCGCACTTGCTTCGGTCGGGGTTGGCCCGCGCATGGCCATCGTCGTTACCGGGGGCGGTCCGCTGGGCACCGTTGCGCCGAGGTCAGCGGCGGCCAGTTGTCGCGCGCGGGTTGCGTCGGCCTGGCTGCGCAATTCGGCGGCGAGCGCGATCGCCTGCTGACGCTGGGCCATCGGCACATGCATGTCCATCTGGCCAAGCGCGGCGACTGCCGGTTCCAGCCCGGCCTGCTGGGCCAGGCTGACGAGCGCATAGGCCCGCACCCAGTCCTTGGCCACGATATCGCCGTTGAAGTGCCCGATCCCCAGCAGGTACTGGGCGCGCGGTTCGCCGCGATCGGCAGCGGCGCGGATGAAGGGCAGGGCCTGGGTCCGCTGACCCCGCTGGAACAGCATCAGGCCATAATTGTCACCCGCCTGCAGATGCCCTTGCGCCGCGGCACGCCCGAAGAGTTCTTCCGCCTTGGCCGGGTCCTGCTTGATGCCCTTGCCCAGCTTGTAAGCCTGGCCAAGGTTGAACATGGCATCGGCATCGCCGCGGGCGGCCTCGCCCTGCCAGATGCGCGTGGCGGCGGCGAAATCACCCCGGCTCCAGGCATCGACCCCGGCCTTGGTATCGGCCCCGACCGGGCTGGTCAGCGTCAAACCGGCCACGCCAGCCGCGATCAGCAAAAAAAGCTTGCGGTCCATCACTTATGTCCCTCCGGTCACAGCACTTTAAACGACGATCCGGCTTTCCCTGCTCCGTTTCGTCAAAGGCTGCGGGCCTGATTGCTTAAGTGACATAGTAAAGCAGTCATTAGCAAAGGGTTTATGCTGCCAAACCCGCTGATCGCGCCGTTGTCGCGGTCCAGCCGTTAACCAATAATTAGGAACGTTCTGCGATCCCCCGGGCCAAGTCTCATCGGCTTTTAACGAATGCAGGGGGTATTGGCTTTGCGCGTATTGGCATTGGCATCGCAGAAGGGCGGCTCGGGCAAGACGACCTTGTCGGGGCACCTCGCCGTTCAGGCCCAGCGCGCCGGCGCTGGCCCGGTCGTGCTTATCGACATCGATCCGCAAGGTTCGCTGGCGGACTGGTGGAACGAGCGCGAGGACGATTACCCCGCTTTCGCCCAGACCACGGTCGCTCGCCTGGCGAGCGATCTTGCCGTGCTGCGCCAGCAGGGTTTCAAGCTGGCCGTGATCGACACGCCGCCGGCGATTACCATGGCGATCCAGTCGGTGATCTCGGTCGCTGAGCTGATCGTCGTGCCGACCCGCCCCAGCCCGCATGACCTGCGTGCCGTCGGGGCCACGGTCGATCTGTGCGAACGCGCGGGCAAGCCCCTGATCTTCGTGGTCAATGCCGCCACCCCCAAGGCCAAGATCACTTCGGAAGCCGCTGTCGCGCTGTCGCAGCATGGCACGGTCGCCCCGGTCACCCTGCATCACCGCACCGACTTTGCCGCCTCGATGATCGACGGCCGCACCGTGATGGAAGTCGAGCCCAACGGTCGTTCGGCCCAGGAAGTGGTCGCGCTGTGGAGCTACATCTCCGACCGGCTCGAAAAGAACTTCCGCCGCACTGTCTTCGCCGCGCCCAGCACCGTTTCGATGCTGCCCGGCGCCGGACGCCCCGCCGGTGGCTTTGGCCGCCGCGTGGCCGGTTCCTGAGGACTGGGAGCGGGGGGCATATGACCGAAGCAAAACCACTGGCCTCGCTTTCGCCGTCGCTGCTCGCCCGCAAGGGTGCGGCCCGCCCGGCGATGCGCCCGCAGCTTGGCGCAGTCGCGCCCGATGCGCTGGCCCGCCAGATCCAGGACATGAGCTGGTCGGACGACCTTGGCTGGAACGACATGGGCGAGGATCACGATTCGGTCGTGCCTGGCGCGGTTCACCATCAGCAGCACAGTGCCGAACCCGCTGCTCTGCCTGCGGGTCAGGTTGTGCCGATCATGCCAGAGGCGCTGGTCCCAGCCGCCGCCGAGCTTCCCGAGGTGGTTCGCCAGCAGGCCGAAGTCGCGGCGATCGTCCGCGAAAAGGTTCGCCCCCAGGCCCAAACCGAAACCCAGATCCAGTCCAAGTCGAAGCCGCTGGCCGTTGCCGCTGAGCGGACCGGGACCAAGCGTCGCTCGGCACTCGCCAGCGGACGCCGCGCGGCCTTCACCCTGCGGGTCGACGCCGATCGCCACCTCAAGCTGCGCCTCGCTTGCGCCATCCGCAATCGCAGCGCGCAGCAGCTGGTAACCGAAGCACTCGATCGCCTGCTCGATGAATTGCCTGACGTAACCGATCTCGCCGCGCAGCTCGCGCGGGCCGACAGCCAGCTTTAGCGAAAAGGGAGATTCCCGATGACCGCCAAGACCAACCGCACCAAGCTTCTATCGCTGGGCCTGACCGGGGCAATTGCGCTGGCAATCGTGGCTGGATCGGGTTTCTCCGACCAGGTCGTTGCCCGGCCGACTCCGGACAAGACCGCCGCTGCCGCCCAGGCCGCACTGGCCAAGGGCCAGGTCGACAAGGCGATCAGCCTTGCTGAATCGGTCGTGGCGGCCAGCCCGCGCGAACCGGCCTATCGGGCGCTGCTGGCCCATGCCTATCTCAAGGCGGGGCGTTTCGCTTCGGCCGCGACCACTTTCGACGATGCCATGAAGCTGGGCGATACCAGTTCGCGGACCGCGCTGGGCCTGTCGCTGGCCTATATCGGCGCGGGCCGTAACCGCGATGCGGTGGCGATCCTTGATGATTGGCGCGATGCGATCCCGGTGGCTGACCTGGGCCTGGCCCTGGCGCTGGCTGGCGAGCCGACCCGTGGCAGCGCGATTCTAGCCGATGCTCTGCGCGGCGGCGAAAACACGCCGAAGCTGCGCCAGAACCTGGCCTATTCCTATGCGCTCGATGGTCGCTGGCGCGAAGCGCGGATCATGATGAGCCAGGACATTCCGGCCGACCAGATGGACGCCCGGATCAGCGAGTGGGCCGCCCAGGCCCGCCCCGAAGACTTCCAGGTCCGCGTCGCCGGGCTGATCAAGGCACCGTTGCGCAGCGACCCGGGTCAGCCGGCCCGGCTGGCTCTGAACGCCAGCCCGGCCGCCGAACAGCTAGCGGTCGAATCCGCTTCGGTTCGCGATGTTCCAGAGGTTGCTGCCGCTACGCCGGTCCAGCCGGTTGCTGAACTGCCGGCCGCCGAACCGGTCGCCGCGCTGGCCAGCTATGCTCCGGTCGGGGCCAAGCCGGTCGAGTCGGTCGCAGTCGCCGCTACTGCCCCGGTCGAAGCCGCGCCCGTGGCGCAGCCGGCTGCGGCTGCGAGCTTTGCCCAGAATTTCGTTTCGATCCCGGTGGTGCAGCCGCTGCCGGTGCGCCAGCCCCGCGCGGCAGCTCCGGCCCGGGTGCGGGTGGCTGCTGCTCCGGCCGCTGCCCCGACCCATGCCGGCAAGCCGATCGCCGCCGATACGCACCGCGTCCAGCTGGCGAGCTTCTTTACGGAGCAGGGCGCCCGCCGCGCCTGGGGTATCTACACCGCGAAGAATCCGGAACTGCGCAAGTACCGGATGACGATCACCAAGGCCCAGGTGCGCGGCAAGACCTATTACCGCGTCGCCGCGGCTGGCCTCAACGGCAGCCAGGGCGCACGCAGCCTGTGCGGCACGGTCAAGGCGCGCGGCATGGCCTGCTTTGCCTATGCCACCAGCACCGGCGTGCCCGGCACCCGCGCGCCCAATGCGCCGATGCTGGCCCAGGCCAAGGCGGCGGCTCCCAAGCCTGCTGCGCCCAAGGCGGGCGTGGCCGGACCGGCAATGGCCCGCAAGCGCTAAGCGCCAGTCGCGAATCGGAAATCAGGGGCCCTGCTGCGCCATTGGCGGAGCAGGGCCTTTGCTGTCAGGCGACCTGTGCGCCGCCTTTGAACAGGGCCAGGGCGCGGCCTTGGACGCCCTGCTTGTCGAAGGGCGTATTGCCGGCAGTGGCCGCCATCTTGTCCGAATCGACCACCCACGGCTTGTCCGGGTCGATCAGGGCGATATCGGCTTCCGCGCCGACCGCCAGCACCCCGGCGTTAACGCCCAGCAGGGTGGCGGGATGGGCGGCCAGCAGGGCAAAGGCGCGAGCGGTATCGATCAGGCCATCGCGGACCAGACCCAGGGTCAGCGGCAATAGCGTCTCGGCCCCGGCCATCCCCGGTTCGGCATCGGCAAAGGGCAGGCGCTTGTCCTCTGGCCCACGCGGATCATGGCCCGATGCGATCACGTCGATCGTCCCGTCGGCCAGTGCTGCCAGCACGGCCCGGCGGTCCGCCTCGGCGCGCAAGGGTGGGGACAGCCGCGTAAAGGTCCGGAAATCGCCGATTGCCACGTCGGACAGCAGGGCATGGGCGGGCGTGACCCCGGCTGTTACCGCCACCCCGCGGGCCTTGGCGGCGCGGATCAGGTCAAGCGCCTTGCCGGTCGTCACCTGGCGGAAATGCAACCGGGCGCCAGTCAGTTCGGCCAGGGCAATATCGCGCGCCACGGCCAGCGCCTCGGCCTCGGCCGGGGCGGATGGCAGGCCCAGCCGCGTCGCCATTTCGCCAGCGGTCGCCACGGCAGCGCCGGTCAGACCGGCGTCCTCGGCATGGCTGACAACCACCAGCCCCAGCATGGCGCAATAGGACAACAGGCGGTGCATGGTGCCGCTGTCGGCAATCCAGCGCCGCCCGGTGGCCACGGCCCGGGCACCAGCATCGCGCATCAGCGCCAGTTCGGCCAGGTCCGCGCCATCCAGCCCTTTCGTGGCGGCGGCCAGCGGGTGGACCCACAGGTCGGGCTTGCCCGATTGCGCGGCAAAGCGGACCGCCGAAGGCTTGTCGAGCACTACGCCCTGATCCGGCATCAGCGCGGCGCGGGTGATCCCGCCGAAATGGAAGGCCGGCTTGTCGATCGCGAAAACGCCCAGGTCGACTAGGCCAGGGGCGATCAGCGCGCCCTTGGCGTCGATCACCCGGTCGCCATCCTGGGGCACGACATCGCCGATCGCGGTGATCTTGCCATCAGCACAGCGCAGCGCGCCCTTCGCTGGCTCCCCGTGCGGCAGGACAAGGCGGCCATTGGTAATGGTGGTGGGAGAGGGGGTGCTCATGCCCAGCCCTCCACACCGCGCGCCCGGCGGGTCAGCACGTCGAGACAGGCCATGCGGATGGCCACGCCCATTTCGACCTGGGTGGTGATGGCCGAACGCCCGGCGAGGTCCGCCACGGTGCTGTCGATCTCGATCCCGCGGTTCATCGGGCCGGGGTGCATCACCAGGGCGTCCGGCTTGGCCCTGGCCAGCCGTTCCAGCGTCAGCCCGTAGAGGTGGCGGTATTCGCGGGGGGACGGGATGAACTGACCGCTCATCCGTTCCTGCTGCAGCCGCAGCATCATGACCACGTCGGCCCGGTCCAGTGCGGCGTCGAAATCGTGGAACGGGGTAACCTTCATCGCTTCGATCCCGCTCGGCATAAGCGCGGGTGGGGCACAGACCCGCACATCGGCGCCGAGGGTAGTCAGGCAATGGATATTCGACCGGGCCACCCGGCTATGCAGGATGTCGCCGCAGATGGTCACGGTCAGCTTGCCGAAATCACCCTTCGCCCGGCGGATAGTCAGCGCGTCGAGTAACCCTTGTGTGGGGTGTTCGTGCTGGCCGTCCCCGGCGTTGAGGACCGGGCAGTCCACCTTGTCGGCGATCAGCCGCACTGCGCCCGAACTGGCATGGCGGATCACGATGGCATCGGCGCGCATCGCGTTCAGCGTCATCGCTGTGTCGATCAGCGTTTCGCCCTTCTTCACGCTCGATTGGGCAGCGTGCATGTTGACCACATCGGCCCCTAGCCGCTTGCCCGCGATCTCGAAGGACAACAGCGTGCGGGTGCTGTTCTCGAAGAAGGCGTTGATGATCGTCAGCCCGGCCAGCCGGTCATCGCGCTTGTGCGGCTGGCGGTTCAGATCGACCCATTGTTCCGCCTCATCGAGCAGGAACAGGATCTCCCACGGGGCAAGGCCGGCCAGCCCCGTCAGGTCGCGGTGCGGGAAGGCGGCGGAACCGGCTGGATAGCGGCCCGCGGCGGTTGGTTCTGGCGATGTCATTGAAGCCAGTCCCCTAGCTGGCTTGGCGCCGGGTGGCAAGCGCTGGACGGTTGCCATCGGTCCTTGATCGAAGGCGGACTCGCTTTTGCCGGGTGATGTTCCTATCGCCGGACTGGGTATAATCACGGGATTCCGCTGGATGATCTTCGCGCGCAAAGTCTGGGCCCTGCTGGTCGGCATCAAGGATGGCCTGGTGCTGTTGTTCATGCTGCTGTTCTTCATGGCGCTTTACGCCGCCCTGACCGCACGGCCTTCGCCGGGGCAGGTCCGCGACGGGGCGCTACTGCTGAAGCTGGACGGCACTGTGGTCGAGGAACCGGCCAAGGTCGATCCGTTCGAACTGCTCGTGGCGGGTGACGCCCCGGTCAAGGAGCACCGCGCGCGGGACGTGATCCGCACGCTGGAGGCGGCAGCCGAGGATGAGCGGATCAAGGCGGTCGCGCTCGATCTGTCGCGCTTCATGGGCGGCGGGCAGGTGACGCTGCAGGATGTCGGCGCGGCGATCGACAAGGTGCGCAAGGCGAACAAGCCGGTGGTGGCCTTCGCCCATGCCTATGCCGACGATGGCCTGCTGCTGGCGGCCCATGCCAGCGAGGTCTGGGTCGATCCGCTGGGCGGGGCCTTCGTGATGGGGCCGGGCGGGATGCGGCTCTACTACGGCGATGCGCTGGCCCGGTTCAAGGTGACCCCGCATGTCTTCAAGGTTGGCACCTACAAGGATTTCGTTGAACCCTATGTCCAGAACCAGGCCTCGCCCGCCTCGAAGGAGGCGCGGGGCGCGCTGGTTTCGGCAGTCTGGGAAGACTGGCAGGCGCACGTGAAGGCCGCGCGGCCCAAGGCCGATCTGGCCCGTGTCACGACCGATCCGGTGGGCTGGCTCCAGGCGAGCCAGGGCGACGCGGCGAAGGCTGCGCTGGCCGCCGGGCTGGTCGACAAGCTGGGGACCCAGGCCGATTTCCATGCCCGCCTGCGGGCGCTGGTCGGCCCCGATCCGCTTGACGATTCGCCGTTGGGCTTTGCCCATACCAAGCCGGCTGCCCTGCTGGCGGCGCATCCCGAAGATGCCGATGGGGCGGCGATTGCCGTCGTCAACGTCGCGGGCGAGATCGTTGATGGCAAGGCGGGCCCCGGCACGGCCGGTGGTACCCGGATTGCCAAGCTGATCGACCAGGCCAATGCCGATGGCGCGAAGGCTCTGGTGCTGCGGGTCGATTCGCCCGGCGGTTCGGTGATGGGGTCGGAGGAGATCCGCACCGCGCTGAACCGCTTCAAGGCCGGCACCAAGGACAGTGGTCCGCGTCCGGTGGTGGTCTCGATGGCCAACCTGGCGGCCAGCGGCGGCTATTGGGTGTCGACCCCGGCGGACCGGATCTTTGCCGAACCCGGCACGATCACCGGTTCGATCGGGATCTTTGCCATGATCCCCACGTTCGAGCGGGCCTTGGCCGATTACGGCGTGAAGGCCGATGGGGTGCGCTCCACCCCGCTGTCAGGCCAGCCTGACCTCCTCACCGGGCTGACGCCGGAAGTGAAGGCGATGATCCAGGCCAATATCGAGCAGAACTATGGCCGCTTCGTCGGTCTGGTCGCCCAATCGCGCAAGCGCAGCCCGGCCGAAGTGGAAACCTATGCCGAAGGGCGCGCCTGGGATGGCGGCACCGCCCGGCAGAAGGGGCTGGTCGACGCGTTCGGCGGTCTCAACGAGGCGCTGGCCGATGCCGCGCAGCGCGCCAAGCTGGGCGATGAGTGGTACCCATCGTTCTATGGTCAGGACGAGGATCCCTATGCCTCGCTGATCGAGCAGTTGCGCGGCACTGAAGATGCCGATGCCCCGGCCACCGGCATGGATCTGACCGGCCTGGTTGCAGCGCGCCAGCAGGCGGGAATCGACCGGGTGGTGAAC
>Ga0315904_10002969_pt1 | contig 25579 bp, 16 predicted proteins | sample LakEriMetagenome_6_FD_203529 | JGI IMG/M metagenome (GOLD analysis project Ga0315904, IMG submission 203529) | Freshwater fungal communities from buoy surface, Lake Erie, Ohio, United States - Buoy 12 MA120 | ecosystem: Environmental > Aquatic > Freshwater > Lake | place: USA: Lake Erie, Ohio... | reverse complement strand
ATTTGAACCCCGACCAGGTAGCGCCGCTCTCCCGGAAATCCGGTGTTTGGCTTTGCATGGTCAGGTTCTCTTTCATCCGTCACACCTCTGCCAGATCTGTGCGTCGGATCAAGGTCTGATTGCTATCGGAGGTAATGCCAGGCGCTTGCCCTGCAGGTGTATTGTCTGATACGATCTCACCGTGATTGAAGAACGGATCAATGAGCTACTCCCCTTAGCGGCCAGAATCGCCCGCGAGTTCTCCAACATCCCCGGCCTGCCCCACGCGGAAATCGAAATCGTCGCCCAGGAAGCACTTGCCAACGCCGCTCGACATTTTGATCCAGCCAAGGGTGACTTTACAGCCTACGCCGCCCGCGCCATCCGCAATGCCCTACGTGATCTCTACGAACGGCAGGTCCGCCACCATCGGCACCACATTTACGATCTAGACCTCCCAATCACCGAGTCGGCCACCACCCCAGAGGCAAGGGTCCAGCAGGTTGAGGCTCCCGACTTTCCTTTGGCCGATCGCGCCGCCGCTGCCCTGGAATCCGGAAGACGCCTCGAAATGGCGATAGAGTCTCTCTCGCCACGCCTCCGTCTTGTGGCCGAAGGCATCCGTGACGGCAAGAGCTACAGCGAAATCGGCTCCATGCTGGGCATTTCCAAACAAGCCGCTCACAAACTCGCTGGCGCGGCCGTTGCCGCACTCAGGGACCGTCTTGAAGCCATGGGGTTCCAAGGCGTTGATACTTTGGGCTTTCTCAAGTCCCGCGCCAAAGAAATCCGGGTCGGTTCCCCTCAGGTTGACGATTTTCCTCCTCAACCGTAATCCCTCATTAGAACGTTCCATGCCCGCCACAGTCCATCTCCAAGTCCTCAGTTCCGACGGCACCTCCAAATCCTTCTCTCTCACCGAACACGACACCTTTCTGCTCGGACGGATGACAGATTGCCACCTCTGCCTGCCGGACGACAAGCAGGTTTCCCGACACCACTTCCTGCTCGAAGCCTGCCCGCCCATGGCGTCCTTGCGCGACCTCGGCAGCATGAACGGCACCCACGTGAATGGGAAAAAATGCGGTGGACGTGAGAAGGGCGAAACACCGGAACAGGGCGCGCTTCGCAAATACCCGAGCATCGACCTAAAACACGGCGACCGCATCACAGTCGGTCAGTCTGCCATCGAGGTGCGCCTTGAATCCGCGCCGGACGCCGCCGTGATTCCCGCCGCCCTGCTGGAAGGTGACTTGTCCGGCCTCTCGCCCGAGGCCATGCGCCAGCTCATTTTTGGCAGTCCTGAAAAGGCGATCTTCACCCTCGCCGATTACGCCGTGCAGCGTGAACTCGGCCGCGGCGGCTGCGGGGCCGTCTATCTCGCCACCCCGAAATCCGGCGGCGATCCGGTGGCGGTGAAACTCATGCTCTCCCGCGTCCAGGCGGAACCCCGCGCCATCGAGCACTTCAAACGCGAAATGCAGGTCATCGCCAGGCTCAAGCATCCCAACATCGTCCGCTTTCTCGACAGTGGCTCGGACCAAGGGACCTTCTTCTTCGTCATGGAATACTGCGACGGAGGCTCGCTGGCCGATGTCGCACAGGCCAGCGGCGGCACCATCCCGCCCGACGTGCTCATGCCGTGGGCGCTTGAGGCGCTCGAAGGCCTCGCCGCCGCGCACAAGGAAGGCTTCGTCCACCGCGACATCAAACCGCACAACATCCTGCTCCACGGCAACCGCGCCAAAATCTCCGACTTCGGCCTCGCCAAGAATTTCCAGAAAGCTGGCCTCAGCGGCATGAGCATGACCGGCAACTACGCCGGCACGCCCGTCTTCATGCCGCCGGAACAAATCACCAATTTCAAATACGTCAAACCCGTCTCCGACGTCTGGAGCTTCGCCGCATCCCTCTACCAACTCCTCACCGGAAAGTTCCCCTACCGTTTCGATCCCAAGCGCGATCCCATCGACATCATCCTCAACGAAAACCCCGTCCCCATCCGCGACCGCATGCCCGGACTGACCAAGAAGCTTGCAACCGTGATCGACAAGTCGCTGACCAGGAATCCAAAAGATCGCTTTCAAAACGCCGGCCTACTTCATGCTGAGATGCTCCGCAAATAACTTCCCGATAGACCATGAGTAATTCCCATCAAAATAGATTGCTTGAGCTAAGTTTATACAAACGTTCAAATGCTCAACACTTTGACGAAATCAACATTGGTCGTTATACCACGATCTCATTCCACAGAACCTTGAGGATACCGGAGGACGGGAAAAACTACCCGCTTCCAGCAGGTCTTGGGAGATTGCCTATACATCGCGTGGAGGATTATGCACACAAAGTTCCCAAGAAATGGCTTCAAGAGGGCGGCTACTTCCTCCCTCTCCATCAGAAAGAGGCACTATTTTTGGAATTCCAAGGTCCGAAATGGCACCCAACAATCGCCAAAGTTTGTGTAGGTAGGGTGAATGCCGTTTCCGGGAAATCCTACTCGGGAAAGCTCTCATCAAGTCCGCAGGATTATGTGGTTATACCCGACCAGAAATGGCTGGACGGCATTAATTACGGAGCCGGGATTGTTCGCCAATTTGTCGCAATGCCGCTTGGCCAAGGATATACAATCGAGGCGCAAATTACGGATGAAGAAACGCATGGTGGATTCCAGATTATCGTGTTTGATGCGATGGAAAACAGATTTCCAGACAGAGACCCGTCAATCGATGCCGCCATTCTCTACAAGGAAGAAATGGCAAGAAAGAGAAAGGAAGAGCCTGCCGTTTTATATTCCTCACCCACACCTATTCAATCCGATGTTTCATTTAGTATTGGGCGCGCCACACCCAGCTTAGCAAAAGAAATGGGTATCGCTGCAGGCGGTAACATCAAACAAATCATACATCCAGACAATTACGGATTGGAGACATGGAACATAGAGTGCATGCGCGGGCTAACGATTCACTTGGTGAATAGCTTGGTTTACAAATCTATTACCGGTGAAGATCCTCCGCCTTCTCCCGTTACTGCCGAGCAATACAAACGTGCAAAAATTCCGTGGTATTCTTATTATGACGAAACCGTGATTCCCGTAAAGCCGCCTTCAGTCTTCAAAAGAATTCTCAGCGTGATGGCCATAGAAAAGCGCCGTGGAGTAGCAGTAAATCAATCTGAAGTATCGATGCAAATTACTGAAGAGCTGCTCCAACAGATAAAAACTCCAAGCAAAAGAGAAGCCACGGAAATTTATCGTGCTCGCGCGCACCAAAATGCGGAAATGTGCCATTGGCAAGCGGCACTTCGAGAAATAAGCTTGGTAATTGATTATAAGACCTATATCCAAGCGACCGATTATGCATTACGAAGCCGGTGCAATTATTATTTAGGAAGATTTGACGACGGAGCGATCGATGGTTCCCTTGCACTCGAAAAGGACTCGAAATGTGATGACGGACTTACATGGAGAGCTTTCTGCAGGAAGGCTTCCGGTGACTTTGAAGGACTTCGCGAGGATGCCGATCAATTGATTCGGAATGAAGAAACTGAATTGATTGGTCTGGAATTGAGGGCTGAAGCTGCCTTGCTTGCGGGCCGTTACAACGATGCCATCTATGATGCGCTTTCATTAGGAAAAAAGAGGCCTGGATATCCGCGAGCCGAACAAATTCTGAGCGAGGCGCGCAGCATGGCGAACCAGAAATTCCACGAGAAACGAGGTAAATGAAGTTAGAAATCGGCACGGTGCTTGAGGGTATCTATGAGGTCCGGAAAACCTTCGGCGGAGGCGGTATGGACCTGGTCCACTGTGCCCGACATGTTGCTTGGAACTTCGATGTAGCGATTAAACACCCGCGTCCGGAATTCCCGAAGTTGCAGCGTCAAACGATTTGGATAGGACACGGAATAACGGCCTAAAACTTCAAAGTATCCAAGCGATCATGCCAAACACACCAAACCTTCAACAGACCGATGCTATTCCACGCATCATTCAAGAAGCGACCGAGCCTCCGCCTGTAGTCGTGGCTGATCGCAATGGAGACGCATTCCATTCACTTCACATCGGTCGAAAAACCAAAATCTCCTTTCATCGGACACTGAGAGTTCCAGAAGACGGCAACGACTATCCATTGCCCGCAGGATTAGGGGCGCTCCAAATCCACAGGGTGGAAGACTACGCCGAGACTGTCCCGCCACATTGGCTTGAAGAAGGTGGCTTCTTCATACCTCTGTATCAAAGGGAGGCTCTATTCATTCAATTTGAGGGCGAAGAATGGTGCCCATCAATCGCCAAAGTTTGTGTTGGCCAAATCAATGCGATTACAGGTAATCCGTTCTCGGAAAAATTATCCAGCCATAGCCAAGACTATGTGGTAATTCCGAAACAGCAATGGCTGGATGGAATTAATTCTGGAGATGGAACGGTAAAGCAATTTGTTGCGATGCCGTTGGGACGAGGTTACACGGTAGAGGCTCAAATCACGGATGAGGAAAAGCATGGAGGATTTCAGCTTGTCGTATATGAGCCAATTGACGGAAGATTTCGAGTCACACCAGATTCAGCGAATAAGAGGGTTGAATACATTATTGCAGCTTGTCTCAAGAAATTCGATCTCCTTCTGAGTCAAAGTAACGCCTTTCAGAGAAAAATTGTCACCTCTGTTCAAGAAGGAAAGCTCACATGCTCAGGAATATCGTTCATAACTGGCTTGGAAAATGAAAGGGTTGAATACCTTTACCAAGAATTCAGGAAGAAATACTTCGAGATTGTCGCAAACACCACAAGGCAGTATCTCGGTGAAGACAAAGACAAATTCTTGGACGTCGGCATAAAGGTCTTTTTTGGTCTGAGGTCTCTAGGACTGAAAGAAAACATCGACCTGCATCAAGATAAAAAAGCCGAGAAGATTCCTAGAGATGGTGTCCTGATGTCCTCCCCTGAACAAGATTATGGAGACATACGTCTGGGTAGTTCCCCTGTAAACTATAGCAGCGCCGAAGCAGAAGAAATGGGAATTGCTGCAGGAGGCAGAATCAAACAGCAAATTTTCTCGGATACTTACGGAGTGGAATCGTGGGACTGCAATCGAAGGAGAGCGCTAAAGCTCCACATTGTGAATAGCGGGGACTACAAAAGGATCACTGGCCAAGATCCTCCACCCTCGCCAATCTCTGCTGATCAATATCAGATATCAGGAATCCCTTGGTTTTCCAATTACAATGAGACCGCTGATACCATTAAGGGAGCAGAATCATTCAAAAGAATGCTTGGAGTTGATGAAATCGATAAGCGCCGTGGCAATGAAAAGACCACTGCCGAGCTGAAACCTACGATCACCCCTCAATTAATTCATCGCATCAAGACACCTGACATCAAGGAAGCGGCCCACGAATTTCGAAACCGTGCCAGCGAAAGCATCGCCGCAGGACGTTGGAAAATGGCGATCAGAGAGATCGACTATTTAATCGATCTCGGTGTCTCTGCTAAAGCAGCGGACTATGCAGTGAGAGCTTATGGAAACTTCCAAATAGATAGATTTCTGGAGGCTGTCATGGATGCAGATACGGCTCTTGAATTAGACGCTGGTTTCTATGAAGCGCGTGCTACTCGTGCCCGCTGCCGCTTGGCACTTGGCGATTTCCTCGGCTCCAAAGAAGATGCCCAACTATTGACGCAAGGGGAAGGAAGCGAGTCAGTCGGATACGAGATTATGGCTGAGGCAAATATGCTGCTTTCTGATTATGCTGGAGCGATTTCTGATGCTTTTTTCGCAACGCTTTTTGATCCAGAGAATCGACGTGCTCAAGAGATATCCAGTCAAGCGCGAGACGCACGTGAACGCTCCGAAAACAATTATATCAAACAATGATTAAGCTGCATGAATCGAGTTTGGGATCTCTTTATGAAATTCTTGAAACTTTCGGAGGTGGCGGTATGGGGCTTGTTCACCGCGCCAGACACTTAGCTTGGAATATCGACGTGGCAATCAAGCATCCCCGCAAGGAGTTTCTATTAACTCAAAGACAAATCGATGAATTCCAGTCGGAGTGCACTACATGGGCTTCGCTCGGATTGGACCCTTTTGTCGCAACATGCTACTACAGCCGTGAAATCGGAGGACTGCCCTGCGTGGTGGCCGAATTTCTGCCCGGAGGAAGCCTTCAGGATGCGATCCAACGCAGGGAGCTTTATCAGGGGGACGAGGATGAATGCCTATCACGAATTCTGACTATCGCGGCATCAACTGCTTGGGGATTATCCAGAGCGCACCAAGCACGATTGCTCCATTGCGACGTGAAGCCGGGTAACATGCTTCTCACCGATCATGGAACCGCCAAGATTGCCGACTTCGGCTTGGCGATAGCGTTCCGCCCATCCAAGCTTGAGGCAAAGGCCGCCGGTTTGACCGTGGCGTTCGCCTCGCCTGAACAAATCAGGGCCGAGCCGTTGACTCCGGCAGCCGATGTCTGGAGTTGGGCCGCATCTATGCTGGCCATGTTCACCGGCGGCGTGACTTGGGAAAGCGGGGTAGCCTGCGGTGCCGTTCTTGCGGGGTTCATGGACGAAGGCGGAAAGGCCTACCGAATTCCGCCGATGCCAGGGTCATTCGCAGCTTTACTCGGTGAGTGCTTACATTTCACGCCAGATGCACGGATTTCAGATTTTGGCCAGATAGCAGAACGGGTCTGTCAGTGTTACGAGGAGATTTTTGGAGAACCCTGTCCCGCCAGAAAACAGGATCTTGAGTTGATTTCTGCGGACTCGCTGAACAACCGAGCGGTTTCCCGTTTCGACCTTGGGGATATAGCCGAAGTCCACAGGTTATTGGATGAGGCGTTAACGGTCGATCCACTCCATCCCGAAGCGAACTTCAATTCGGCCTTGCTCGGCTATACTTCCACCCGAAAAGTTTCACAGTCTTTTCTTGATGGCTTGGAACAGGTGACTCAGTTCGATCTTGGTGAATATCGCCCGTGGTTCTATCGCGCTTGCCTTTTGAATCTGGACGCACGCTCACAAGTGGCAGCCGACTTTTTGGGGAAAGCGAGAGAGATTGCCGAAACTCGTGAGATGCCAGAGATTCAGCGTCTGTGGGATCTTGCTACTCAGCGAAAACTGACTCCGGTTCTTTCCCCACCGATTTCCGGTGAAGACTTCGCGCTCGATTCCGAGAGGTTTGAGCGGCTGATGTCCAAAGCAGAGGCGGCAATCCGTGAGCATCGAACGGATGATGCCAAGCGATACGTGATGATGAGCGGTGATATTCCGAACTTCGCCAGACACCCAAGGAGAAGACGCGCGTTAACTAAAGTCAATCAATGATCACACCTTCGATTGATTCTATTGAACAACTGCTTGTGGCTGGCTTGCTGGAGGAATCCGAAGCAAGAAGAAGAGCCCCTTTGATTCTTGAGGATTTCAACTGGATAGGCTTCGACTCATTGATGCTCGACGCTCGTCCATGTCAGTTCATCGAAGAGCAGACTGGCTCATCGTTTTGGATTCCAGAATACCATTTTGGCAAAACCGGAAGCAGTATTGATGCCGCAGAGCATGCGGAGGTGATAAAGATTGAATGGATGGGTGGAACGGGAATTGATCGAGGTCATCTTCTATTCTTTGCCCGTGTTTCCGAAATTGCACGAAGGGCCATCCCTCACTACTGGCTCAAACCATGCAAATTGCGAGATTCACTCAGAAATCCAACTCAACACCTCGATACTATGGAGGAAATTTGGTGGCTTGATCGATGGGAAAACCCGAAAAACATCAAAAGTTCCGTTAAGCTGAATCAGGGTAGTGACGCCGATGTCGATTGGACCTTCACGCTTGGTGGTGATGCTCTCACCGTGAATATCGAGATTAAACGTCTGGTTGGAGATTGTGTGCGTCATGTAACCGAGCGAACTTTCAAGATCGATTGGTTTGAACGATTCTGCGACAAGAAGGTTAATCCAAAATTTCGAGTCAGTAGAGACAACGAGATCAACGTGCTCGGGCTTTCGCTCTTCGGTGAGATTACGCGAGAGGTTCAGCTGGTAGTTAGAGAGTGGCTCGTTAATCGTCAGGATTTAATTGATGCGGTGGTGATTACGACCCGTGAGGCACGCCGAAAAACCAGCTTCGACATTCAACTTCGCAATTGCAAAGCCAAGCTCATGAAAAACTTCCTCAACGAACCGACTCTTGAGGATCAAAGTTTGGCATTTTCTTTGATGGTTCCTATTAATGACCCTCGCGTTCCGAACATCCTAAGATCATGACATCCCCCTCCATCGACATCTGCTGGAGCCTCGCCGAGGCGGAGGCCGCGCACGCGGGCTTTTCCGAGATCGGGCTCGCACACTTTTGGGTCGGCGTTTGCAAAGCTGTGGAGGTGTCGGTTTCCGAGTTGCTGAAAGCGGGTAACCCCGAGCTTCAGGCGATGGAGGGGCAGGTGGAGGGGGATTATCTGGAAGTGCGGGAGGCGTTTTCCGGGGCGGGACTTTCGCCCAAGCTAATGCGGCGGGCGATCCGGGCGGAGCTTGGTAGGCGTTCGGGCAAGTTTGCACGACCCCTGCACCGAAGCCCTACGTTGCGGGAGGTTTTCAAACAGGGCGCAGTGCTGGCCTCGGTGAGTGGCGGGCGTTTGCGACCCGCGCATTTGCTGGTGGCCTTGGTCGAGCAGTGGGAGCCGGTGGTATCCGCGGCGGTGACGGGGCTCGGGCATGATCCGGAGGAAGTGTTGCGCGGCTTGAGTGGTCGTTTGATGGAAGGATTTGAAGTGGATCGCCCGGAGGATGAGGAAGGTCCGGTGGCGGTGGAGAAGAAGGAAAAGTATGCAAAGAAGGATTCCGCATTGCAGCGCTTTGGCCGGGATTTGACGGAGCTGGCTGCAAAGGGAGCATTGCCGCCTTTGATTGGTCGGCGAGGGGAGATGCTTAAAATCACTCAGATCCTGCTGCAAAGCCGGAAGAACAATCTGATTCTGGTGGGTGAGCCTGGCGTGGGAAAGACCGGGATTGTCGAGGGATTCGCGCAGTTGCTGGCGGAGGGGAAATTGCCGGATGACTTGGGGCGGCCGGCGGTGATTGAGATTTCCCTGACCTCGCTGGTGGCGGGTACGAAATACCGGGGAGAATTCGAGGAACGGCTGGAAGCGGTGATCCGCGAGGCGTCCCTAGAGCCTAAGCCGATTCTTTTCATCGATGAAATCCACTTACTGCTGGGAGCCGGATCGGCGAGCGGCAGCATGGACGCGGCGAACATCCTCAAGCCCGCGCTGGCACGTGGCGCGATCCGGGTGATCGGCGCGACGACGATCCGGGAATACCGCCAGACCATCGAGAAGGACGGCGCTCTGGAGCGGCGTTTCCAGGCGGTGAGGATCGAGGAACCGAGCGCGGATGAAGCGTTGGCCATCCTACTGGCCCTGCGGCCGAGATTGGAAGCGCATCACGGAGTGGCGCTGGACGAAGCGGCGCTGCGGGCGGCGGTGGAATGGTCGATCCGGTATCTGCCGGATTTCCGGTTGCCGGACAAGGCGCTGGATCTCGTGGACCAAGCATGTGCGGCAGCGAGGTTTCAGACGCTGACTCCCGGGAAACGTGCTGCCTCTGCGGCGATCGGGCGGGATGATATTGCGGCAGCGGTGGCGGCGCGGTGTGGGATTCCGGTGGGAACTCTTACGGCGGATGAGGGCGTGCGCTTGATGGCACTGGAAGGAGATCTTGGAAAACGGGTGAAGGGCCAACCGGAAGCGATCTCCGCCGTTGCCGAAGCGGTGCGCTTGGCGCGGGCGGGATTGAAGAAGCCGAACCGGCCGATGGGCGTGTTTTTATTCGTCGGCCCCAGCGGCACCGGCAAGACTGAGCTGGCCAAAGCGCTGGCTGAGAATTTGTTTCACGACGAGCGGCGCTTGATCCGCTTCGACATGTCCGAGTTCATGGAAGAGCATTCGGTTTCCAAACTCATAGGCTCACCACCGGGATACGTCGGCCACGACGAAGGTGGTCAACTCAGCGACGCGATCCGGACGCATCCCTACAGCGTGGTGCTGTTCGACGAGATCGAAAAGGCCCATCCCCGGGTGCTGGATTTGTTTCTCCAGATCTTCGACGAAGGCGCGCTAACGGATGCACAGGGACGGAAGTGCGATTTTCGGGAGTCGGTCATTATTTTGACGAGCAACTTGGGGACGGGAGGGGCTGCTCCGAAGCCGTTTATTGGCTTTGCGGTGGGAAAGGAAGAACACAGGCAAGATGCCTGTGCCCCTGTAGAAGAAGCGATTCGCAAACACCTGCGGCCGGAGCTGGTGAACCGGCTGACGAAGGTGGTGCACTTCAAGCCGCTGGGAATGGAAACGGTGCGGGAGATTCTTGGAAAGCTGATGGAAGAGTTCAACAAGCGACTGGCAGATCGAGGAGTGACGGTTGTGTTGGATGTTAGCGCCGCAGAGCTGATCCTTCAGGAGGGTTTCAGCGAAGAATACGGTGCGAGAAATCTGGAGCGAGTGGTGGACCGAATGCTGGGCTCCTTGATCGCAGAGGCGCTGCTCGGTGGGAAAATCACAGCGGGCCAAACCATTCGACTTGTGGAGACCGACGGGCAGTTTCAGCTTCACCAAGCATCTTCGTCTTGATTTCTATCCAACCACACACGCACTGATCCAATGTCCAATCTCCAAAGAGCGCTCGAAATCGCAGTAGAATCCCACAAAAACCAGAAGCAGAAGGATGGGACACCTTATGCACTTCACCCCATCAGGCTCTCGATGTCACTCCAATCTGAAGAGCATAAGATCGTCGCCTTGCTTCATGATGTCGTCGAGGACACCGATTGGACATTTGAAGATCTCGTAGGTGAAGGTTTCAGTGCAAACGTCATCGAGGCGCTTCGCTTGCTGACCCACACCGATGGATCGTCGTATGAGGACTACGTCGAACGTCTCGCCTCAAATCCCATAGCCAAAGTTGTGAAGATTGCCGATCTTACCGACAACATGGACATCAAGCGAATCCCGGACCCGACCGAGAAAGACTTTGCGAGGCTCCAGAAGTATCACCGGGCGTGGCAGCACCTTCAGCAATAGGTGTTAGATTTCAGGATAGCTACACCAGCGAATCCTTGGCTTTGCCCTGCGCCAATTTCTCAAAAATTTCCCACTGTGCTAAAAAACCAACCCAGCCCCAGAGAAGGCACACCAGCCTTGCAGTGAGGAAAGTGTCCACGTTGACTGCTCCCTGACGTCATGAACTACTTAAATCAAGAACATGTGCCGTCCATTTGGCAAATCGGCGATGTGGTTTTGGACAAGTATGCGATCCGCGCCATCTTCACCAGTGGTGGCATGGGGCTCGTTTACCGGGCTTATCACAAGGACTGGGATATGGACATGGCCGTAAAATCACCACGTCCCGAGTTCTTTCAGACAGAGGAACAGGCATCCAACTTCGAGCGTGAAGCAGAAACATGGGTCAATCTCGGTCTGCATCCCCACATTGTCAGTTGCTTCTATGTCCGAAGACTGGGAGGAATCCCGCGCATCTTTGCTGAGTTTGTAGAGGGAGGTACGCTTTCTGAGTGGATTCGTAGTGGTCAGCTCTATCAGGGGAGCACCGAAGCCAGAATGGAGCGCATTCTGGACATCGCCATTCAAGTTGCGTGGGGGCTGCACTTCTCCCACCAGAAAGGTCTAGTGCATCAAGACGTGAAGCCGGGCAATGTTTTGATGACACCAGACGGAACCGCCAAGGTCAGCGATTTCGGGCTGGCCAGTGCCCGCATGGCCGCACATGAAGGCACTGCAACAACGCGCAAGGTCGGTCAAAGCATCCTGGTGGAAGGGGCTGGTTTCCTGACTCCCGAGTATGCGTCACCTGAGCAGTTCGCTGGACAGCCGCTATCAACGGCATCGGACGCTTGGAGTTGGGCGGTATTGGTTCTGGAAATGCTCAAAGGCGAATGCGATTGGGCTGATGGCAGGGCTACGCCCTTTGTACTTCAGGAATTCTATCAGGAAGAATTCCAGACTGACCCACTGGCACAACTGCTTAACGAATGCCTTGTTGTGCCCGTCAAGCAGCGGGCATCAAGCCTGCTAGCTCAAGCCGAGGTGCTCATTAGAATACATGAAAATCTCACAGGTGAGACCTACCCTCGCAGCTACACCGGCGAAAGTCAGGCTTCATCCGATGCGCTGAACAACAAAGGCGCGTCCCTGCTGGACCTTGGCAAAACTGAGCGTGGAATTGAGTGCCTTGAACAGGCAATGAAAATCAATCCAAGGAATCTCAATGCAAAATTCAACCAGTTGGTGACTGCATGGAGGTTGGCCGAAGCCACCGACGAAGACATCATTGAGGAGTTGTCGAGCTTCCGCGACGAGATTAATTCCGACGCTCTTGATACAATGTTGGCTCACATCTGCACGGAGAGTGGCGTTCCTACACACGCCCGAGCAGCTCGCTTGCAGCAGCTGCCCGTGAATGAAACGCGGTTGAAGACGATTGCTCGCCATCCATCGAGCCTCGCGGCCATCCGGCTGGTCACCACAGATGAGGGAGACACTCAATTGATCACCGTAAGCAGGACCGGCAGTGTCCTTATGCAAAGGCCGGATGGAGTAGAGGTTGCTTCATTCCAGATGCCGCAGCCCGCAGAAACGCTTCCAACAACTCCCTATGGCCGGTGGGTGAGCGATGGGCTTTGGATCAGCGACTGTGCAATCACAAGTGATGGTCAATGGGTGGTGTTCTCGCAGCACAAGTCCTTAACGAATCCCGATCGTGCTAAAATGAAGGAGGGAAAGCTGGAAATCCCAATCGAGACTCGCATTTACTCATTTGATCTGAGGACACATGCACTCGTCCAAAGTCGAGCTGCACATAAGTGCAGAGTTTCCTGTTTCAGCCTACTCAATGATCATGAATTGCTTACCGGCGGTTCAACCGACGGTCGCATACGCATTTGGCAGCTACCAGACTTGAGCCCCGTGGGTGAACTTGATCTCTCAAGTCCAGAGGAAGCCAATAGACTGGCGGGAGCTTGGCCATTTAAGCTTCATCATAATACAAAGCTACCTTTAGTTACCGCGTATGACGCCATTGAGATCCCATCGTCGGGATACATTGTCCTTTGCCAAGATACACCCCGCTTGTGGAAGCGACCCATAATCCACCGAATTTCTCACACACGGCGTATGCCATTCACCGGCGGCATGGAGGACTTGCATGGCATGGCGGCATCCAACGTAGATTGGCAAATGGTCGGCACCCTGTCGAAAACTTCACCGGAAGACTGTGTGGTCCGCCTGTCCTTATCTCCTGCTGGTGACTATATTGCTGGTGGACGCCCTCTTCATGTGTGGGCCGTAGATGACGGCATTAAGAGAGTAATTAAAAACGGTTGCGACCATAGCAAACTTGCATTCTCGCCTGAGAATAAATATTTATTGGGTATAGGTTCTGATAATGTGTTCTATACAGATAAAACAACGAAACCGTCGTCCTTAATCAGTTTGTGGCAGCTATCTAGTGACAGGAAAATCTGCACGATTAAGCTCAAAGACATTGATAGCGAGCTGTGGGAAGTGCAGTGGTTTAATGATCATGTCATGCTCTTTGGTTGCGATGGTGGTAACCAGTTATTTTCACTAAAGATTTCATTGCCACGCTCTTCATCATTTCAAGCCTTGGCGCGACCAACCAGTTTTGCTGAAGTCCATCACAAGCGTGAACTGGTGGATTCGAATCTTTCTCTCGCCAAACAGGCTTTCGACTGTGGGCAATTCACAGCAGCGCTCAAGCTTGTTCGCAGCCTTCAACTACAGGATGACTTGCTCACGGACAATGTTCTCCAAGAATTGGAACGACGAATTTGCGCTCACGGTGCAGTCACAAAATTGAGATTCGGGGTATTGGAGCGTCGGTTGGAGACATCGTCGGCCATAGATGATTTTTACGAAAATGTCCTGGGGGCGCAACCGAAGGGTCCAAAAACTCGGCATCACAGTTCATCGGGGGGGCATTCCGCGCGCACGACACCGGATGGCCGCTTCACGATCTTTCGTCAGCCAGTACCCCGTTCGTTTGATAACGTAGTGCTGTGGGACAATGTCTTGGACCGCGCCGTTTCTTCAATGCAGCTCCCGGGCGACTGCGATTCGCAAGCGTGCATTAGCGATGACGGGAGATGGGCAATTGTGAGAATTCGCGAATGCTCGCTTCGCAAAACGACATTGGCACGGTATACATGTCGGCAGTGGCCTTGGCGGCAGTGGCGCAAAATCACCACCTACTTCGAGGGAGAGGATCGGTGGGTGTGGCCATTTTCACTCTGTGACAACAACTCAAAGCTTCTCGTTTGTGAGCGCGGGATCGAGGTCTGGGATGTAGCGACGGGAAGGCTACTCAGACATATCACTACCAGTCGAAGCTATGATACTAAATCCCCAATTTCGACATTTGATTGTTATCCCTTCGCATTTCTCGGTGGCAACGATGGCAGTGTATCAGTGATTGATTGCGAGATAGGGACGGAACTCTTCGTGGTTCCTGGGCCGCATGAGACTGTTAAGTCGTTGGTTTTGTCCCAAGACAAATTTCGATTGGTAGTCAATGGCAAGTGGGTGATTCACCTTTTTTGGGACTATCTCTTTCCCTCGGAAGATTGGGTCGAAAAACCGTAATACTGGCCTACTTTCCCACAATCCTTTGGCCTAGGCTGTGAAAAAAGCGGACCTCACCGACAACATGGATTTCAAACGTATACCGGAGCCCACCGAAAAGGACTTTGCCATACTTCAAAAATATCATCGTGCATGGCGACGATTGCAGGATGAATTGTAGAAACTGAGTTTTCGTCCATCCGTCATACCTCTGCCAGATCGGTGCCGCCGATCAAGGTCATTTCAGACTTTCCCTCTGTTCTCTGAGGCACTGGTTTGCGAGCATTGAGCGGAGATTCGTTCGACACGATGCGGATCGGAGAGATCCCATTCACCTCCTTACCCCAATCCGTTCAACATCAGTATTTCCCGAAGGTTAGACATGAACTGATTCTTCAGAAATTCCCTGTCAAGGCCACGCAATGCACAGATATCGGAAATTATTGAAGCCGCCTCCCAAGGCATCACGTTAGATCCTTTAATCTTACCAAACGGACCATCGCTTTCTGGAAGCAACCGTTTCAAGGGAAGTAAACGGAGGATGTCCTTACCAGCCTTACTCACAGCACCAGCTGGTCCGAAACTAAACCAACAGCCTCGTTCGACCGCTCTAGCAAGCTCCGCTTTTGTGCCGGAAAACCAGTGCAAAACGGGGGTGCCTGCATCCGGGTGCTTTTCCAGAAGATCTAACACCTGTTTAACCGCACCGCGGCTATGGATACTCATTATCCGACCTCCCTGAGCGGCGCATTCCTCAAGAAGCTCGTCAAAAATCGAGACTTGGGTAGCAAAGCTTCCACGATATCGACCTGAGCCGTCCAAGCCAGTTTCTCCGATAAATTCTGCCCCCCTCACTGACTGTAGGAGAAGCTCACGCTCGGAGGCCTTTTCTGATGCTATCTCAGGATGTAGACCCAGAGCTATCCGAATGCCGGGAAAGGATCCAAGAACACGGCTTGTTGCAATCCAAGCTCGTGGGCTGGTGGTGACCGCTAATGTAAACGTATTCTTCACTGAGGCCTCTCTGGCCACGGACAGCGCTTCGGGGTATAGGTCCAAATGAGTGTGAAAATCAATCATAGAACCCGGTGCTTCTTCAGCAGTGCTTGGATTTCCGCTAAGCCGCGCTCCACGACGCCGACAAATTTCGGGCGGTCCTCACGACTCGCGAATGCCAGGCCGCCGCCTATGAATCGTTCAACACCTTCCATATCAACCTGCATGCAAGCCCGACCAGCAGCACGGATATCCACCGCAGTCTTTTCCTTGGCGGCTGCGGCAAGATTCTTGAAAACATACGATCCTCGCACTCCCTTGTAGCTCGATAATTCGGTGGTATCTGCGAGCCCAGCCCGCAAAAATGCGGCTCTACGCACGAGACACGGAATACAACGACCGCAATGGGTGTGATTATAGACACCGTAACGTCCACAACTGGTCGACTTCCCAACAATCTCCGCAAGCAGATCTTTGTTTGAGCACTGATCCAACATCTCGCCTTTCGTCCTGAATCGATAATCAAACGGAGGGAGTAGTTCCGCGTTAATTCCAACCGCATCCCAAATCCTTTGAAGGCCATGCAAATAGACTGGATGGGTAGTCTTTGTGCTCAACGTCCCCATGCGAAGAGGCGTAAGCGGCAGGTTAAGGCTGATAAATCCATTTTCCGGAACGTAAATCGGGATTTTCTTTTTGAGCGAGAGTTGCGATGCCAACGACGATGCAACGAGCGCGGCGTAGGCAAAGAAGATGATCGATCTTGCCCGAGTCGAATCTTCTCCTTCTGAGGTGGAGCGGCTGTTAAAACTCCACTGTATGTGGTTTTCTGCCGGAACTAGACGGGAGGCAGATTCCGCTTGGAACTCCCTGTCGCCGCTCACAAGTTTTGATACGAGGATGGGCTTTTTGCCGGAGCTGCAAAGATCGATCGCGCCCACCAAGCTATCAACGCCACCCGAAAGCAATGATACACAGTCAGCCTTGAAATCTTTAATCTTCTTGGGCTCTGGAGGTGGCTCACCACCGCTGGTAAGAGAAATGCTCCAGAAATCCCCGGTTAAAAATCGGAGCGTTTCCTCTAAAGCTGGAATCTGATTTTGCCATATCAACGGCTCAGCTAACTGAATCTCAACCTTGAGCACCCTAGTCCATCCATCAGCGCTCGTTTTCCGCAGAGCCGACTCATCAACGGCCGCCACAGCCATCGCAATTGAGCAAAAGTCCCAGGCTTCTGCCGTCGGGCGGATGCCGGACGCACGTAGATCCTTCTTCAAGTCCAACGCTACATCACCAACCTCGAAGTCGGCGAGGATCTTCGTGCCGTAAAGCGAGATGTATTCGGCACCTTTTCGGCGCTTTTTTGGGATGGAGTCTTGGGGGCAACAAATGTAGTGCGTCATATTTCTCCTTCGTAAACTTCGAATGTGCGCTGTACCGCAGTTCTTAAAACACGATCCAGTTCTGATTGGCTCGGGTTGGCGGCAGCCTTCCATAGGTCGGCAATCTGCAAAGACAGGTCCGCCCTGAGATACTCCCTCATTTCGTTCAAGAGGGACAGAGACTCTTTGAGGGAGATCTTTCCGCTCTCAAAAATTTGGCCGACATCGTTGGTCAGGCGATTACACGCCTCATTCGCCAGGAAGCGTTCGGTGATCTCTCTGACATGCGCCTCCTCTAAACTCAAAATTTCCGCATCCGGATTCTTTTCCAGAAATTCGCTGAGAGCACGAGCCATGGAATCCGCACAGGATTCCTCTTCTCGACTCCCCGCGCTGGGTGCAACCTGTTGGACAATCGCGTCGATTAGATCTTGACCAGTCAGTTTACGGTCAATGATGTCCTTCACCCAAGCTTCAACAGCTGCATCTTGGCGCGAACTGGTGGAGGTAAGAAAGTGTGCAAGTTTCGCGCCAGTCGCTGTTGAATGACGCATCCGATGGGCGAGTTTACCAGCACCCCCCATCCCCGTCTTTGAGTAATGTCCCGCCGCTTTTTGGAACCCAACACGTCCAGACTTCTCGGAGGCGTATTTGCTCATGCAGGTCCGCGCCTGCTGAAAACGGGCGGGAGGCGCTAGCGCCGGTTGTGCCACCGGAGCAACGTCTTGTTCAAGTTTCGGCGGCGAATCCACAGACTTTGGCGGGGGCTCATTCGGCTCGAAGCCCCCGTTATCATCGAGCCAAGGAGGATCAAACGCCACTCCCGCTCCTGGTCCTTTGCTTGATGCAGATGTTCCCATGGTTAGCTTGCTTCTATGGCTTTTTTTACCGGCGTGGGAGTATTATTGTCCGCTAGCCACTTGGACAAAACTGGAGAGGCCCACGGCATTCTCTTTAGACGAGGGATTAACGGGGCCTTCCGTGCTTTGGGAGCAATCTCCGACAGAAGAGCGACAATCATCCCAGAGAACTCTGGAAATGCCTCAGAAACGTTCATCGCGCGCAGTATGGAGTCGGGAGTAAGCTGCTCAGCTCGTGCTCTACGGGCTAGGCGCACCAGAATCTGTTCAGCCTCTGTCTTGCCAACCATAACGATCCTCTTCACAATGACTGGTTCAATGTCCTTACTCACTGAAATGGCTTCGAGGACATCAAGCGCTTGCTGGCTGAGTTTGTCGTAGCGAACTGTAGCACTTGCTTGCGTTCGGCTTAGGTTGAGGATTGGCCGGAGGTCAATATCGCTCAGCGGTGGATCGAGTTTCATCCATGCCTCGACGAATGTATCCTTCCAGCTTTCGGTCGGCTCTTTGTATTCGTCACCGTTTGCCAGAGAGGATTCCAAACTGCTGAGAAACGATGGTTTTCCATCCTCACTTCTGTTGGACTCCGATACCAAAAATTCAAACGCAGCAGGTGAGACGCATCGCTCAAAAAGCTGCAGTTTAAGGAGAGCCTCATAAGCAAGCGTCATTCCCTCCGAATCGGCAACGGTTTTGCGGATATTCAGATCGTTGAGAAATCGCTTAATCAATCGTGGATTTCCGGCGATTTGCTTAGCAGTAGTAAGAATACCTGCGATCTGGTCAGCCAAATTGATCAACGGCTCCATTACTCCAAGGGAGCCCTTAAACGCTTCTCCCATGGATTTCCTGCTAAGACCCGCTCCCCAGGATTGCTTCACCGAATCCAAAATCTGCTCCTTGGCGTCCAAATAGTCTACCTGAGATATACGCCCCTTTTTTGCTTCCAGTTCGGCAAAAAGCAAAATCAAGTATCCCTTTACCTCTGCATGCCCGAGTCTTGGGACCCTCAAAGGAATCTGGATCAACTTGTCGAAATAGCTGGTGACGAGTTCATCACTGATTTCGATTTGACCAAAGTGATGTCGAACGGCTTGCCGAATCATTTCTTCATCTGCGGCAATTATAAAGGCGGTTCTCGGCAAAAGTAACAATAGCCGCATCGCTTCCAAGGTGGCAATCGCGGTATCGGGCAAGCATCTGTCCAGATCATCCACCAACACAACCAGGTTGATATTCATTTCTTCTAGCGCTGCTTCGAAGGCCTTTCTCAACGCGTCGATTTCTTTTGGCAGAGATGTTTCAGCCTTGGCTCCCACGAGTCCGGAAAGGGTTGGACTAAATTCGCCACAAGCGTCTGCAACCTTTTTGTAGTCATCCTCAGTCGCACCCTGGCCTTTCTGAACAAGACCATTGACGGCACCCAGAATTGCTCCAAACGGTCCGGCAATAGCCCCTCCCAGCACCGCTCCGGTGGCTGCTGGCGCAAGAATTTTCCCTATTTTAAGCCAGTTGACCCGCTTTGCAAAGTTCTTAACCTTCTCGATGCCGGTTTCCCTTCGCTCTGCTTCTTCAGTTAGGCAATCCGCAACTGATTGGAGGAGTGCCATTCTGGCGTCATCAAATCCTTGATACAACCACGCATTAAATTCCAAGAAAACAAATGAGCCGCTCCCCTGATCTTCTTTAAGCTTCTTGCCAATCATTTTGACCAAGGAGGATTTACCAGTTCCCCAGCTTCCCGAAACTCCAATCGAAAGGGGGATTGAGCCAGAATCCTTGATCAGCTGGGCCGCGGTTTGGGCCATGATCGAGTAGTTGAGCAGGTCGTCGGTAGTTTCAACGTCGTTCCACATAATTTCAGATATTGATCATTGAATGGTTTTCTCAAGGCTATCCTGCGTCAGGCTGCGAAACAACCACTTCCACAACCTCTCGGTTAATGGTGCTCTCGATCTCGTCATCGCGCAGCATTCGGTCGCGTAGAACTTCATGAGCCAGTTCGGCAGGCAGGCACTCGTTGAACTTCAGATTGTCGAGGTAGTCGTCAGAAATCTTGAATGTCTGGCGGATCTCGCTGACCTCCCTAGAGCGTCCAGCCGCGACCATCCCGCGGGCATTGGTGGTGTCTGTCGCTCGTATCCAGAAATCGCTTACTGCGGTATCCTTCCAGCCCGCATCGTTCAATGTATCTGCCAAGGCCGTATTGACGAGCCCACCGGCAAAGGTGAACCAACGCACCTCGGAATGATTTCGGTCGGTGACGACCACGTCCTCCTCTTGATGGAGGAACGAGTATTGCTCTCTCAAGGACGCAAACTCGGTTTGTGCACGGCTTGTCCAGAGTGCCGACACTTCGTCGCCTGTTAAAAGTGCGTGAACCGCCCGGGCGAAACGCCAGGACATGCCAATTTTGCCTCCTTGCCACTGACTCTTTCCCTTGGTCTCGGCTGGGACCACAAAGGCCTGCCGGTGCGGCCAGTCTAGCGAATTTACTAGCCAACTCCTCCCCCCCATTGAGAGGACAAGTGGCTCCTCTCCTCGATGCCGAAGAAAAGTGATCTGATCCACCGTGCCCAGTTCACGTTGCCCATGCATCACCTTGAAAACCGGGTCCGACGTGAAAACAGATACCAGCTCCAAGAAATGGCGTCGGCCATAGAGATCCGCGCCTGCGTCTCCAAAACTCAATCGTGTTCCATCCGAGTAGAGAATCTGGCTACTCAGGAGATGCTGAACAATTTCGTCCAAGACGCCCTCCTCCTCTTGGGCGAAACACGGCAGCCTTTTGATCCATCGTTGCCAGTCGAGAATGCCGATCCCCTTCTCTTGGAGTGACAGAGCCATCAGCTGCTGTGCGAAAAGATGTAGCGGCCGCGCCGGAGGACTCACTGGCTCGACGAATCCAGATTCCCAAAGATCAAGGAGCGCGCCCGCTCTCAGCAGAGCATTCTCGTTAGTCGCGAGAAAAAGGCAGTTTCGCTTGCTTCCTTGCCTGCGCCCCGTCCGTCCGATCCGCTGTAGAAAGGATGCAACCGACCAAGGAGCATCTACCTGGATCACACGATCCAAGTCACCGACGTCGATCCCAAGTTCGAGAGTGCTGGTGGCTACGATCACGCAGTCCTGTGCCTCCGCAAATGCCTGCTCGGAAGTGCGACGTTCGTCCGCGCTAAGCGAACTGTGAGACAGGAACACGGAAACTCCGAGTTGCCGAAGCTCATTTCCCAGTTCCTCCACTCGACTGCGACTGTCACAGAAGACCAGACGCTTCTCCCCGCGGAATAGCCTGGAGATGACAATCGCCGCGTTTTGCAGCGAGCCAACGTAATCAAGCTGCACGTCGGTCTCTCCGATGCTCCCTGGAGCAGTAGGCTGGATCACCCGACGGTGTCCCTCGCAGTGTCCCGCGAGCCATTCCAGCAGCTCCTCAGGATTTCCCACCGTAGCGGACAGTCCGATTCTCTGAATCTCACGTTCCGCAAGTCGCCCGACCCTTTCCAGCACGGCCAACAAATGCCAGCCGCGGTCGTCCCCGGCAAAGGCATGGATCTCGTCGATGATTACCACCCGAACGCTTCGAAGCATCTCCCGGCCGTCCTCTTTCGCCGAAATGAGCATGACCTCCAAAGACTCGGGGGTGGTCAGGAGAATGTCGGGAGGATCCGCCTTGATGCGGTTGCGCTGCGAAGGGCCGACATCCCCGTGCCAGAGTTCGCAACGCCGCCCGACCATCCGGCAATACTCCTCAAGCCGTTGGTGGAGATTGTTGAGCAGCGCCCTCAGCGGGCAGACGTAAAGCACGCTGAGGCCGGTCCAGTTGCCATCGCAGATACGGGACAACACCGGAAACGTCGCCGCCTCTGTCTTGCCTCCGGCTGTCGGTGCGAGCAGCAGGCAATGTTCACCAGACTGGATCGGCTCGATGCACGCTTCCTGGAGAGGCCGCAGCCCCCGCCACCCCAGCGTGTTAACGATGTGGTGCTGGACTAGGGGATCGAGTTGGTCGAACGCGCTCAAAGTACAAGGGAGATATCTTCGACGGAATTGGCCGACATGGAATTCCGCTCTTCCGTGCTGAGCTCATCCTCCCGAATGGTGAGACGATAGTCTTTGCGGGGATCGAAGGCTTCATGGATTTCGATTCTGTCGAGGAGATCAGCAACGAGCTTCTTGAGGAAAATTCGGGGAGCGATTCCGGTCTTCCCGCCCAATGATCCGGATACCCCAGCTGCTAGGGACTGGATCAGTGCGTCGTTAGCCAGCCTTCGGATTCGGTCGGAAGCCGACGATCCCTCCGCGAAGAGGTCGCGCACTTTCCCTCCAACCTCAATCATCATATCCATGTTGAACGGATTCAGACGGATCTGGGGTGCCCTTGGATTGTCGAACCGGCTGTCCGTATCAAAATCCGTCTGCAATCGCTGAGCAAGTGGCGGCAGCTTTTTCAGCCCTTGAGGACCATCGAAGAAACTCGGAGTTCCCGTTATCACGAGATACAGGCCTGGGAATCGGCCGGCATCCAGTTCGTCGATCAGTTGGCGGAGAGCATTGAGCGCCTTTTCACGGATGTCGCCCCGCACCCTCTGCAGGGTCTCGACTTCATCTAACACCAGGACCAGACCCGGGTGGCCGGAGTCCTTCATCACCGCGAGCAATCCCTGCAAGAAGCTGAGCGCTGTGAAGTGATCGACATCCCCCTTGATGTTAGCCCTTTTCTTCACTGTGGCAGCCACGTTCGGCTGACCGGACAGCCAGGCGATCAGCCCTTCCGCAATGGCCGTCTCTCCCTCCGCAAGGCATTCGCGATAGGCCCGAAGAGCGGCGGAAAAGCTTGGTGCCTTGTCGGAGATCGAGCCAAGCCTCTTCTCCATCAACTCACTGGTCGCACGCAATAATGCCTGCTCGTCACTGGCATCAACCTTTCCGGTGCTCAGAACATCTTCTTCGAGCGCGAAGAACCAACTGTCGATGATTCCCCGGAATGCTCCTGAACGCGTGCTTGAGGTTGCAAGCCTCTCCAACATCCGGCGGTAAACAGTCTCCAGCTTGTGCAGCGGAGTCTCCGTCTCGGAAATCTGGACCTCGGCCGTGGCGAAGTTCATCCCTCTCGCTTCCTGTTGCAGCCAGCGCGAGAAGAAGGTCTTTCCGCATCCATACTCCCCCCGGACGGCCTTGAATCCGCAGCTTCCTTCGCTGGCTCTCCGCAGTTCCTGATCTATCGGCTCCCGAAATCGATCCAGACCCACCGCCAGGACATCGAGACCGTCTTGGGGCACGGTCCCGCGGCGAAGAGCATCGAGGACTTCAAGTCGTTTCTTGGGGCTGAGCATGGTCATGATTTTTTCAGGTCAAACTGGGTGCGGAGTAGCCCGACGTTCAGGGTCACCGTGTCGGATGCGCGGTCGAAACCAATGACCTCATAGCCATCCACATTCAAGATTCGACTCACGTTTTGAATGAGGCCGTCGACCCGGAAGGGCGGCATACCAAGTTCCTGGGCGAGCGCTTGCTTGACGGCGGTTCCGCCCCGGTCATCGAGACCCTTCAAGAGCTTCGTCATCAGTTCCGCAGCGGGAGCCCCGCGAACTGCCAGTTTGGATTGCTCCAGATAGATCGCGCTTTCCAACAAGGCGGCGATCCAGCCAGCTTCCTGGATCGACGCTTTCTTTCCTGCTTGCTCGAACAAATCGAGCCCAGCAACGGCTTTCTCCGTCTTCGCCTTCGTCGCAGGTGTCGGTGCCGATTCGGACGCATCGATTCTCCACCACTCGGGCTGATAGGATGGCACTTCCAGCCAACCCTCGGGGACACTGCTCCTTACGTCCGATAGAATAGCGAGCGGCACCACCATCTCCTGAGGATTCGCTCCGCCATGGTAGCCTCGCTTTCCTTTACCGTATCGGATGCCCCCAGCGCACGCCATGGTGATCCGATTACTGCCGTTGCCCTGATACACCCGCGAGCCTTCAAATTCGAGTTCGCCCTTTTCGACGTTCCCATCCGCCGCGCGGAACCGGTCGCCTCTTCCGTCCTTCGCGCTCGTCGCCTGCTTGGTCCCGAAGTCGAGGACATGGCCGTGGTCACTCGTCATGATCACCAGGCGCTCTGCATCGGCCGATTGCCTGAGCAGATCCCGAAGGCCACGTATCGTATTCCTCGTCCAGACGAAATCCACCTGCTTGCCACTGTCGAGATGGTCGTCGATTGCGTTGAGCACGACGGAGACGACCCGGCACTTCTTGTCGGCAAGGGCATGGCGGACGCCAGCGGCCATCCCCCCGTTGCTATCGTCGGCCAGGTCTCCCATCTTGAAGAGCTGGGGTCGCACTTGGCTCCCGCTTCCCTGAAACAAGAAATCGTTCTTCTTGAATTCCCCGTCCTCTGTCCCATTGGTGGCAGGGTCGAGGCGGCCAAGGAAAAGGGCTCGCCTTGAAATCGAGGTGATGGAAGGCAGGGTCGCCAGCACCGGGCGTGGCAATCCCGCCTCCTCATGCACAATCTCCGTCCAGTCGTGGCGGAGGATGTCCTGCAAAAGCTGCCTGAAGACCGCCACGCTCATCCCATCCAGGACCAGCAGGAGAACTGGTTGCTGCTTGGCGATCGGTGTCACCACCTCGCTCAACACGTTCTCGATCAGCGTGAAGCGCTTCGACTGATGCTCGCTGCGCGTCCAGTCCTGCAACTGAAGGGCGAACGACTCTTCGAAGTTCTCCGCACGCTCTTCTACGCGCTTCAGGATGGCATCGTATGCCTTTTGAACTTCAGGAGACTCATCTGTCTCCTTGAGCCGGTTGCGGGCCCAGTCGATGAAACCGCCGTCCCGGTGGTAATCCACGACCATCGTATCGAACGCATCCTTTGATCCGCGCATCTCGGTGGTGTGCAGCCATCGGATCAGACGGCAAGCCATCTCCACCCTGGAAAGCCGTTCGGCGTCCGCTTCGCCGAGCAGATGTCTGCGGATCATGGTGATGGCACCGCGCACCTCGTCCAGTCCGGACGAACTCTTCGACGAGAGTGCCTGCCGCAGCGCTTGTCCCGCCTGCTGGTATCTCTGCTCCAGCCCCAGCGGCGAGTGGTTGGAAATCCAAGCGGAGTCCGAAATGCCGAGTTTTGCGAGAAACTCGTCCAGGCGATTGAGCAAAGCCCGTCGAGCCAGGCTCTCGGACTCGTCCTTCATTTGCGACAGCACCGATTCGGAGGCACGAAACCAAGCCCGCGCAGATTCCACATCGATCTCGCGATGTTGGAAATATCGCTCCAACCGTCCGCGGGCTGTTTGGTGCTCAGCATTCCGGTGATGCTTCGGATCGAAGACCAATCCAAGAGCCGCGCCAAGAGGAACGAGATCCGCTCCGACCCCTGAATCGACAGCGGCCATCATGAAGCGCATCGACTCACCCTTGGAACGGACGAACCAGTCAATGAAGGAGTTCTTCAAGTCGGCCTCCATCTCCGAGAGAGCCCGGAGCTTGTCTTTGGCAATGGACCATTCGAGCAGTTTGGTTAGGCTCGGTGTCTCGACAGCCTCTCCGAGCATACGTCCGAGGAGGGTCAGCCAGGCGGTCTGGACGTCGAGCGTTCCGCTGGCGACTGGCGGGTATCCCTCGGTAGGCACCCGATCAAGAAGCGCGTTCATCAGCACCTTGGTTTTCAACACCCGGGGATCAATCCGAGTGGGTGAGACCGAGAACAGTTCCGCGATCATCTCCCG
>Ga0315904_10002968_pt1 | contig 25580 bp, 20 predicted proteins | sample LakEriMetagenome_6_FD_203529 | JGI IMG/M metagenome (GOLD analysis project Ga0315904, IMG submission 203529) | Freshwater fungal communities from buoy surface, Lake Erie, Ohio, United States - Buoy 12 MA120 | ecosystem: Environmental > Aquatic > Freshwater > Lake | place: USA: Lake Erie, Ohio... | reverse complement strand
GACTCGCTGATCGAGGATAAGTACGGCATGATCTCGAAGTCCTCCAAAGCTCGCTTCGAAGCCTGGTACGAGCACCTCAACCCCATCGGATGGTCCTACGCCCTGTACATCGTCGCCGGTCTTCTGTGTTTGCTCGGTCTTGCGATTCGCAACGAACCGATCCGCCAAGCCGCGTTCTGGATCTGCATGCTCACCCTCGGGCTCCACACCCTGGCGATCATCAGCCGCGTCTACATCTCCGAAAGGCCGCCGGTCGTTACTCTGTACTCCGCAGCGGTCTTCATCGGATGGGCGATCGTGCTGGCCTGTATGGTCGCTGAAAAATTGTTCCCAATCTCCATTTCGCTGCTGGTCGCCTCGGTCGCTGGATATCTCTCCTTGCAAGTCGCTTATGGCCTCGATATCGGCGATTCGATGCCCGTCCTTCAAGCCGTCTTGGACACCCAGTTCTGGCTCTCGACACACGTGATCAGCGTATCGCTCGGATACAGCGCAACGTTCCTTGCAGGTCTCCTAGGAATCGGCATGGTGATCCTGGCGCTTGTCCGAAGTTTCTACAAGGGCAATCAATTAGGCGATCTGCGATCGATCAACGAGATACTCTATCGGATCTGTTACGGGGTCGTTTGCTTTGGAATCTTCTTTAGCTTCGTCGGAACCGTTCTTGGCGGACTCTGGGGTGATGACAGTTGGGGCCGTTTCTGGGGCTGGGACCCCAAGGAAAACGGTGCCTTGATGATCGTCCTTTGGAACGCGCTACTGTTGCACGCCAAGTGGGACCGACTCGTCGGATCTCTAGGCTTTGCAATCCTAGCGATCGGCGGAAATATCATCACCGCTTGGTCGATGTTCGGCACGAATATCCTCGGAATCGGATTGCATGCCTACGGTGGCGAAACCGGTGAGTCGCTCCGAAATCTAGGGCTCTTTTCCCTGAGCCAACTGGTCTTCATCGGATTGGGAATCATCGCATACATCCTGGGCAATAACAGCGAAACGCCCCCGCCTAAGTCGAACCTCACCAAGTCGAATCCGACCAAACTTTCCCCGTCCAAGCGTTAATTGCAACACCATGACCGACGATCCGCGTTGTTCCAAAGACTTCCAATGGCTCGAATCGAGGATCGTTGAACATCGATGGATCGCCAAGGATACCTGGGAACTGACCCTGGAGGCTCCCAACCTCGCTCGTTGGACCCTACCAGGCCAATTCTTCATGGTCCGCTTGGCTGGCTTGAACGATCCGCTCATCGGCCGCGCTTTGGCGATGTTTGATCGCGGTTTTGATTCGCAAGGGAACCCTCAAACCGTCTCGGTCGCCTACGTAGTCAAAGGCAAATTCACCCATGCGCTATCCCGATTCAAAGCCGGCCAGTCGGTCGAAATCTGGGGACCTTTGGGGAACGCTTTTTCCAACCACCCAGTCGACCACTTGATCCTCGTCGCAGGCGGTGTCGGAATCACACCGATGCTGAGCCTAGCATCGGCGGCACTCGGACAAGGCACCTATGGCCAAGAGGGCCACTTTGCCAAACAAGTCACCCTCTGCTATGGGGCTAGGACCCAAGAGTACCTCGTCGCACTCGATGCCTTTGAGGCAAGAGGGGTTCGATTGGCAATCGCCACCGAGGACGGCTCGCTCGGGCATCGTGGACGGGTCACCGAGGTTCTCGTGGACCTCCTGAGCCGCTCCGAAGGAACCGCCCGTATCGCTTGCTGCGGCCCCGAACCGATGATGCAAGCCGTCTCAAAAATCGCTTATGAGCACAAAGTGCCTTGCGAAGTTTCGCTCGAAACTCCTATGGCTTGCGGCATCGGCATCTGCTTTACCTGCGTAGCGAAAATCGACCAAGGTGACGGGACCTGGGACTACCGACGCACATGCGTCGAAGGCCCGATCTTCGATTCCCAATCGATCGTTTGGTAACTTCGCTAGTCTCCTAAAGCACGTTTGAGCCGACCAAAAGCCAACGAACCCTGGCGGCCGTAATCCAACGCCTCCTTCGAATCGCGATCCTCCGTCGCGTGCTCGAGCAACTCCAGCTTGTTCTTGTAGACCTGCAACTTCAAATCGGTATACCGATCCAAGGGCTTGCCTCGCAAGTACGCGCTGACCTTCATCTTGTGAGCCCAATCCTCTTGGATCGGAATCCAATACTCAAGCTTGTCCCACTCGCCACTCTGATACGCGGTAAACATTTCGGCCTCGATGCTATGCATCTCTTTGCGGATCTCGCTCACAGGCGGGTAATACAAGAAACAACCCAACACACTGGCAACGACCAGCCCTCCGAGCGAAACACAAGCGATCACCCATTCGGGTAAAACGACGTCCCGCATACCCCCTGGCCTCTTGACCAAATCGGTCGCATCGACCGACGGTGCTCTGAGCAACCACTGCATCCAACGGTTCTGCGGATCGAGCCAAACATTCAATCCGCCCAATGCCAACATCGCCGCGACGAAACCCAGAGAGATGATCTCCGCAGGGGTTGCCGATTCCTGAAGGATCCTCTTTGCCGAAGTCCAATAGTTCTGGTCCCCCGAGGTAAACGGATTGCAGTAGGTGTCGAAAGCATGCGTGTGGTCAGCAGGCTCGATCCCCTTGGGCCGCAACGGCCGATCGAGCGAATAGCTCATCACCAAGACGATCGTCACAAGGCAACCGAGCCAGACCAAAGAACGACGCAGCGTGTAATGACGAATCATCCAAAGCAGCAATCCCAGGTTCACTCCGGTGCCCAGCGTGAGCAACGCAAAAGCCGCAGCGACCGAATTGCCATGCTGGAACATCGATGCGACCTGGACGATCGCCGTCATGGGAGTGATGTAAGCAAGCGTCGCAACGGCCGACATCGTCAAAGGTGCAATCGCATCCTCTTTGCCCGCCGCCCTCTGCAAGATCCCTGCCGGCAAAAGCATCGCTAGAATACCAACCCCAAGGATCGCCAAAAGCATGTACAGCGTCGATCGACTCGCGGCTTGCTGGACCATCGATAATCCCACAGCACCGATCCGTTGAAGTCCATACGGAGTCCGATCCAACGGCTCGGCCGGGATTCGACTGTTGGGGAAGAGCTTGTCCCATAGGACCCCCAGAATCGTGATGAGCACCAACGAACAAAGGCTAAAAGCAAGAATCGCCCACGGGTCCGAAAGGGTCAGTCCATACAAAACCGAAATCGGATTGAACAGCGGTGCAGTCAATCCAAACGCAAGGATCGTACCACCCGAAATACCGCTCTTTCGCATCTGCTGCATCACCGGAATGACACCCAGAGAACAGACCGGCAACAGCATCCCAAGCAACCAAGCCTGCGGCAATTGCCGCCACGTGTCACCCCCGAAAAGACGGTAGGTCCCATCGCGACCGAGAATCCTTTCAAAGACCGCTGCGATCAACCAGCCAACGACAATCGTCGGACTCCCGACGACCAAGGCCTGGGCCATCCGAGTCAAAGCTCCCCAAATCAATACCTGAATATCCATCGGTCCTGTTCCTTTGCGGATTACTCGGCGTAACGTTTTTGCAGTTCATCGATCCGAGCTTGCTCGATTCGGCAAATCTCAGACAATCCCTCGGCCATCTCCCGAAGTCCGTCGACTTGGCCAAAGCCCTCGAGCGTTCCGTTGCCCGCTAGTGCCCCTGAGCCCAGAGCATGCTTACGCAAAGGCTCGGTCCACTGGGCCGACCAAGCATCGATCCGGCTAAAGTCCTCCCTCCCAAGATCGCTATCGGCAGCCAAGATCGGAAGCCATCCGACCAAATCAGCCAACTCAGCAACCGAGCTCAGCGTCGGTGCTCCGGTCTTTAAGCCCGCAGATGTTGCGCCTACGGATGTTGCGCCGGGCTCGGCCAAGATTCCATCGATCCGTTGGCTAGCTCGAAAAATACTCTCCGGCCAGTGGGCAGGAAAATGTTCATGCTCCTGGTCCGAGGCGCCATCCATGCTGCCCGAGTTCGAGTTGCACCCGAAACAGACCAACAGACCGAGCAGACAAGAACCCATAAAAAAAACGAACTTCGAATTGCCTTGACTCATCATAGGGTTCGCTCTCCTTGGGGTGGCTTAGGGCCTGAAAATGCACTGCTGAAGGTTTCAAAACCGCTGGACTTGGGCTCGGATTACAATCGCGGGACACTCACTGAAGCGATCACCGATTCGATCGCTTGATCGGTCGCTATGGAGTTGCTCGTCAGTCGCACGCTCAGTACCGGCGCGGCTACGGCCTGAATATCCTCCGGAATGACAAAGTTTCGCTCGTTGAGCATCGCGTAAGCTTGCGCGACCCGTTGCCATTGCAGCAGACCTCGGGGACTGAGCCCCAATGGAAAGCTCCGATGGTTTCGAGTGCATTCGGCCAGATCCAGTAGATACTCGCGGACGGATTGCTCGACGGCCACACCGGTGACGGCCTGTTGCAATTGCACGATCTGATCCCCATGGAGTACCGCTTGGGCTTCGAAATCTTTCGTCGTCTTTCTGCTGCGAGAGAGCAACTCCAACTCGCTGGCTCGGTCGGGATATCCAATCTTGAGCTTCATCGTGAAGCGATCGAGTTGAGCTTCGGGAAGCGGATAAGCCCCGACGCTCTCGACCGGATTTTGGGTGGCCAAGACGAGGAACGACTGGCTAAGACTGTGGGGCTCTCCGTCGATCGTCACTTGCCGCTCGGCCATGGCCTCGAACAAGGCGCTTTGGGTACGGGGAGTTGCGCGGTTGATTTCGTCGGCAAGCAGGACATCGGAAAAGACCGGGCCGGGTCGAAACTCGAACTCACGGGTCTTTTGATTCAGAATACTAAATCCGGTGACATCGCTCGGGAGCAAATCAGGCGTGCACTGGACCCGCATGAACTTACCACCTACGGCTTTGGCTAAACCCTTGGCCAACGTGGTTTTCCCCAGTCCAGGCAGGTCGTCAAAAAGGACGTGACCTCGGGCCAACAGGCTCGCTAGGAGCAACTCGACGACTTGGGTTTTTCCCAGCAGAACGTTGTTTAGCTCGCGCCGCAGCCCTCCGATCCAGCCTTGGATTTCCCCAGAGGTCGGGGTAGCTAGAGGTTCGGTCTTGGTCATCGCATTCATGAAAAGTCTTTCTTAAATCGCATTCTCGATAGGTGAAATTCGCCGTGGGACCGCAGCCGACTTGAGCCCCGAAAAGATGATCGATCGGAGGACCTGGCCGATGAGTTTTTCCTGCCCGGCATCCAATCGCTGCTCCTGGACAGGCGCATAAGCGAGCCGCTGAGCAATACCGATAAAGCTCCGAGCCGCGGTCGGGGAGATGCTCACTCGCTCGGTGAGCTGCTTGCCGAGCCACTGCTGGAGCGTCGCATGCGTCGGCAACGTTTCATTCCAAAGCCACATACGCAATCGCAGCAACCGCAAACTGTAGCGAAGGCGAAGTGGGGTCGGTAGCAGCAAGGAAAATAACGAGACACCGCACAGGAACGCTTGGGCTAGGCGCTGGCGAAAGTAAAACGCAAAACCGAAACTCGCTCCGATCGCGAGCGTTTGGTAAGGATGGTTGCGGAAGTAATCCCGACAAGCCCAGGCCATCTCGACGGCCCGCTGTTGCCAGGTCATCCATTCGCGAGGCTGTGGGTACTGACCCGTCGGTTCGATCGGAACCCACATCCCATGCACGTGCACTTCGGCCCAAGTGTGGAGGTCCTCGGGCATGATCGCCGATTGCCCAGCGATCCGATCGAACCGGCTCGGAGAAGCAAAAAATCCTGTACAGAGTCGGCACGGAATGCCCAACTGGCGAATCATCACCGATGCTGCCGAAGCCATCAAGTAATCAGGCCCTCGCTTGGTCTCCAAGAGATAGTCGACCACATCGGCGCAGTCCTCAGGGGCCGTCGCATCGCGATCGTGTTCAAATCGCCTCATGCCCGCGACGATCGCCTCGACGCGGTTCCAATCCGTCGCATTCGATGCCAGTCCACCGAAGACTTCGTCTCGAAACTGCTGAACTTTGGCCGATGGCAACTCGTGCACACCGGCAAGACGGGTGTAAGCACCGATCCAATCATGCAATCCATGGGTCGCATTGGGGTCTTCTGCCTTTTGATGATGCGAGAGTTGTGCATAAGCCGACTTCGGTACCCGCAGCGCATGCAACTGTGGGATTTGATAAAGCTGATGGACCACCGTCAACTGCGGCACATACTCCCGGTTGGGCATCATCAATTGGCCATCGTTCATCCAACTGTAAAAGTCGATTTGGTCGATTCGATCGATATGCAAATGCGTCGTGAGCGATGGGGTGATCAACCGCGGCGATTGAAAATTGATGATCTTCGTCGCTAACCTCTCACGGACCGAATAAACCAATTCCGTTGGTGGAAACTGAACCTGCATCCACGGTTTTTCTTGGATCGTAATCATCGATGGATTGCTGTTGGTCTTCGGATCGAACAGGTCCTCCGAATGCGTCCAGATGCCGTCCTCAAAATGATCGAACGACTCGACTCGCAACCATTGCGGCGTCTCGCCGATCAGATAGGCGATGGCTCGTGAATCGGTCCCCTTGGGCTCATACTTCTTGTCGCTAGGCTTGGGCTGGCGTACCGCAGAAAACTCCTTGCTGTTCTTCTTGCTCTCGGTCGCTTCGCGTTCGGTCTCCTTGATCTGGTTGTCGAGCGATATGGCTCGCGCATAGCGTCGCTTTTTCGGAGGCGTATCGCCGTAGAGGTCCGAAACCAAATCGTACATCGAGGGAATCTCGGATTCCAAAAACAGATCGCTATCGACCGGTCCAAAGGTAAATGCCTCATCCTTGGCCGCAATCAGCATGTCCCCATCGCCTACCCCCTGGCGAGCCCAACTCTCTCCCTGACGGTTGCCACCCGAAGTCGGCATCCATCCATCGAGCCGATTCGCCGCGTCCTTGGAAAAACTATTCCAAGCAAGAAACCCTAAAGCGCCGAGTCCGAGAATTCCCAAAATCGATAAACGCAAGGTCAAGACCGGAGCCGACTCGGAGACCAGGAAACCTTCCTCGATCGAATCCCAGTAACGCGCCATGAGCCACCAACTGGCCAAAATCGTAAAAGGTGCAGCGATTTGGATCATGTCCCCGCGATCCGAAGAAGCCAGTCCGAAAAGCACCAAAAAACAACTGATCAAAAACGACAACCACTCCTGACGCGATGTCCGTGCGACTGCCGCTTGCCATAAGCCCCCCATTTGCAGCATCGCCAAAGCGATCAACTCGTTGGCTTCCCCTGTACTTCCGAAGAATCCAACCAGAATCCAGCGCGAGATCCACGGAGCGAGAATCAACAAACAGCCAATCCCCCAAATCCAAAGCTGTGCCCGTGAAGGCCCCGCGTTGAGTCCTTTCTGTGCGGGTGCCTTAACCCCGAAAAACTCCGTTCCATACTTGGGTAACAACACAAATCCAACCAACGAACACCAACCGGCCAAAAGGCAAATCTCCGAGACGAGCCACACAGGATCGGACGATCCGGCATAACGCAAAAGTGAAATGCACCACGTGGCTAAAAGCGCTAGCAACATCGTGCCCAAAGCGGGCTTTCGGAAAACGGCCGTTTGCATCGCATCGGTCGATGGCATCTTAGGCTCCACCTGAGGCATGTGCCATCGCTTGGGTTAGGGTTTCCTGATGGCCCCTGGCCTGGCCTTCACAAGGAGCAACCTGCTGGCTTCTGCAAAACGCCCGCCATGCGGCCTGGAGCGCTTCGTCCCAGGCTCCGGCTATCGGAGCTTCCGGAATCACCGCAAAGCAGTAGACTCGGCGATCCTCCTTGATCCCCTCAATGTGCGATAGGTTGACTGCCGCCTCGCTCCATCGGATCTTCATCACCACATTGGGTGAGACCTTTTGGATCGAGCGACGGGTCTGAACATCGGATAGTTCTGAGGGCCTTCGCGGATCCCATACGGACAGTCGATCCATGAAGCGGATGCGTTGAGACAAGACCAAGCGCTCGGCGATGCCAGTGGTTTCAAAACGTCCCTCTAAATCGACGTAGACAGACCAATGATGCAAGAGGAATTGGTTGGTCAATGATGCCAACAACCGGAGCATCGCCTCGAGCGTCGATTCCGATGCGCTCGATGCTCGCTCGAGATCCAACTGCAGCAACACACTTTGACTGGCACTCGACTGACGCTCGAAAACCACCAAGGAATCGCGTCGGGCAGTTTGTGCCCAATGAACCTGCCGGAGCGAATCCCCAGGGCGATAGGGACGCACCCCTGTCCAGTCCCCTTCGTCCCCTACCCGATCCGAGATACTGCCGGTCCCGAATTGCTGACTTCCCATATCGCTCGGCGCGTCGACAAGTCGGGTAACACGCGGCCAAACCAACAACGGCTCTGGAACCCGTACAGGCCTTCGCGAGGTCCAAATCCCAAATGGAAAAGCCGACTGCAACTCCACGGGCTTGCGAGGATACTCACCGCGAGTCTGGGGGACCGTCGACCAATGGAACTTGCTTTTCGCTAAACCGGGGATCCGCTGCAAGCTGATCCGCTGCTTGTCCCACCCCTCGGGTAGCATCCCCCCTTCGAGATCCAACGACAATCCATAGACAGGCCAAGGCCAGCGGTTGGTAACGACCAAGTCCGTTTCGATCGATTCGAGTTCCTCGCATCGCAAGGCATTCCACGAGAGTTCGCCCCTTACCCCAAGCATCGAAATCCAAGGCCATAGCGATCCGATGATTGCCACCATGGCAATGCCCGCCGTCGCCAGGAAAGCTTGAGGAGATACATAAATCCCCAAAAGTATCGAGGATAAAAACGCCAAAAAAACCCAACCGATCGGTCGCTTGAGCCAATACACGTAGCGATTTGCCCAAGGGCAAAAGTCGTGCGTCAATGCGCCGGAAACCTGATTCAACATGCAATGACCTAAACCTGCAGAAACGCTTCCAAAAACCAAGCGACTCTCTGCCTTGCTCTTGGGTCTTCCAAGATCGCTGGCACAACGCCTGCGACGATTGGAAACATCACCAGACCGAGCGCCTAAGGGTGATTGAAGAGCAATAGATTCTTAACGAATCGACAGCGAATGTTGCTAAAGAAATCCCACCGAGCGAGCTTCGAAAAAACGAACGGCTCGACTCAAGACCATGGGTTAGCAACGGGTGGTGCCCGGGAATTCCAGTCCACTGCAAAAAGACCTGCAAGCGTCTGAATCGGCTCGGAATTCCAATCCAGTCTCAGATCGCACCGGAACGTCTCGACGCTTGCCAAGGAACTCGAAGACTGAACGATCGATGACCATTGCTCGCAACCTTGGCAAGCCGACGGCACAGCTCCGATCGAGGGAACATCCACCGAAGACTTCGAGTGCGACTGACCCAATCGATCCGTTACGCGTCGCTCAGAACTGTGGCAACAACGATGCTCGCCAGGGGATGCCGACGCGTTGGCCAAATCGGTTCGATGGCAATCGTCGACTAGTCCCCCAAAAGTCGCCTGCATGCCATCGGCATGACGATGGCCACCGCTCCAATGATGCAAAGCCAACCCGAAAATCGCGAAGCAAGCGTAGACCGCAAGGATCACCGCCCGGACGGATGGATGGAGTTTGGCTCGATAGAAATGGGGGTGCATGCGATTCTTCGGGATAAAACGAACTGCCCTAGAGTTCCCTATAGTACGATACCACCGGAGGAATGTTCAAGACTTTTCCAGAAAAGCTCCAGGCACCGATCTAGCCCAAAGTGCCCCGAAAACGAGATTTCGGCTTGGGACCAGGTAAAAAACGATGGGTTTAGCCCTGTTTTTTCCACTCAGAGCCGGGAATTCCGCAAATGGAATTTGCTCGGAAAACCCCTTCGACCGATACTAAAGGGGCGCGTCGAAGCGGCCGATTCGGGAGGTTTGCCTCCCGCTGGGGCGTCGAGCCGCTTGTAGAGCGATTCCAAAAAGGAAACATCCATGAATTCGATTCCCAATCCAGAAAACCGTTTTTCCCGAACCGGCCCTCGCCTGGGCTTTACCCTGGTCGAACTCCTAGTCGTAATCGCCATTATCGGAGTCCTCGTCGGATTGCTCCTGCCGGCGGTCCAAGCTGCCCGCGAAGCGGCCCGATCGATGAGCTGCAAAAACAACCTCCACCAAATCCAACTGGCAACCGACAACTTCCACGCCGCCTTCAAATGCTACCCGCCGGCTCGCTATCAACCTCGACCAGGAGACTCGGCCTCGAGATCCTGTGGCGGAAACGAAACGACTTGGCTCGTTCGGATCATGCCCTACCTTGAATCCAATTCGTTGGAACAACGCTGGGATTATTCGATCCCCTATAGCTCACACTCCGATGAGGTCCGAACCGCATCGCCAACCTCCTACCACTGTCCATCACGACGATCCTCCGACGATACCATCGGACTCGGAAACCTCGTCAACGGCGGTACCCGCTGGGTGACCCTACCCTGCGGATGCCGATACCCGATCTTCAGCGATGTAGCCAACGTCGCCGGTGCCCTCGGTGATTATGGTGCCAATCATGGTGATCTATCTCCAGGTTCCTCCGGCCTACCGACCGATTACAACTACGGCGGCAATGGCACTGGCATCATCATCTCAAGCCGCCCGAAATGCACGAACAACAGACCGGTCGGCTGGGAAGATCGCATCTCTTCGAAGAATGTCTACGACGGAATGAGCAATACCTTCCTCGTCGGTGAAATGCACGTCCCTATGGGCAAACTCAAGCAGTCCCCAGAAGACGCCTTTATCTTCAACGGCGATAACCTCTACAACTTCGCCCGCATCGGGGGACCTGCAGTTCCAATCGCCAGAGATCCCCGAGCCACTGGCAATGATCTGGTCAGTTGGGGCAGTTGGCACGGAGGGCTTTGCCAATTCGCTCTGGCAGACGGAAGCGTCCGAGCCATCAGCGCCAGCATCGATACCGACACGCTCGGTCGCCTTTGCAACCGAAACGATGGCCAACCGATCTCGGACATCGAATAACAACCATACGATATGAACCAACTACGGCCCCTCGTCTGGCTCGCAACACTCCTAGGCGCCTTTGCCCTCGGTTGCAATTCCGGCCGACTCAAAACCTACGAAGTCGAAGGCCAGGTCGTCTTCAAAGATGGCTCGCCGGTTAAAGTTGGAATCGTCGAAACCAAAGCCCTCGGCAAATCGGTCCAGGCGACCGGATCGATCAACAAAGACGGTTCGTTTCGCCTAACGACCTATCGGGAAAACGACGGCGCCATCGCTGGCCAGCACCGAGTCGTTGTCATTCAAATGATACCCGTCGAAGACATCCCCAACTACCGGCCGAGCACCATGGGAGTCGTCCATCGAAAACACGCTTCCTACAACACCAGCGAATTGACCATGAGCGTCGAACCAGGCGGTCCAAACAAGATCCGATTGGTCGTCGCCGGGGCGGACCCCATCGGTAAAAACGACAAAGACCACGGACACGACGAGATTCCGACCGATCCGAACGGCTCTCCCGACCCTGGGGAATAACCCTCCGGCCCAGGCTTTGAAGTTGCGATATTCGCATGTTTCAGAGTTTCAATCGATCTTTTCCCTGGCTTTTCGTACTCGTACTCCGCTTTAGAAATACTCGTACTGGTCCTCGAAGATACCGCATCGAGTCCGATAAAAGCCAAAACCGCGCAACTTCAAACGGCTCAGGCGAGGTTCCCCCAGGCAAGTCAATCTGCCTTTCCTACCCCAGTTGCTCTCTGAATGCAGGTGACCAACTCGGGTTTCTTGGTTACAGTAAGCCTGTTTTCAGCAACCGTCTGCGCTGAAGCTTTCTATCCTCGTTGAATCTATCTGTTTTCCTCCAAGAGGTCCATCAATGCCCCAAACCAATCTTCAATCGTCCAATCCTAAATCCACCAAGCTCATCCAACGCCTCGCGTGCGCTGTGGCCATCGCCGCATCTCTCGTGCCCACCGCAGCTCAGTGCGACGAAGGAATGTGGCTCTTCAATGCACTACCCAAAAAACAACTCGCCTCAAAGTACCAATTCGAACCGACCCAGGCCTGGGTCGACCACGTCATGCTCTCGAGCGTTCGATTCAACTCCGGGGGCTCGGCCTCGTTTGTCTCCTCCAACGGTTTGGTCCTGACCAACCACCACGTCGCAGCAGACACTCTCTTCAAACTCTCGACGGCCGAACACAACTACAACGAAGACGGCTTCTTGGCAAAATCTCTCCAAGAAGAAATCCCAGCAACGGACCTGGAGCTCAATCAACTCATCAGCATCGAAGATGTCACGGCCAAGGTCAACGAAGCGGTCAGAGCTGACATGGCTCCCGCCGACGCCTTCAAAGCTCGCCAAGCGACGATGGCTCAAATCGAAAAAGAGTCCCTCGATAAAACCGGTTTGCGAAGCGATGTCGTCACGCTCTACGGCGGTGGGCGATACCATCTTTACCGCTACAAGAAATACACCGATGTTCGATTGGTCTGGGCCCCTGAAGCCGCCTCGGCTTTCTTCGGAGGAGACGCGGACAACTTTGAATACCCCCGGTACTGCCTCGATGTGACCCTGTTTCGCGTCTACGAAGACGGCAAACCGGCCAAAATCGATCACTTCCTGAAAATGGATCCCGATGGCGCCAAAGACGGCGACCTGGTTTTCGTTTCCGGAAACCCTGGACGCACCCGACGTATCTTGACCTCCGATGCCGTCGAATTCCAACGCGATACAGCTCTTCCTCGTACCCTCAATCTACTCCGCCGACGCGAGATCGCCCTGCAGCAATACGGCCTCGAGGGACCCGAACAAACCCGACGCGGAAGAGACGATCTGTTCGGTGTTCAAAACTCCCGAAAAGCGTACACCGGTATGCTCGCGGGGATCCAAGACCCTTCGTTCATCGAAGCAAAACGCAAGAACGAACAAGACATCTTCAAAACCCTACAAGCCGACCCTAAACTCGCAGGCCTTGCCAAAGCCTGGGAGACCATCGGCGATCTGCAATCCAAACGGCGCGATATGGTCCTGAAGTCCGCTTCGCTGCGAACCCAACTGACAGGCTTCGCCGAAAAAATCGTCCTCATGGCTACCGAGGACACCAAACCCAGCGCACAACGACTCCGCGAATTCCGAGATAGCGCTCGGCAGTCTCTCGAACAAGAACTCTTCTCCGAAGTCCCCGTCTACGAAGATCTCGAACGAGCGCTCCTAGCCGATGAACTCTCTCGATTGGTCGAAGACCGTGGAGGCAACGACCCCCTGGTTCAATCCGTCCTGGCCGGAAAAAATCCACGCACCCGCGCCGCGGAAATTATCGCTGGAACCAAACTCCACACCGCACAAGGACGCAAAGAACTAGCCAAACAAGGCCTCGAGGGGATCAAAAATTCCACCGATCCGCTGGTCGTGCTGCTTCGCAGCCTCGAACCCGAATACCGCAAAATCCGCGAAGCGACCGAAGCGATCGATGAACAAGAACGTCAAGCCTACGCAAAAGTCACCGAAGCGAAATTCGCCGCCGGTGGCGATTCGGTTTATCCCGACGCGACCTTCACCCTGCGACTCTCCTACGGTGCCGTTTCGGGATACCAAAGCAAAGGCAAAGCCATCCCGGCTCACACCAAACTCGGCGGAGCCTTCGAACACGAAAAAGTTCACCTCCAAAAAGACCCCTGGGTTCTCCCCAAAAGCTGGCACGCAGCCAAAGACTCCCTGAATCCCGATACTCCCTTCAACTTCGTCTCGACGGCCGACATCATCGGGGGCAACTCCGGATCCCCTGTCGTCTCTCGCGATGGTGCCATGGTAGGGATCATCTTCGACGGAAACATCGAAAGCCTACCCGGGGATTTCTACTACTCCGATCAACAAGCCCGCTCGGTATCGGTCCACATCGCCGGGGTTCTCGAAGCCATGCGAAAGATCTACCAAGCAGGCCATCTAGCCGACCAAATGGGGAAATAGTTTGTACTACCTCCAAGCCCTAGCGGCGTTTGTTCTCTGGGGTATTTTCCCTCTCTATTGGAGATTGCTCAAACACGTCAAAGATCCGGTGGAAATTATCGGCCACCGGATCCTCTGGTCCCTGCTAACTCTCGTACTGTGCATCGGCCTACTGAGCCAATGGGACGAAATCCGTCAAACACTCGCCAACCGAAAACGAATGGCCCTAGCAGCGCTGGCTGCAGTCCTCATCAGCATCAACTGGTTGGTCTTCATCTGGGCTGTTCTCAACCAAGCCGTCGTCGATAGCAGCCTGGGTTACTTCATGAACCCCCTGTTTAGCGTACTGCTCGGGGTCCTGTTCTTCCATGAAAAACTCAACCTGATCCAGTGGCTAGCCGTCCTAATCGCTGCAGTAGGACTCCTGTTCAGCGCCTTGTCGAGCGAACGCTTGTGGGTCTCTCTGGCCCTTGCCTGCTCCTTTGCTCTCTACGGAGTAGTCAAAAAACAGACGAAACTCTCTGCCGTCGCAGGACTCGGGTTGGAAACGGCAATCCTAGCTCCCATCGCCTTCGGTTATCTGACGCACGCTTGGATCGACCAGTCCCAAAGCTATACCGCAAGCACCTTCGGGCTGCTCGCACTCGGTGGCCCGATCACGACCATACCCTTGCTTTTGTTTGCCTCAGCAAGCAAACGCATTCCCCTTGTGGCCATGGGAATGCTCCAATACATCGGACCTTCGATCCAATTTGCAATCGGTGCATTCCTCGACGGTGAACCGATCCAAACATGGCGACTCCTGGGCTTCCAATGCGTCTGGATCGCACTGGCGATCTTCAGCCTCAACTCTTGGCTCAACGCTCAAAAACAAAAACCAACGGCGAGTGCAACCGATACAGAGAGACTCTAACTCATCGAAAATCCCCTAGCCGGCGCTCACCCTAGCGTAACTCCCATCCCTTGCGGTAAGTTTTCCCAAGCAACTCATTGGCCACATCGAGCCCACTATCGGCGATCCCCGCGGCAGTAGCCGCAGTCGTCTGGACTTGGGTCACCCGGCCGAGGGAAGGATCGTAGTCGATCTCCAATCCGGTGCGATAAGCTACATTGCCCAAAAGGACGACCTCTGTGAAGGCTCCCGCATAGTCAAACGAGCTACTCGTTTTGCCATTACCTTTGGCCGCATCGATCCATTGGCGATGATGCCCTGGCGATGCAGGTAGGTACGGTTCCGGAGCAGTGATCGCACCGGAGGGATCTGCAGGAATGATCTTGGGCATACCATCGTGTGCGATAGCGATTTTCCCAAGTTCTCCGACGAATAACGAGCCGTTCATCGGTAGATCCCGTGCGACACTCGCCTCGGGCTTCGTCTCTCCTTCATACCAGTGGACCTCGACCGGTGGCATGGTACCTCGTTGCGCGAAATCAAATCGCGTATGCATCCACTTCGGTGCGCAATGGGCATCGGGAGTGGGACCCTCAGAGCGCACTCGCACCGGTCCGCTGAGATTCAATCCCCAAAACGCCGGGTCCATCAAATGGATCGCCATATCGCCGATAGCCCCACATCCATAGTCCCACCATCCGCGCCAACGAAACGGTGCAAACGCACTGTGATAGTCACGTGAAGGAGCCGGTCCAAGCCACAAGTCCCACTTCAAGTTTTCAGGAACACTCGGCCGATCGGCCGGCATAGCGACTCCCTGCGGCCACCACTTGCCTGGTCGGTCGGTGATCACGTGCACCGCACGAACCGCACCGATGGTATTGCTTTGCAAAATTTCAACAAGTCTCAAGTAACCCGGATGCTCATGGTTCTGAGTCCCCATCTGGGTCGCGACTCCCATTTCCTTGCTCAACGCTGCGACAAGCCGAGCCTCCTGGACCGTATGAGTCAGCGGCTTCTCGCAGTACACGTGAAGCCCACGGCGCAACGCGCGGACCGTCGCCGGTGCATGATGATGGTCCGGGGTTCCAATCACCACCGCGTCGAGCTTGGTCTGTTCGAGCAACTCCCGATAATCGAAATACTTCTTCGCATTTGCAAAGCGACTACCGGCGCCATCGAGCACCGTGGTGTCCACATCGCAAAGGGCGACGATGTTCTCGGAACTGACCGCATCCAAGTCTCCCGCACCGCGCCCTCCCACACCGATCGCCCCAATGTCGAGTCGATCGTTGGCACCCAATACACGACGATATCCTGCAGCAGGAGCCATGATGAGGCTCGTGGCGATCGCCCCGGAGCGACCTAAAAATCCACGTCGCGAAACCGAAGACGGATTCTTGATTCTACCCATGAAACCAACCCTTTTCTAGGTTCGAGTGTTTGAAGTCCAAAAATCGGACATCCCAAGTATAACACCTCTTACCTGGGTAAACCGGTCAGTTCCGATACCCCCATCAGCGAATAATCGCCTCAAGGACTTGATCCCATGAATCGAGCCCCGTGATGGGTAACAATGGATCGGCAGCCTGTCGCCAATCCGAAGTTCCCGCCTTGCGAAAAACCTCGTAGATCGGCTTTTTGCTCTCGGGATCAGCGATGCTCCCTGCGACGTTGCGCCATAGTCCAAGCCTCAATCCGCCCTCCTGGGAATGATCGACATGCCGGTGGTAAATGAACGCATCGATCGATCGGCTAATACTACTGGTCCTCGAACTGCGATAACTCACGCGACATGACCATGCCATGATGCTTGGTCTTAAATCCCAATCGCTGCAAGATCTGCACATGCTGAGGAATGTTCGGATCGATCACGACCTGAACCATCTGCTTGCGCTCGGTCTGCAAAAGCCGCAAACATTCCGATATCAAATAGATCCACTGCTCGATCCGCGGATCGTCGTTGGACAAGTCCGATCCTACCGCAGAGAGGCTCATGCGAGCGATCCAAGACTCCACACCAGGAACGAAAACCTCCGGGGTCCAGATCGTAAGCCGCAGCTCGACCATCGGCTTGGTTTTGGACACAAGCTGATACGTCGACAGATCGCAATGCCCAAAGACCACGCTCTGCCACCAGCCTCCATGCCCATGGCCGAGAATACGGCTGACAATACTATTGCGATGGACGCTGATTTGCGTCCGATCCATCGGCGGCTTGAAATTCGATAGAGCTAGCTCCCAACATTCGGTAGCTTGCTCGGGTCGGAAACCACCGGCTTGCATCCAACGGAGCAATCTTGCATCGCTGGAATGGACCCCTAAATAACCATCTCCATCGGCAACCCCTATGTAGAAGATGCTGTCGTCAAAGGCCCCGATTCCAACGCAGCGATCGTGTCCCTCGAGCTTCATCGCCTGCAAGCTCGCTTCGATCAATTCGCTTGCGATCGCGTCCTCATCCTCGCCAGGACGCACGCACAGGCGATGCAAAATCCCTACGTCCTTGCCAACGCACTGCGCCTCAGGGTTTTTGCCCCAGTGCGCAAACCCGACCATTCCCTCGGATGAGTCCTCGGCCATGAGCAACTGCTCGTTGCGAAAAAAGGGCTTCGCAAGCACTGCATGGTCCCAAGCCACGACGGTGCAGTCGGATTTGGATCCGTAAGCTCGATGGTGCAAGTGCCAGATCTTTGCAAGGTCCGGAGTATCGAGATTCAGAAAGGATCGAATACTCCGCACGATCGTTATCCCAAGACTGGTGGAACTTTGAAGAACGATTCGTCGTGGGACGGAGCGTTGCTCAAAACGTCTTGGACTCTGAGCGACTCGACCACGTGGTCTGGACACAGCACATCGCTGATCTCGATCGCATGGACCAAGGGTTCGACATTCGACGTGTCGACCTGGGTCAGAAGTTCAAACAACTCGAGGATCCGACTCAAGTCAGCTTGGATTGCCGGGATCCGATCTTGCGATACTTCCAACCTAGCCAATTTCGCAAGCCGTTGGATATCTGCAGGAGTAAGTGCCATCGGATCCTCTAGGCCGGTCTTCGATGAGGGCCAGTAGATACGGGCGATTCGATGCCGACCGTCAAACGAGCGATTCTAATTGGTTGGGAGCGAAAACGGCTTGTTGCGAACCGCTTTGCGAATCCGACCCGATCGGATGCACTGGGTGCACACACGCATCGTCTTGATCTCGCCACTGGGCAAGGAAGCCTTGATGTTTTGCAAATTGGGGAGAAAGCGCCGACGCGTAATCCCGGTGATCTTCGTACCAACACCACCCAAGTACTTTGCCTTACCACGGGTTTCGATCATATTGCCAACTTGGGGCGACTTTCCGCAAACTTCACAAGCTCTTGCCATGACTGAACCCGATTTTCCGAAACCAACAATAAAGGATGTACGCGGTCAACCCGCCAAATTTCCCATTCGCAGGGGACCAAGAGTATAGCCATCGGCCCTCTAGAATCAACAGCAAATCAAACCTAAAAACCCATCAAATCCCCACCTAAATCCCCCCAAAAACCGCTCGGACCGGCCGTTTGGATTGCCGAATCCAAATCCCGGGCTACACTGGTTTTGAGACCGTCCTAAAACCAACTATCGCAAAGACTTACGCAAAAAGCCGATGAACACGCAGAAATTCACCAGGGAATTTTCGAGCGTCGTCGAAGCCGCCGGAAATCTCGCGGTGTCCGTCGGCGCCGATTCGCTGCTTTTTCTCCTCGAAGGAGCCACCGATTGGGAAAGGCTCCGCGAACTCGTCCCCCAAGAAATCCAACGTATCCTCGTCGCTGCCGACCGAGAAGAAGACCTCGAGGCGGCCACCGGATTCGGTCTGATCCCCCTGGCCCTGAACAAAGAGGACTCACCCCTCCTTGAACGTCTCCAACACGCCCTGCTCGAAGCCGTCGCCGACGAGCATCTAGCCAGCCAAAGCGAAGTCGTCGCCGTCTACTGCGGCTTCGAAACCAATCGCATGGACTCGATCTCGATCATCAAACTCGACGAGAGAATGCGACGCTTTACCAGCCGGGACCTTCAACGGCTCGAAACGGCCGTCCCGCTGAACAACCTCAAAATCGTCATCGATCTGGCCGTCCAAATCGGGCGAGAAGGCCGAGAAGGAAACAAAGTCGGAGCCCTCTTCGTCGTGGGCGATACCCGAAAAGTCCTCTCCCACTGCAAAGATAGCGGTTTCGATCCCCTCAAAGGTTACAGCCGTAAACATCGAAATCTCCACGACGCCCGAGTCCGCGAAGACATCAAAGAAATCGCCCAAATGGACGGGGCCTTCATCGTCGCTCCCGATGGCGTCGTCGAACGCTCCCGACAAATCATCGAAGTCCTCCACGAAAACCTACAACTCTCCAAAGGACTCGGCTCTCGACACTGGGCCGCTGCGGCCATCTCCCAGCGAACCAAAGCCATCGCTATCGTCGTGAGCCAATCGAGCGGCACGGTTCGGGTCTTCCAAAACGGCTTGCTCGTGCTTCGTATCGAACCGATGGATCAAGCCATCAAATGGCAAGAATTCAACTACGAACCTCCTCCGAACGAAGCCTCAGACTGATCGATGCCCTCGGACGTTCCACCCCTGGTCGCTGTGGTCACCGGTTCCGCCAGTGGGATCGGCCAAGCCATCGCCATCGAACTTGCATCCCGCGGTTGCCAACTGATCCTCCATACCCGCAGCAATATCGACGGACTCATGGAGACCGCCTCGCAATGCTCTAAACCCCTGTGCATCGTCGCCGACCTAACGCAAAACCAGAGCCTCTATTCACTTGCCGATGCCGCCTTTGCCTCCAGAGGATACGTCAACCTCTGGGTCCACGCCGCAGGCACAGATGTCCTTACCGGCGCAGCGAAATCCTGGTCCTTTGAAGAAAAACTCGCCAAACTCTGGGACCTCGATGTCCGCGCGATGATGCTCCTGAGCCGTACGGTCGCCCAACGGCAACTTCGCCAAAACACACCCCATCAAACCCTCCCCTCGATGATCCATATCGGATGGGATCAAGCCCACCAAGGGATGGAAGGCGATAGCGGACAGTACTTCTGCGCTGTCAAAGCCGCAGTCAGCGCATTTTCAAAAAGCCTCGCCAAAAGCTTCGCTCCAAAACTCCGCGTCAATTGCATCAACCCAGGCTGGATCCAAACCCAATGGGGACAAGGGACCTCCCAAGCTTGGTCCGATCGCGCTCGGCGAGAATCCCTCCTGAACCGATGGGGCTCTCCCCAAGATGTCGCAAAACTCGTTGCGGCTATCAGTTTGGGTGATGGGGAGTTTCTCAACGCTCAAGACCTTGCCGTCAACGGCGGCTGGCAAGGCGCTCCGGGAATCGTCCAGAGCCAAACCACCCTAGATCGATCGAGCGACGAGTGCGAATGATCGGGTTTCTCGCTATACTATCGCCCGCCTGTCCGACGCGTTCTCCCTCTCCGTACCCTCCCGGCGCACTGACCCACTTTCAGCCCCTTGCCCTATGCTTCCCATCCGACGCATCCTTGCTGCCAACCGCAGCGAAATCGCCATCCGTATCTTCCGCAGCGCTCACGAACTCGGGATCCGTACCGTAGCGATCTACTCGCACGAAGATCGATTCGCCCTCCACCGCTTCAAAGCCGACGAAGCCTACCCCATCGGCAAACCAGGCGAACCGATCCGCTCCTACCTCGATATCCCAACGATCGTCGAACTGTGCCTCGAAAACAAAATCGATGCGGTGCACCCCGGCTACGGGTTCCTCTCGGAAAATGCCGAGTTTGCCCGAGCCCTGCGCAACGCCGGAATCATGTTCATCGGCCCGAGCAACGAAGCCCTCGAATTGCTCGGCGATAAAGTCGCCGCCCGCGAAATCGCAAAACAAGTCGGCGTGCCGATCCTCGAGGGCTCCGCAGCCGCCGTCCGAAGCCTCGACGAAGCGACCCAAACGGCCCGCAAAATGAAATTCCCCATCATGCTCAAAGCATCCAAAGGGGGCGGCGGTCGCGGCATGCGCGTCGTGGAGTCCGAAGACCAACTCGCAAGCAATCTCGAACAAGCCCAACGCGAAGCGAAAAACGCCTTCGGAAGCGACGAAGTCTTCCTCGAAAAACTCGTCGGACGCGCCAGGCACCTCGAAGTCCAAGTCCTCGGCGACCAACACGGAAATGTCATCCACCTGCACGAACGCGACTGCTCGGTCCAACGCCGACACCAAAAAGTTGTCGAAATCGCACCGGCTCCCAACCTGAGCAAATCCGTCGCAGCCGAATTGCACGAAGCCGCCTTGGCAATCGCCAGAAAAGTTAACTACCACTGCGCAGGGACCGTCGAATTCCTACTCGATACCGAATCAAACCAATTCTACTTCATCGAAGTCAACCCTCGCATCCAAGTCGAACATACCGTGACCGAAGAAGTCACCGGCATCGATTTGATTCGCTCGCAAATCCTCGTCTCCTGCGGCTACCAACTAGGCGATGAATCCCAAGGCCTACCCAATCAGAAAGAAATCCAAGTCGTCGGCTCAGCCATCCAATGCCGCGTGACGACCGAAGACCCAACCAACCAGTTCCGACCCGACTACGGACGTATCACCCACTACCGCAGCGCCGGCGGCATGGGCGTGCGACTCGACGCCGGAAGCGCCTTCAGCGGCGCCGTCGTCAACCCATTCTACGACTCGCTCCTGGTCAAAGTCACCACTCGCGGCCGAAACCTCACCGAAGCGGCAAGACGCATGGAACGATCCTTGCAAGAATTCCGCATCCGTGGCGTCAAAACCAATATCCCCTTCCTGATCTCCCTGATCCGACACCCGACGTTCCAAGCCGGTGATGCGACGACTCGCATGATCGATAAGACCCCCGAGCTTTTCGAACTGACCAAACGACGCGATCGCGCTACACGACTCCTGAGCTTCATCGCCGATACCATCGTCAACGGAAACAAACTCGTCGAAAAAACCAACGCCAAGATCCGACGCGAACCGGCCCTTGCACCCAAACCCTCGGCCCTCGTAAACATCCCCGAAGGCTACCGCCAAAAGTTCCTCAAACTCCAAGCCGGTCCCTTCTGCCAATCGATCCGCAACAGCAAAGAACTCCTGCTGACCGATACGACCATGCGAGATGCCCACCAATCGCTCCTGGCCACTCGCGTTCGCACCTTCGATATGCTCAAAATCGCAGACGCCTACGCCAAACTCACCCCCGAACTTTTCTCCATGGAAATGTGGGGCGGCGCGACCTTCGATACCTCGATGCGATTCCTCAAAGAAAGCCCCTGGCAACGGCTCGCCGATCTCCGCGAACGCATCCCAAATATCCTCTTTCAAATGCTCCTAAGAGCCTCCAACGCCGTCGGATATACCAACTATCCAGACAACGTCGTTCGAACCTTTGTCCACGAAGCAGCCCAAGCCGGTATCGATATCTTCAGAGTCTTCGATGCCCTGAATTGGGCCGAAAACATGCGAGTGGCAATCGATGCAGTCGTCGAGTCAGGAATGATCTGCCAAGCTGCCATCTGCTATACAGGCGATATCCTCAACCCCAATCGACAAAAATATTCGCTAAAGTACTACGTCGATCTGGCCAAACAACTCGAAAAAATGGGAGCCCACATGCTGGCCATCAAAGACATGGCCGGATTGTGCAAACCCGCAGCAGCCAAAGTCCTCGTCGCCGAACTCAAACAACACGTCGGCATCCCCATCCACTTCCATACCCACGATACGGCCGGCATCCAAGCCTCCTCGATCCTCAACGCAGCCGAACAAGGCCTCGAAGTCGCCGACGGCGCTCTGGCATCCATGTCCGGTGGGACATCCCAAGTCAACCTCAATACCCTCGTCGAAGCACTCCGATATTCACCCCGCGAAAGCAAACTCAATACCGACGCCCTGACGGCTCTGTCCGAATATTGGAAAGAGGTCCGCCAATTCTACGCACCCTTCGAAGGCGAATCGCTCGTCGCCGGTGGTGACCTCTACCAACACGAAATGCCAGGTGGTCAATACACCAACCTCTTCCAACAAGCCAAAGCCCTCGGACTTGCCAACCGCTGGGACCACGTCTGCAAAATGTACGCCGAGGCAAACCAACTCCTAGGCGATATCGTCAAAGTGACCCCCACGAGCAAAGCCGTCGGCGACCTAGCCCTGTTCATGGTCGCAAACAACCTCAACGTCGCGGACATCACCAGCCAAACACGCGAACTGTCCTTCCCCGCCTCGGTCCTTGATCTCGTCGGCGGAATGATGGGACAACCCCCAGGCGGCTTCCCCGAAAACGTCAAACATGCCATCCTGAGAAACAACCCCGAAGTCAAAAAACGACCAGGCGAAATCCTTCCTGATCACGACCTCGATGCGACGGCCAGCGAACTACAAAACAAATTCGCTCGCACCGTCTCGATGCAAGAGACCATCACCAGCGCCCTGTACCCAAAGGTCTTCGACGAATACCTTACCCACCTCCAAACCTACGGCGATGTCTCCCTGCTGCCGACCCCAATCTTCTTCTATGGCCCCTGCATCGGTGAAGAATTCTCCGTCGATATCGAACCCGGAAAACGATTGATCATCAAGTTCCTAGCCGTCGGGGAACCTCGGCCAGACGGCGTCCGAACCGTCTTCTTCGAACTCAACGGACAACCGCGCGAAGTCGAAGTCGTCGACAAATCGATCGAAACCAAAGCCGCAAAACGCATCAAAGCCGATCCGGCCGACCCAACCCACGTGGCCGCTGCCATGCCAGGAATGGTCATCGGTGTCGTCATCACCCCAGGTACCCATGTCACCAAAGGCCAAAAACTCCTGTCCCTCGAAGCGATGAAAATGGAAACCGTCATCAACGCCGAACGCGATGGACAAATCGCACAACTCCTGGTCGACTCCGGAAGCCAAGTCGAAGCCGGCGATCTGCTGCTGGTTCTAAAATAAATCCAACCGCAGTCCTCAGAGAATTGATCTCCTCCGAACACCTGCCTTCGGTGCACCACATGGTTCAGGCTTCTTCTCGTACGCAGCATCGCGATAGAAACGCGGTTCCCCCTCGCCCGCTGGCGGCAGGGGGTTGGGGGGTAAGGGTGGTGACCGCGCGTAAGGCTGTTTGGAAGAAATAAACGCAAAGATGCAAAGGCGCAAAGACGCAAAGGAAGTCGATCTCCCGCACAGATCCCGGCTTTTCGGCAGTGAATCTCCGTGGTGGCTGCTTCATCGAAGGAACCTTCGTCACAGTATCAAGTCTCCCAGGCCAATTAACCTCAACGGATTCACTTTGGTCGGACCCAAGCTGGCTCGACGAGCCATCCCAAGAGACACCATGGCTCGCACCCGAGCGCTACGCAACGGTAGCGACGCACACGGAACTTCAAGTCCCCATCGAATCGGTGCCGATCGGATCGCGCGTTCCGACCAAGAACCCCAACCGCTTCGAGGTCGACCCGCAGCCTGAGCCCGACCAAGCCACTTGGGCCAAGGTGTCGATCACCGTCGAACGAAGCGATAGCGGCATCGTCGACGCCGAGATCATCCGGCCACGCTCGTGGATATTGGAAAGCGGCCTTTGCGCTGGCCGGATGCTGCCGCTAAATGTTCCTGAACTGGAAGCCTCCGGGCTAGCGTTAGTCACTGCCATCGACGACTGCCCACCGATCGCAGGTGGCGAAGGCTCAGTGGTCACCGCACGGTTTGTTACGCGCGAAGTCCACGTCGTGCCTAAAGCCCCCTCATCGCACTCGGTCAATCCGAAACGTTCGTGCGATCTGCCCCAGCCCGTTGTTCTCTTCCGCCGCCTTGCGGCGGAAAAAAACAGACCCGCAACATGGCCTCTGTAGCTGCAAACCTTGGCCCCGACGGCATGAAGCCGACGGAGGCCAAGAAGATGCCCCGCCGGCATGAAGCCGACGGAGGCCAAGAAGATGCCCCGACGGCATGAAGCCGACGGAGGCCAAGAAGATGCCCCGACGGCATGAAGCCGACGGAGGCCAAGAAGAGCTCGATGGGCGCTGGGTAAGCCTACCGTCGGGCTCGTCCCGGCGGAGGCGTAACTTGCAGCTACAAAGCATGCGCTCATGCCTCGCCTCGGATTTTGTCGTACTCGTACTCAGTCCGCCGCGGCGGACGGTACTCAGTGAAGCGGTACTCGTACTCGATGGCTGTTTGAACTGCGGCGATGCCGAGTACGAATACGGAGCGTCTGCAAAGTCGTTGGAAAGTAGCGAATGAAAGAGTCGTACAAAGTAGAGATTAGCCATCAACTTTGGCCCCGAGTGATGCGTTTGAACGGGCGACCGTTCTGGCGAAGCGTTCACAGGGGTACAACCAGGCCGTGTATAGAACTCCGAAAACCGCATCGTCTGTGGTGGCCGACCCTCTCGTACTACCGGAAAGGCAGCAGTCATGTCGTACGTTCAAGGCGAGTCCGACGTGAACCCCACGGAGTCTGAGACCACGAGCATGGTTAGAAACATTCCAAACGGAAGCAGAGAGATCCCTGTGTCATCGAGTTCTTCCATGGAACCCGATCGTCCGACGCATTCGAAGCAGTCCCACGGAACCACTTACGAATCACGAACCAATCGATATCACTGGATCGATGCGGCCCGTCTTTGCATAGATTCTAACAATTGCAGAGCTTGAAGCGGGGTCATCGAGGCCAAATCGAGCGATTTGATCTCGTCGACGATTTCGTTTTCCTGCCATTGAAAAAGCGTCAGTTGAATCGCACCAGACTTTTTCGCTGGCGGAGCGATTTTGCTCTGCCCGTAGCGATTGAGTTGATTGGCTT